>Ga0182738_1007496_pt1 | contig 11078 bp, 2 predicted proteins | sample eDN5th30CBELigMG_FD_128876 | JGI IMG/M metagenome (GOLD analysis project Ga0182738, IMG submission 128876) | Enriched Miracle-Growth compost microbial communities from Emeryville, California, USA - eDNA 5th pass 30_C BE-Lig MG (version 2)... ... | reverse complement strand
TTAAACCTTAGTGAGAATGAAATCACAGATTCTGCTGTAGAAAACTTGTTTATGAACCTTAAAGACTTACGAAAATTATTGCTTAATTTCTCAAAGACGAAAATCACAGATGCCTCCCTCAAAGCTTTTGTAACTCACACGTTGCCTAATATGGGCATTCTGGAGGTTTTTAAGCTGAATCTCGGCCACACAGAAGTGACTCATGGTGGTATTACGGAGCTTTTGTGGAGAATGAAATTAGTTATAAAGGACGTGTTGAAAAGTTTGAAAGGGTTTACCTTGGATCTTGCTGGAATAGAGACTCCTCAAGAAGGAGCGAGAAGCTCGTTTAAAGCTCGTCTGAAGAATATGACGATGCTGTCTGGAACAGAAATTGATTTAGATGGACAAGTGATTATCAGTCCGCAGAAGTCGATGCTGTTAAATCAATTACTTTCTTTCACGAAATTAGAATATTAGTGATAGGATCACAAGAAAATTTTGTTTTTAAGTTTTTATATACAAATAAATTATTATCATTATTGAATTATTTTTATATTGATGTATGAATTCGGAATTCAACAACTTTATTTACTCAAACCTCTCTTGATATTTTGAGAAATTACAGAGAAAAAAAAAATCTCTGAGTAAAAATTCATTTTTTCAGTAGGCGTATGCTCCAATAACCGCCAGCATATTTTTAAAAATAAAAAGTGGTATAAATTTACTTCTTTTCATAGGCATTTTTTCTCTCTTAATATGAAGTATATAAAGCGTCGAAACAAGATCGGTACGGGCAATTCTTTTTAAACCGTAGGGCAACTCCACTAATCAACACAAAATTATATGTGAAAAAAAATTCAAATATAGAGTATTTATTACTTATCTAATAATACCAATACTCATAATATAGTTGACACATAATGGTCTGATGCCAGATCCAAATGGAGAAGGTTAATTTAATTGTTTTTCTTTATTTATTTTCTTTTTCATTTTTCAACTTTTGAGATTTGTTTTGATTTTGTTTTCTTTCTTCTTCTTTGATTTTTCTTTAGATTTCTTTCTTTTTTGTCAAAATTCAAAGAAAAAAAATTTTTCCAAAAATCAAAAAATTTCCATTCTTTTGAGATTCTTTTCAGTTCTGTAAAAATTTCGAGGGTTTACAATAATATTTGGACCACCGGCGAAACCAAATTTCACATTAGTCAATTTTTCAATATTTGATCCAAAATATCAAGAACTGACTTCTTCTCATTTATGCAGACAAACTTACGGAATTGTCTTTGTTGTGAACAAGAATTTCACCCAATCACTCACATCCCTCGGATCCTTCCCACTTGTGGGCATACATTCTGCACACAATGTTTAAACATCATTCTTAATGGGGGAAGAATATGTCCTTTTGACTTAGAACCTACTCCTGATGTTCAAGTTAAAGATTTACAGATCAATACAACAGTTCTTGCAGCACTCCCAAGGCTTCTACCATTTCAAGATCTTTGCCCAAGACATCAAAAACCACAAGATCTAATCTGCTTAAGTGAGTATCAGAAAAGATGTATTGATTGCAAAGAAGAATGTTTGTATAGAAGGCATAATATAAGGATCTTGCGGGATGTAGAAGGTGAAGCAGATGAAAAGAAGAGAGTACTACAGAGTTTTGCAGAGGATTTTGATTCGGAATATGAGATAATTGATACACTCCTTCATGAACAAGAAGAAGCTCTATTAAAGGAAGTCGATAGTCATTTCGAAATTTTTCAAGCAGAAATAGAAAAGACAAAGAATCACATTCGTTCAGCTGTTAAAAGATATTTCGAGGTCCAAAGGAAAATTGCAGATGAGTCATACAATCATGATATTCAACTAAAAAATCAAGCTAACCATCTCATAAAAACCCTTAATGAAAAGACCTTCAATCAGGGCTTCTTCAATGCTCTTCGTACTCACATTGGCGGTCTTGTAATCAGCTCTCAAAAACCCAGAATTGCTGCTGCTATAAACGTGCTAGATAATCATACAGAAGCGATCAGAATTGAACTCATGGCTTTCTTAGACAGAATACCAACTTTACTCAAAACTAAAGACCATACTGATGATTTGAAGGTTGAAGAGAATGGGGTAACAGGATCTCTGAATTCTATGCAAAATCATTCAATTGAAGAGGACGAAATGGAAGAAGAAATAATGCCAAGAGTAGAGACGGAAGAAGATTATCTCAAAGCAATTTCGTTATTCTATGCAGAAATTAAAGAAGATAATCGACTGGTCCTGAGTTTCAAAAATCAGCAAATCGACACTGAAAATCCATTAAATGACCGAGAAAAGCTCAAAACGATCAATAAAGTCACGCTAAATCTCAATAAGAGCAAAGAATGGAAAGAGGCGATTGAATGTTTACAGTGGATTTGGAACAAACTTGGTAAAGTTCAAGACCTTAAAATCGACCTCTCCTTTAAAACCCATGCCAAAGAGATAATCGAAGCTTTATCAGAGCAGAATGATATCTGGGCAACTACAGATCTATTGGAATTTACTCTTGATTTATCATCAAGTCGAGTTGAAGATAAACATGTCATCCAGCTTTATGAAAAGGCGATTTGGAAAATGTCCAATGTAGAAAGGCTAGAAATCGTCCTTGAGAAGACCAGAATCACCAATACAAGCGTCAAAGAATTTGCTGAGAATACTCTTCCAAATCTTGCTAGTCTTACAGATTTCAGACTTTACGTTGATTATACAAAAGTCAGTGACGATGCTCTGGAAAAGTTACTCACAGGTCTTCACAAGAGAAAGAGAAATCTGACGGGACTCGCCCTTGGATTCGATGATACTGCCGTTACTGATAAAACTATTGAGAACATCGCTCAAAGCATCAGTCCTCTCGCAATCGGGCTTAGAAAATTTGATTTGAGCGCAAATAATATCCATGTGTCAGATGATGGTCTCAAAATATTATCTGAAGCGTTTGACTCGCAGCTCAGCAAGCTCAAAGAATTTACTCTTGATCTTGGCTGTACAAAAGTCTCGAATGAAGGTCTCAAATTCTTTGTACAAAGTACGCTTCCTAAAATGATTTCTCTTGAGGTTTTTGAGCTCTTTTTAAATGAACAAAAAAAGATCACCAATAAGATCATCAAGCCACTCGCGAAAAGCCTTCACCCATTGATGAATCTAAAGAAAATATGCCTGGAGTTGGGAGGTACGGAGATTAATGGCAAAACTTTGGTCGCTCTTGAGCAATCTACTCTTAAAAATAAACCAGCCCTTGAAACTTTTGAATTATATGTTGCTGAAACCCAAATAAAAGATATCGATATAAATCATTTCTTTACAAAAATTGGAGAAGACCAAACATTCCAGAACCTCCAAAAATTATCCTTCTGTTTCAGCCAACTGAATGTCACAGATAAAAGCTGTGAACTACTCGCTAAAGCAATTCAACCATGCATGAATAACCTCCAAATTCTTCATTTACAACTTGGAAAAACAAAAATTGCTGATCTTGGCCTGATTTCCCTCTCCAATGGCCTTCATCAAACCCTTCAAAAAACAAAGCTCACTGAATTACAGCTTTATTTAGACTCCACTGAAATCACAGATAAAGGCCTAAAAATATTTTCTAATGAAGTCGTGAGAAGCTTGGTTGGAATAAACAGTTTCGAGCTATATTTGACGCTTTTAAAAGGTGTGACAGATCAGGGAGTTGAGGCTTTGTTTACAGAATTATCAACAGTGGTAGGGAGCTTGAGAAAAATTGATATCAGTTTGTATGAAACGAGAGTTACAGATGGTTGTATGAAGGCATTGAGTAAGACACTGTGGAGTGTGAAGCCAAATTTTGAGAGTTTTGCTTTGAGTATTGGAAAAAATAAGAATATAACAGACGAGAGTTTAGAATGGTGCTTGTGTAATTTTGCTCCAATTTTGCATAATTTAAAGAGTCTGATGTTGAATATTGAAGGAACAAAGATTAGCGAGAAAGGAGTCAGATTATTGAGACAATATTTGCAGAAGGTACCGAGTGCTTTAGAAAAATTAGAGATTGAAGTTGGAGAGGATAGAAATCTTCAAAAAATTGTTCAAGACCTTGAAAATCATCTTGTATAATAATAGATTATGAAAACAAAATTGAAGTGTATTTATTGTTAAAGATGTTAAATTATCTTTTCCTTTGTACTCTATGTCATCATTGTCTATTCAAGGGAAAAAACATTTTTACTCTTGCTTATTGCAAATTCACTATCGAAAAACCTCTAAAAAATTTGACACTTTTGACGCTAAATATTTCTCAGTTTTCAAAACAGGACCTTCCTTGGTAAACTTCCATTCCAAAATAATATAGGTAGACAGCAGAGAGTATGTTTCTGGGGGAGTTTGGGGTGAGGGTTTGAGTTGTTTTTTATTCAAAATTTGGCACAAGAATGGTTTTATAACAAGAATGGAAAAGTAACATTTCAGATTGAAAAAAGAGCGGACCTATTTCTCAAGAAAATCTTTAAAATACCGTTAAGGCAGAGAAAAAAAGCCTTAAAAAAATTCGAGATTGATGAATCTAAAATTTTTTCAAAAAGTGAATATTGCCTACCAAACGCATAGGATTTTAGCATTTTGTATTTTTAACAAGGGAGAGAGAGGTTTTAACACCTAATAAAATTTATTTTGAAAAAGCCTCTGAAGACCACCAATTTAACTCTAATTTATTAAATCTTATAATTAGCCAATTTTTCAATATTTTATCCAAATATTTGATCTTAATCAATCAAGGACTTATTTCTCTATCTATGCAGACAGACTTACGCAATTGTCTTCGTTGTCAGCAAGAATTTCATCCAATTAACAATATCCCACGAATCCTTTACGCTTGTGGACATACATTTTGCTCACAATGTATAAGAGAGATCCTTGACATTGGAAGTTGTCCTTTTGACTCAACACCTGTTCCTCCTGACACCCTAGCTGAACAAATCCCTGTTAATCCAGTGATTCTTGCAATGCTTCCGTCACTTTGTCAAAGGCATCATAAGCCTGAAGACTTAATCTGTTTGAGGGAATATCGGAGAATATGTAGCGATTGCAAAGAGGAATGTCTCTTTCAAAGACACAACATAAGGATTTTGAGAGATATAGAGGCAGAAGCTGAGAAAAAGAAGCAATCCTTACAAGCTATAGCCGATGAATTTGATTCGGAGTATGAGGAGATTGATACCCTCCTAAATGATAAAGAAGAAGCTTTAATAAAAGAAGTGGACAATACTTTTGAATCTTTTAAAGAAGCGATTGAATCGACAAAGAATAAGATCCACTCAGCCGTCCGAAAACTTTTTGAAGAACAAAAGACAATTGCAGATGAGTCATATAATCATGATGATCAGCTCAAAAAGCAAGCTAACCATTTGTTACATGTCCTCAATGAAAAAGCGTTCGATCAGAACTTCTTCAATGCTCTCAGAACTCACGTTGGTAGTCTTCAAATTAGTTCTCAGAAGCCGAGAATTGACGCTGTTGTCAATGTAATTGATAACCACACTGAAGCGATTCGGGTTGAACTCATAGCTTTATTAGCTAGGATCCCCACCCTACTCAACACTAAAGACCACCACAGTATTGAAGATTTCAAGATTGAAGAGAACGAAGAGAATGGAGAACATATTTCTGCACCGACTGAAATTCTTGATGAAATTCCTTTCGAGCAAGAACAGCCAAGGATAGAAGAATCAGCAGAGAATTACCAAAGAGTCGCTTCATTATTTAATGCAGAGATAGAGGAGGGGAATAATAGACTTATTCTAAGCTTCAAAAATCAGAGAGAAGATATGGAGACTGAAAGTCTTTTGAACGACCAAGAAAAGCTCCAAACGGTCAGCAAAGTCACGTTAAACATCAACAAGAGTCACAGATGGAAAGAAGCTATTCAATCTTTGCAGTGGATTTGGAGTAGATTAGGCAAAGTTATCGACTTCAAAGTTGACTTCTCCTTTAAAGGTCATGCGAAAGATTTATTGAAAGCTTTGGTAAAACAAAGTAATGTCTGGGCAACTACTGATCTATCTGAGTTTACAATTGATTTATTAGAGAGCAAAGTTCAAGATAAAACTGTCAAAAAACTCTATGAAAAAGCTATTTCAAAAATGACTAACCTCCAAAAATTAGAAATTGTCCTAGAAAGTACCAAAATTACCGATAAAAGCATTCAAGATTTTGCTGATCAGACTCTCCCAAAACTGACGAGTCTCACAGATTTCAGGTTCTACATCGATAATACAAAAGTCAGCGATGAAACTATGGAAAAATTACTGACAAGCATCCACAACAACAAGAAAAACCTTACAGGGCTTGCCTTTGGACTTGACGACACAGCAGTTACAGATAAAACTATTGCAAATTTCGCCAAAAATATCAGCCCTTTCGCCTCTGAGCTCACAAAACTTGACTTTAGCGCCAAGAAAACCAACATTACAGATGACAGTCTCAAGGTCTTATTTGAATCTCTAAACTCTCACCTCAACAACCTCAAAGAATTTACCCTTGATCTTGGCTGTACAAACGTTTCCAACGAAGGTTTGAAGTCCTTTTTTCAAAGCACCCTTCCTAAAATGACCGATCTTGAAGTCTTTGAGCTCTTTTTAAATGAGCAAAAAAAGATCACAAATAAAATCATCAAACCAATCGCTAAAAGCCTCCACTCACTGACTAATCTGAAGAAGATCTGTCTTGAACTTGGAGGTACAGAGACTGGTGGCAAAACTTTGGATGCTCTTGAGAAATATGCCCTGAAAAATAAGCCAGTATTAGAAATTTTCGAACTCTATGTAGCTGAGACGAAAATTAAAGACGTTGACATTAACAATTTCTTTTTGAAAATTGAAAAAGAGCAAACTTTCAAAAACCTTCGAACCTTATCCTTCTGTTTCAGTAAGCTTCATGTCACAGATGATGGCTGCGAACTGCTCGCCAAATCAATCCAAGCCTGCGAACATCTTCAAATCCTCAAACTACAGCTCGGAAAAACTAAAGTTACCACTGATAAAGGTCTTGAATATCTTTCTCATGGAATAAACCAAGTCCTTCAAAGAACCAAATTGACCGAGTTCCAGCTTTATTTGGATTCGACTGGAGTGACAGATCAAGGCCTAAAAGTGCTCTCAAATCAGGTAGTGAGAAACTTAATTGGAGTCAAGAGTTTTGAACTTTGTTTGTCGCGTTTACAAGGTGTGACAGACCATGGAGTTGAGGTTTTGTTAAGAGATTTGTCTACAGTGGCAGGAAGCTTAGAGAGGGTTGATCTCAATTTGCATGAAACGAGGATTACAGATGATTGTCTTAAAGTATTGAGTCATACATTATGGAGCACGAAGATGAATTTGGAGAGTTTTGCCCTCTGTGTGGGTAAAAATAAGTGTATTACAGACAATAGCTTTGAGTGGTGTTTGAGTGGTTTTGCTGGAGTACTGAAAAACTTAAAGAAATTGGCACTCGGTGTTGAAGAAACAAAGATTAGCCAGAAAGGACTAGGCTTATTGAAAAATTATTTGAATGAAAATCCCAATGCCCTTGAAAAGATAGAAATTGAAGTTGGAGATGATAAAAGCCTTCAAAAAATTGTTAAAGATCTCCAAGTCTCCTTGTGTGATATTTAATGTAGGTCACATTAAGAAAAACAAAGATTTCCCCCTTTTTTGATTGTACTTCTTCTCTGTCTGTGAAAGTATTTTTCCAGTAACAAAATTAAATTAAATATTTTATTAAATTTTTCAAAGTCAAACAAACAAATTTCCCTTTTGTTGGCGATGTAAGGACTTTCAGGATTTTCTTCAAAAGATTTGAGGCCAATCTTTCGCCTTTAGAAAAATCAATTTCTAAAGATAAAATTAGAGATGACACAATAAAAACGTTATTTTTCCCCTTGAGAGACCTCGGCCTCCTCCATTCCAATTATGACTATTCAGAAAATAAATATGAAATTAACACTTTAGCTTAACCATATTTCATCTTGCAGTTTTTTCCTTTACCCAGACCCCAGCCTCAAGTGTTATACCAACACGACTAATCAAATTCCTGTTTCAAGCCTCAAAAGTGTCCACTTTTCAGTGAGATCTAAATTTCATAAATTAATTCTCAATTTTGGTAATTTAGCCTCCTTAATATTGCATTCCCTTAAATTTAGCCAATCATAAGAAAACCAAATTAAACTTAAAGAATTTTCTTTTTTTTCATTTCACTGCACTCCACTCCCCTTTAAACGTCTCATGATACGTTAACCATTAATTCCTTTTTTCTCTTAACGTACTGCGTTAAAATTCAATGTATCCCCTTAATTTGCATTGAAAATCAAATTAATCCCCTTTCCCTTGAGACTTTTAAAGACTTCTTTGAACAAAGAAGACCGAGAAATCTATGGAAAAATCACGTTTTACGCGGAGAAAATGATGATTAAGTAAAATAGAAAGGCGTATAATTATAAATAGAACAACTTCACGAAAAATTAATAAATCATAATAATTAGACACACATTGCAAAGTATCTTCTAATAATCGTATGCAAACTGAGCTTTGGAATTGTGAAGAATGTCAGCAAGAATACAATCTTTCTGAACGAATCCCCAAAAAACTCTCTCTTGACAGTGAGAAAACTCTTTGTCTAGTTTGTTTAAAAGAGTACCTTAACAAAAAGAATCCAACATCATCCAGTGTCTTGGACATAACACCTCCTGATTCTTTCCCCAGTGATCAAGTCATCCTCATAGCATTACAAAACAGACTCCAAGGAGCTCCTAACAGCTGTTCAAAGCATCTTAAACCCATTCATTATATTTGCTTGAAGGATGAATCTACGGCATGTGAAGCTTGTTACAAAGACTGTGCAAAAAGAAAGCATAAAATAAAAGAAATCACCAAAGTAAAAAAAGAAGCTGCCAAAAAGAAAGAAGAATTAGTTCACTTATTAGATATCTATGGAGCAAGCAAAAGAAGCCTGATAGATATTGTAAGCAATGAGAAAGAAGCAATATCCACCCAAGTCGAACAAATCTTCAACAGTTTTCGAAAGAGATTAGAGCTAAAACAAAAGGAATTTGAAAAGGACATTGAGAAGTTCTTTAATGAGCAAGATGCATATGCAAACCAAGTTCTTCTTGAACAAGACAAGGCCCAAAAAAAGCAAATCAGGGCCAACATAGAAATTCTCGACTCTGACACCTTCAACTCTAAATATTTCAAAGCCCTCAAGCAGAAATTCCCAAACTTTCTCCTTCCGAACAAAATCAAGAGCCTTCAATCGGTTATTCCACTTTATGATGATCATCTGGAAGAAATAGATAAGAATTTCAAGAAGTATCTCGAGACAATAAAGCCTTTTTCCTTTGAAGAAGTCATAGAATCTCTTGAAGAAGAGAAACCTTTGGTCGAGATGCAAGTTGAGGACGCAACAGCTGAAGATTCTCAAGGCCAAGAAGAAGAATATGGTGATGCTCATGAGATGTTTGAAGAGATCGATTCTGATATAGAGCGTGTTAAATCGTTATTTCATGCAGAAATGGTCGAAGACAGGCTCGTATTGGAACTACGAGATAATCTCGAGAAGAAGCCAGAAATTTTATTTGACGAGAAGAGACTCAAGGCATTGACGAAATTAGAGCTTAATATTACAAGAAGTGAGAACCAAACCGAAGTAATTGAAGGCTTAGATTTTATTTGGAATGACTTTGATAATGTGGTTGACCTGAAAGTTATGATCACAGATAGAGGAAATGCCAAGAAAATTCTTGCTCAAATGGTGGAAAACGACGCTTGGGCCACTGAGAAAATCGAGAGTTTTGTCATCGAGCTAATCGAATGTGATATTACTGATCACAATCTCAACAAACTCTTCACTGAAACCCTTCCGAAGATGGCCAATATCAAGACCTTGGAAATCGAACTAGAACATACAGGGATTACGGATAAGAGTCTTCAAAGCTTTGTGGAGTCCAGCCTTCCCCAATTAGCCAAGCTTGAAGAGCTCAAACTATTCGCAGATGACACCAAAATCACTGATAAAGGGGTCACCACCCTCTTTTCTGGCCTGAATAAAGTCCAAAAATTAACAGGAATTTCTCTTGGACTCGATTCTACAAGAATTACCGATAAAAGTCTCAATGAATTTGCCAAGAGTGTTGCTCCTAAATTCCAAGGCCTCAAAAGCTTTGACTTAAGTTTTGTTTCGACCAGTATCAGCGACGAAGGAATCCAAACTCTTTTCACATCTCTCAAAGGAAAAGTCAACGAAATTACCTCATTCGTTCTTGATCTTGGAGAGAGTGAGGTCACAGACGAAGGACTCGAAGTCTTTGCGACCCAACTCCTTCCCGAAATGAGATCTCTTGAAACTCTAGAACTATTCCTCAATGATAACAATATCAAAGACCAGCTTATTCAGAAAACAGCAATGGCGTTAGCTAACGCTCCTTTGATCAAGAAAATCTGTCTTGAGCTCTGTGGACTACAATTATCAGGAGAATGCCTTGAAGCCATTGCAGAATTCGCCCTCAAGAATAAACCTGCGCTTGAAAGTCTCCGCCTTTTTATCGCAAATACTCCATTGACCAATGTTGAATTAACCAATTTCTTCCATAAAATTTGTCCTTGTGTTGAAAAGCTCAAGACTTTTTCGCTTTGTCTCAGTAAACTCCCTTCACTTGATGATGCAACCTTGATCGTGTTCAGCAAAGTTCTCCTTGAAAAGATGCCAAATCTTGAAAGCTTTAGCTTACAAGTCGGTGGGACCAAGGTTAGCAATGAAGGCCTCAATCTTTTTTCAAGCAGCCTTTCAAAAGTTACCAAGAACATGAAATTTTTTGAGTTGTATATCGATTCAACAAGGGTCACAGATACTGGACTCAAGATATTAGCTGAGAAAGTCTTGCCAGATATGAGCAAATTGGAGTCACTTTCCTTGTATTTTACACATCTTCAGGTCACGGATGTTGGTATTGGAAGAATTTTGAATAGTTTACCAAGACTTATAAGGCATCTTAAATCGCTTGATCTAAGCTTGTATGATACAAAGATTACAAATGAAAGCTTAAAGGTGTTGAGTGATAATTACTTGGGAAATAAGCC
>Ga0182738_1007494_pt1 | contig 11080 bp, 13 predicted proteins | sample eDN5th30CBELigMG_FD_128876 | JGI IMG/M metagenome (GOLD analysis project Ga0182738, IMG submission 128876) | Enriched Miracle-Growth compost microbial communities from Emeryville, California, USA - eDNA 5th pass 30_C BE-Lig MG (version 2)... ... | reverse complement strand
TTAAATTGTTTGGTAGAATACTGAATATGTACCCTCAAAAGAGCTTGCTAAAATTCCACTCAGAAAGGCGGCTGGAAAAAGAGAGCCTGTGGATCTCACACTAAATGGACATTTCCAAAAACTAAAATATTGCAAAACCTGTCATTTATATAGACCACCAAGGGCAAGTCATTGTCATGATTGCGATAATTGCGTGGAAAGATTTGATCATCATTGTCCTTGGATTGGAACATGTGTTGGAAAGAGAAATTATCCGTAAGAAGAGAGTTTTAGAAAGCAAAGGGAATAAACAATCAATAGATCATTCTTGATGTTTGTGCTTTTTGGAACAATTCTTGATGTTTCGACTTTTATAATGTCTTTACTCAGAATTGTGATTGGTAAAAATGAGTCCAGAAATGTATATTTCAAGAGGAGGTTGAATTAACTAAACTTTAATGATAGTCTGGAGATATTTTGGAAGTTATAAAGCATGAGCCATATACTGTCATATCGTTAATATACAGCTTCCTCGTAAGAAAAAGGTGAAAAGCTTTTTTGTTTAATTTTTAAAATAGTTTATGTGGTTTTTGTTGCCATTGTTGGTCTTCCATTTTTGGCTGATACGAAGCAATCAGACAACATATGATTTTTGGAAAGATACATGGAAGAAAATAGGTCGCAATCCTTACCAAAAGTAACAACAACAAACTCGAGTTGCAATAACTGATAATATTCGAAGGAGGAATTATTTTGCGAATTTTACGAATGTTTTATGTCTACCAATTCGAGGAAGTTTTCTCAAATTTAGAGAAGCAGTTTATCCTCCAGATAGCAGCAAACTATATACAGACCCAAGTCGAGTGTTTGGAGGAAAAGCACCAGCTTCATTAAACCAGCTCACAGATGATGGAACAAATGAGAAGCATGAGCCAAAGAAGCTCAACACTTCTAATGAGAAATACGCCTTCAAGAATAGGACTGCAACAAATTATGGAGATCCTGATTCAAAAGAAGATCGTAAATAAATATTTTTAAGTCATATTATATTGAAAATAGAAGATTTGATAATGCAGAGTGATAGCCGATCTTTAGAGAAATTATACAATAAAATTCAGTCAAGAGCAAGTCACAGCACAAGCCAAAGTCAAGAGATCAGAATTAAACCTTCAGCCTCATCAATAAACAGCTCAAAAGCGAGAGCTCTTGAGAGTGTGGTTAGAGAAGAAGAGGAAAGAGAATATAACATGGATTTGATAATATCGCCAAAGAAGAATGAAGATGACACAAGTCCATTGACTTTGGAAAGGATAGAAACACGCCAAAGTGCTCGAGGCAAGAATTCAGCTCGAAAAAGCAAAGAAAATATCGGAGCAATCTACGAAGTAGTCGAAGGTGATCCAATCATCGATGATTTGTCAATCAGATAGATCGAAAGGAAGATTAGAGTTTAATATTTCTTCTCGACCTTTGAAAATTTTTGTCATTTTTTTTGTTTGTTTTCATATTTTAGATTTCTATGACACATATCTATTTTTTTTTGAAACAAAAAGAATTTTGAAAAAAAAAAACATAAAGAAAACACACATGGAGTAATTTTATAAATAGATGGGGTGGATTACAATAAGAAATATTAAAAAATCTGAGTGTTATTATTTGTTGCTACCAATAATTTGGTGAATTTTTCCATAAATTGATTTGGAGGCCTTTTTCTCAACAATTCGAGATCCATTATTGCTTCCAATTTGGGACCTGTTTTGGCTATGAAAGCTCAAGCGACTGACTTCGCTGCTTGCTGAGTTGAAATTGAAGGATCGATTTTGCATTTTCTTGAGAATTCCTGAATTTGTACTGGATCGGGGTGACTGAACATTATTGGGTCCAACTGCTTTGAATTTGATGACAGTCGGGGATTGGGGGATTTCACTTTGGAAGGATCCTTGTGTTGGTAAGATTTCACTGCTCTCTGTTTGACTTTGATAAAGTTTATCAATCCCCAATTTCTTTATTAATTTGTATTTCAAGGATTCATGAAGATGGCTTCGGATTTTGCGCCTATGAGGAGAGACAAGCGCTTTATTGGGTGATGGGAGCCAATGAGAGTTTTCTTCAGTGGCAGAGTAATTTGACTCAACTGTTTCAGCAACCAGGGTCTGAAGTCCCAAAGGAGAATGACCTTGAGAAGTTTTTCCATTTCTAACAAAATTAAGCTCATAGCTGCAATCATCTTCTTGATCAACTTGCCCCTGTTCTGATGCGTCAAAAAAGTTTGTTGCGGCTTCCTGGTCCTTTGCGTCAAGCATTTTTGTGAGTTTTCTTTGAAGTTTGGCATATGATTGATTAAATTCACTTTTTTTTTGTAAAAGACTTTTTTGTTCAAAATTCAAGATTTTGAATCTTTCGAACTCATCAGCTTCACTTTTATATATACTTGGAGGTGGAGAGCTTGACGTTTGGTTACGAGTCAATTTTTTGGTCGATTTGGATTTTGGGGTGATTTCGGAGCTGTTGTGGGAAAGAGAGGGTAGTAATTTAGGACGGGTTGGAGTAAGGATAAATTTTAGACCTTTATGAGGGGAAACAGTGTCTGCATTTTTGAAGGAATTTAAGTCAGGCCAATTTTTGGGTGATAATTCTGGTAAAATAGGGATGGGAGGTGATTTGTCATGGTCAGCGAAGCTGCCATAATAAGTGTTTATATTCACATAATTCATGGTTCTGTTTTCCCTTGAGACTTCTTTTTGCATAATGTGTGCTGCAAGTCTTTTTAAACTTTGTCTATCTTTCACAAGCGTAAAAAACTTCTGAAATGGGGTCGGTGAGTGGGGAACAACACATAAGAAGAAATTACCTCTTTGTGCAGTGATAATAATCTAGTATCAGAAACGGACACCACAGCTGAATATTCTCTAGGTTTTTCATCAGTTATTCCTGAAGCTCCAAAATATTGTCCTGTCATTATAACTGCCAACTAGAGAGAAGATTAGATGTGAAACCAGAAAGAGAGAAGCCATTTACTCTCATGTCTTTTTTCTTTTTGATAGCTTTGAGTCGGTTTGGGCTGACTGGGGCTTGAGAATTTGGTCGAATCATCAAAGTTGAAGATTTTTCTTCAATATCAACTTTTTTCCATAACTACGGTAAAAATTTTTAGAAAAAATTTGGTAATATTTTTTTACTTCAACTTCACCATTGAGGACGAAATAAATATTTTGAGAATCTTCGCCTTCTCTGAAGATAATTTGTTTTCTTTGATATTTATGTTCTTCCATATTCATGAGTAAGGCTGATATCTGAGTTATGCTCCAATGCTGAAATAAATTTATTGTTGCTAAAAAATCAATTTTTTCTCCATATTTTTTCTCAAACAATCTCCCTATCGAGGAAAGGTAAAATCCGTGTTGTCCCAAAAATGGAAAAGTACCAAGGCTAAATTGATAATCATCAAAGCTTAAAACTCCAAACAGGGTGGATTCTTTACAGACAACAGTTGCCGTTCGAGTTCTGAAGAAAATTTATCAGATAAATTTTTTTTGAAACAAATCCCCAACCTATCACCAGAGACTTGGAGGGCAATATCACCGAAACTTTCGCCATCTTTCATGACTCTAGCAACCCAGAAGCCAGGATAGTGGTCTTCAACTTTACGAATTTTTTTTTCATTCGTTAGTCCTTCTTCATTAAATCCTTTAATGAATCGATCTGGAACATTTTGGACGGAAGCTGGATCTTGCTCAATTATTCCCTTTTTCTTTAACAGAATGTAAACTGCGCCTTGTATGATGATATAAAATTTGTTTCCCTCATCACCTTTAAAAATAAATATTTCAGTGTTAGACAGTATAAAAACTGGACTAAATTTTAATTGCAAGGTTGTGTAAGAAATAAAAAAGATAAAAGCATACCATGATTAAAAACTCTTTGTCCAGGCTGGAAAGTTTCTAGTTTGAGGTTTTTGAAGAGCATTTTGTAGAAGTGGGGTTCTAGTTCTTGTTCTGTTTTTTTAAAAAACTGAATATCTGCGAAACTTTTCTGTAACAATGAGATTTCATCACGAGATCTCCTTTCCGAAGGTTTTCCCAGTATTTTTATAATCATCTACAGAGTAAACAATCTAGTCGTTGCAAAGTTTTGGTACTTCTTTATTATCATCAAAAATTTCTGTTCCCATTTGAGAATAGATTTCTGATCCACGGTGCGGTCGCATGACTGATCTGGTTTCGCTCGAATCAACTTTGACCATTGAAAGACCCTTTGGAGTTGTGCCTTTCATTGTGGGTGAGAATCCCTCGATTGTGCTTGATTGATAGGCAGAACGTTCTGCAGGGGACTGTTGAGGAAGATAGTAACTTTTTCGACGGGATTGATTTTCAGGAGTGACAGCATTAGATCCATTTAAACTCATCAAATCTTTGATGCTCAGTCTGGGCGGTTTCCCCTTTCTATTATCGACTCTTTGTATAGATTTCCGCGGCGGGGCATGATTCATTGTTGCAATCGGAGTTGGGAGTAAATACGGGTTTGATTAGTATTTAAAAAGCTAATTCCAAGGAAATTTTCTTTTATCAGTTTTTCTCACTGACTTTGAAGATATATAGTTTATCTATTTATCTATCAATGGCTAATTTTTGCTGAAAACCGAGAGGGGTGAATTCAAAGTAAGAGAATGGGTGTTTTCACAATATCCCACAAGTAAACAGTATAGAGAATAGGACTCATCTCTCGTCACAAAGAGATAAGAATATCGTAGGATTTAATCTATTCAATTTAGATTAAGATTTATTTTGAGATAGATGAGAAAGAAATCAAGGGGAGATCTTGAGAAATTTGGCCAATTAATTGGTCAGACATTTCCTCCAGTCAAATTATCTTTTGGATATGGTTCTGCTTTCTTTCAACAAAAGAACTATGATTATGCAAAGGTACTATTCGAGAGATCTCAGTCAAACTTTGAATAGCATAAACCAATTTATGATGTGATAATGGTTGTTGAAGATCGAGAGGAATGGCACCAAGAGAATATGAAGAAGAATAGCAGCCATTATGGTGGGCTTTCTTATCTTTTTGGGTCAAGCTTCATCAACTTTGCACAAAATGCTCTTTGTCCAATTCACTACAATCCATTTGTTATGCTTGATGAGTATAAAATAAAGTATGGAGTTATATCAGAAAGAGATTTCAAGAGAGATTTACTTGCTTGGGAGACTTTGATTGTTTCAGGCAGAATGCATAAGCCCGTAATTTTTTGGAGGTTTTTGAAAAAGTTAATCTTCAAGGATAGATAAAGATAATAACTCAAGAGGAAGATTATTCTTCGATTATTAATAGAAATCTTCAAAGCGCTGTTGCAATGGCATTATTGTTGGACGGAAGAAGTGTGATAAGTGATAAAGAACTTTTTGTGAATATTGCATCTTTATCATATTTGGGAGATATCAGATTTGCATTGAAAGGCGAGAATAAGGATAAAATCATAAATATCGTCGAAGGACAATACAGTAATTTGCAAGAGCTTTACAATCCCATTTTGCACGGCACACCTTTCAAAGATATCCTGAAAACCCAAGATAATATTCTCTTCGTAAGAGTCACAACGATGAAATGAAAACTAACGATAAAATAAATAGCCTAAGTTTACAACAGAGAATAGACATACATTGATTGAGTTGCTTCCTTCAAATTTGGGTGCTGACTGTAAGTGTTTCATTATTCGAATTAAATAAGAAAATTACATTAGTTGTTGGACAAGGAAAAGATTTTAAGAAATCATTGATGTTGAGAAAGGATGAAGAGAGAGAAATATTGAGAGAGGCTCTGGAGACACTGAATTCAAAAAATTCAAGAAACATGCTCATTTATCATTTATTGACAGTTTCGCCCCTTAAGAATTTCCAATATGCCATGAGTAAGTTGGCGAAAGGTTTTGCCAAAAAATAATTTTCTCTTATTGTATTGTTAAATATACATACATGTATTCTCTATGAAATTATTTTGATATAAAAATAGTTGCAATTGCAAAAAATTACCATACAATTAGATATCATTGTTATTGTTATTACTTGGTTTCATGGGGGTTTTAAGTTTTTCATAATCATTGAAAGTCTGTGAAATCAATTTGGTGATATTACCTTTGAGCATGTCTCCTAATTTATCATATTCCGCAGTGACTCTTTGAAGTTCTTCCTTGGTATCTGACAAATCTCTTTCCATATCAGTCAATTTTCTCTTCATTTCTCTTTCGCTGGTTTCACCTTTTCTTCTTTCAGCATCAAAATCCCTCTTTAATCTCTCTATTTGCTCTGAACTGCTTTCCTTAACTCTTCTGATATCAGTCTTTAAGGATTCATTTTCGCCTTCAAGTCTCATCAAAGTGTTGCCCTTGAGCATAACCTCATCTTTAAATTGTTCAATCGAAGAACTCATAGCACGAAGTTCGTGTTCTAATCTGTTCTTTTCTTCTTTGAGTCTCGAGTTTTCATCACCAAGTCTGGCAAAATCTCCTTCAATTTGGATTTGTTGATGTTTTCTTTGTTTTTCCATATTCTCAATTTCAGCCACAAGCTCCTTATTTTGCTTGTAAATCTTCTCATATTCTGCTTGTAAGCCTTGTAATTCTCTATCCATATCCCCAACTGCTTGTTGAGCCTTTTGGAACTCTTCGTGTCTTCCTTGTTCGAGAGCTCTTGCTAATTCTTCAGCATGTTCAACTTGCATATCTTCAATATTCTTTTGTTGCTTTTTCAGTTCTTCTGCCAATTCAGTGGTAGCCATTGTAGCATTCGTGAGTTTTTCATCATAGGTCCTAATGATGGTTTCCTTTTCAGTATGAAGAGCATGAATTTGATGATTAAATTCTTCTTGCATTCTTTCCAGTTCTTGTCTGAGAGCATCGTTATGAGCTGTTAACTCAGTAACATCACGTTGGTATCTGTCTTCTGATATGTGGAACTTTGAGTTGAATTCTTCAGTAATGGCCATGTTGTCATGCTTTAGGTTTTCAATGATATTTCTCATTTCTGTGTTTTCTCTGCCTAAGTGTTGGGCTTGAACACTCAATTCATGAACATGCTGATCTCTAGTATGCAATTCTGCAACCAATTGAGTACAGTTGCCTTCAGCTTCTTGTCTTCTTTGAGCTTCAGTTTCGAGTTCTCTAGCTACTTCTTCAAGTTTTGCTTCAACAGCATCTCCTCTTAATTTTTCCTCATCCAAAGCTCTTTCGAGATCATTTATAACTTTTGCCATGCCTAAGTGGGCTTGGATATGGGCTTGACATTTCTCTTCAACTTCTTTCATTTCATGAGCATATCTTGCTTCAATTTCTTTGATATCCTTTTCTGGATTATATTTGCCAGGAGCAGCAGCAGTTCTTGTTTGAACTGAAAGGACAGAAGGGGCAGCAAGTTGGCTTCGATTTGTGGTAGAAATAGAATAATTCTTTTTATACAAAGGTGACTTGGAGATGGGGCTTGCAGTTTGAGTGGCAATTCTGTTTCTTCCAATAGGGCTGACGTTAATCTGATTCATAAGGGGCTTCAAGACAGAGGTTAATCTTTCTTTGACGGGATACTGTGATGATTGGGATTGTTCTTCTACATAATTCTCGGTGCGGAGGTTTTCTTTATTAAAGACAGAACCTCTTTGGGGGGTTTGATGGGAGGATCTTTCAGTAAAGGCAACAGGTCTATAACTATCTTTCTTGACTGAAAAAGATGTATCAATTTTTTGGGATTGTGAAGTTGAAGCATTGTGGAGGATGGAATCAAGTTCATACAAGACTTCTTGAGAAATTTTGTTTCCACTGAGGTCAATTTGAACTTTGTTGGGATGGTCCTGGATTGCAAGAAGGACGAGACGAGCGCCTTCATCTCCAAGTTCATTCCATCTCAGGTCTAAAGTCTTTAATGAAGTGGTTTCTCTGATGATGTTTGAAATAGCTCCTGCACATTGTGGGCCAATGTGGTTATTTCTAAGATCAACAGAGGAGATTGTAGTGCAGGTTTGGATCAATTCGTTGAGTGCTATAACTCCAAGGTTTTCAGAACCAATATTATTCCACTCTGCAGAGATTTTTTTGAGAGTTGTAGATCCTTTGAGGGCTTCACAGATAGATTCAAAGCCAATAGCAGAAATGTTGTTTCCACGAAGTTCAACAGAAGCAAAGTTTTTGTTTTCGCCAAGGAATTTGGCAATTTCAAATGCCCCTTCATCTCCAAAGAATAAATCTGGTAGAGAGAGCTTATTGGAAGTTTTTTGAGACTCTAAAAGTCGGATGAGTTCAGTGGACTTGAGACCAATTCTCTTGTCATCACTATCAAGGGCTCTGAGATTTCTGGATGGCTTAGAAATAGGGCTGATGTTGGAAGCTGTTGTCGTCATTTTCGGAAGGGCTAAAATTTTTGATTAGCTAAGTGTTTGTTTAAAATTCAAATTTTTTTTTGAGAATTATGGGAATTATAAGTTGTTTAAACGGTATTGAAAGAAAATGAATTTGTAGAATTTATTTAAACAAAAACTTTTGATAATATTTTTATCAATTTAGACCTCAACAGGTGTTTGTTCACAAGATAGGGATTTTCTTTTCAAGTGAAGTGTTACAAATCAGAGACGATAAGATTTTATATCTCCACGTGAAAGTTATATAAATCACCTCACCAGAGTAAATAATATTCTCAAAAGAAATACTCCAGATTTTTTAATAATTTATTAACATCTATTTTTATTCCTTCAAATTTCCTTTGAGAAAATGGAAGCAAGTATGAAATCTCCAATCCTTGTGACTGGGGCATCTGGTTATATTGCCTCTCATCTTATCAAGCTTTTGCTAGAGAGAGGATATCGAGTGAGAGGAACTGTTCGATCCCTTGCAAACAAAACTAAGAATGATTTTCTTTATAATCTTGCCCCTGAAAAGAATGATCATCTCGAGCTCGTGGAAGCTAATCTTACCAACAAGGAAGACTGGAAAAAGGTAGTTGAGGGATGTGAGTACATCTTCCACGTCGCTTCCCCCATTCCACCCAGCATGCCTCAAGATGAAAACGAGCTAATTATCCCAGCAGTTGAGGGAACATTGAATGTGCTTGAAGCCGCACTTGAGAAAGGTGCCAAGAAAGTCGTAGTGACTTCAAGTGGAACAGCTATCATGTTTGGAGGTTCTGACAAGCCTGTGAAAAATGAGGATGACTGGTCTGATGAGTCAAAGTGCCCTCCTTATCCAAAGAGCAAGGTTAAAGCCGAGAGAGCTGCTTGGAAATTTTATGACGATCATAAAGACAAACTTGAAGTCACTGTTGTGAATCCTGGCTTGGTCATGGGTCCTGTTTTTACAAAACACGGGAATTCAAGCGAGTCACTTTTTAGCGACATTTTGACTGGAGTGCTTCCAGGAGTTTTGGAGGAAGCTAAATGGGGACCAGTGGATGTGAGAGATGTTGCTGAGGCTCACTATAGAGCAATGATTTATGAAGGAACAAACGGTAAGAGATATATTTGTGTGCCAGGAGAATCAACAACAATGATTGATATGCTTCAAACTTTAAAGAAAGAGCTTGCTCAAGACGGAAGCAAGATTAATGATAAAATCACAACACCTGAAGAAATTATGGCTAGTGAAAGTCAAGCTGGAAAGAGAATAGTTTTGATGAGTAAAAATCGTGGTCCAATTTCAAAAATGTCTAACGAAAGAAGTTTACAAGAGTTGAAAATGGTTTATACTCCAATCAAACAAACAGCGATCGATATGGCTCATAGTCTAATTAAAATTGGAGGTTTGCCTCAATCACAGGTAATATCATAAGATATAAATTCATTTGCGTTTGCATGCTGAATAAAGATATATTTATCTTTCTTTCTTTAAACAAATAAAAATACGATTGAATTATATATCACTCACTCACTCAAAACCTCTATTGCGTAAAATTTATGCTTTCAAATTTAATCCAAGATAGTTTTGGTTAATATATTCAATAACTTCATTGTAGGTTTGATCAATTTCAATATTGGTGATGAATCTATTGTAGATACCAAAAGTTTTGGCCATTTCGAGTTCAACGACAGCATTAGTCATTCTCAATTCCTTAACTTTTTCAGAATCAGTGCCTCTAAAGAAAGATTCAGGTTATTTCCAATGAAAATATTTATTTTCTCACCTTGTATCTAATCTATTTCTCAATTCTTCCATTGAAGGGGGTTCAATGAAGAGATAGTTGCAATCTTGTCCACTCTTGGAGATTTTTTGGGCGCCGACAACATCGATTTCCAAAATGCAAATCTGTCAAAATTAAGATTTTTCTTTGGTTATAACTAATATACCCTTTTTTGTTCCATAATTTGTTTCACATAACCTCTGTGAGTTCCATAGAAGTTTCCATGGACTTCAGTGAATTCAATGAATGAATCTTTGGCAATTTCCTAGAAATTACATGAGTCAAAATTTTTTTACAAAGAGCTTACAGCACTAAACTCTTCAGGAGTGGCGAAATGGTAATGGATACCATGTTCTTCACCAGCTCTTGGCTTTCTGGTGGTATAACTCACACTCAATTTGAACAAGTTGGGGAAGTTTTGCAATAATTTTTTTATAATAGTTCCCTGAAAGGATTAGTCAATGCTTTTATAACTCTATTACTTTTCCGACACCAGAAGGACCAGAGATAACAAGAGGCTTATAAATGATTTCGGGTTGTTTGTTAGCGCAGAAATGATCTTCAGCGAATTTCTGAGCATCAGTAGGCTTTTGTTCAATAGCAGCAAATAATAATTTAGAGATGATTCTGTGAAGCTCAGCGTTGGAGTCAAGATAGATTTTTTCTTCAGGAGTAAGTTCCTTGGAAAGTTGGACGCGATAAGAGGTATTTGAGGAATCCATAGATTAATTCTCTGAATTGATGAATTAAAATAATGTTTCTGATTTTTTTGTGAGCCCTAAATAAAAAGAGCGATAAAATCGAGGAACAACAGATTTGGGAGAGAAGGGAAATAAATAATACTCTCTGAGATTGAATCGAAGAATCCTTGAGATAACGAGAGAGTCTTCAAATTTCAGGGGGAAAAAAGTTATCAGCACGAGGGCTTCCCAAGCGGTCCCCCACCTTAGTAC
>Ga0182738_1007492_pt1 | contig 11083 bp, 8 predicted proteins | sample eDN5th30CBELigMG_FD_128876 | JGI IMG/M metagenome (GOLD analysis project Ga0182738, IMG submission 128876) | Enriched Miracle-Growth compost microbial communities from Emeryville, California, USA - eDNA 5th pass 30_C BE-Lig MG (version 2)... ... | reverse complement strand
GACGCGGAGACGGTCATCGAGTTCCGCGGCGGCCACCTGATTGCCGACGCGCTGTTCCACGAGGCCGCGGCGATCCTGGGGGAGTCGGCGACGCTGTACGGCACTCCCAGTCCGGCCTCCACCGCGAGCGATGGGGGTGACGGGATCGCGACGCCCGCCGTCGATTACACCTTCGCGTCAGGGCCTCCCGGGGTGACCTTCACCGCCGTCTCGCGTCAAGCGACCAGCGTCTGGGTTCCGGCGCGCGCCGAGGTGCAGTTCCAGCTTGCGACCACGTTCGACGCGGCCGGTGGGACGCCCGCACCTCCCGATCAGATCGTGGACTGGGGTGACACGGCGACCGAGCCGACGGTGACACGCGCGGGGTTCGTGTTCGACGGGTGGCGTGTGGACACCGCGACGGGTCCGATGTGGGACTTCTCGGATCCGGTCACGGAACCTTTGGTGCTCGTCGCTGTGTGGCTCCCTGAGCCGCCTACGCTCACCGGCACTCCGCCGGACGGGACTGTCGGCGTGCCGTACTCGTACGCGATGACCGTCGGCGGCACGGGCAGCACGGTGACTCTGTTCGACGGCGCCCTCCCGCCCGGGGTGAGTGTGAGCTCTGCCGGCGTGATCTCGGGGACCCCTCTGACCTCGGGGACGTTCTACGCCACGCTGCGCGCGACCAACGCGGGCGGCACCGCTGATCAGCCCATCGCCCTCACGATCCTCGTCCCCGTTTTCCAGACGGTCACCTTCGACGCGGCGGGTGGGAGCCCGGAGCCCGCGGATCAGGTCGTCCCGACGGGCGGCACGGCGACCCAGCCCGCTGACCCGACCCGTCCGGGCTACGCGTTCGACGGGTGGCGGGTCGGCACCGCGACCGGCGCCGTCTGGGACTTCGCCGACCCGGTGACCGGGCCGCTGGATCTGGTCGCGGCGTGGATCGAGCTGCCGACGATCACCGGCCCCGCGACGGCCGACGGCACCGCGGGGGAGGCGTTCACGTACGCCCCGACCGTGACCGGTCCGGGCGTGACCGTGACGGATGACGGGGACCTGCCCGCGGGGCTCTCACTGAACGCGAGCACCGGCGAGATCACCGGAACCCCGACCGAGACGGGCGTGTTCGAGGTCACCCTGACGGCGACCAACGCGGGTGGCTCGGCGGAGCACACCGTGACGATCACGATCGCGCACGGCGATGCGGTGTCGTTCACCGCCACCGCATCCGACATGACGCCGACGCAGGGCGACACGATCACGATCACGGTGACCGCCGCCGACGCCTACGGCAACACGTGGGATGCCTCTTCGTCGGCGACGATCACGAGCAGCGTCGCGTCCGATGTGATCGTGGGCAACACGGTCCGGTTCCGCCACGCGTCGCCGCACGTGCTCACCGTGGCGCTGCCGCCGCTGGCCGCCCAGCAGCTCGTGATCGAGGTCACGCCCGCCGGTGGTGGAGGCGACGGCGGCGGCGAGCTCGGAGAGACGGGCGGCGGCGGAGCCGGCCTTGCGGTGCCGGTGGCGCTCCTTGCGATCCTGGTGGGAACCGGGCTGGTGCTGTGGAGGCGTCGCGCCGCGGCGTAGCGAGCGCTCGACGGAAAGCGTTGGGCCGTGCCCGGGTGGGCTGCGAGCGAGTCGAGCAGACGGTCATCGCGGTCTCGTCGCCGTCCGGACGGAACGAGCGAAAGGGGCTCGAACTGTTCCCGTACACGCATCCGTCCGCGCGTAACTAGAGTGAACGAACTGACCGGGGCCCGAGCGGATGGCCGTTCGGACGGGATACATTCGCATGACTGCACTGTCGCACGCACCAGGGGGACTCACCGCATGACCTTTTCGGTCGCGCCGTCGTCGGCGCCAACTCAACAGCCCGAGAAGCGCACACCATTGTGGGCGAAGTTCCTCCTTGTCGCTCTCGTGATCGCACTCGCAATCGGTGCCGGGGTCGCAGGAGTTGCGATTGGAAGGTTTCTCGGAGCGAGCGAAGAGAGGTCCGTACAGATCGTGCGATCGGTGAAGGGCGAGGAGCAGGTCATCCTCGCAACCGCCGCTCTCAGCGATATCGAACCGAAGCGCAGCAATCAGAAGTTCTTCGGCCTCTTCGACATTCCGTTCTCCGACCGCGAGGTTTTCATCAAGTACGACTTCGACACAAAGTTGGGCATCGAGGGCAAGGACGTCTCTATTCGAGCGACCGGAGATAAGGCTTACACCATCACGATTCCGGAGTTCATCTTCCTCGGCTACGACGATCCGAAGTTCAGCGTCGCGACAGAGTCGAATGGGATCCTCAGCTGGGTCACCCCCGAGGTGGACAAGCTCGCAGCGATCGAAGAGCTCGTCTCTGACGACCAGGTCGCGGAACACATCGACGGTCATCGGGCGCTGCTCGAATCGCAGGCGGTGACTTTCTATACCCGGATCGTGACGAGCATCGAGCCTGACGCCGTCCTCACATTCGAGTTCACCGACTGACACCGTCGTCAGGTTGCGAAGGAAGATCAGCTATGACAGATCAGACCCCGGCCGACAGCGACGAGTCGTCCGCCGTTGCCGACAGTTCCGCGTCAGCACCAACCGTGCGGGGGGTCGATGAGCGACCTTTTCTGGAGGCGAGTGCTGATTCGCGGTCGCGTTACGGGAGATTCAACCTCGCGGTGATCGGCGGCTCCGGTGTCGGCAAGTCCTCGCTGGTGAACGCGGTGTTCGGCCGTGACTGGGCGAAGGTCGGCAAGGGCCTCCCCGTCACTCGCGGGGTGCAGTACTACCACGATGATTCGCTCGGCATCTGGGACGTCGAGGGATTCGAGATCGGCTCGCCGGTTCCGCCTGCGGAGCAGCTCCGAGCGCATCTGAAGACGATCTCCGGGCACCCCGCTGACCAGCAGATCGCGGTGGTCTGGTACTGCGTGAAGGCGAACGATGACCGACTCACGCCCGCGGACATCGCGATGATCCGCGAGCTCGATGCCGCAGGGCTTCCCGTGATCCTCGTTCTCACCAAGGTCGACTGGATCAAGAACCCCATCACGGGGCAGCGGGGAGTGGCAAAGGGCGTCCAGGAGTTCGTCGACTGGCTCGAAGAGCCGATCGACGAGGCGACAGGCATGCCGATCAGCATCCCCTACCAGCGCGTCATCCTGGTCTCTACTCGCGACAAGCACGGAAAGGGCAAGGGGCACGGCCTCGGTGAGCTCGTCGCGGAGACACTCGCACTCTCGCCGGAAGACGAGAAAGACGCGTTTCGCATCGCACAGCGACTCAACCTCCCCTGGAAGCGGGAGATGGCCCGACCCATCATCACTGCTGCAGCGGGTGCAGCGGCAACGGCCGCCGCAGTTCCGGTTCCCGTCGCAGATGCCGCCATTCTGGCGCCGATCCAGCTCGGAATGATGGGCCGGATCGCAACAATCTACGACCTCGAGATCAAGACGATGCTGTCTGCCGGCGCGCTCGCTCAAATCGGCGTGCAACTCGCGGGCAGGGCGCTCGCGAGCAGCTTCCTCAAGCTGATCCCCGGCGCGGGAAGTGTCATCAACGCGGGCGTCGCGGCGGCGCTGACGGCGGCTACGGGCGAAGGGTGGATGCGCCTGTGCGAGCAGGTGCATACCGGGAAGCTCGACGTGGACAAGATCGGCGAGTCGCTGGGCGGCTACCTGCCCGGGTTCCTCGACGTCGCCCGCAGGCTGGCCGAGCAAAAGCTCGCCAAGTCGTGAGCAAGGCGATCGGCCGTGACGCTGTCGGTAGCTGATTGGCAGCAGGACGCGCTCGACACACGGGCCAGTGCCCAGCAAGCAGCGGACGCGTCTCATCTGCGGTGAGAAAGTCTCAACTCGAGAACTCATCATTGGAGGGGCTGACGGGAATCGGCCACTCCGCTTCTCCACGCGCTCGCTGCGCGATCGCGCGGAGCCTCCGGCGGAGCGGGACCCCCCGCTGCGGGTCGGTTCCGGCGGCAGCACCACGAAAGCCCTCATGAGCGACCGTTGGTCGCCCGTGAGGGCTTTGGAGGGGCTGACGGGAATCGAACCCGCGCTGTCTGCTTGGGAAGCAGAAGTTCTGCCATTGAACTACAGCCCCGATGCGCCGAAGCGCTGATGCGCCGAGACGCGTGGCCAGCTTAGCAAACGCCCACCGCCGCTACGCTGGAGCGGTGCTGCTCAGTGACCGCGACATCAAACGCGAAGTAGACTCCGGCCGCGTCGGCCTCGATCCCTGGCAGGTCGAGATGGTGCAGCCGTCGAGTGTCGACGTGAGGCTGGACCGCTACTTCCGCCTCTTCGACAACCACAAGTACCCCTTCATCGACCCCGCCGAGGACCAGCCCGACCTCACCCGCCTCATCGAGGTCGCGCCGGACGAGCCGTTCATCCTCCACCCCGGCGAGTTCGCGCTCGGCTCGACCTTCGAGCAGGTCACCCTGCCCGACGACATCGCCGCGCGCCTCGAGGGCAAGTCGTCGCTCGGCCGCCTCGGACTGCTTACCCACTCCACCGCCGGCTTCATCGACCCCGGCTTCTCCGGTCACGTCACCCTCGAGCTCTCGAACGTCGCGACCCTGCCGATCAAGCTGTGGCCCGGAATGAAGATCGGCCAGCTCTGCTTCTTCCGCCTGTCCTCGCCGACCGAGAACCCCTACGGCTCCGGCCCCTACGGCAACCGGTACCAGGGACAGCGGGGACCGACGGCGTCCCGTTCGTTCCAGAACTTCCACCGCACGGACGTCGGGGCCACCGACCTCGGGTCCCGCGGCGCCTGAACCCGGACCGACGGCTCAGTCGAGGACGACCTTCGCGCCGTCGGCGGTCCACTCCAGCGGCCGCACGTTCAGGCCGCGGTAGATGAACTGCTCGTCCCACGAGTGGAACACGATGCGGTCGCCGTCGGGCGTGTGAACGACATCCTGCCCGCCCGGGCCGCGCAGGGTCCCGTCGCTGAGCTGCGTCGTCAGCAGCGGTTCGGGCTGCTTCACATACGGGCCCGTGAGCGCATCCGCGTACGCGACACCCACGGCGTAGTCCTCGCCGCCGTAGTCGTTCGCCGAAGAGAAGAGTGCGAACCGGCCGTCGTGCTCGACCAGCACCGGCGCCTCGACGAGGGTGCCCTCCCAGTCCAGGTCCTGCTGGATGAGCCGCATCGGATCCCCCGCGAGCGAGAGGCCGTCCGCCGACAGCGGCGCCATCTCGATCCAGGTCGGCAGGCTGCAGCAGTTGCCGTCCGTCTTCCACAGCAGGTACCGCGTCCCGTCGGCCGCGTCGAACGTGCTCGCGTCGATCGCGCCGCCCGCGTCCACCGGACACACGATCGGCACGTCGGATGCCGCGACGAACGGCTCCTCGACCGACGGACTCGTCGCGACCCCGATGCACTGGCGGCCCGACGCGGTGTCCTCCGCGGTGACGTACATGATGAGGCCGCCGTCCGGACCCGCGCTCACCTCCGGCGCCCACGTCCTCCCCGGAGACGCCCACGCGGGCAGCTTCGGCAGCGCATCGCGGCGCTGCACCGTCCACTCCTCCAGGTCGGGCGAGGTCGCGACCTGCACGTTCAGCCCGTGCGTCCCCGTCGCGAACGCGACGTACCCGTCGTCGAGCGTCAGCACATCCGGATCGGGGAAGTCCGCGTCGATCGCGAACCGCGCCGGGGCCTCGGATGCCGCCGGCTCCCCGCCGTCGCCCTCCGTCGACGCCGCGCATCCCGCCAGTGCCGTCGCCGTCAGCGCGACGAGCGTCACCCACCCGGCCCGGCGCATCATCCCTTGACCGCGGCGCCCGCGACCGAGTCGACGATCTGCCGCTGCGCGAGCCCGAAGAGGATGAGCACCGGCACGGACGCGATGACCGCGCCGGCCATCACGATCGCGAAGTGCGTGCGGTACGCGCCCTGCAGCATCGCGAGCCCGGGCTGCAGCGTCATGTTCTCCGGAGAGAGCAGCACGTACACCGGCCAGAGGAAGTCGTTCCAGTTCGCGAGGAACGACAGCACCGCGAGGGTCGCGAGCGCCGGTCGGGCGAGCGGCAGCGCCACCTGCAGGAAGATGCGGAACTCGCCGGCCCCGTCGATGCGCGCCGCCTCCTCGACCTCCACCGGAAGCCCCAGGAAGAACTGCCGCAGGAAGAAGACGCCGAACGCCCCGGCCGCGCCCGGCACCGTGATCGCGAGGATCGTGTCCAGCCATCCGAAGTTCTCCACGATGAGGTAGTTCGGGATGAGGAAGACGACCGGCGGCACGAGCAGGGTCGCGATGATGAGCCCGAACACGATCTTCTTGCCCGCGAAGTCGAGGCGGGCGAGGGCATAGGCGGCCATCGACGCGGTCACGAGGATGAGGATCGTCTGCAGCGTCGCGGCGGCGAAGCTGTTCCACAGCCACAGGAAGATCGGCTGCTGACCGCTCAGCAGCAGCGTCTGGTACGCCTCGATCGAGAACGGGTTGGGGAGCGAGTACGGGTTGCGCACGGCATCCGCATCCGTCTTGAACGAGGTCAGCACCATCCACACGAGCGGGAAGATGACGACCAGCGCGAGGAACCCGAGGACGGCGTACAGGACCGTGCGCGACGCGGCACGCCGCGGCGAGGTGCGCCGGGTGGTCACGGCGGAGACGGTCATGACACGCCCTTCTCGGTGCGCTCCCGCTGCAGGCGGAAGTTGACGACGCTCACGATCGCGAGGATGGCGAACAGGATGTAGCTCATCGCCGACGCCGGCGCCATGTTGTTCTGCGAGAGGCCCTGGTCGGCGATGTACATGATCGCCGTGCGGGTGGCGTTGCCCGGCCCGCCCTGCGTGAGCAGGAAGGACTGCCCGAACATGTTGGCCGACGCGAGGATCGTCGTGGTCGTGATGAAGAGCATGACCGGGCGCAGCCCCGGCACCGTGACGCTGAGGAACGTGCGCCACGCGTTCGCGCCGTCGAGGGCGGCTGCCTCGTAGAGGTCGCGGTTGATGCCCTTGAGCCCCGCGAGGAAGATGACCGTGTTCAGGCCGGCGGTCCACCACACCGTGACGCCGACGAGGGACACCCACGCCCACGGCACGTCCACGACCCACGGGATGTCGTCGGGCAGGCCGAGCAGGCCCAGGACGTGGTTGAGGATGCCGGACTGGGTGTCGAAGATATAGCTCCACACCACGCCGACGATGGCGACGCCGAGCACGTACGGTGCGAAGAAGATCGTGCGGAAGACCGTGCCGGCGCGCAGCTTGCGGTCCAGCAGCAAGGCGATCAGCAGCGGGATGACGACGAGGAACGGGACGCTCGCGACGACGAAGATGCCGGTCGCCCCCATCGACTGCCAGAAGTCGCCGGATGTCGTGCTGCCCGCCGTGAAGAGGTCGATGTAGTTCTGGAACCCGATGAAGTGCTGCTCGTCGCGGAACGGGCTCCAGTCGGTGAGGCTGATCCACAGGCCGAAGATCGCCGGCGCGATGACGAACGTGCCGAACAGCGCGAGGAACGGCGCGAGGAACAGATACGCGGTGAGGGTGCGGCGGCGCCGCGCCCTGCGCGTCGGGGCGCCGGCGGCGCGACCGCCCGCCCCCGCGCCGGTGCGCGGGAGCGGGGCGGCCGCACGAGCGGCGATGTCAGTCGCCATACTTCGAACGGTTCTGCTCGATGATCTTGTCGGCCTTGGCCTTCGCGTCGTCGAGAGCCTCCTTCGGCGTCTTCTTGCCGGTGAGGGCCTCGTTCAGCGCGGTGGTGATGAGGGCGTTGGCCTCGTTGATGCCGGGCGACACGGTCTCGTAGTGGGCGTACTCGAGCTCGTCGATGAACGGCTCCAGGTTCGGATACGTGGACAGCAGCTGCGGGTCCTCGCGCACCGAGTTCGCCGCGGGCAGCTCACCCGTCTCCGCCCACCCGAGCGAGTTGTCGTTCATCCACTTGACGAACGTCGCCGCCGCGGCGGTCTTGTTCGCGTCCTGGCCCTTGTTCGCCGGGAACACCCAGTGCGTCGAGCTCGACCACACGGCCTTCTCGCTGCCGATCTGGGGGACGGGAGCCGCCGCCCAGTCGAGGCCCTCGAACGCCGAGTTCGTCGTCTGCCACACGCCGTTCCAGTTGAACGCGGTCTGCCCGGCCAGCAGCGCCTTGATGTTGCCGTCCTGCGCCACGTTGGCTGGGCTGTACCCGTCCTTGACGAGGTCGGTCATCCAGGTGAGCGCCTCGACGCCGGCCTCCGAGTTGAACGTCGCCTCGGTGACGTCGTCGTTGTAGAGCTGACCGCCGAACTGCCAGATGAGGCTCTGGAACTCGAACGTGCCGGTGAAGACGTACCCGTCGACCCACTCGCCCTTGACGCCCGCCGCCTTGAGCTTCTCGAGTGCGTCGAGGTAGCTGTCGCGGTCGGTCGGGATCTCGGTGATGCCGGTCTTGTCGAGGACCGTCTTGTTGACGTAGAGGCCCAGCGGCGTGACGCTCCACGGCACCGCGTACTGCGCGTCGTTGTAGTTGCCCTTGTCGTACACGCCGGGCGGGAAGTCGTCGGCCGTGTACCCGAGGTTCTTCACGATGTCGTCGGCCGGCTGCAGCAGGCGCTGGGCCGCGTAGGTGGCGAGGTCGTCGCCGTGGAGCACCGCGACATCCGGTCCCTTGCCCGCCTTGATCGCCAGCGGCATCTTCGCCCCGATGTCCGCCCACTCCTGGGGGACGTTCTTGACGACGATGTTGTCGTGCTCCTTGTTGAACTCGTCGATGAGCTTGGGGACGATGACCGGAGCGGCGCCGCCGGTCCAGCCGTGCCAGAAGGTGATCTCGACCTTCGGGCCGTCGTAGTCCTCGCCCGACACGCCTCCCGTGCCGGAGTTCGACCCCCCGGCGCATCCGGCCAGGCCCAACCCGACCACGGCCGCCAGGCCGAGCCCGAGGCCCCGCGCGATTGCCTTCTTCATGCGATTGCTCTCCCTTGAGGTGAAGGTTGTCCCCGGATCGATCCGGGGACGCGACGCGTCTTGGTGGGCGCCGAGTGCGAGAAAACTTACAGCGCTGGAAATTGCGTGTCAAGGTCTTGAAATCCGCGCATCCGTGGATACTAGGTCGTGCGACCGCGATGGAGACGGGACGCGGGGGGAGGCCCGGAATGGCCGTACGGCTGCAGGATGTCGCCGAGCGCGCCGGTGTCTCGATGAAGACCGTGTCGAACGTCGTCCGCGACTATCCGCACGTGTCGCCGCGCATGCGCGAGCGCGTGCAGAAGGCCATCGACGAGCTCGGCTACCGCCCGAACATCACCGCGCGGCGCCTCGCCACCGGCCGCACCGGGTTCGTCGCGCTCGCGTTCGCCGACATCGGCATCCCCTACTTCGCGGATGTCGCACGCGTCGCGTCGCGCACGGCGGCGGCGTTCGGCTACCGCGTGCTGTTGGAGGAGACCGACGGCACGATCGAGGGGGAGCGGGCGCTGCTGGCGAGCTCCGAGGCGGGGCTCGTCGACGGCATCCTCTTCCAGCCGAGCGTCATGACCTCCACCGAGATCGCCCGCCACCGCTCGGACCTGCCCATCGTCCTGCTCGGCGAGACGCCCGCGCCGCTCACGATGGACCGGGTCATGATCGACAACGTCGCGGCGGCGCGCGAGGCCACGGCGCACCTCATCGCCGCGGGGCGGCGCCGCATCGGATTCGTCGGCCACGAGCGTCACGCGCTCACCGAGACGTCCCGCCAGCGCATCGCCGGCTACCAGGAGGCCCTCGAGGCCGCGGGCATCGCGCCCGATCCGCGGATGCTGCTCGCGACCGACTCGATCTCCGCGGCGGACGCCGTCACGGCGCTCGGCCGCGCCCTCGACGACGGCCTCGAGGTGGACGGGCTGGTGTGCCGCGACGACCTCGCCGCGATCGGCACCCTCCGCGCCCTGCAGGAGCGCGGCATCGACGTGCCCGGTCAGGTCTCCGTCACCGGATGGGACGACATCCCGCTCAGTGCCGTGACCTTCCCGAGCCTCACGAGCGTGTCGCCGGATCTCGAGGCTCTGGTCGAGCGCGCGCTCGCGCTGCTGGTCGAGCGCATCGGCGGCTACGACGGCGCGGGGCGCCATGAGATCGTGCCGCACCGCCTGGTGGTGCGCGAGAGCGCTCCGGACGCCGCGCGCGCTTCGGTCTGATTTACAGCGCTGCAATTTTGGTGCATGCTGTTCGTCATGACTGACGACCGTGCGCACCCGTCCTCCGGCCTGCCCGCCGGCGACTACCCGCGGCCCCAGCTCGTGCGCGGCGACTGGACCGATCTGTCGGGGCCGTGGCGCTTCTCGTACGACGACGAGGACCGGGGTCTGCGGGAGCACTGGGAGCGGTCGCCGCGGTTCGATCGCGAGATCATCGTGCCCTTCCCGCCGGAGTCGTCGGCCTCGGGCGTCGGGGACACCACCCACCACCGCGTCTTCTGGTACTCGCGCACGTTCGGCGCCGACGAGCTCGCGACCGCCGGGCACCGCGACGGCGCACGCCTCATGCTGCGCTTCGGCGCGGTCGACTACCGCTGCCGCGTGTGGGTCGACGGCGCGCTCGTCGGATCCCACGAGGGCGGCCACACGCCGTTCGCGTTCGACGTCACCGACGCGCTCGCCGACACCGCCGATCACACCGTCGTCGTGCGCACCGAGGACGACCCGCACGACATCGCCCAGCCGCGCGGCAAGCAGGACTGGCGCGAGCAGCCGCACGTCATCTGGTACCACCGCACGAGCGGGATCTGGCAGCCGGTCTGGCTGGAGGCGGTGCCGGATGTCGCGGTGACGGCGCTGCAGTGGACCGCCGACCCGCGCACGGCGACGGTCACGGCGCGGCTCGAGCTCTCGGCCGTCCCGGCCTCGCCCGTCCCGGTGCGTGTCGCCCTCTCCTACGAGGGGCGCGCGCTCGGCGCCGTCGAGACCACCACCTCCGACGACGAGATCACCGTGGCGATCCGCATCGCCGAGCTCGCCAACGGCCAGGCCTACGAGGAGCTGCTCTGGTCGCCCGAGCACCCGCGCCTGATCGACGCCGAGGTCGCGGTGGGGACGGATGCGCTCACCTCGTACCTCGGCATCCGCACCGCGCACGTCGCCCGCGGCCGCTTCTTCCTCAACGACCGCCCGTACTTCGTGCGCTCCGT
>Ga0182738_1007490_pt1 | contig 11085 bp, 8 predicted proteins | sample eDN5th30CBELigMG_FD_128876 | JGI IMG/M metagenome (GOLD analysis project Ga0182738, IMG submission 128876) | Enriched Miracle-Growth compost microbial communities from Emeryville, California, USA - eDNA 5th pass 30_C BE-Lig MG (version 2)... ... | reverse complement strand
CCTGCAGCGGACACCTGTTCGACACGCTGGAACGAGCCGTTCAACTGATGCGAAACGCCACCACCAAGACCGGCCTGCGCACCACCGTCAACGTGATGCGGAAGGTCTACGAAACCGGCCGCAACGCCACCAAGGAGATGAAACAGTTCCTGGTAGACGTCGTCCAATACGAACACCTCCTGCCCAAATGGAACTACTCCCTCATCCCACAAATACGACAGTAATACTTAGGCCGGTCCTTAGTGGACGTACACCGGCAAGCCGCTGCACAAACCAGACTGCATCCCGTACTGCCCTCCTCACCGGAGACCTCGAAGACTCGCCAATGTCAAACTGGCGAAACTCAACCTTTGATGCACGATCCAATCAGAATTGCCGGACTACTCTGGCAGGCGACCATGTTCGACTTCCGGAAATGGTCCGGTGCAGGCTTCCATGAAGGCCACCAGATCTTCTTTTTCCTGTTGAGTCAGGTTCAGTTTGACGATTTTGTCGCTGAGGTTTTTATTGGCAATGCCGCCGACGTTGTAGTGTTCGACAACGTCCATCAGTGTCTTCAGACTGCCGTCGTGCATATAAGGCGGAGAAAGGGCGACGTTTCGAATTGTGGGTGTTTTGAATGCTCCCCAGTCTTTTTCTTCGTGGGTAATCGCACCTCGTCCAATATCCGGCTCTTCCGCGCTCATGCCGATTCCCAGGTTGTGATATTTCTCATCGGTCAGGTTAGCCCCCACATGGCAGGCAGCACAGTTCACCCGTTCGCTGAAGAACAAGGCCCGACCGCGAATGGCGCTCTCATTCATGGGAGTGGCCTTCAGGCCAGCTATTGCCGCAGCATAATCGGCTGCAACTTTCGGTTCTTCTTCCAGTAGATCTTTGAGGTCATCCTCATCCAGCTTTTTAAACTTCTCAAGTTCTTCATAGTAATCAAATGGAGAAGGTCCGCTCACAACGGCGCGTTCGAATGTGGCAATGGCCTGGGCCACGGTTTCTATCGTGATGGAATTTTTGCCGAAGATGGCGTCAAACTGCAGCCGATATCCCGGAATTTTTCTCAAATCCGCCACGCAGGCGTCATGCGAATTGCCCATTTCAATGGGATTGGCGATCGGACCGATGGCCTGTTCTTCCAGCGTGGCAGCACGACCATCCCAGAATTGCAGATTCGAGAGAATCCGATTATAGCTGGAAGGAGAATTCCGCCCGCCCATTTGGCTGGCCACACCAACGCCAAACTGCGTGTCCTTCGCATATCCATTATCTGGATGATGGCAGGAAGCACAACTGATGGTGCCGTCCGCGGAGAGTCGTGGATCGAAAAAAAGCTGTCTTCCCAGTTCGATTTTCGCCCGGGTCATCGGATTTTCTTTGAGACCTTGAATTGTCCCTGCACCCGCTGCCAGCCCCAGCGGCAATTCGACTTTCAGTTCGTGACGATTGGCGGGATTGGCCAGCCATTGCTGGATCTCCTCGATCTTCAACGGACCTTTTCCAGGAATCCCCTTGAGGAGATCTCCAGTACCCAGCAGCACAGTCTCAGGAGATACAGTTTCAGAAGCTGCTGCCTCAGGAGACGTGGAGGAGACAGGTTCCGCACTCCGGGCCATATTGCTGCCCAGCCAGAACAGGCTGCACATCAGTCCGGAAAGAATCGGGAGTCGGCTCATGGGGTTGCACCTCGTCAATGGGGAGTGGGGGGCTGAAGATCTGGGGCTGCACATTATATGCGTCTCAGGAAATTCGACCAGTCATGCAGGAAATTGCATCGAGGCCTTTGTCTTTGACAAGCTGCTGGCGGTGTCACACCCAAAGACGAAAGCCCTGGAAATTGTCTGGGTTGATTTGATGCTTTCCTTATTCTCTTTTCATTTTTCCTCCATCTTTTTTCTACATCCGAATCAGACTTGAAACCACTGAGCGATTGGGTTCTCAGACGGGCTTCGTCTTGTCATATTGATCTGATCTTGCATTGACTGTTGACCAACGGGAGATTTCCATGGCCGTTCCACATGATGTCTCAGGTGCTTCATTCGGTAGTTCCAAGACTCTGGGCAGACGTGAATTCTTACAGTCTGCGACATGCGCAGCCGGAACTTTGCTTACCGCCAGGATCATTCGGGCCGAAGAGCCGAATCCCGGATCGCTTCCCACAGACGGAAAGAGATGGCGTGTGGGGGTGATTGGTCATTCCGGACATGGAAACTACGGCCATAGCCTGGACACCTGCTGGCTCAAGGTTCCGGAAACAGAAGTTCTGGCCTTCGCCGATGCAAATGCAGCGGGACTGGCCAAACAGCAAGTCAAACTCCCCGGCGCAAAAGCCTTTGCAGATTATCGAAAAATGCTCGTGGAAGTGCAGCCGGAAATTGTAGCAGTGGGGCCGCGCTGGCTGGATGAACACCGTGATATGATTCTGGCCGCCATTGATTCCGGAGCACGCGGAATCTACTGCGAGAAACCATTTTGCAGAACTCCGGCTGAAGCGGATGAGATCCTGGCCGCCTGTCGGAAGTCGGGCTGCCGGGTGGCGCTGGCTCATCGAAATCGATATCACCCTGCCCTGGAAGTCGTCCAAAAGTTGATCGCACAGGGAGCCATCGGACAGTTGCTGGAATTGCGTGGACGGGGAAAAGAAGATCAACGCGGGGGTTGTCAGGATCTCTGGGTTCTGGGCAGTCATGTTTTCGATCTGGCCCGCTATTTTGCTGGAAATGCACAGACCTGTTCCGCCAGCATTCAACAAGGCAAGCAAGCTGCCGCTCCACACGATTTACAGCAGGGGGCTGAAGGAGTGGGACTGATTGCCGGGGATCGATTGCATGCTCGCTTTGAGATGACGCAGGGCGTGCCGTTCTATTTTGATTCCATTCGCAATGCTGGTGTTGCGAAAGCTGGATTCGGACTCCAGTTGATCGGAAATGCGGGAATCATCGATCTGCGGGCCGATGAAGAGCCAATCGCTCATCTGCTGCAGGGAAATCCATTCGATCCAGATCCTGCTCCCCGAGCCTGGGTGCCGGTGACGACTGCCGGGATTGCTCAACCAGAACCGATTGCGGGACTGGGAGGACAAGTCGCCTCGCATGAGCTTGTGATTCGAGATCTCTTGAGTTCCATTCGCGAAAATCGTCCTGCATTGTGCAGCGAGCATGACGGTCTGGCGATTGTGGAAATGATTCACGGCATCTTTCAATCGCATGTCCAGCAGGCAGCAACAATCTCCTTCCCTTTGAAAACCCGTGGCCACATCTTTGAAGAATGGAAAGCGATTTCGTAATACGGAGCCCCTGAAAGTGAAATTTCTACAGTTCATGAAATTTCTACAGTTCGTGAAGCCGTGCGAAACCCACGATGGTGGTGTCGTCGTTGGCCGGGCGATCTTCTCGGAATTGCTGAACACTCTCCACAACCGCATTGACGACCTGATGAATGTTGCCCCGGGATTGATCGAAAACACGGACTAAGCGTTCTGTTCCAAGGATTTCCCGCCGGGGGTTCATGGCTTCGGTCACGCCGTCCGTGAAGAGCAGGACCTGATCTCCAGGAGCAAGTTTGATCATCCACGGATGGGGATCAAATTCTGTAACGATCCCGAATGGAAAATTTCGCCGACAGCCATCCAGTTCCTCAACCTGACCGGTGGTTCCATGCCGGAGTAATGGTGGAGGATGACCGGCATTCGCCAGTGTCATCAGGTGTTGCTGCGGATCGAGGACGCACAGGCAGGAAGTAATGAACATGCACTCATCTCCTCCCTCCATGACAAACTGGTTCAAGCTGGTCAATGCCGATTTCAATGTGGGAGAGGTCGCAATTCGCAGTCGGACTTCTCCCGCGAATCTCGCGATATTCATGGCTGCAGAGAGCCCTTTGCCCGAGGCATCCGCAATCCCCAGAATCACCCGTCCATCTCGCAGCATTTCGTAAAAATAGTAGTCTCCGCCCACCTTTTCCGCCGGGGCGTAATACTGGTCAAAACTGTATCCCGCCACTTCCGGACTGTTGCGAGGGAGCATCCCCAGTTGAATCTGTCGTGCCGTCTCCATCTGGCGAATGGTGGCATCGTGCTGGACCACAATATCATGAGCCTGGGAATAACCAATGGACTGTCCGGTGAGCACGGCCACGGCGGACAGGAGTTCCAGGTCATCATCGGAGAAGATGTACGAAGAATCGTTGGTTTCCAGCAGGATGACGCCACAAGGACAGGAATTGGCCCGGAGCAGCGGTGCACAGATGATGGACTGATGAAATCCGTCCAGCGCCAGTGCCGGATCGGGTGACAATTCCGTCTGGATGGTCCCCTGTCCAGATTCGTAAACCTGATGAATCAACGGAACATTGAAGGGAGCCCCCGTCAAGTCTGTACTGTCCGCCTCACGACCATGTTTCATCGCCACGGGAGTCAGTTGCTGATTGTCATTCAGCAGATGGATTTCGCCAATGATGGCCGGGGGAAACATCCGGAACAGCAGGTCCAGCACGCGCGGCAGAATCTCTTTGATTTCCAGCGTACTGCCCAGTGCACGTGTGATTTCAATCAGAGTTTTCAATCGTCCGCGAAGAATGCTGGTCCCCCCCGTCCGAGAAGCTGAAGTTTCCAGTTCGGGCGAGGTGGGAAAGAGGTCTCCCGTCTCCGCAGGATGTTGCTTCAACTCTTCTTCAAGGGCGACATCATCCGAGAGTCGAAACACCAGGGGGATGTCGTGAATGAGGATCTGATCGCCATCTTTTAAGACAGTACGCTGATGAATCTTGCTTCCGTTGACAAAGGTGCCATTGGTGCTGCGCATGTCTTCCAGAAGATACGTTCCCAGCGTCAATGTGACCTGTGCATGAAATCGGGAGATGGAACGCTTGTTCAATGTGAGATCGCAGGTCGGGTCCCGGCCGAGAACTGTCTGTCGTGACTTCTGGAGAATGATCCGCGTGCCCACTGCGGGTGGTGAGAGCACAATCAACGTGGCCATTGCTCCCCCTTTGCACTGCGAACAACCAGAGCGTTCTCAGGGGGCATCTGGGTGGCGGGGGCGCTCCGCGCCGGAGGAAACCCCCGATTGCTCCCGCCCAATGTGGAAAGGGGGAAAACTCAGACAGACTCCTGGTGTCAATTGCTCTCTCTCGAGTTTAAACACGAGAATTCTGCTTTTCCATTTTAAAATCTGTTTCCACCAGTAGATTCTCATGCTGACTCGATCGCATTCACGACACGTTCACTTCGAGACGAGTTCAAATTTAAAATCATTCGGGCCCTTTTCAGTCACATCGGCCGTCAGACCCGACTGATCAAATTCCGAATACTTTTTCGGGGTCAACAGTTTGGGCTCCGGCAGTTGCGGACTCGTGTCGGGATTATAGTCAGGAGGGGGGACCACCTTTTCGTGCTTGGTCACGATCACTCCGCTGGAGCCTGCGACGGCACCGTCGTTGGGAGCGAACGTCGTCAGCTTGAACCGACCTTCCGTGTCCGTCATTCCCGATGCCCCGGGACTGGTGGCACTGGTTGGACGGAATACCACGAACGCATCCGCCAGCGGTTTCCCATCCAGAGTCACGACCCCTTGCACTGGGATACAGTGCGGGCGATCCTGCGCCCATTTATCTTGCGAGGAACCGCATCCCGACAACAGGAAGAGAGTGACCAGGCAAAAACCAGGAATTGCCGAACGCAGTGAAAAATTAAATGCAGTTTTCATAAAAATCCTATTTTTATCGCCGCGTCATCACGCGGCTGGGTTCTGTTTTGAAATCAAATTCCTCAGACAGTCGTTCCAAGCTACATTTTTCAACAGGCCGATAGACCGTGTTTCGCCGCGCGGCGATTAGACTTTCGCCAGTCGAAATGCGCTGCGAGGGTTCTGACCAGAGCAATTTGATCTGGTGCTTTGTCAGCTTTGAAAATCCGGGTAGGCCTGAACGCAATGTCCGACAACGGAGGACGTTTCGTGATGATGCACCCCAAAACCAAGCCCTGCCAGGGCACTAGAATTCTCCGATTATTTCCTTGCTGGCCTTGGTTCCCAGGGCTCCCCAGGTCCCAAAGGGACTCCGACCGACGGAATTGACCGCCGGCGCATCCTGGGTGAGGTCGCCAGCGTCGATATTTTCACTCACAAACCGCACCGCACCGTCGGCCATCAGAACATGTCCACCGCCTGTGTGTCGGCTGGCAACGGTGTAGATTCCACCGTTGTCTCCCCCGTCGTAGCAACTCGCGCTATTGGGAGGCAGAATCGTGGTGATCGCTGTAAACTGGGCGCGACCATCGCTCCAGCGCGTCCCCAGACAGCGCTCGCGAGTAATCAAAGTGACTGAAGGAACATATTGACCGCCCACCAGTGTCGCCTTGCAACTTGCGGGCAGTGCGGTTCCTGCCGCGTTCTGGGCGTTTCCCCGCTCCCGGCCTGTCTGCGGGCGAACGATTTCTCCCATCATGATCGTGTTCGACGTCCCATCCAGGATTTCGGCGAGCTCCACACTGATCATATAAGCAAACAAACCGCGAGTTGATTTGTTCCCGATGAACGTCGGAGCAGAACCGCCGGCCTGTTGAATGCGAGAGTCACCGCCGTTGAAATTATAATTATTTTGTGCAATGACACTGATGTCTTTTGTCGGAGAATCCGAAGGGCAAAGCAGCATGGGAACCTGAGTTTGCCAGGGGGCGAATGTGATGTCCCAGACATTTGCGGTGGGCAGGCCAATCGCATTGAATAAAGGAGCCTGGTCCAGAAACGGGAGCAATGAAACTAACGCACTCAGTCGCGGGACCTGATTGGTTGCACCAGTGTTATTTCCTGACGGCAGACTTCCATGTTGCCGAGGGGGGAGGACCTTATGAGTGTCCGCATAGTTGTGCAGCGCCAATCCCAGTTGCTTGAGATTATTTTTGCATTGGCTGCGTCGAGCTGCTTCACGAGCCTGCTGTACCGCCGGCAACAGCAGGGCAATGAGGACCGCAATAATCGCGATCACCACCAGTAACTCGATCAAAGTGAATCCACGAGCGTAGAATCGATTGCGTAACATGGCCGGAGCCTTTCTTATCTGTTGCGACTCACAGGGAACTTCTCTCCCCTGAATCGTTCTGATTTTGAATCAGTCTGTCTGTTGAAAGCTGGTGACGACGCTTCCAAGTCTGGAAGCCTGATTGAAAGTGACATCAAGGAAAAAGAGAACAGGAGAAAGATTGTCATTGATGTTTTTCCCTCTGTCTTCTTTCCCCTTGTCTGGAAGGTCTGTTCGCGGTCTTTAGAAGCCCTGACAAAACTTGCAGCGAACTTGCTCGCGGAGAGGGAATTTTCCTTGTCCGGGAGGTTTTGTTCGCGGCACTTAGAACCCCCCGACCACTTCTCCGCCGGACTTTGTTCCCAGGGCGCCCCAGGTCCCGTATGGGCTGAGGCCGCCGGCATTGTAGTTGGGGGCGTTCTGAGTCAGATCGCCGGCGTCGATGTTCTCACTCACGAGCCGTACGGCGCCATCGGCCATCAGAACATGTGCTCCCCCTGTATGGCGGCTGGCGACGGTATAGATCCCGCCATTATCTCCCCCATCTGCACAACTCGCGCTATTGGGAGGCAGGATCGTATTGATGGCCACAAACTGGGCACGACCGTCGCTCCAGCGTGTCCCCGAAATGCGATCCCGGCTGACCATCGTGACCGAGGAAAGGTATTCGCCGCCGACAAACGTGGCCTTGCAATTGAGTGGAGGAATTCCGGTCGCCGATGACGTGACATTTCCCAGATCCCTTCCGCCCGTAGTTCCAGCTCCCGGTCCCCGGGCGATTTCCCCCATCATGATCGTATTCGACAAGCCGTCAGTGATCTCGGAGAGCCTGACGCTGATCATGTATGCAAACAGTCCGCGCGTCGATGCCGATCCAATGAACGTGGGTGCGGCGCCTCCCGCCTGCAGACTTCGAGTGTCGCCTCCGTTGAAATTGTAGTTGTTATGGGCAATGACAGAGATATCCCTGATGGGGGGATCGGACGGGCAACGCAAAATCCCAATCTGGGACTGCAACGGAGCGAATGTGGCGTCCCAGACAAACGTATTGGGCGGACCAATGGCATCGAAAAGGGGAGCCTGATCGATAAATGGAAGGAGGGAAATAAAGGCACTCAGTCGAGGAATCCCGCCTTGCCCCGATGCCGAATTTCCATGCTGCCGTGGAGGCAACACACGGTAGACGTCTGCGTAATTATGCAGCGCCAGGCCCAGCTGTTTGAGATTGTTTTTACATTGGCTGCGCCGGGCGGCTTCCCGGGCCTGCTGGACCGCCGGCAACAGCAGGGCAATGAGGACCGCGATAATCGCGATAACGACCAGAAGTTCGATGAGCGTAAAACCCCTTCGCGGAGTTGACCGGCGAGGGGATGTTGAAACGGACATATCAGCTCTCCAAAATAATAAGACACGAATATCAATGTTGACTACGAACAATGGTTGACTACGAACAATGGACCGCTCGTTCATTTATTTATTTATTCACTCATTCACGACCAGCACCCGGGCCTCATCCAGAAACGAGGGAAGATCGACCCCAAAGAAGTAGGAGATGGTTTTACGATCATTCGAAATACGTATTTCATCTCCCGGCAGTTCCAGGCCGCGGGCTTCCGACTGATCATAAATGGCCCCTTCCAGTCCGAATGTGGCGTCAGTGGCGTGCAGGGCGGACGAGGTCACCAGCACAGTGGCAATGCGGCCGAAGTATGTGACGGCTCCCCGGGGAGCAAAACTCACACGTGCGGTCGGGTCGTAGTGGATCAAATAGCTGCTGAGGGTCGATCCGGCAGGGATTTTTGTGGGACCTTCCAGTCCAGTGATGACCAGATCCTGTTCTAGAACCACGTCCTGACGCTCTGGAACCACCAGCATGTGATTGGGCGTGGTCAGTTGATTACTTTGCAGCGTGACGGGAGGTTGTGCCGCGGTCCGCAGGGCTCCATCAATGCTCCGAATCCCCCCCCGGGTCAGGTCGACGGGCTGAAACACCTTGGGTTTGAAATCGATTTCACGGGCTTGTTCCGAACGCTGTAAAAACGTGGCGGCGCGATTGTCGGTCAGTTCGAGAACCTTGGTGGGAACACCGCGCCAGTCGAAGAGGCTGGTCTGCACGCGGCCCCGGCGGACATTGACCTCGGTCCCGCTCCCTGGTGTACAGGTGACGACAAACTCCGTTCCCAGATCGACCACCTCGCTGTCCTGGGTACGGACGGAAAATCCTTCCCCCCCCTTTTGAACCACGGCATGCACGCTACCCGATTGCAATTCGATCTGCCTGATGCTCTTCAATTTGAGCCTGGCCGGACCGATGACATCGACCAGAACATGTGGTAACTGCAACGTCGCAATCCCCTCATCCAGGCTCAGAACGTAACCCTTGCGCAGTATCTGACCCAGTTCGAAACCGGCGGCGCCGTCGGGAACGTTCGAGGTGAGTCCCGCGATCACGCCGACCCGGCTGGAGAACAGGTCCTTGGACCATGCCATCCAGCCGATCAGCCCTGCCATGAACAGGACGCAAGCAGCGGTCGTTGCAGCCAGTCGCTGGGATTGCCGGGATTCCTGAACGTGCCGGGTGCGGACCATCCGCGCCACGGCACTGGCAGCCTGGTTGGCTTGCCTCCGATCCTGTGCCCGATTCAGGATTTCACCATGGAAGTCGATGCGCTCGACATACGCCTGCAGACAACCCAGATCGTCCGCGATCAGCTCGTCGAGCCGCCGCATGGACTCGGGACTCATGCGGCGGTCGTACATGGCATCGGCCAGTTGTCGCACTTCTTCCCGGGGTGACAATTCGCGTTCATCAGGCACGTCAAAAACCTTTCCCCAGGTTACGATTGATACATTCGATCAGTTTGCGGCGAAGTCGTTTAAGCCGGGTGTAAACGGTTTCCACAGACATACCCTGCGAGCGTGCGAATTCGACCTGAGACAGGGAACTGCCGTAACAGTCTTCCAGAAACTGTTGATCGCGCTCGCCGAGCTTATCGAGGCACTCGTGCAATAATTCTCGACGCAGCTCAAACAATTCCGCACCGCCGGCTCGTATCTGTTCAATCTTGGCAAGACTTCGATCGCTCAAACCGAAGGATTGCCGCCGCCGTTTGCGCATGAACGCTTTGGCCACATAAAAACAGATGCCGCAAGCCCACTTACGAAAATCACGGTCCTGCTCAAATTCGTCATACTTCTGCCACAGAACGATACAGACCTCCTGCATGACATCGTCTGCATCCGCCCGATTTCCCACGATCGCCAGTGCCCTGGAGTAGGCATCCCGATAGACACTGGAGAGATCCCGCAGGAAATCGGCCCCCCGGGAAGAATCGTCTAATTCTTCCGTCAATCGCTTTGAAAACTTGTTCGCAGGCATGGACGGTTGTTCAGAAAATTTCATCGTCGGTAAGTCTTTCTTCACACTATTGTCTCGCCGATGCGTTTTCCGGTTCAGCAATTTTGGAAATTGACCGTATTTCGGGAGGATCGGGAACGCATCGGGATCGGACCACGTGAATTCCCACCGCGCCATAGGAGGCTCGGCGGAATTCGTGGCAGAGAGAGCAAGTTGCTCTCGCCTGGGCCCGCGCAGCGCGAGTTTCGACTGGTGAAACGCAACTCGCCGCGTGGCGGAACGCAGTCGATGTGGAGTAAATGCGATCTAACCCCGTCGAACATCACTGGATGCTCTTGGGGAATTTGGAGTCCATCGGGGCGATCGGCTCGATCTTCGGCGTGCTGCGGGAAACCGCTGAGAATGGGGGACGTTCGTGATGACGCACCCCAGATCCAAGCCCTGGCAGGGCACCCGCAGCCTTTTGAAAAATGCACAGGCAGAAATGTCGGTGCCACCAGAGACTGCTGAACCACTGGAATGAACCACTGAAAAAGTGGGCCGGACATTTCTGTCTGGCTGAGATTTCATGTTTTTCAACAGGTTGTCAGAGTCTATCCGGAAAGGTGCTTTGTCAGGCGAGATCGAGCGATTTGTGTTCTGACAAGGAAGCCGAAGCAGGCGAATTCCTGGAATTCGTCGATACAGGCTGACGAAGTTCAGAACGCAAAAGAGCCGAT
>Ga0182738_1007489_pt1 | contig 11086 bp, 11 predicted proteins | sample eDN5th30CBELigMG_FD_128876 | JGI IMG/M metagenome (GOLD analysis project Ga0182738, IMG submission 128876) | Enriched Miracle-Growth compost microbial communities from Emeryville, California, USA - eDNA 5th pass 30_C BE-Lig MG (version 2)... ... | reverse complement strand
GTCAACGAAATAAGCAACGGAAAGTTCTCCAGTTTCGAGGTTATTGGCGAACAAGTTTCCTCTGCCATCTTCACAACTGGCAATAGAGAGAACGGTGTTGGATTCGCCACCTTTTCTTGGCACAAATTTAACATCTGTAATCTTCTTATGATGCTTTGTATAAGAATTTATAATCTATTCATTTTTTCATAAAAAAATTTTCCTGCAAAGAAAATTACTCTGTTGTTTTGTTTGTTGTAGAAAATGATGGCGCCATCGTTACCACCAGTGACCAAAAGATCATCTTGATCTTGATGAATATCGAGAGCGGTGATGCCTGGCTTTGTGGTGGAATGCAAAGGAAGAGAGTTGACAAGCTTATAACCAGCAATCATCTTTGAAAGAAATTATCTCAATACAAATATTCAAATAAAGAAATACCTCTTGGGAAGCGAATCTTCCAATGAGTTCTTTATTCTTTCTTCTATCTTTTCTCATGGCGTTTAATTCGGCCTTTCTCTCATTAATCTGGGCAAGAACTTCCTCAGGAAGGCCTCCTTCTTGGGCTTCTTCTTCCATTCCATGGCCGCTTTGAAGAGCTTGTTCCACCTCACTTTTTCAAAAATTATGACTTTTTCAATAAAAAAATTTTTTACGCGTTTGCTTCATCTCTTTCTTCAATAAGTCTGGCAATAACTCTGCAAGCAGCATCGTGTTGATATAAAGTATGTGAGAGTTCTTGACGAACAGATTCGAGATTTTGTTTCAAATTATGAGCTTCCAACATTAATGCATCATATTCATTCTGAAATATCGAAATCAAATCAGAAACTCCTGTTGTATTCACTGCTCTTGGCTTTGTTGCTTTTTGACCTACAACGCTAAAGGCATATTTCTCAAAAAAACTAACCTTGGATCTCGACAATGTCTTCGCTTGTGATTGGCTGATTGGTGATTGGGCAGTTTTGGTTGGCATTGATGTATTTTTCAATGATGCGTCTTTCATAGATATGGCCGGATTTGGTAGAAACGACAGGGCATTCAGCAGGCTCGTTGGTAATAGAACAGTAGTATAAAGACATTTTAGAAATGGAAAGTTGATTTGGGTGATATGATAAATTTTTTGTAAATTTTTTTGGTATCCAATAAGGGTAAAATAGTAATTACGCCCCACCTCACATCAAAAATCGAATCTTTTGGGATCGTGAAATTCGAAAAAAAAACTTGGATTACTTTGTTTCAAAAACTTTTTTGGAGAGATGCTGAGAATATTTTTTTGTTAACAAATGATAATGAATAATAAATGGTCTTTTTTTATTAATATTTTTAATGATTAAATTCACACTCTTGAAAGTTCGACGAAAGTTTTATTAAAATAAAATATGGAAATAGATACTCAATATTTTATATCTCACCTAATCATATTTCATCATGTCCTGATGCCCCTCCTAACTCTTAGAGGATAGATAATAATCCTTCAACTTCTTCTTCTCTTCCAAGATGGTTGTAGATACTTCTGAAATCATTGTGATCAATGATAGATTGAGCCAATGAGCTTCTGACTTTATCAGATTTCTCCTTTAATTTCTTCAAGCCTTGCAAGGCATAGATAACATTGCCCTTAGCCTTAATCACGCTCATAAATCCAGCAATCTTCTTTTCCAACAAGGCAGCATCGAATTGCTCAATGACCTTGCTGTCGCAGAGAAGCAACAAACTGATGAACTTTTCAAAGTTCAAATATTCTTTATCAGAAGGAGTGTCAAGTTTATCAAGATAAGCTTGAATGGTGTCCTTTTGCTTAGTGACGACTTCAAGAGAGGTGAGGAAGGCAAAGATTCTTCCGAGATATTTATTTTGTTCGGAGCCAACGGTCAAGTCCTTGGCAGCTTGGATCTTTTCTCCAATCTTGTCCAACAAGGCCTTGGAGAAAAGCTTGGGGTTCTTCTTGATGACCTTGTAGATGCAGTACAAGTGGGCGAATTTCTTCCAGTCGGTATCAGCAGTGACGAACTTGGTCAATAAATCGTTGAGGAGATAATCTCTCTTCTTGGAGTTATCGACGACGTAGTTAAGACCTTCACAGACGGATCTCAAATAGCTGGGATCACCGTTATATTCGAGGATAAGTCTGACGAAAGTGGTTTGCAATTGAGGAAGGAGCATGACCAAAGAAATTCCCTTCTCAGCAAACTTGAGAATTGTGCTCACGACGCGAGCCTTCAATTCATTCTCATATTTATAGAAAGCAACTCTGATAAGAGGACCGACCAACTTAATAGCGTACTTCTCCAAGGGAGCCTTTTCAGTGTATTCCAAAATGAAGTCGTAGGTGATGAGAGTTTGCTCAAAGACTTCAAGAGGACCGTAAACCAAGGATTTGATAATGACGTTGAGGTAGGGATCGAGACCTTCTTCAGCGTTGAAAGCGCTGATAGTGGAAGATTCGTTCTTGGTGCCGAGTTGTAAGGAGTTTTCAATGCATCTGTTAAGAGGCTTGATAACCAAGTAGCATTGGTCTTGATCAAGGGAGTTGAGGATACTGCCGAGGATTTCGTTGACCAATTCGATAATCTTGGCATCTTCAGAGGTCAAGAAGCAAGAAATATTGGTAAAGATGGTATCGATTTGGCCAAAGAATTCGTGAGTAGTGTTGTGGAAATAGAAGTGGAGGACATCAAGGCCGACGTAGACTTTGTTGATGTCGGTCTTGATGTTTCTGGGCTCAATCAATTGGTAGCAGCTGTTGAAGAATTTGGATAACTTGGATTCATCCAAATGAATGGAGATTTGGTTGATACAGTAGATAATGGATTGCTTAATATCTTCGCTGTATCCCTTGTTAAGGAGTTCTCCAAAGAGAGAGTCAATAGCATCGTTAAAGAACCCTTCTTGGTACATTTCAGGAGCAAAGACTTCGGCGTTGTTGGTGATAATGTCCAACTTGTATTGGGTCATAGGAGCTTCGAATAAGCATTCTCCCAAATATTCAAGGTGGTCACCGCTTTCGAATCCGATAATTTCATCAAAGAACTTGAGATAGTTGTCATAAGCGGCGTCGTTTTCGTTGAGTCCTTCCAATTGTTCAAGAGCAGTGGGAACGATTTCTTCAATGAGGTTGGATTTTCTGCACTTATCAAGCAATCCTTCAAGAACTTGGCAAGCACTTCCTCTAATGTAGTCGTCAGAAGTGATCAAAAGATCCTTGATCAAAACGAGAATGTTGTCCTTCTTTGCTTCAACGAAATCATCATTCATAGCTTCGGTAAGGAAGCTGAGAACTAGGGATGAAGAGGTTAATATTTAATTTAAAAAATCCTTTTTTACGTTCACAGAACGCCTTGAGGGAAGGAGGCTTGTCAGCGTTTTGGGCCTTCTTGGCTTCAAGAATGGCATAGATATCTCTAAACATAGATTCGGCATACTTGGAACCGAATTCGTGAATACAGATTTCTGCCATTTCGACGTTTTCTTCAACTTCAGCGAGAATGTAAATAAGCTTGTCAATCAAAGCAGGCAAGATTTGCTTCAAAGTCTTGGGAGTATTTTCAACATAAGTCTTCCAAATCTACATAATTTAAAATTAAAAATAAATTCCTTTCCCAATTCATTACTTGGTTAGCTGTGTGCTTAACGTGTTCACTGTGATCGAATTTCAAAATATGAATAGAAGTGACGATTCTGGTAAAGACTCCAGCGTAGTCAATGTCACTATCCTTTCCTCTTCTTTCAGATCTTTGCAAGATTTCGAGCATTTCACCGACAAGGAGAACTGAACTGGCTCTTCTTCTCCAGTTGGGACTGAACAAACCACTTTCTGCGGGATCCATAAGGATATCAGTCTTCTTGAGACCGAATCTTTGGATCAAGATCTTCACGACTCTGATAGAAAGATTTCTAATGATTTCATTCTCATCAGAAATAGCATCAATAATGTTGTCAACGACATCAGCAATGTATGGCTCGAACTCTTCTTCCATGATAGCGGGCAAGAAAGCAAAGATACCGATGTAAGATTCTCTGATGTGAACTTGGTTGGAGGTGGTGTTGGCCAAATAAACGGGCAAAACTTGGTCGATATAACTCTTTCCAAGAGCATAAGTAATCTCACTCATAGCCTGAGCAGCACCAGCTCTATCAATAGTGTTACTGTCGCCGCTTTCCAAGATTTCTTGAATAGCCAAAATAAGGTTAGCGGATTTTTCCAATCCGAGCTTTTGGCACAAAGAACCGCAGGCCTTGGCGGCAATAGCTCTGACTTCGGATAAAGTATCGCAGATAGCCATCTTCAAGGCGTTAATAAGCATAGTTTGGTAAGGATCCAAATCGGCAGTGTTCTTGATAAGGTTGGAGATAGAACCGATCAATTGAGAAGCATTCTTTCTAAGGATAGAGTCACGATTTCTCAAACCGTATTCAATAACGGGGATAATCAAAGAAAGAGAGGCAGTATCGATATAATGGACGAATTGAGTTTGAAGAAGAACTTCAAGACCCTTCTTGTTCTCATCATAAGGGTTACTGAGAGCCTTGATAAGGATTTCAGAGATTTCGGAAATTTCAGGACTGGTAATGGTGGAACCGATTTCTGAAAGAGCTTGGTTACCCTTTTCTTGGACGGTAGGGTGAGGATCAGAGAGAGCTTGGGCAAGCTTAGGGACGATTTGAGGCAAGCAGGCAGAAAGTTGCTTGGGGGCACAGAAGGCCATGTTACCGAGAACGGAGATGGAGGCGACTTTAGCTCTCCAGGTCTTTTCTTCGATACCCTTGAGGAGTTGAGGAAGGACTTGCTTGACACCGAAGGCACTGAGGTAAGACATCATGACCTTGGTGCATTTCAAACTGGCAAGACGGATGTCTTCTTGTTGTTCACCGTAGAAGTTCATGAGGATTTGTAAGACTTTAAGGTAGTAAGGCTCAAAAGTCTTGCCGAGATTTTCAATAAGGGCTTGGATGAGGGAGATAATGGCAAGCTTGATGGTGGGGAGGACCTTCTTACCCTCGACATTTTGTTCGAGGAAGCCAAAGATGTTCATGTCTTCAATGAATTTAACACCGAGACCCTTGACGAAACCGGAAAGCAAATAAGCAGATCCCTTCATCTTGTTGGTATCCTTTTCAGTTTGGAGGGAGTCAAGGAGGTCTTGAGCGATCTTGTTGGGATTTTCAAAGAATCCGATGAGTTCGGGGAGACCCTTGGCGATATTCTTCTTGACGTGGTCAGAGGGGTTGTTGGCGGTGATGATAATCTTGTCACAGATGGGCTTAACCTTGGACTTGTCCTTGAGGAAAGGAGCACAGGTTCCCATAAAGATAATGGCGGTGACGTTGACTTGAGCAGGGTATTTCTTGTCGAGGTATTTCTCCAAGAATCCAAGAACGAAATCACCCTTTTCTTTTCCGTGGAATCTGATGGCTTCAGAGCCGACTTCGATGGTCTTTTCCATAAGGCTGGGGTAGGTTTCAACGCAGTATTGTTCAACGAAGATTTCAAAGATCTTGGGCAAGAATTCTTTGCATTGAGGAATGGTGCTCTCAACAAAGTTGGGAAGGAACATTAAAGCGTCTTCCATCTTGCTAATATCGGGATTGTTGATCAAACTTTGAGCTCCTTCAATAGCCTTTTGAACCAAGCCATCGGCTGCACTGGGGACTTCTTTCAATAATTCTACATTAAAAAATGGTTAATATATGAAGTAATAAAATTCCCTGTACCTGGAGTCACTTTACAGAATTTCTCGATGGAGTCGTTGCTTTCAGCATTGACGAATTCCTTCAAGTTGAATTTTTCGAGATGTTCGTGAGTGAGAGTAAGCTTGTATTTTTGGAGAAGATCAGAAGCAAGTTTAGTGATAGTTTGGTTTTCATCAAGAGCCAAAATCATGATCTTGACGTATTTCTCAAATTCAGTGAACAAAGCAGGTTTATCAACTTCAGTCAAAGCCTTCAAAACCAAAATCTTACCGTTATCAACATAATCAAGGATGTAAGAGAACAAGGAGTCAGCAACATTCTCAGAGTATTTCCCCAACAGAACGTTGAAAAGGCCCTGGGTTTCTTGGTATTGGCAGATAGTATCCAAATAGTCAATCATCATTTGCAAGATTTCAGATCCCAATTCGCTGGAACCACCAGTGGTACCGATCTTGATGATGATGGCGAGGGCGGGACCCTTCATGGTGTTTTCAATTTCTTCAGAAACCAACACGTATTGGCAGGCTTCGTAGACAATGTTTGCGTAGTTGGTCTCCATTTTGCTGATTTCGAGATCCTTGAGCTTTCTGAATCCTTCAATAAATTGATCCAACTTATCAGCAATATCTTGATCTCTAAGCTCGATTTCGCACAGTCTGCAGAAGTAAACGTGGACCAAATATTCAGCAGCTTTCACGACTTGCTTGTAAGGGCAGAAAGCCAACAACACGTAGAAAACTTCTTCAACATATGCTCGAGCAACTTCATCAACAGCCAATTCCTTCAAAAGATCATGGCATCTTGCAAAGTATTCCCTAGCGGCTTCGGCGTTTCTTGTTCTCAAAGTCTTCTTCAACACGCTAGCAACTGGCTTCATGTATCCAGCCATCTTTTTCTTTAATTGTTCCAATTGATGTCTCTTCAATTCTACAGGGTCCACGAACTTTTGGGACTTTTGAGGAGCATCCTTTCCTGTCTTCTTGGTCACAACGACAGGTCCTTTAACGGGGGCTTTTCCTGCGACTGGCTTAGCAGCAGCACCCTTAGGATCAGCACTCTTTGATTCTTCTTGAGCCTTGATTTCAGTCAAACCAAGCTTGCCCAAAAGACCAGTGTAGCTGGAAACTTCACTTTCGAAATCTCCTCCTCTGGTTTCTTCTTCGAATGATTCAATCTCTCCAGATTCTTTCCAGGTTTCGGTGGAGATAAATAATTTGAATTCAGATAAGACATCATAGATTCCCCATTGGATCAAAAGAGTGGCAAAGTTCACAGCAGCATCAGATCTATGTTGAACCTTTGAGAAGAGACCATCAGCAGAGAACAAAAATCTCTTAATATTGTCGTATTGTTCACGGATGTTAGCCAAAAGCTTTTCCTTCAATTCTCCTTGCTTTTGAAGTCTTTTGTTGATCAGGTCTCTCAATTTGAGATTGGGGTTCATCTTTTCAGAATTGGCCAACCACAACAATTCAAGCACCAATTCATTGGTTAAATCAACGCTTTCCAAATCTCTAACAATATAGTCCAAAGCAATTCTCATTCTGTCAACGTTCACTTTTTCGAGCTCAGTTTCACTTGAAATGTAGATCTTGTTAAAGAAGCCATGGACAACAGCATAGTACATAAAGTTCTTATCTTGAATTTGACCAAAGAATTCTGCGATATCCCTGGTAGAGAGCAAAGGATGAGTCAAAGTTTCAGCAAGGTTGCTGCAAAGCACGCTAAACTTGTTTTCGGTAAGTCGAAGTCCCTTTGACAAACGTGCAGAGTTCAAGCTAAAGATCTTGAGCCAGTTGGAAATTTCTTCAGCATTGACTTTGCTGTAGAACTTTTGACTGTTAACAAAGGCACCTTCATCCAACATAGCAACGATATCAGCTCCCAAAGCCTTATCAAGCTTAGCATTCTCGCTCTTTTTAAGATAGACTGAAGCACTCAACAAAGCGTTGATAAATCCAGTGTAGGCAGTCACAAGCTTACCAAAAGCCTTGATATTGGCAGCGACGTTGTTTTGATAGGCAGTATCAACTGCTGCTCCGAGTTCCTTGACCAAATCGGCGTTTTCTTCACGTTGGAATTCCAACAAATAAGTGAGGATTGATGAAGCAATACTGAAGCTGTTCTTGTTCAAACCAGCATTGGAAATTTGCTTTTTAAGGTTGGCCAATTCTTTATCGTCAAGACTGAGAATAATAACTGGAGTCTTGCTCTTTTTGACGAATTGACGGAAACGTCTCAATTCTTCGAGTAACAACACAGTGGGCTCATCTCCGGTAATTAAAGCAGCGGAAGATGAAACCAAACTCAAAAGACTCTTGATCCATCCTTGTGTATTTCTATTATGGAAAAATCAATAAATATTTTCTAGAAGAAAAACTTACTCGTTGTTGGGGAGTTGGATCATGAAGAATAAGAGTTGAAGAAGCACGACTTTGGCATTTTCTTGGTTATTGTTATTCACTTCTTTAGCCACATCGTTGAAAATCTTGTTCAAGACAGCGGGGTCTTGGACTTGGCTGGCAACAGCTTTGAAGACTCTGTGGAGCTTCAAATTCTTTTCCTTATCTTTAGCTCCCAACAAGTCCTTCAAGTCTTCGAAAATTAAAGAGTGGGCTCTCTTTGAGATGTCGAAAGAAATATTTTCAAGATAAACAATCAAGGTTTCCAAGTTGCTTTCAGATCTTCTGACGAGTCTCATGGCTTGAGCCAAGAGGTCTTCAAAGATGGCATCGGTCAAGATGCTCTTTGAGATATAAGGGGTCATTCTGAGGTTGAGCTTGCTCTTATCAACCAAGAAATCTTCCTTGAGGCGAGCAACAACAACGTCACTATGCGCTTTCAATTCATTTTCAAGGTAGAAAAACTTGCACAATGTGTGGAACACGGCGTAATCCTTGATATTCTTCAAAGAAGTAGCCAATAAATCCTTAGGGAAACGTCTCAAGACGTCCACTAATACTCTGTCGATATCACTCTTCTCGTTATAGAGAAAATCGTGCAACCTTTGTCTTCTCACAAATGTGCCCAATGCCTCAAGTACCTTGGTCCAGTCTGGTTGATTTCCGCTGGGGAAATGCTTTAAGCATCTTTCAACCAAGTTGAGAACGTATACAGAGTCTTGGCTGCTGAAAGCACGCTTTCTAAGGATATCAAGGAGAAAATCCAAGGCTTGAGATTGAAAATCTGCATCAGCTTCAGCAATAGGGTATGAACCAATCAATTTATTTCTGTGAATACGGTGTTGAGAGGCGGCCACCCTACTAACAAGAAGCTCAAGCTCCTCTAAAGCTTTCGTATCTTTTTCCATTAATTTGATTTTAGCCAAATTTTAAAAAGTTAAATTGCAAATTTTGATTCATCATAATCATTTATACACCACACCACCTTTTCCATTGTCAATCCTCTTGTTAAATCAGGATAGATGGGTACTTCGAAAAAATGTTTCCTTTCACCTTTTTTCTTCATAAAAAATTTTTTTCTCATGATTCTTGTGGTCATTGAGAACCACAAGAAATTTTTTAAACAAACAAGATTAGCTTGAAACTAATTTCATTAACATTTACCGATCGACCGACAAAATTTAGTTTTTCTGATAACTTGATTAATTTTTTGTCCACAAAGCGATTTTTCCAAAATTTCTTTCTTGCGTAAAAATAATAATACTAGATGGAACAAAAGAATGATCATCATCATTGTGATTTATATATAATTATAAAGATATAAAGAATTTTTCCCCTTAAAGATAAACAAAAATTTACAATAGAACTAACTGAAATCAGGAAGATTTCTATTTACATGGAATCACTCCTCCAGCCAGTCTCACATTAATTTTTACTGGTGGCTGGGTGATCTTTCACCACCATCACCAAAGTCCATAATCTTTTTGAATTCCTCCAAATTTATTTTTCCTTCTTTTTGAAGAGGAACTCCTTGAATCATCTTTCTAATTTCACTTTCAGAAACCCTCCTTCCGCTTCTTGCCATCACTTCTTTAATATTCTCAATTGATACAACACCACTCTTATTCACATCAAAATGTTTAAAAGCTGCCAAAATCTTCTCTGGAGTATAAATCTCTTCTCCACTCAACATCACTGTTAAAAACGCAGTATATGTTATCAAATTTTTATTTCCTTGATTATTCACTCTTGTTACAATACTCTCAACTTCCTTTTGTGGATTCTGGAAACCAGCTTCTTTCATTGCCTTCTCAAGCTGTTCCATTGAGATAAAACCTGTTGCCCCAGGATCCAAGAAACTAAACATTTCTCTATATTGTTTCATTTCTGCTTCACTCAACGTGCTCATAATAAACTTTTTCACCTCCATTTTAAACGCATTCTCTGTTTGTTTACTATTATAAGCTGACAAAATCTTCATAGCTTTCTCATTACTAGATCTTTGTTGAGCTCTCGGGCTTGATCCTTTCGAAAACCATTCATGTTCAAGAGCTCTTGATGCTGTATATCTATGATCTGGGTCCACTTTTAACAGCTTTGAAATCAAATCTTTTGCTTGACTAGAAATCTTCTTCCATTCTGGCCCGCTCATTGAATACTTTCCTTTTGTAACTTTATCAAGAACAGCATTATGATTATCGCCTTGGAATGGCGGACTTCCTGATAAGAGGACATACATGATAACTCCCAAACTCCAATTATCGCATCTTTCATCATAACTTCCTTTGATAACTTCTGGAGCCATATACAAAGCTGTGCCAACGGCTGTGCTCAACCTTCCATTCAGAGTGTCACCAAGATATCTAGACAGCCCAAAATCTGCGATTTTTATTTCTCCCTCAGCTCCCGGTGCGGACAGCAAGAAATTCTCAGGCTTGAGATCTCTGTGGACAATACCAAGAGTATGAAGATGCTTCACGGCAGAAAAGGCCTTTTGCATAATGTTTAAAACTTCTTTTTCGCTCAGGCGGCCTTCTTTGGCAATTCTATCTAGAAGTTCCCCGCCGCTGCAATACTCCATAACCAAGTAAAAATAACGCTCGTCTTGGTAGGTTTCATAGAATTTTATGATGTTAGGATGGTCAAGTTTGCGAAGAATTTGAAGCTCTCGCTTCAGGAGATATAAGTCCTTTTTCATTTTTTGTTTCTCAATTGCTTTGATTGCAAACTTTTGTGTGGGGTTGCTAACAAGTGAAGCCAAGCGAACAGTTCCAAAGTTCCCATGTCCTAGAAAATAAATTTAGCTGTGATTATTGAATTTTTTTACCAATCTCCTTTTTCCAATTGTACACCTTGGTAATATTCTCATAAGATGAAGTCGTTTCTTCTTTTGCTACGGCATGATCCAGCTCTTCTTTTTTCATAACGACACTCGGCTGGTAATCTCGAGTCTGAGGAGACGAAGCAACCTTTCTATTGGGTATGACTGTTGAGGTTTTTTGGCAACTATT
>Ga0182738_1007487_pt1 | contig 11090 bp, 11 predicted proteins | sample eDN5th30CBELigMG_FD_128876 | JGI IMG/M metagenome (GOLD analysis project Ga0182738, IMG submission 128876) | Enriched Miracle-Growth compost microbial communities from Emeryville, California, USA - eDNA 5th pass 30_C BE-Lig MG (version 2)... ... | reverse complement strand
CGACTACCGCGGCTTCGGCAAGAGCACCAAGGCGCTGCCCTCCGAAGAATCAGCCCGCGAGGACGCCCGCGCCGCCTGGGCCTGGCTGGCCAAGCAGTACCCCGACAACCCGCGCTACATCTTCGGCCACTCGCTGGGCGGCGCCATCGGCATCGACCTCGCCGCCTACGCGAAGGACGAGGCCGGCACCATCGTCGAGGGCACCTTCACCTCGATCACCGACGTGGTCAGCAGCTTCAAGTGGGGCTGGCTGCCCTTCTCGGCGCTGGTCACGCAGCGCTTCGAGGCGATCAGCAAGGTCAAGTCGATCGGCTCGCCGCTGCTGGTGGTGCACGGCTCCAACGACACGCTGATCAACCCCACGCTGGGCCGCAAGCTCTACGACGCCGCCGCGGGCCCCAAGATGTTCGTGCTGGTCGAGGGCGGCTCGCACCACAGCACCAACTCCATCGGCGAGCTGCAGTACCGCTCGGCGCTGGCGCAGCTGTTCAGGATGCAGGAGCCGCCGACCCAGGCGGCGCAGACGGTCCCCGCGAATCCGGCGCCGCCCGCGCGCAGCGGCACGGCCGCCTCCGCCCGGCCGTCGCTGCAGAGCTGAGGCGCGGCCGGGCCCGACCCGGCTTTGCTACGCTCGCCGGGTGCCCTCCGCCCCGCTCGCCACGCCCGCCGCTTCAGCCGCCCCCCCGAACGTCGCCCGCCCCGGGCTGCTGGTGCTGGCGCTGGCGCTCCTGCTGGGCATCCAGCCCGTCACCACCGACCTGTACCTGCCCGCGCTGCCGGCGCTCACGGCCGGCTTCGGCGCCCATGTGGCGCAGGCGCAGCTCACGCTCACGGCGCTGCTGCTGGCCTTCGGCCTCTCGCAGCTCGTGCTCGGGCCGCTGTCGGACCGTTTCGGCCGCCGCCCGGTGCTGCTGTGGGGCCTGGCCGCCTACGTGGCGGCGGCCGTCGGCACCACGCTGTCGGGCTCCATCGAGGTGCTGATCGCGCTGCGCGCCGTGCAGGGCGCGGCGATGGGGGCGGCCGTGATGGCGGCGCGCGCCATCGTGCGCGATCTGTATGCGCCGGCCGACGGCGCCCGGGTGATGTCGCGCGCCCTCACCGGCCTGGGCGTGATCGCCTGCCTGTGCGCACCGGTGGGCGCGCTGGTGACCGACCTGCTGGGCTGGCGCATGGCGCTGGGCATGACGGCGGTGTTCGGCGCCGTCACGCTCGGCCTGGTGGCGCTGCGCCTGCCCGAGTCGCTGCCGCGGCCGGACCCGCACGCGCTGCGGCCGTCGGCGTTGGCGCGGACCTGGAAGCAGGTGCTGGGCCACCCGGTGTTCCTGGCGTACTGCGCGCTCACCACGGCTGCCTACGGGCTGCTGTTCACCTTCCTCGCCGCCTCGTCCTTCGTCTTCCTGCAGGTGCTGGGCCTCACGCGCACCGGCTACGGTCTGGTGATGCTGTGGAACTCGCTGGCCTACATCGCCGGCACCTTCCTGTGCCGGCACTGGCTGGCGCGCCACGGCGTGCAGGGCGCGGTGGCGCGCGGCGCGGCGCTGAGCCTGGCGGGCGGCACGGCGATGGGCCTGCTGGCGCTGGCCGGCGTGCAGTCGGTGTGGGCCGTGATGGCGCCGGCCACGCTGGCGATGCTGGGCCACGGCGTGCACCAGCCCTGCGGCCAGACGGGCGCGGTCGGCCCCTTCCCGCAGGCGGCGGGCGCAGCCTCGGCGCTCAACGGCTTCGCCATGATGCTGGCGGCCTTCGCCATCGGCCACTGGCTGGGCGGCGCGCTGGACGGCACGACGCGGCCGCTCGCGCTGGGCATCTGGTTCTGGAGCGTGTGCCTGGCCGTGCTGGGCTGGGCCGTGCTGCCACGCGCGGTGCGCCGGGAGACGCCCGCTTGACGGCGCCGCGGGCCCCTGCCTGGATCGGCATCGCCGGCCCCACCGCGAGCGGCAAGACGGCTGCGGCGCTGGCCGTCGCTCGGTCGCTGGCGCATGCGATGCCGGTGGAGATCGTCAGCGTCGATTCCGCCCTCGTCTACCGCGGCATGGACATCGGCACCGCCAAGCCCACGGCCGCCGAACGCGCCGCCGTGCCGCACCACCTCATCGACATCCTCGACCCGGCGCACAGCTACAGCGCCGCCGCCTTCGTCGCCGATGCCGTGCGGCTGGTCGCCGACATCCGCGCGCGCGGCGCGCTGCCGCTGCTGGTGGGCGGCACCATGCTGTACTTCAAGGCGCTGATCGACGGCCTGGACGCGATGCCGGCGGCCGACCCCGCCGAGCGCGCGCGGATCGACGCCGAGGCGGCCGAGCGCGGCTGGCCCGCACTGCACGCCGAGCTGGCGCAGGTGGACCCCGCCACCGCGGCGCGGCTGGCGCCGGGCGACAGCCAGCGCATCCAGCGCGCGCTGGAGGTCTGGCGCACCAGCGGGCGGCCGCTGTCGGCCTTCCAGCAACGGGCGGCCGGCGGCCGGCCCGCGCAGGACGTGGTCCTCTTCTCCCTGGAGACCGAGGACCGCGCCTGGCTGCACGAGCGCATCGCCCGGCGCTTCGACGCGATGCTGGCCGCCGGCTTCCTCGACGAGGTGCGCGCCCTGCGCGCGCGCGGCAACCTGCACCCGGGCCTGCCCTCCATCCGCTGCGTGGGCTACCGGCAGGCGTGGGAGATGTTCGATGCGCTCGGCAGCGACGCGAAGCAGCCCGGCGCCGGCGCCCTGGCCGCGCTGCGCGAGCGCGGCATCGCCGCCACCCGCCAGCTCGCCAAGCGCCAGATCACCTGGCTGCGCGGCATGCCGGCGCGCCGCATCGTGCCCTGCGACGCGGCCGACGCCGCGCAGCGCCTGGCCGCCGCCGTCGCGCCGCTGGCGCAGTCACTGGCATGAAGCTGGTCGTCGAGCACCTGCGCAAGCGCTACGGCGAGGCCGACGTGTTCCGCGGCGTCGACCTCACGGTCGAGCCCGGCGAGTTCGTCGCCATCGTCGGCGAATCGGGCGTGGGCAAGTCGACCCTACTGAACTGCCTGGCCGGGCTGGACCACTGGGACGAGGGGCGCGTGCTGCACGGCGACGCCGACATCGGCGCGCTCGACGACACCGCCCGCGCCCTGTGGCGCCGCGCGCACGTGGGCTTCGTGTTCCAGGCCTTCCACGTGCTGCCGCACCTGGACGTGGCGCAGAACGTCGCGCTGCCGCTGATGCTGCTGGGCCAGCGCGGGCCCGAGGCGCGCTCGCGCGTGCAGGCGATGCTGGAGGCGGTGGGCCTGGCCGGGCTGGGCGGGCGGCTGCCGCAGCAGCTCTCCGGCGGACAGTTGCAGCGCGTGGCCATCGCGCGCGCCCTGGTGCACCGCCCGCCGCTGCTGCTGGCCGACGAGCCCACCGGCAACCTGGACCCGGCCACCGCCGCGAAGGTGATGGACGTGCTGGCCGCCCAGAGCCGCGAGCACGGCGCCAGCCTGGTGCTGGTCACCCACTCCGACAGCGCCGCCGCGCGCGCCGGGCGCGTGGTGCACCTCACGGCCGACGGCATCGCCCGCGGCTAAGGGCTTCAGCGCACCTCGGGCTGCTGCCAGTACACGTAGGTCCAGGCCGGCGAGAAGCCGATGCGCGCGTAGAGCGAGCGCGCGAGGTAGTTCTCCACCTCCACCTGGAGGAAGGCTTCCCCGATGCCGCGGCGCAGCGCCTCGGCGCCCATCGCCGCCATCAGCTGCCGCGCCAGGCCGCGGCCGCGAAAGCGCGGGCGCGTGCGCATGCCGTGCACGCCGACCAGCCCCTGGCTGAAGCAGGCGCAGCCCACGGCGGCGACCTCGCCCGTGGCGGCCGACTGGCCTTCCGCGGTGAAGCGCACGCTGGCGTACACCGCGTCCTGCGCGCGGCGCAGCAGCCGCACGCGATGGCCGCCGTCGACCGGATCGAAGCCCTCGCCGAGGTACACGCGCGCCCAGTCGTCGCCTGGCTGCACCTCCAGCAGCACGGCGTCGCCGCGGCCGCCGTCCACCATCGCCTGCGCGGTGCCGGTCATCACCATCGTCGGGCGCGAGGGCACGTAGTCGCGCTCGCGCAGCGCGGCGTTGAACGCCTCGAAGGCGGCCACCTCCACCGGCAGGCGGAACACCGGCGCCAGGTGCCGGGCGCGGTAGCGCGCCTCGATCTCCGGCAGCAGCGCCGCGTCCGGCGCGTCGTGCGCGAGCGGCACCGCGCTGTGCGCCCGGCCCACCGTGCCGGCGTCCAGCGGCAGCAGCCAGCCCGGCAGTTCCTCCACCACCTCCGGCGGCACGGCGGCCAGGGTGGCGCGTTCGATGGATTCGATGGAAGGCATGGCCCCATTGTGCGTTGGCGCCGCGCGCCGCCGTGCGGCGGGTTTCCCGCGGGCCGCCGCGCGTCAGCCCGCCGCCGGCGCGTTGAGGAAGGTGCGCGGGAAGAAGGCCGGCCGCGCGCGGTCGCGCAGGCGCCAGCCCATGGCCGGCCGGCCGACGGCCGCGGGGAGCATGCCCGCCTCCTCCAGGAAGCCGCCGTCCAGCATGCGCTTGCGGAAAGCGCTCTTGTCGACGGGGCGGCCCAGCACCGTCTCGTAGGCCTGCTGCAGCGCGGGCAGTGTGAAGGGCTCTTCCAGCAGGAAGGCGGGCAGCGAGGTGTACTCCACCTTGCCGCGCAGGCGCTCCAGCGCGGCGGCGAGGATCTGCGCGTGGTCGAAGGCCAGCCGCTTGCGCACGGCGGCATCGGCGTCGAACCAGGCGACCTGCGCTGCATCGCCGCCGCCGGGCCGCCCCAAGGCGGCGAGCGCCCCCTCGGGGAGCAGCGAACCACGCGAAGCGGGGAGCGTGGGGGCTACGCCATCGCCTTTTTCCAGCGCAACTGCCTGCGCGGGCAGCAGCGCATAGAAGCAGTGGGTGGTGGACCAGCCGCGCGGATCACGCGTCGCGCCGCCCCAACTGCCGAGTTGCTCCAGGTAAGGGGTGACCGCGCCCGTCTTCTCACGCAGCTTGCGCAGCGCGCAGTCCAGCAGGGTGGCGTCCCGCGCCACGTCCACGAAGCCGCCGGGCAGCGCCCAGCGGCCCGGGAAGGGCTCGTCCGCCCCGTCCGGCCGGCGCACCAGCAGCACCTGCAACGCATCGGCGCGGACGGTGAAGATCACCACGTCCACCGTGACCAGCGGGCGGGGGAAGTCGGGCGGCATGCGAGGAGAAGTCATGGCAGGCGGTCGGGCATCGTCAGGAGATCTTAGTTGCGCTGTACCACTTGAGCCCCGCGCCACAATGCGCGCATGCTCCGGCGTCTGCTCTGCACCTTCTCCTGGTAGTGCAAGTACTTTGTTGTGCAGCGGCATCATCCTGCATAACATCCCATGAAATCTAGCGATCTCAGATAGCACGCACCAACTTTTCAGGGTTCCCGTTTCGCTTGTACGGACCGAGTACGGAAAACACCATCAAGACGGTGGGCGCCTGTGGGGCACGCCCCTCCTCGTAGCCGGGATCGTCTCCTTGACTCCCGCACTTCGACAGCGATGTGGCGACATGACTCGTGCCGCCACAGATTCGGGGTGATTTTTGCGCCTTGCCTGAGACAGTCCGACCCGTTCAAACGAATGGGATCGAACGATGAATCGAAGCATGCTTCGTCGGCCGGACGCTCAGGCCAAGATGTGCATGTCCACCGGCAACTTCCATGCGCAAGAGAAGGCGGGACTCGTGCCGCCCGGAGTGCGCGTGTCTGCCAATCGCACAGCTTGGATCGTGGGCGAGCTGGATGCCGTGCTCCAAGCGCGTGCGGCTGGGTGGCCCGACGATCAAGTGCGCGAGCTGGTCAACGGACTCGTGGAGGCCCGCAAGTCGCTCGCCGCCGGACTGGCGCAGTATGTCCGTGACGTTCCAGTCTGCGAGCCGCCACGTACCCATCCGCGCCCCGCGAACCTCAAGCGCGCAAAGGTGGCCCAGTGACGCCGCACTACATCGTGGTCGGCAACCTCGGCCGCGAGTCTGCCAACGACACCACCTTCGGGCCACCTCACAAAGAAAGCCCCGTCGCGTGCGAGGCACGGACGGGGCAAGACGGCATCGCCAGTGTGGTCGCCGCCAGCGTCGCGCTTCGCTCCCGTTTTTCCATCGCAACCGCGCGCCACGCCGGCGCCGCCCCGGACGACGGCAAGCGCTTTGCCACCGTCCAGGCCCGGGCGGCTCTGGCCGGCCGCAGCCTTGAGCGTGAGCTCGGCATTGATGGCTGCTGCCGCTGGCACCTCAACCTCGCCGACGGCCGCGCGCGCATCGCCAGTTCCCTGACCGAGGTGGAGGCGCTGTTGATGCCGGCCAATGGCGCAGGTCAAGTGGGCGGTGCTGCGTGAGCGACGTGAAGACGGACCTGCCTGCACCACTGACGCCTCCCGGCTGCGACCTGCAGGACTTCGCCTTCATGCCGATGGATGTTCGCCGCCTGCTGGCCTCGGAGACCTGGGTACTCGGCACCGGGGACGAGCGTGCGGCGGCTATGTGCCTCTGGCTGGAGAGCTGGCACCAAGTGCCGGCCGCCAGTCTGCCGGACCACCCCCGCATGCTTGCGCACCTCGCGCAGTGCACCAAGTGGCAGAAGGTGGGCGCGCATGCGCTGCGCGGCTGGATGAAGTGCTCCGACGGCCGCCTATACCACCCCGTGGTCGCGGAGAAGGCGCTGGAGGCGTGGGTCGAGAAGCTGCTGAACTACATCTCCGGGGCCGCCGGCAACGCGAAGCGCTGGGCCGTCGAGATCAACACGGCCACGCAACGCCTGCAACTTGTACATGCCGTGGACATGCTGCGCAATCTGGCGCCGGCATCGCGCACGCTGAAGAAGAAGGCAGTGATCGCCATCGCGTCCGGATCGCCCCCCGACTCGCCCCCCGATTCGGGGCGCGATTCCAGCCCTGACTCGGCACTCGATTCGTCCCCCGAATCCTCGGCGGATCGCAAGGGACAGGGACAGGGACAGGGACAGGGATTCATTCATTCCGCTCCTATCGGAGCGGGCGCCGTCGGCGCCGCAATCGCGCCCATGAGTCCTCTCGAACAAGCGGCCCTAATGCCACAGCGCAAGGAAGGCGAGCCCCTGACCGAGGAGCAGGAAAAGCTCCTGTGGTCCGGCTGTCGCTACCTGCTGGCCGAGCAGGGCGTGAGCCCGGATGCGGCGGGCACCTTCATCGGCCGCCTCATCAAGGACGTGGGCGGCGACCGCGCGCTGGTCTTCGACGTGATGCGCGATGCGTGCATCGAGAAGCCGCTGGGTGTGCGGGCCTGGATGCGGGCAGCGTGCAAGCAGCGCCACGCTGGCGCCACGCCGAAGAAATCGACGGCGAGCACGCACGCCGGATTTGATGACCTCAACTATCAACACGGAGTCCAGGAAGATGGAACGCTCGCCCTCTAACCCCGCGCGGAATTCCACGCGGACAATCGCGGACGCCCTGCAGAAAATGAGCCTGGGCGAGCGCGAAATGCACTGCCATGTGCATGGCACCACGTACACCAGCGCCGGCATCAGCCTGCTGGGCGGCCGGAAGGAAATCTGGAGCCCTTGCCCTGACTGCGCGGAGGACCGTGAGGTAGCCGAGCGCCGCGCGGAGGTCGAGCGTCGCGCCGAGATCGAGCGTCAGCGTCTCCATGCCGCCTTCGGCGCCGCGAAGATTCCCCGCCGCTACCTGGGCATGTCGTTCGAGGCATTCAACGCCGACTCGCACGAGAAGGTCAAGGCGCTGGACATGGTGCAAAAGTTCGTCTCCGACTTCGATCAGCGTGTCGAAGACGGCGGCGGTCTGATCCTCGCCGGCCGCCCTGGCACCGGAAAGACGATGCTGGCTTGCATCGCGCTGCAGGCCATCGCGCCGAAGTACGTCGGCCTGTACATCGGCGCGCTGGACGCCGTTCGCGCTCTGCGTGCCACGTGGTCCAAGAACAGCCAGCGCACGGAGATAGAGGTGCTCGAAGACCTCGGCGGTGTGCCGCTGCTGGTCCTCGATGAAGTGGGTGTGCAGTTCGGGACCGACGCCGAGCGCAACCAGCTCTTTGAGGTGCTGGACCGTCGCTATCGCGAACAGCGCCCGTCCGTTCTGGTGACGAATCGGGATGTGGCGGGGCTCAAAGAAACCCTCGGCGAGCGCGTGTTCGACCGCCTGACGGAGACTTCCAAGATGGTGGTTTTCGATTGGGAGAGCCATCGCCCCAAGGCGCAGCCCGCGCGTGCGGCTGCAAACGACCCCAATTCGCCCAAGCTGGCCGCCTAGAGCGATGGGGATGCTTGAACTCAGCGCCATCCGCACCGACGGCGGCACGCAGGCCCGCGTGACGATGAACTCGCAGGCCGTCGCCGAGTACCGCGATGCCTTTCGGGCCGGCGTAGCCCTCCCGCCGGTGGCCGTCTTCTACGACGACGCCGACTACTGGCTCGCCGACGGCTTCCACCGCTACCACGGCGCGAAGGCGGCCGGCATGATCTCGATCTCGGCGAACGTCATGTCGGGGTCGCGCCGCGATGCGGTGATGTTCAGCTTGAAGGCCAACGCCACGCACGGCCTGCGCCGTACCAACGCCGACAAGCGCAAGGCCATCGAGACCGTGCTCAGCGACCCGGAGTGGTCGCAGTGGAGCGACAGCCGTATTGCGGGTGCCTGCGGCGTCAGCGACAAGACCGTCGCCAGCGTTCGCGCCATCTTCGGAAATTCCGAAGATACGAAGCCCGCTGTACGCACGGTGCAGCGCGGCGGGGCCACGTACACGCAGAAGGTCGGGAACATCGGCAAGGTGCGCCCCATCGCGTCCGCCACGAGCACCGGCGACAACGCGGCGTTCCGCGCGCTGTTCTCGCTGCCGCCGATCCAGCCGGCCACCACGACCGAGCTGGCCGTGCCGGTGATTCCCTCGGAGCCCGAGCACGTCACCGGCGACTTCGAGGTCGATGCGGTGCTCTGGCTGCAGGGCATGGTGCGCACCGGCGATCAGGCGCTGATCGGCAGGGCGCTGGAGGCGGGCAGGCGCATCACCACGCCGCTGAACGAACTGCAGAAGCGCTACGAGCGCCACATCATGCGCACCGGTGGTCACGCCTTCCAGGCGATGTTCGCGGCCTGGAACTTCGGCGACCTGAACCGCATCGCCAAGACCGCCACCGCGAAGGCGCAGCGCCGGCACGAGGCACTTTCTCGATTCGGCTCGATGGAGGCCCTGTACGCCTGCACTCCTGCGGAGACGGCGTGCATGACGGCGCTTGACGGCCTGAAGCCCGACGACGGCCATATCGGGATCGCCGTGGATCGCGCTGCGCCACGCTTTGCTGCGCATCCCGCTCTCGCGCCCGCAACGCTCTCGGACTGCCTGGTCGAGTTCGATTACTGGAGCGCTCTGTACTCGCTGCGCGCGGCGTTCGAAGGGTGCTTCGGCGACAGCGATCCGGCCGGCGGCACCCACGAGGACTACACCTTTGCCGCCCTGGCGCGTATTCCGCCGCGCGACACGGCCGAGGCCATGGCGGTGCTCGATCACCTTCTGGAAAGCGACCGCATGGATCGTGCGGAGGTGCCGGCGATCCTGCGCAACCTCATCGCTGGGCCGCGCGACCGTGATAGAGCGGAGGGATCGTGATTCCCTACCTCCTTCCGCCGCACCGGCCCACTGCAATGGCGCTTGCTGTCCTCGCTCACTTCCACGAGATCATGAACCCGACCAATCCCTCCACGCCCATTCCGCTGCCGGCCATCGACGAAGTGGTGCAGCCTGCCAATGCCATCGGAGTCACGCTTAGCAGAAAGCCCCGGCCCAGCGGCGTCGCCCCGTTGGCGTGGCTGTGGGAGGCCCGGGCGGCGCAGGGCGTGTCGCTATTCGAGCTTGCATCGAAGCTCGGCCTGCAGGCCAAGGTGCTCGACGAGATCGAGCGCGGTGCACGTCCCATGCGTGCGGACAAGCTGGAGGAAGCGGTCGAGCTGCTGGGCGTCAGTCTGGATACCGCGCTGGGCGCGCCGGACGACGAGTCGGTCCTTGACTGCGAGCCTGAGGCGCTGGAAGAGGCCTTGAGCCGCTGGAAGGAGCCGGTGGCCGATGGGGCGGCATACGCGCCGAGCGCCCCCGTGACCGAGCACATGCGAGAGCGCCAGAAGCAACATGATCGCGCCGTGCGCTCTCATCGTCTGTCCGCCGCGCGGAGGCTGGTGTCCGCTGCCCAGGCCGCTGCCGCACAAGCCGCGATGGACGCCCAGGCGGTGAAGGACGCGATCCGCAGCTACACCGCTATCGAAGCACCGGTGCGCGCCGCTGCCGAAGCCAAGCTCGTCGCCATCCGCACGGAGCGCGATGCGCTGATTCGCCAGTACGAAGCTGACTGCGAAAGCCGTGCGTGGGGTGCCGACCTGCACGGTCGCCTCATTTCGGCTGGAACGACCATCGAAAAAATTCTGGCCGCTGGCGTCGAGATCGTGCAGCAGAAGCCGGACTACGGCCTGTCCCGTGAAGAATTCAACGCGCGCTCTTCTGCCCTGGGCGACCAGATCAAGCGCCTGGAGGCCGTGACCGCGCATCGCGTGCTCGACCTCGACCGCCTGGAGGCAGTCGCCAAGGCCGACGGCCACGCCGACATCCTGGCTGCCATCGGCAAGGCGCACATCGCCCTCGGCATGGTGCCGGCCGCCGCCGAGCTGGAAGCCGCCTGATGCCCATTGCCCGCATCCGCGTCAAGACGGCATCCACCGGCGCCAGCCCGGCGGCCGAGCCGTCGCGGCGCGGGTCGAAGCCGGGCATCGCGCGCGGTCCGTACCGGCCCCGCGCGCTCAAGCGCCCCGAGCCCACGCCCGAGCAGTTGGAGCGCTGGTGTCGTGAATGGTGGGGCGATGAGGACTACGACGCCGACAGGCACGTCTATGACCGTCGCATCCGACGGTTCGTATCGGTGCGGAGGTACCTGCCGCCGGAATCGCTTCTTTCCCCCCAAAACGTTCCTGACGACTGCGCCCTCAGCGGCTGGAAGACGTGCCGTGGCTGCCGCGTCGAGCTGGAGTTGTCCGCGTTCTCTCCGAACGGCCGAGGGGGCTACCGGGCTCGCTGCAAGGACTGCCTTGCCGAAGCCGCACGCGAGTACGGCCGCGCGCCCGGGG
>Ga0182738_1007486_pt1 | contig 11090 bp, 5 predicted proteins | sample eDN5th30CBELigMG_FD_128876 | JGI IMG/M metagenome (GOLD analysis project Ga0182738, IMG submission 128876) | Enriched Miracle-Growth compost microbial communities from Emeryville, California, USA - eDNA 5th pass 30_C BE-Lig MG (version 2)... ... | reverse complement strand
CCTTCGTCTCGACGTAGGGCACCTCGATCTGGTCGACCGACCGCAGCCGCTTGTCGATCAGCGAGCCGGAATTCATGTTGCGAAGCTTGGTCTGCACCATCGCCCTGAGGTTGCCGGGCGTGTGGTGGGCGAAGTCGACGACGACGTAGTTCACCCCCTCCATCGTGATCACCATGCCGCGGCGGATGTCGGTCGCTTTAATCATCATGGCGGTATGCGTCTCTGTCTTGCTTGGGAATCCGTCGAACCGGGCCGGCAACTCCATCCAACCCAACCCGTCCCCAGGGGAAAATCCAAAACGCGGCGTCGGACGTTGGGGCATGTCCACGCGCAGTACGAATTTACAGCCCCGACGCCGATTTGACTAGGCTGTGTCCGGCATATCCTCCCGGGACCGCCGATCTCCCGATCGGCATCCGGGCCAATACAGCGGAGAGAAGAGCCGACCGGGAGATCGGCGGTCCCGGCCGGACGCGTCCCATTCCCTCGGTCCCCTCCGTCCCGCTCGCCGCGGACATCCTATTCTCCCCAGGCCGCGAACTTTAAGAAAATCGATAATCGACGACTTGACGATCCTCGACGCTCCGTCGATAATTCCGCTCATGAGCGCCCTGACACGAAAACAACGAGAAGTCCTTCAGCGCGAGTCGTTCCTGCTTGACGTCGCCCGCAAAATGTTGATGGAGCACGGTTTCGCCGGACTGAGCATGGATCGTCTGGCGGAGGCTTCCGAGTATTCCAAGGGCACGATCTACCAGCATTTCTCGACCAAGGAGGACTTGGTCGCGGCCCTCGCCGTGCAGAGCACCGAGCAGCGCCGGGAGCTTTTCCAAAGGGCCCGGGGATACCGGGGCCGTTCTCGCGAGCGGATGTTCGCGATGGGCGTGGCGGACGAACTTTTCGCCCGGCTGAGCCCTCAGTACTACCAGGCCGAGATGATTATTCGTCTGGCCAACTTGCGGGATCGAGCCGACGCGCGGCGGCGACGGATCCTCTTGGAGCGGGACCGCGAGTGCGTCGGTTGGGTCCGCGAGATCATCCAGAGCGCGCTGGACGACGGCGATTTGAGGCTCCATCAATCGTGGACGCCCGAACGGTTGGCCCTGGCGACGTTCTCCATCGCCGTCGGAACGCAACTGGGCCTGCTCAACGACGAAGCCCTCTTCGAGGGACCCATCTCCGGCTCTCGGTATTGCCTGATGCGGGAGAGCGTCAACGCCATGCTCGACGGCTTCGGTTGGCGCCCTTTGTATTCGGTTGGGAACTACGCCGAGACGCGATTGCGGATCCTGGAGACCGTCTTCCCCGACGAGTGGCGGCGCGTCGAGCCGGGCTAGGCGGGGTCGGTCGCCGCGTCGCGATGGTCCACCGCGCGTCCGTCCCGTCGACGGCGTCGCGCTTGAGCTACCTCTTTATCCAAACGACGTCTGGAGAACGCCCCGCTCGGGGACTCGACAACATGCCCACGAATCCAGGAACCCTCATGACGAAAACGCGAGCCGCCGCCTGCCTCGCCGCTCTGTTGGCCGGCGTGGGCCTTTCCGGCTGCCGGAAGCAGGAGGCCCCGCCCGCCCCCGCGCCTCCCCTGGTCGGCACCGTCGAATCGAAGCGCATGGACGTGCCGGTCATCGCCACGCCCAACGGGACGACGACCCCCATGGAATCGGTCACGATCCGGGCCCGGGTCCGCGGCTTCCTGACCGAGCGCCACTTCGACGAGGGCTCGACCGTCAAGAAGGGCGACCTTCTGCTGGTGATCGACGAGGAGCCGTACAAGGTCGCCCTCGACACGGCCGAGGCGAAGCTCGCCGAGGCCAGGGCCGCGGTGCGGAAGGCCGAGCAGTCGAAGGTCCGCGAGACCACCGCCGCGAAGGTCGCGCTCGACGAAGCCCAACTGAACCTCAAGCGGATCGAAGAGCGGCGAGCTCGCATCCTTCTCTCCCGCAGCGCCGGCTCGCAAGAGGAGCTCGACCAGGCCGAGGCCGATCGGAAGCAGTTCGAGGCTCAGGTCGAGGCCGACAAGGCGGCCCACGAGCAGGCGAAGGCCGATTACGAGGTCGGCATTCTCGCGGCCAAGGCCCAGCTTGAAGCGGCCGAGGCCGGCGTCCGCGAAGCCGAGCTGGACCTGAGCTATTGCCGAATGACCGCGCCGATCGACGGGCGGATCGGCCAGGCGCTGGTGAAGGTCGGCAACCTGGTGGGCCCGGGGCCCGAGGGAGGAAGCTACACCGACCTGGCGACCATCCAGCAGCTCGACCCGATCGCCGTCGACATCCCGACCAGCTCGCGATATCTCGCGAAGGCCACCGAGTTGGTCCGCCGGGGCCTGCCGATCAGGTTGACCCACCCCGGAACCGAGGGGGAGGAGGAACACCCCTACGTCGGCGAGTGCTACTTCGTCGACAACTTCATCGACCCCACGACCTCGACCTTTCTGGTCAAGGCCCGCGTGCCCAACCCCCACGGTTCGCTCTTGCCCGGCGAGTACGTCAAGCTCCGCATGGAGGTTGACTCGCTGGAGGACGTGGTCGTTGTTCCCGCCTCGGCGGTGATGGAGACCGAGTCGGGCCCGGTGGTCTACATCATCGAGGACGGCAAGGTGGCGATTCAGCGCGTCGAGGCGGGGCTGACCATGTACGAGGGCCTTCGGGTCATCACCGGGGGGCTTGAGGCGGGCGTTCCCATCATCGTCGAGGGGCTCCAATTGATCCGCCCCGGGATGCCCGTCAAGTCCCAGCCGGCCGTCATCGCCCGGTCGGTCGAAGAGGGCGAGGCCGCCGCCGTGCTGCCGACCCCCGAATCCAGGAACCTTGAGGCGGAGACCGCGCCGAAGCGCGAAACGCCGAAGCCCGCGAAGCCGGAAAACGACGAATCGAAGCCGGTCATCGCCCCGGGAGGGCCGAGATCGGCCGTGAAACAAGCGGTGGGCTCTTCCAAAACCGTCGAAGAGACCGAGACCCGGCCGAACTGACCCCCGCCGCGTCCCTCGCCCTCGCCAACGCCCGGTGAGAGACGCCAACCCCACGAGTCGCGCGACAACATGGTTAACTTTTTCATAGGCCGGCCGATCTTCGCCACCGTCTTGTCGATCTTGATGGTGATCATCGGCGGCATCTGCGTCTTTCTCTTGCCGATCGCGCAGTACCCGCCGATCGTGCCGCCGCAAGTGCAGGTCACCACGACCTACACCGGCGCCGACGCCCTGAGCGTCGCTCGCACCGTCACCACGCCGATCGAGCAGCAAATCAACGGCACCAAGGGGCTGCTTTACTTCAGCTCCGACAGCACCAGCAACGGCATGTCGAAGATCGTGGCCACCTTCGACGTCGGCTACGATCAGGATATGGCCGCGGTCGACATTCAGAACAAGGTGCAGACCGCCCAGCCCCAGCTTCCCCCCGAGGTGAAGCAGTACGGCGTGACGATCAAGAAGACGTCGACCGACATGGTTTGCGTGGTGAACCTGGTTTCGCCCGATGGTCGCTACGACGCCAACTTCCTCGACAACTACGGCCAAATTTACGTCTCGGACGTTTTGAAGCGGATTCCGGGCGTGAGCGACGTGATGTCGTTCGGCCGCAAATACGCCATGCGGATCTGGATCGACCCCGACCGCCTGGCGAACATGAAGATCAGCACCGCCGAGGTAGTCGCGGCGATCCAGTCCGAGAACCTTCAGGCGGCCGCGGGCAAGATCGGCGGCGAGCCCGTTCCCCCCGGCCAGGCCTTCGAGTTTCCGATCACGGTCAAGGGGCGGCTCTCCAAGGCCACCGAATTCGAGGAGATCATCGTCAGGCGGAGCGACGACGGGTCGATCGTCCGGCTCGGGGACGTCGCCCGCGTCGAGCTCTCGTCCGAGAACTATGAGACGGCCGGCTACCTCGACGGCAATCCGGCGGGCGCGCTGCCGGTCTTCCAGTACGCCGAAGCCAACGCGCTGGACATCGTCGAGCAAGTTCACCAGACGATGGAGAACATGAAGACCTCGTTTCCCGAGGGCCTCGACTTCGTGATCGCCTACGACACGACCAAGTATGTCGAGGAGAACATCGCCGAGGTTGAACACACCCTGCTGGAAGCCTTCGGTCTGGTCATGATCGTGGTCTTCTTCTTCCTTCAGGGCTTCCGCGCGACGATCATCCCGATGTTGGCGATCCCGGTTTCGCTGATCGCCACCTTCGCGGCGATGGCGCTTTTCGGGTTCTCGATCAACTCGCTGACGCTCTGCGGATTGGTGCTCGCCATCGGTTTGGTGGTCGACGACGCCATCATCGTGGTTGAGAACGTTGAGAAGTTCCTGGAGCGCGGCTACACCCCGCTGGCGGCCACCCGCGCGGCGATGGCCGAGATCACCGCCCCGATCGTCACGATCACCTTGGTTTTGGCCGCGGTGTTCGTTCCCGTCGCGTTCATGCCGGGCATGACCGGGCGGCTTTACAACCAGTTCGCCATGACGATCGTCTTCTCGTTCGTCTTCTCGGCGATCAACTCGCTGACCTTCAGCCCGGCGATGTCGCGGCTGTTCCTCAAGGCCAAACACGGCGAAACGAGGTTCTTCCTCTTCCGTTGGTTCAACAGGGTCCTGCGGTGGATCGAGGAGTCGTACGACTCGGTTCTCGACTTCACGGCCCATCACTGGTGGACCATCGTGGTTCCGTCGCTCCTGCTGCTCGTCCTGACGGCCTGGATGATCATTGAGCGTCCCAAGGCGTTCATCCCGACCGAAGACCAGGGCTATCTGCTGGTCGTCATCCAGACGCCCGACGGCACCAGCCGCGAGGTCACGTCGAAGGTTGTCAAAGAGGTTCAGGACATCGCCCGGGAGCTTGAGGGCGTTCAGCACGTCGTGGCGCTCGACGGCATGAATGTCATGAGCTCGACCAACCAGAGCAACTCCGGCGTCGTCTTCACGCCCCTAAAGCCGTGGTCGGAGCGAAGCAAGCCCGAGCTGCGCTCCGCCGCGCTGTCTCAGAAGCTTCAGGGGATGCTCTCGTCGCGGATTCGCAACGCCGTCGTGATGGTGCTTCAGCCCCCGCCGATCCGAGGTCTCAGCCAAACCGGCGGCCATGAGCTGATGATCGAGGACCGCGGGGCCAAGGGAGTCGAGGCGCTTCAGCAAGTCGTTGACCGGTATCTGGACGAAGCCCGCAAGCGGCCGGAACTCATGGGCATCTTCACGACCTATTCGACCCGCGTGCCTCAGCTTCGATTCGAGCTCGACCGAACCAAGGCCCGCCGGCTCGACGTGCCCGTCTCCGACGTCTTCGCCACGCTTCAGGTCAACCTCGGCGGCTTCTACATCAACGACTTCGACCTCTACGGCAAGGTCTGGCGCGTGATGATGCAGGCCGAGGGAGACGTCCGAACCAAGCCCGAAGACATCCAGAAGCTCTACGTGCTCAACCGCCAGGGCGAGCGCGTGCCCCTAAGCAGCCTGGGCGAGGTCCACTACGCCCTGGGACCGATCGACGTTCCCCACTACAACCTCTACACCGCGGCCAAGATCAACGGCGGCCCCGCTCCCGGCTATAGCTCGGGACAGGCCCTCATCGCCATGCGCGAGGTCGCCGATCAGGTCTTGCCCGAGGGCTTTGGCTACGAGTGGACCGGCACCACGCTCCAGGAGTTGAAGACCGGCAACCAGGCGATCTACATCTTCTCCCTGTCGGTCGTCTGCGTCTTCCTCTTCATGGCGGCCCTGTACGAGAGTTGGATGCGGCCGATGGTCATCATTCTGACCGTCCCCCTGGCCATGTTCGGCGCGATCGTCGGCCTTTGGCTCTACGACATGCCGCTGGACGTCTTCGGTCAGATCGGCCTGGTCATGCTCATCGGTCTGGAGACGAAGAACGCGATCCTTCTGGTCGAGTTCGCCGTCGAACAGCAGGAGAAGCACGGCAAGAGCATCCTGGAGGCGGCCCGCATCGCCTCTCGCGAGCGGCTCCGGCCGATCTTGATGACCTCGTTCGCGTTCGTCATGGGCGTTTTGCCAATGGTCCGGGCCACCGGCGCCGGCGCCTACAGTCGAAACTCGTTGGGCGTCGTCATCGCCTTCGGCATCGCCGTCAGCACCGTGCTCGGCCGGTTCGTCATTCCGATTTACTACGTCCTGGGCGAGCGGATCAGCGCCTACATCGCGAAGCTCCGCGGCGTCGAGGACGACGAGCGCGAGCTGGAGTACCGGGACGACGACTCGGCCCTGGTCGGCGTCGCGGCCAACGGAAACGGCAATGGCGACGGCGAGGCGTCGGGACGACCCGAAGGCCCCGCCATCGGCGCCGGGCATCACTCCTAGCGCGGTTTGTTGTTGAGCGATCAAAATAGGCCGTCGCGAGCATGCCTTCTCCCCCCGGGAGAAGGATGATTGCCGCGCCTCAAATTCCGTGCCGAACACTAAACGCAGACCGCTCTCCAACGATCATCAGCGAGGGCGGGCGCTTGTCCCGCCCCGCTCGGTCTCTTCCGCGGAGGAGACCAAAAGCTGAAATTCCCAGTTCGCCGCGCCCCGACGGGTGACGACGAGGACTCGGTTGGCCCCCCGGACCAGCGAGACCTCGAAATAATCCCGGCCGTCTCGAACGGCCGGATCGGCGCTGACCGGCGAGCCGTTGACGAACAGGTCGAACGGCCCGGTCGCGCGCACAAGGAGAATCGCGCGCCGATCGGTGGCCGACTCAATCTCGGCGTAGGCCGCGGCGTCGAGTTGGGTCGACGCCGAGGAAGCGGCTTCGCCAAACAGCTTGGCCAAATCCAACGCGCCGCTCGCGTCGCCCGGCTCGACCGGACGCCAGGCGACGGGCGACCCATTCGGGCCCGGATAACTTCGGGAGTCGTCGATTGAGCCGTCGCGCGCGATCAGGCCGGGGGTTCCGGGAGGCAGCGGCCCGAGGATCCGCCACGCTCGGATCGGCTCGAAGCGGGCGAGAACGCGATTGAGGGCCAGGGAGGCGTTGGGCGAGAGGTCTCCCCGGTTCGCGAGGCGCTTGATCTCGGCCTCGGCCCGGTCGCGGATCGCCAGGAGCGCCGAGACGCCGGCGCGCCTCAGCGACGGATCGGAATCGGCGAGCGCGGCGGCGTAGAACGAGACGGCGGCGGGATCCGGCAAAGCGCATAGGGCGAGCAAGACCGCCGCGCGATCCTGATCCTGGGCCGTCTTCGCCTTTTCCATCAAGTTGGGGACGGCCTCGCGGAGCTTGAGGGGCCCGGCCGCCAGGAGCGCCGCGCGGCGGACGTCGCCGTCTTCGTCGTCGAGCCGCTCCAAGACCACTTGCTTCACCTCCGGCGGCAGCGTCCGGGTCGGATTGAGGCTCATCACGGCCGAGGCTCGCACCAGCGGCGACTCGCTCTCCAGGAAGCCGGCGAGGTCGTTCGGCGGCAGGAACCCGTCGCGAGAAAGCGCGGGGAGGGCCCGGGCGACCAGCGAGTCGGGCGATTTCTCGTCGTAGAGGACCGTCAACCGGGCCCGAACCACGTCGGGGCCCCGAAGCCGATTGAGGGCGTCGAGGGCCGCGGCTCTCGCCGGCTCGGCCTCCTCGGGGTCGACCACGATCGGCAGCAGCAGCCGGGTCGAGGTCGCGTCGTTGAGGGCCCCGAGCGCCTCGACCAGCGCGGCCCGATTGTCAACGTCGCGCTCGTCGGGAAGCGCCGCGCGCAAGGCCGGCGCGGCCGGCGCGCCGACCGCCTGCAAGCCGAAGATCGCCTGGTAGCGAACCGTCGCGTCGGCGTCCTTGAGGCCGAGGGTCAGCCCCCGCAGCACCGCCGCCATTCCCTCGGGCGACCACGGCTCGGTCTTCTTCGGCAAGGGGGCCGACAACGGATCGGGGCCGAACCATTCGCCCGACCACTCGGGATACCGCCGATACTGCGCCGCCAGGCAAGAGAGGATCCGCCCCCGAACGGCCGGCTCGGGCGTCTTCGCCATCGCCAGAACGAGCGCCTCGACGATGGGGACCGACCAGCATTCATCGGCCAGCAGCAGGGCCGCCTCGCGTCGTCGGGGATCCTCCAAAGCGGCGACCAGGGCGTCCACATCGGCGTCATCGCAGCCGATCTCTCGGATCGCGACGCGAATGGACCAGGCGGCGAACGGATCGGCGTCGCCAAGCGCCTCCAACAGCGCCGAGACGGCGGCGCGGTCGCCGATTCGCCCCAGCGCGATGGCCGCCTCGCGACGAACCGCGGGATCGCGATCGGCCAGAAGGTGGACAAGCTCGTCGCGGCCTTCGCCGTCGCGCCGAAGCCCGCAACTTCGGGCCGCCTGAAGCCGAACCCCGGCCGCGGGGTCGCGCAAGACCGACCGAATCACCCCGCGGGCCTCGGCCGTCTCCAAATCGTCGAGCGCCCAGAGCGCGTGAACGCGCCCGGCCACCGGCTCGGCCCCTCGCAAACGATCGGCGAGCGGCTCAAGCGCGGAAGCTCCCGAGGCCGCGAGCCGGTCCTGAGCCTCCAATCGAACGGAGAGGGCCGGGTCGTCAAGGGCTTTTATCCAATCTTCGGGAGGCCAATCCTGGACACGGGATATATCCCGGATACGGGACAACATCGGGCCCGCGCCATCCGCCTTATAAGACACCCGGTACAGCCGGCCGGCGCCCTCGTCCACGAGCCAGAATCCGAGCCCGTCGCCTCGCGCGGCGATCGCGACGGGGCGGAAGCTCGCCGCGGTTCCCCGGGTCACGAACGGAACGCGCTTCGCGAGCGCGAACGAGCCGCCGGCCTTTCGCGCCTCCAGGCGGTACACGGTTTGGTCGTCGGGGTCGCAAAAGAAGAGGTTGCCCCGGTACTCGTCGGGGAGTCCCGACTCGTTGTAGGCGTCTCCCCGGCCCGCCGCGCCGTCGCCGAGCTTGGACATGACCGGAAGCGCCCGGAACGCCGCGGTGGCGAACTGGTGGGGATAGCCGTAGTTCGCTCCCGAAATCTGGTGCACGAGCCCCTTGGGCCAGCGCCCGGCGGCGCCTTCGCCGCCGAAGGTGAACACGTCGTCGGCCGCCGAAAGCACGAGGCCCGTGGTCCGGCAATCGCCCGTCGAGACGACCTCAAGACCCGTGCCGTCGGGACGGATCCGAACCACGCCCCCGCCCCGCATTTGAACGACCGCGCCGTCTTTTCCAACCCCGTGATGAATCCCCTTGTCCCCGATCGCCACATAGAGGAAGCCGTCGACCCCTCGCCTGATGTCGCCCGCCGCGTGATCGTCAGTCCCGACGGTCCCGGCCGAATCGGCCAGGCCGGAGATCAGGTCGACGCGATCCTCGGCCCGACCGTCTCCATCCAGATCGCGAAACGCCGAGACGAAGGGAGGATGAACCACGTAAAGAGCATCGCCGACGCGGGTCATCCCGCGGACGCTTTCCAACTTGTCGGCGAAGACCGTGGCGGCCCCCTGGTTCAGCCGAAGAACCGAGGCGCTTGGTCCCCGCGCCGGGACGGTGGGGTTTTGCCCGAGAAAGACGCTCTCGTCGGGGCCGGCGGCAACGGCCGAGGGGGCGAAGGATTTCGAGGTCTGGGCGACCCGCTCGATCCGCCAACCCTCGGCGGCCGCCGGAAGTTCCGGGGAGGTTTCCCCGGCCCTCGCGGCAAGGGCCGACAGCATCAAGACGGCCGCGGCTCCGACGGGATTACGCATCGCGATCCCCTCCGTGGTCTCGGCGACTTTCCGAGCCTCTTCCGCGCGCTCTGGTCAGGGAAGGCCCGGTCGATCACAATGGACGGTCAATAAATCGTGGCGGAATGGTACCGCCTTCCTCGATTTCCCTCAACGCAAAGCGCTTCGGCCGGCCCCGCGGTCGTGGAAGTCCCGGGCCGGCTTTTTTTCGACGAGGAGTTTCGCCCGTGTCTTCGAGCCCAGCGGCCGGTTCGGCCCCCAAGAACGAATTGGAATCCACGTGGTCCTGGCCGGCTCGCCCCTTCAAGAACCCGAGCTATCCCGACCGGGTCCATTTTCCGGAACGACCCGAGCTGGAGGCGAGGCTGAAGGCGTGCGATGAAAAGGTCGCCGCGGCGGGCAAAAAACTCGCCCTGTTGACGAACCACCCGAAGCGGGCGGAGTACGAGAAGATCCACCACCAGATGCGGGGCGCTCGCGACCAGATCGCCGAGGCGGTTTACCGGATGCCTCGCGAGTCGGGCGAGCTGTACCGCGAGGACCACGAAAAGCTGGTGATCGCCGAACAGGCCTTCACCTGGCTCGCCGCTCGTTGGGAATCCGTCGCGCACTAGGCCGTGTCTGGCGATCGGATTGGTTCCTGGGAGGCGCGCCCCGCCAACGAAAAAGCCTCTCGACCCGCGTCGGCGAGTCGAGAGGCTCCATGATCGACCTCGAATCTGGTCCCGCGACGGGAATCAGTCGAAGAAGACGCCGCCGATCACCGCGTTGTCGCCGCCGGTTCTGGTGACCTGGAACCGAACGCTCCCATTGACCTCCCACGACAGGTACATGCCGTTGACGAAGGACGACATGGTTCGGCTGTCGATCACCCGGCCCGTCGCCGCGTCGATCACGTCGATCCGCTGCGCCCGGCTCTTCCCGTCCCAGTCCAGCCCGAACAGCGTCACCTTGTGGGTCTTGCCGTCGCTGAACGAGACGTCGATGGAGAACTGGTCGCCGTACCAGGCCGCGGCCAGCCGATCCGAGGCCGTCGCCTTCTGAAGCCCCCGCGCTTCGGCCGTCGAGTTGCTCCAGTAATGGACCCAGGGCCTCTGCCCGCTGACCGCGAGCGTCGCGCCCGCGGGCGTGTTGGTGGCGTCGCCGACAACCGCGTAGCCGGCCGATCCGTACACGCCCTTCCACCCTCCTCGCGTGGACGTGTCGGCGCCCACGAACGCCGACGACGGCGGAGTCACCGGCGGAGTGGTCGATTGGTCGCCCCCGTCAAAGAAGACGCCGCCGATCACCGCGTTATCGCCGCCGGTTCTGGTGACCTGGAACCGAACGCTGCCGCTGACCTCCCACGACAAATACATTCCGCCGACGAACGACGACATGGTCCGGCTGTCGATCACCCGGCCCGTCGCCGCGTCGATCACGTCGATCCGCTGCGCCCGGCTCTTCCCGTCCCAGTCCAGCCCGAACAGCGTCACCTTGTGGGTCT
>Ga0182738_1007485_pt1 | contig 11090 bp, 6 predicted proteins | sample eDN5th30CBELigMG_FD_128876 | JGI IMG/M metagenome (GOLD analysis project Ga0182738, IMG submission 128876) | Enriched Miracle-Growth compost microbial communities from Emeryville, California, USA - eDNA 5th pass 30_C BE-Lig MG (version 2)... ... | reverse complement strand
TCCTTCAACACTCTCTTCGTCTATTTCACGATTACTTCCAAAATCTAAAGATAGATTTCTTAAATCTTCCAGTTTTTGAATTGCGCAAGCCAAGTGTAAAATTCCTAAATTTGTCAAATCAACTGTCTTTTCAAATGAAAGTGATAGTCTTTTGAGCCGAATGAGATCTTTCAAGTATTCACTGAGATCAAACATAGCAAAATCTGACAGATGCTCTTGATAATCAAACTCCAAAGAAAGATTTTTTAAAGACCGCAAACCCTTTAAACTTAAAGAGAATCTATTAATCTGAGAATAACTTGTGGTATAAGGTCCAGAAAGCCATAGACATAACTCAGTCAGATTTTCCAGTCGTTTTATCGCAGATAATACATCCTGGATAGCATCTTTGAAAGCATCATAGAAGCAATTAAGTGATAATTCAAGAGAAGAGAGTGAGAGAAGTTCACTCAATAGAAAGCTGAAATTGAAAAGGCCTTGTGGCGTGATCCTACCACATTCGTCCAAACCAAAATAAAGGGCAGTTAGAAACCTGAATCTCTTTAAAATTTGGAATGTTTCCATGAGATCTCGATTAGTAAAGTCCTTATATGGAGAGAGCCTTAATGTTTCGATTGGAAGGTTCCGAAGGTAAGATAAACCTTCGGTAATAGGGTCTTTGTCAGATTCTATGAGGATAGTGCAGCCTGAGAAATCAATGCTGAGATCTGAAAGAGCGTTTGATTCTCCAAGGCTTTTGAAAAACTGAAGAAGAGTGGATGAGTTTTGAATGAGTCTTTTTTGTGGATATTTACTTAATGTATCGAGTTCTCCAAGATATAGGCTGAATTGACTCAATACTCTTAAGTTGGAGAGAGCTGAAGCTAGATTATAAATAGCTGTGTCATCAAAACCTTTTAGCAAACAAAATCTGAGGTTCAAAGCCCGAAGTTTGGAGAGTTTTTTGAGATATGACGAGAGGAGATTCAGCTGAGCCGATTTGAATTCTTGGCACAAAGAGAAGTAAAGTGAGAGCCTTGCTAATTTCTTTAAAGAGAAAAGGCAACGGAAGAGCCGACCGAGAGTAGTTGGATCCTTAAAATTCCCGTCACTAAAATCAGTTGAAAAGTGAGAAAGATTTTTGAGAGAGCTAAGCCTCTTTATTCCAATCTCTGAAGCTGCATCGCGATTGAAAGATGTACAAAAATACAATTCCAAGAAAGAGAGACTTGTATAGCTTCTCAGCTTCGAGAAGAAGTAAGCTGTTTGGAAGGATGAGGAATAGTAAAATGAGCACAAAAACTTTATAGGAGACTTTTGCGCTTCTCCTCTCTTAATCAAACCTTTCACGAGCTTGGCAGAGGAGTTACAATGGACTTGAAAGCGTACTGTCTTTGAACTCTTTGGATAGTTTTTTAGGTTTTTCGGAAGGTCCTTTTTATTAAGAGGACCGGTTAGATAATTTCGAAAGACTGTGGAAACCGTCTTTGTGTCTTTTAAAGCTTTGATAATGGTTTCACCATCATCATCAGAAGAGGTGAGTTTGGTGAGTTTTAATGGAATAAGATCTTGTTCCATTCAGTTTTTCCTGGTGAGAAAAGAATTTTTCCCTTTTGAGTAATCTGTATAATTATAATACCTAGCTTGCAGAGATTTAGAAATTGAAATTTGCTCAACGATGTCTTCCATTGTTTTGAAGTTAAAAATGCAAAGTAAAATACTTTGAAAAATTTCTGTTTGATTTTCAATGAAAAAAAAAGTTCTTTATCTTCACAAAAATTTGACAGCCTTTGGCAATTGTGAAGTCGAAAGAGAATTCTATCGTTCACTGACTTTCTTTATCAAAGACATTTTGGGTGGAGCTCATGTCATTTGAGGTTGTTTTTTCATAAACAATGATTTTTTTGTAATTCTGAGATTGAACATTTGTGTTTGTTACCAGCTCAAAAGTTTTTGGAAAACATTTGAGAGAAGTGGGCGAGATCCAAACTCCCAAAGTTGTTTTTCTAAAGTGTTGTTGAACTCAGAAGAAAATTATTTTCTTAATTTTTTTTGTTTGGGCATTAGAAAGTTTCATGTCAGATTGAAGAATTTTTCCCCTTCTCATTTTCCCCTTCTCAGAAATTCCCTTTTCCCCTTTCTATTGACTTATTATTGTTCGGACAACTCATATTCGTATTTCATTTTAATGAGCTTTTGACAAGAATCAAATTGCTTACATTTTAGGAAGCGAATAATATAGTTTTCAGTTTCTGAAAAAGAATAAATATTGTTTGAATTTAGATAAACCAACCTAGTGAGAAAATTGATTTGATCATAATCAAGGAAGCCTCTTCAATCAAATCGGACTCTCAGAGGGGCCAGATCAATTTATTTCCTTTTCATTCTTTTATTTTTAAATAAGGAGAAATTTTAGAAAAGCCTTGAACAGAAGAAGTACCATTCTTTTCCAAGAAAAAGACAAATAAAAGCTTAAATGCCATTTCTTTGTATATATTTCATGTAGAAATTATTTATAGAGATAGAATTGTCGATAATTACTTAAAATCCTAAAATACATAACGCCTTTATTGGCGGGAAGACGTGATTATCCACTATCCTTATTTAAAAAAAGTTTTTTTTATCATAGTTCAAATTCTTGAAGAATTTTGAAAATTGCAAAAACAGTTTTTTTTTCACTTAGATTCAGGAGAATTTTTCCCACAAATATTGTTCTCTTCTCTTCAAACAAAATTGACTAAAAATTCTTCAAATTGAAATCAGACAAAAAAGTTTTTAACTCAGTTTTCAAATTGTTTTGAAAGTTCTTTTTCTATTTGAATCCATTTTTTCTTGAAGATTAATTCAAAAGGAGCAAAAGACAATTCAAAAAAAAATCGTGTCTCTAAACTTACGATGGCTTTTCAGATAAATTCTCCTTTATTTACTGTCAGGCACAATATATTTTCCATTCACAATATTAAAAAACATAAAGAATTTTGGAATAATTTCTTATGCAAGCCAAGAAACTTTCAGGATATTTCTTCCTTTCAGGTACTCTCCTTCAGGTCCTTTATTCTCTGAATCAGGAATATGCAACAAAACATCACTCGTATCTTTCATTTGCTTTATTGCTTGAAAAAGCGTTCCAAAGCTTTTTAAACTTTTTACTTGTGAGCATTCCTTAAAAGTCACCTTTATTGAGCTCAAAGCAGGATGATCCAAAATAGCACTCCCCAAGAAATTCAAAGTTTTTTCATCGATATTCTTATTTGACCTAAAGAACACAGTGAGCCCAGACAAATTAATAAGGCTCTTTAATGCATCGCTGAGAGCTTCGACCCCTTTATTTGTGAGCCCCTTTGCAAAGCCAGGATTCAATAAGATATTCTTGAGAGAAACGAGCTCTTTTAAGCTTTCAGCAAGAATCCCAAAAGCATCATCTTCTAATTCATTTCGAGTTGGAAGATTAAGCTCGAGATATTGAAGGGACTTGAGAAATCTGAGATTTGTGAAGAGTGTTTGAGTTTCATTAGAGGACGGGCCGGGAATAGAAAGGTCCGGAAAGTCTATTTTGAACATTAGGTCGAGTTTGATCAAATTGTGAAGAGGCTTTAAAGCAGAAGCAACTTTGCTGATTATTAATGGAGTTTTCAAAAGAAAAAGCAAGTGCATAGTGAGAGAAGATAGCGTGAGCAAGCTGCTCAAAGCAAGCTGGAGATTATCTATGCCCTTATCAGTGATATCTGTGCACTGAATTAGATTTAAACTGAGTAAACTGAGAGAGGGGAGGCTCATTAAGGTTTGTGAAAGTGCTTCAAGAGATTGGTCGTCAATATTTCTGTGTAAATGAAGCCTGAGCTTTTGAAGCGAAGGCAAAGCAGTAAGGTGAGTGAAGATTGAAGGGAGTGGCGGGATAATTTCGAGCGATTTGAGAGACAATGTGAGGTCAGAGAGGGTCTTGAGGTGCCCGAGGCTTTTAAGGAGGTCTGAAATTTTAAAGACAAAAATTGCTCTTAATTCATCGAAGGAAATGGAAATTTGGGTTAAGAGGGTCAGTTTTGGAAGGATAGAGATGAGATTGCGGAGGATGTTGTTGTTCTTGGGGTTGACTGAATTATCGAAGGTGAGTTTGAGGGCTTGGAGGTGAGTTAGTTTGCTGAGATGGCGGAAGAAGGAGTCGAAATGGACTTGAGAGATTTCTTTACAGTTGAAAATCGTGAAGGAGAGACTTGTGAGAGAGCGCATTTTTCGGATAGATTTCAAGAACCTTTGGAGGGTTTGAGGGTCTTGAAGCCTTAAGAACTGGAGTCTTATCTCTAATGTGGCGATGTTTTTGAGATTTGGCAGGTTTTTCTGGAGGACTTTGAGAGACTCAAGGCTTGCTTCCTGCCTGCTTGAGAGACTCACAAAGAGGGAGGGGACTGATGAGAGGTTCTTTAGGTGTGAAAAAAGAAGGATATTCTCAAAATGCTTTGAAAGGCCTAGAAAATAATGAAGATTTGAAGGCTTGCTTTGAGCTTTGAGGATCCTTGTAAAGGCTTTACTGCGTCCATAGGCATTTTCTTTTGAGTTGACTGAATGCTTCGTTTGTCTTGAGGATTTTGAATAGAGCTTCAGGGATTTCTGGGGGTGAAGCTCATCAGAATGGTTTCTCTGTGAATGTGTTCGGATGATTGGCTTAATAATCTTTGGACTTTGAAAGGAGGAGGTTTGAATGGGGAGGAGACTCAAGTTGGAGTTGGGTTGATGAGAAGAAGATTGTTGTTGTTGTTGTTGTTGTTCCATTGTTGTAGATTTTTATTGAGGAGTTTTGAAAGGAATTTTATTATTTATGATGTGGAGCAAAATCAAATAAAGAAATTAATTTAACTTTTATTATGAAAAGCTGAGGATAATCATACGTGGAAGGGGCTTTTCAATAAAACAAGTTGCTTTCTTACACTTTCTTCCTTTCACTCTAAAATAAACCTTCAATACCCTTTCTGAAAATTCTTTTGAACTCTGCTCTCAGAGAGAAGATGCTGAGAAGAAGGAGAGAGGAATCTAGAAACCTAGTCAGTCCATTCATTTCTTGTTGAATTCATAGCTTTTAAAAGGATTTCTCTCATTAATAAATTTCTTTTTTCTTAAAAAAAAAATCCAAAGCTCTGTCTTTACTTTAAGAGTGTCCATGATAAAAGTATGCAACATGGATACCGCTCAGGCTTTTTATTAAAGTACGTAATATTGAGGAGTCAGGATTGCTTTTATTCAGAAAAATTGAAAGTACTTATAAAGGCTTCATATAGTTATTACATTGAAATTTATTTTCTCCATTTGTAAATTGATCAATGATCAACCATCTCAATACCTCGGACTAAGAGGTTAAAGTGGACCAAAGGAACGATTTTTGAATTCTTTTTATTGCCAAGAAGTCTTTAGCATTTTTCTTTCATTCAAGTAATCCGCTTCAGGACCTTTATTTTTTGAGCCAGAAATATATAACAAAACATCCTCTTGATCTTTCATTTGCTTCAAGGCTTCGAACAGTGTTCCAAAACTTTCTAAATTTGTGACATTTGGGCATGCAGTAAAAGTCAATTTGATTGAACTCAAAGAAGGGTGATTCAGAAAAGCTTCTCCCAAGAAATTCAAAGCTGCTACATTGACATTCTTATTGAACTTAATGGACAAGATAAGTCCAGATAAATGAGGAAGATTCTTGATTGAAGAAGAAAGAGCTTCCACCCCTTTGTTTGTGAGAAGACGAGCATAGCCAGAATTGAATGATAAATTTCTAAGAGAATCCAGCTCTTTTAAGCTTTCAGCAAGGATTTCAAAAGCTTCATCTTCTAATCCGTGGTCATTAGGAAGGGCAATCTCTAGGAATCGAAGGGATTTGAGGAGTCTCACATTTGTAAATATCTCTCGAATACCCTGAATAGACAGGTTTTGCTGAGGGGTTTCTATCATTTTCCTTTTGAATTTCACTTCAAGCTTTACTAGATTCTGAAGAGCTTTTAAAGTAGAAGCAACCTTTCCAAAAATTGACTGAGTTTCTAAAAGCCAAGGCAAACTCAAAGCAAGAGAAGAAAGTCCGGTCAGACTGTTTAAAGCCAGACATAAACTCTCTATGCCTTTCTGGGTGATATTTAGGCAGTAAATTAAGTTGAGGTTGATATTACTGAGCAAGGTGAGGCTCCCAAGGACTTCGGATAGTGTTTCAAGGCATTTATCATCAAAGGACCTCGGCAGATTGAGACTAAGCTTTTGGAGAGAAGGCAAAGCAAGGTATGTGAAGGTGTCAGAGAGTGATCCATTGGGTTCTTAGAGGGTTTCGCATTGTTTTAAGCTTAAGTTGAGATCTGTGAGGTTCTTGAGGTAACGGAGGCTTTGAAGAAACTCTGAGATATTTGAGATTGGAATATTTTTGAGTTTATCGAAGGAAAGCTCGAGTTGTGTAAGGAGAGTGAGCTTTGGAAGAAGAGAGGCGAAATTGTGGAAGACGTTTGTGGCTGCGGGGTTGATAGAAGGATCGAAGGAGAGTTTGAGAGTTTGTAATTGGGGCAATCTTTTGAGATAATGGGAGAGGATATCCAAATGAATTTGGAAGAGATTTGCACACCTGAAGATGGCGAAGGAGAGATAGGTAAGAGGACGGATTTTTCGGATAGAGTTGAGGATTTGTAGTAAGACTTCAGGGCTTTGGAGGTCTAAGAATTGGAGGTTCATTTCCAATGTGGTCAAGTTCTTGAGATGAGGCAGATTTTCCCAAAGACCTTTTATGGATTGTATGTTAGCTTGCAAGAAATTATAAAGGGTGATCTTGAGGGAGGAGGCTGATGAAAGAGATTTTAGGTGTGAGAAGAGAAGGTGATTCTCTGCATTGCTTGGAAATTCTAAATTATACTGAAGGTCTGAAGGCTTGTTTTGAGCCCTGAGGATCTTTATGAAGGCTTTGCTGTGGAAATTGGTTGGGTCGTTTCTGTTGGTAAGAAATTTGGCTTGTCTTGAGGCCTTGGAATAGAGTTTGAGGGATTTCTGAAGATTGCCTTCGTCAAAATGATTTCTCTTTGAGTGAATTTGAAGCAAAGGCTTCCTCTTGGGATGGCTTTGGAGAGAGGAAGGAGAGGTATTAGAGCTCAAGCCGCTGGATTGAGAAGGTGAATGTTGCATTTGAGCTGAAGATTTTTTTGGTTCGGAAGAGTTGAGCTTAGTTTGATGAGAAATATTATTTTTATTTAAAGACATAAGGAACAAATCCTTGAAGGAAATTTATCCTTTTTTCTGTATGTTTTTGAGAGAAACTAATATACGAATTTTTCTTGATTGAAATATGAACACTGAAATGAAAATGACAAAAAAAATTTTTTGTAGATTTTTTTCTAGACAAGCTCTTTCCTTTCATTTCAAGCTTCCAAAGAAAATTTGACTTATGCATCTTTTGATCTTATGAAGATATTTCTAAAGTTCAGGGTTTGAATTCCGTTATTCAAGAGAGAAATTCTTACTTCAAAATAATTTTTTCCCTTTTAAAATTCACTGTCAAGATCCCAGTAGAATCCGACATTCTCGAAAAGATCAGCTTGATGCAATTCACAGTAAGAAATATCCAACTTACCCTCAACAAATTTCTTGGCTTTCCTCAAAGCATCAAATGAGTATATCAGGTCATCTTCTCTTTCAGAGAGTTTGGGACATTTATAGAGACAAATCATGACATAATAAAGCCAAGGGAGCGATCCCAGGGCTTCAAATATCTGATTCACTGCTTCCTCATCAATGTTTTGGTTTTTTGTGAAATTCAAAGTCAAAGAAGATAAATTTGTAAGTCCTTTGATTGTATCGCAGAGAGACGTCACTCCTTTATTGGTGATTTGGGTATTGATCTCGAAATTAAGAAGAAGCTTTCTGAGTTCCGGAAGTTCTTTCAGGCTCTCAGCAAGGGTTTCAAGAGCAGAATCACCAATACATTGTTGATTTCCTAAAGAGAGATGGAGGAATTGCAAACAACTCAAGCCTTTGAGGTTTGAAAAGAGTTGTTGAATATGATCTTCAGTACTCTTAGCCATAGTTAGTAACTTCAAAAGATTCAAGTTTTTGAGAGATTTGAGTGCTGAGCCCACACTTTCAATGAGAAATTCAGAAGACGACTCCAAGCTGAGCGAAGATAGTGACACAAGGCTGCTTAATATTGAGGTGAATTCTTTAATATCTGCACGTGCTACTTGGCCAATATCACAGAATTTCAGGCGAAGAATATTGAGCAAGGAGAATCTACTGAGAGCCTGAGCAAGTCTGCTAAGGTACTGAGATCTTCGATAGAAATATAAATTGAGATCCAATTTTCTTATTTTTGAGGGATTAAGGTACGCAAGGCCTTCAGCAAGAATTGAAATGGGAGTGGAGTCAAGATCTAAGGTGATATGCGTGAGGTTTTTCAGATCTCCAAAGGTCCTGAAGAGTTGGATAAGGGCTGAGAATCTCACTTCTTTGTTGTGAAGGCCAACCTCAATTTTTGTCAAGTGAGCAAGTTTTGGAAGCACAGAAGAAAGGACAGTCAAGAGGTCCTTGCCATTTGAGTTCTTATCTGAGAGGTGAACATCCACTTTTAAATAGCGAAGTCGGGTCAGTTTACAAAAATACGAGAGGACATCAATTTGATTTGGCAAAAGATTGTGAGACAAAGAGACTGAAAGACTTGTTAGTCTTCGGAGATATAGAAGACTTTTAAAGGGCCTGGATGGTATTTTTGAGATTTGAGGATCATGATAAGCAAAGTTGAATTCGATTTGAGTGAGATTTTTTAACCCCCTGAGTGCGGAAAATTCAGAGTTTTTCTGAAAGAGGTTTTTTTTTGGAATATTCAGCTACGAAATGTATAAATTTTCATCCTCCCTTTAATAAAAGTTTTCCTCAATTGAAGTCTCTCGAAGCTTGAGAAAAATAACAATTTTAACCTGCTCTTATTGAAGCATATCGATAGAGCCCTTTTCAAAGAGCTTCCTTCATCAGAAACAGATTTTTTATCATTCTCTCCCATTTGGTGTTCCCAATACCTCGAATGAGAAATATGGAGTTTGAAGAATGACATAAGAGGTTTTCTTGGAGAATGGGAAATAATCAGCCTTGAAGAAGAGCGAGATGAAGATGAAAATGAAAATTCTCGAGTTGCACAAGGCAACCTTAATGGATTAAATTTCTGATGATCTCAATCTCCAAAGTGTTTATTTCTTTTTAGAAAAATGTTTGACAGCACCAAACACTTTGTTTTCGAATGGATCAGCAATGCTTGAGCTGAGAATCTTTTTCGAAAAAAGGCCATAAAATAAAAACGTTTTTCTATGACAAAAACTCAAATAAATGAAAAGAGGGAGAAGAAAAACCTTGCTAACGATATGGGGTTTAATTTCCTTCAGTCGAGAGGGATTTTATGGGCTTATTAATATTGATACGTTCCGCACTCAGGGGGTTAAAGAGGTGAGATTTTTCGAAAATAGGTGGAAACGATGGGTATTTTTGGTTTCTTCTCTTATGTACAAGCACAGAGAAGAGAGACTGGATAAACTCTTCTTCAATTGAGCAGCAAAATAAGCATTTTGGAATTTCCATTGCCTATTTAAGAAATATTCAAATGCTTTGGGAACTTTCTGGGTTCTTAGGATTTCTTCGACCTTCTTAGAGAACTTAGCTCCCTCTCCGTGAAGATAGTCTCTGTAAAATTTGAATTCTTTTCCAGTTCTGATATGCGATTTCAGTAATTCCTTGGCCTGGCTGCTAAAATCGTTCTTTTGATAGTTCCTCCGAAGTATAGGCTTGATTTTTGGATAGTTTTGTGGGACCTGAGATCCTTGAGATGGAAGATTAGATTGCCGAGGAGTTTGTTGCATGTGAGAAGGCAGATTTGGAGGATGAATAATCGTAACAATATTTATGGAGTTTAATTGGATAATTATGTAAGAAGTAATGCTTTGGAAGCTAAAGGAATTTTTAGTTTTCTGACGTAAGGAAATTTTTGAATTATATGAAGAAACTTGGAGTAAGGATTAGCTCTTGAAATTTTTTTTGGTTGCTAAATTTGAGAGAATTTTGTTTAAATTGACTATTTAATTTCAAAAAGAACAGAGGATGGAAATTTTTTTTAAATCATGCTGTTATTCAAGGAATAAGGGGAGGAAATCATTCAATCAGATGTAGGAAAGTATTTTCAAATTTTCTTCAATATAAACTTATGAAAACAATAGGAGATAAAGAGATCTATACTTCATCACATGCAGCAATTTATCCTTGAAATATTTTTCTTTCAATCAGAATTCTCTGTCGATTAATTACCATTCTTCATCAGAGTCCGTACACTGAGATTTCATCAGCCGACAATAAAGAATCTCGAGCTGACCTTCAATAAAATGACCAGCTTTTCTGAGAGCATCAAATGACTTCTGGAGGTCATCTTTCTTTGGGATCAGCTTGCGACATTTGTAGAGACAAATCATCACATTGTAAAGAGAGGGGAGTGAGCTCAGAGTTTCAAAGATTTTTTTGACTGCCGCTTCATCTAAATTAGGGTTTTTTGTGAAATTCATGGTCAAAGAGTATAAATTAGACAGCCCTTTGACTGCATCGCAAAAGGAAACCACTCCTTCATTTGTGATTTGAGGATTGGCTTCGAGGTTGAGAGCGAGCTTTTTGAGAGAAACCAGCTCTTTCAAGCTTTCAGCAAGGGTCTCAAGAGTTGCGTCAGACACATTTTTTTGTTTCTCAAGAGCAAGATTGAGGAATTGCAAGCAAGTTAAATTTTTGAGATTTGAAAAGAGCTGCTGGATATGCTCTTCAGTCCCTGTTGTTGCTCTTGGAAAGATTAGCTTTAAATAATTGAGTTTTTTCAGTGAGGGAAAGACAGAGGCAATATTTTCAAGAGACTCGTCTGAAGGAACGAGAAAGATATCTAAGTTGAGCGAAGAGAGTGATTCCAAACTCCTCAATGTAGAACTGAGTTCTACGAGAGATATACTCTCAAGTTTGCCGTTCGTATTAAGACCCAATCCAAATTTTAAGCAAAAAATTTGGAGTGAGGTAAATCTCTTGAGAGCTTGTGCAAGTCTGCTAAGACTTTGAAACGGCTGATTGAGACGTAAAGTGAAACTCAATTT
>Ga0182738_1007484_pt1 | contig 11091 bp, 6 predicted proteins | sample eDN5th30CBELigMG_FD_128876 | JGI IMG/M metagenome (GOLD analysis project Ga0182738, IMG submission 128876) | Enriched Miracle-Growth compost microbial communities from Emeryville, California, USA - eDNA 5th pass 30_C BE-Lig MG (version 2)... ... | reverse complement strand
TTTATCTTGAAAAGTTTTAAACAAGATCAAGTTTAGGAAATCATTAGTTGAGAGCTCCAATGGTGAGAACTTTCATCTGGCCCACTCTTTGATACCTTTCCAATTCAGAGGTATCATTATTGGATTTTGGATCCTCCTAACGCTTAATCTATTTCTTAAATCAGTCTTGATGTTCTTCATACAATTGAATCCTCTCTCAATTTCTGCATTCGTTCTAAATCAAGCAGCATAAATTTTGACAAATTTTGTTAGAGTCTCAAACCCATTTTTCAAATAATTCTTCTGTCAAGATACAATGAAGGATATCACCTTCCCCTTTTTTCGTTTATTTTAAACTCTTCGACAATCGAAAGATCAAATGAATCAACTCCATAATCATAAGGTCTTGATCTCAGCTTGCATGATTATCTTTTGTTTGAGCATGCTTAAGAATTAGAAAATGAAATTTTGCCTCCAAGAAGAAAAAGAAAAAATTGAAATTTTAGGCTTGACATGAAGGCCTGTCTTTTAACTTATAGGCTGAACTTTGAAATTATAGGTTACCTCTTGAATTTTTAGGCTAACCTAGCTTTTCAAGAAACCAACCTAGAAATTCAATCTCTAAACCTGTTATTGAGATTCTTGATTTCTCACATAATTTCGTGAAAAATCAAAAGCTTTGCTGGTTTTCTTGAAATAGAATTGTTGGCTTTGCTTAGTGATCTCACAAATTATTATGTGGATCTTTTTTTCAACGATAGAGATTATAAAAACTCACACTCTCGCCGCCCAAGGCGTTATTTAACACTTATGTATATATTTCTAAACAAGTCCCAATGTTTCAATTGAAACTTGTTTTATAAAGTTTCAAATTTAATTTCTTAAACACTCTGTTTATTCAGTTTATTTTTCGATTTTATGTTCACATGAAATATGAGAGAGTTATATTTCTCATTTAGTCCGAGTTTCTCATGATTTCACCTCCATGGTGAATCTTATGGACAATAATATTCATAAGGTTTTTATTTACATTCTGAAGATTGAAATAGTAATTAACTATTTTTGAGTTAATTTAAACTTTCTTTTCATCTCTTTAAAATTGAATTCGAAAGACTTTTTTGAGTCTCAACCATATAGAACCTTGGCTTAAAGTCTTTATAAGCCAACCTGATCTGTGCGGATTTTTGATTTAAATTCTAGATTACAAAATTATACCCAACAGTGCAAGGTACTGAAAAAAAGTTAGAATTTTCAAAGGAAATTGATTTTATGTTTCCTCACTTTCAAGTTCACAGGTGAAGGATATGGGTAAAAAGAGGAATTTAAATTACAGGTTAGGAAATTGGCTTGAGAGGTTGATTTCTTGAAAATTTAGGTTGACCTATAAATTCAAGAATTCAGCCGAGAATCTCAAAGTTTAGCTTACAGTTTCAAGGTTAAGCTTTTATTCTCAACCTAAAAATTCAAAATGCTTGAAGAAAAAACCGCTTGGAAAAATGAAATTCTGACTAAAAGTCTAAAATCCTTACTCTTGGATCAAATGAAAATTTTCCTCTGACGCAGATAAGAATATATGTTGGATGAGAATATTGCTCTGTCAAAGGACAAAGATTTTCATCTCAGAGTTTGGAAAACCTTGTTTGTGTGAAATTTTAGACATACTGTGAAATATGAGGAAGATCGAGAATATTTTTGAAAATGTCTTTTATACAGTAAATTATTGATAACGATAAAATTTTATCTTTTGAAAATTATATTATCTAAAAAAATATATGGATTAAGCAATAAAATTTATGATCCTGGAGATACAGAAAATTTTTGCAAATGTGTTTAAATCAGTTTATTTGAAGTTTTTCTCTCCTACATTAATACTTGCACTCAAGATTTCTCAAATAAAAAAATAAAAAATCAATCAAGATGCAATCACAACTTTTTAGTTGTTCAGTATGTTATACAGAATTTGATAACAAAGAGAAGAAACCAAAGATAATTCCTGGATGTGGCCATACTATTTGCTTATTTTGTCTCGAGAAAATACTGGGAATGAGCAAACCAATGTGTCCTCTTGACAGAAAACCTCTGACAAGAAAGATTGAGGATTATTCAACCAATATCATCGTCCTTCAGTTGATTGAAGAGAAAACTCAAGGAGGTTGTCCTTTACATAATGAGCCAAATAATTTAGTGTGCCTGGATGATAAGTGTCTTATATGTAAATATTGCGCTGAATATGGCGATCATAAGGGGCATAAAATAAAGCATGTCAATGATGTCCAGAAAGAAGCAAATGCTCAAAGAATGCGCCTCAAGGACATGATTGATGCGCTGGAAGAGGAAGAGCAAGCCATCTACAGGGAGCTGGATGAAAGCAAAGAAACCTTATTGGATGAAAACAAAAGCGATATGCATCTTTGAAAGAAGAAATTGCAAGAAGAGAAGAAGGATCATTGCATGCTATCCAAGAGTTTTTTGTGTTCAAGAGATTAGTGGTTTCACAAAAACTAAAACTGCAGTTAAAATTGAAAGAAACATTACAGAAAAAAGCTCAGGAGCTCAGTAATGTCAACAATTGCCAAGCATTTTTCAACGCATTCAAAGAGGAAGGTGATGAAATAGCAGCAGCTACTGCTGGGCATCTCGAAGAGGATAAAAGTGTCAAAGAAAAAGTTCTAGGAAGAATTGAAGAGTTTAGAAGTAAGTTTATGACAGAATTAGAGAAGCTTGAAGAGAACGTGACCAGTCTTTTGAAACAAGATCCACAAGAGATATTAAAGGATAATGATGGAATTCATTTAGGAGAGACGAATGAGGAATATGTGCTTGAAACCTTGAGACTTTCCAAAAAGCTTGGAAAGTTGGTTGTTTCTCCATTGAAAGAAGATCAAAAACGATCTGAAATTGAACTACCTGAGGAATGCAACAAAGTTATTCTTGATTTCGGCAAGAACAGAATTTCGGATGATGCTCTTTTGGCAATATCTTGGCTCTGGAACAAGTTTGGGAAGGTTGCGGATGTGAAAATCGATATTTCAGACAAAAGCACACCAGTTTCTGAGCTTTTGGAGTTATGTTCTCCGCTTTTCTACATAATAAGCGCTGCAGAGATTGTTGAGCTTGTATTGACATCCTGCGACGTTACTGATGAACACCTCAAAGAAATACTGGATATGAGATTTAGCTGTATTAAAAGTCTAAAAGGAATAAAATTACAACTCAGAGGAACAAAAATTACAGATAAGGGAATTGGATATGTTTCTGAATTTGTTCGCTCCAGAAGGGACAAAATTGAGAATTTTTATTTGAATGCATCAGCCACGCAAATCAGCGACTCTTCACTTGAGCAGCTCTGTACCAGTTTTAATCCTAATATGAAAAACTTTTCTCTGGTTCTAAATTCAACAAATATCAGTGATAAGACTGTTGAGCTCGTGAATCAATATATCCTTCCCTTGAATGAAAACTGGAAAGCTTTGGCTTTACACTTTTTCGAAACCAAAGTGTCTGATGCAGGTATTCTCAAGTTGCTCGCAAGCTTAAGGGAGAAAGTTCCAACTTTGACTCATTTCTATTTCGAAATTGGAAAAACTAAAGTGACTGAGAAAAGCCTTAAACTTTTAATAACTGACATTTTGCCGAGATTAGACGGCTTGGAGACATTCATGCTGGGAGCTGCATCCTTGAAACTTGACGCGATGATCATTCAGGATCTTCTTGAGACCTTTAATTGTGATACCTTCAAGAACCTGGAGTATTTTGCACTGAGTTTGGATAATGTTCCATTTTCAGACAAGCACATCGAATATTTTACTAAAAATATCCTGGCAGAGATGAGAAAGATTGAATCTTTAGTCTTTACATTAACAGGAGCATCCGTGACTGATGCTGGTCTGGAGCCCTTCTTTTTAGTTCTGAAAGATGTTGCTGAGAAAATCAAGTTCTTCAACCTGAGATTGGTTAAAAATGTTGAAGTTTCAGATGAATCTATCGAGATTTTTGACAAACAGGTTTTCCCTTTGATGACCAACTTGGAGACCTTTACATTCCAAGTCGACAGAACCCAAGTTTCTGATCATGGAAAGGGCTTATTAAATGCAATGGAAAAGCAAGTTTTATCCAAATAAGGTTCTTCTACAGTGTAAATTGATCTTTAAAAATTATGTTTTCATAAATTATCTGGAATGGATCTTGATAAAATTGTATTATTTCGGTCCATTTTGTCAATAATTTATGCCTCCAAGTCAATCTTATTAACTAAAGATTTGAAATCTGAAATAATCATTTTATAACTTACTTTCGAGAGAAGCGAAATGTACAAAAACAAATTAGAAGATCCTTATGAATAAAAATTTCACAATGAAAGAAGCTCAAAAGCTAAAAGTATGAAACTAACTTTAAAACTCAAAACAAACCTGAAAAATCGAGAAGCATACATATTGTTCTCTCATTTACCTATGGTTCCAAATTCTCTACGGGCCTCAATTTCGAACCTTATTTTGAATTTAAAATTAAGCCACTGCGATTCTTAAAAGAAAAAATTCAAGAGATATCTCGTCAGTCGAGATAATATTATGTCAGTTCTATTCTTCATTTTCCTCCTCTCTTTCAGATTAAATTAAAAAATGATTTGAAGAAAATAAAAATAAATCATGTGTGATACAGAAATCTAAACTTTTATTAAAGGAAAAACTTTTTTATTGGAAATATATTAATTGAACGAGGCTTCTAAATTATGAATCAATAGAACTTGAATGAGTGAGTGAATTAAATTATTAAAAGACATATTTAAGCAGAGCTTAATAGACGAAATAAATAGATCACTAAAGAAACCTCTCTGAGAATCGAATAACAACAGTTCTTGATGCAGTCCGACCTTTTTAACTGTTCGATCTGCTTTAACCAGTTTGATCAAAAAGAACGAAAACCAAAGATCCTTCCAAAATGCGGTCACACTATCTGTTTATTTTGCTTGGAGAACATTCTGAAAGCAAATCAACCCAAATGTCCTCTTGATCGTCAGCCTCTTGAAACGAATCTCGAGTCTTTTGCAACAAACATTCTGTTGTTGCAGCTTATTGACGAAAAATCCAAGATCACCTCTGAAAGGTGCTCTTTTCACAATGAGCAAAACAATTTGATTTGCATGGATGATAAATGTCGTATATGCAAATATTGTGCTGATTATGGGGATCACAAGAACCACAAGATAAAGCATATTAATGATGTTCAAAAGCTAGTGAATGTCAAAAGAAGAGAGTTGGAATCCATGATGAAGGATATTGAAACTGAAGAACAAAACTTGAAGAATTCCCTTGAAGAAAAGAAAATGAGATCATTGCAAGCTAATTCGGAGAAATTTGCCTTTTTAAAAGAGCTGCTGATCCAAAAGGAGGAGGAGATCAGGGCTGAGATTGAAATATTTTTTATGCTTGAAGAATTAGAGCTCAGCAAGAGCTTAAGGGAACATCAAATTTCAAAGCAGGATTTGAAGACTCGTCTTTCAAGTCTCAACGACAATGAAATAGGCCAAGTCTTTTTTAAAACTTTGGAGTGGGGTGACACTAAGAGGGAACCCAAGGAAGACTTGAATGAATCTATTTCAAAGGAGATAAAAGAATTTGATCTGGGGCTCAATGAAAAACTGAAGAGGATTTCTGATGCTGTGATTCAGCAATTGAGCCAGTTCGAAGAGAGAATCAAAATAGAAGGGTTTGAAAGTATGATGAAGATCGAAGAAATGTCAAAGAAACTGTTTAAGTTTGAAGTAAAGGATGAAAGATTAGTCATATCCCCTGCTCCCGAACTCAAAGAAGAAAATAGCTTTTTGTTCTCCCCTGAATTTATGAACAGCAAAGTGACTTTAAATCTGAAGAAGGCCAAGATTACAGAAGAAATGATTCAAGGAATTTATTTTATTTTGCAGAAGATTGGAAGAGTTGGTGATTTAAAGGTGGATCTGTCCAACCAAGACCTGACAAGCGAAGTCTTGGTCAGCTGCTGCTCTGTTTTTATGAACCTAAGCAGAGATGCCGAGATTTTGGAGCTTTTATTAACAGGATGCTCTAGTATAGATGACAAGAGTATGATTGAGATTTTTAATGAAGCACAATGCTGTATGAAAAAATTGAACGGCATCAAACTGCAGGTCCGAGGAACCAAAATTACTGATGAAAGTATCAATGCGCTTTCTCAGTTGATCTATTCAAGGAGAGAAAGCATTGAGGTTTTCTATTTGAATGCTGCCGAGAGACCTATAACAGATACAAGCATTGAAAAGCTTTGTAGAAGCTTCAAAGCTGAAATGAAGTATTTTGCCCTGATTTTGAATTCTACAAAAATTCGGGACAGATCTATTGAAGTTCTAGTTGAGCATATTCTCCCTTTAAGCAGCCGATGGGAGACTTTTTGCTTCCACTTTTTCTGGACAGTCATTTCAGATCATTCCCTGGAGAAATTCTTGCAAGCTCTCAAAGATAAAGTGTCATCTCTAAAATGTTTGACTTTTGATATTGGAAAAACTAAGGCTAGTTCAAAAAGCGTTCAATTATTTATTGAAAGTGTGCTTCCTTGCTTGAATAATAACCTAGAGAAATTACAACTGAGCTTTGGTCTTCTCCAGCTTGATGAAGCAGTTATTGACAGACTTTTGAGAGCTTTAAATAAAAAGATTGGGGAAAACTTGAAGCTCTTTGCCCTCAGCTTGGATAAGAATAGGGTTGTGGACTCTCACATTAAATATTTGAAAGAGGAAATTCTTGTGAGATTTAAAACCCTTGAACACCTATTGTTAACATTGGCAAGTTGTTCGTTAACAGACGCAAGTGTAGCGCCACTTTTCGCTTCATTCGGCTCTCTTTCAAGGAACATGAAACATTTGACCATCAGACTAAATAGCAATTCTGAAATTACAGATAAAAGTTTTGAGGAATTTAATGGCAATGTTTTCGCTCAGTTGACAAGTTTAGAAACATTTTGTGTTCAAGTCAACAGCACAAAAGTTTCAGAAGGTTTGAAAAAATCCCTTGCCGAAAAAGAACAATTCCTTTTAATGAAACAATAAAGATGGTGAAGCTTGATGCGAATATTACTGAGACTTTCAAATTCCGTATGGACTTTAACTTGACTTGAATAACTTTATTTATTCCCTTCTACAATAATCTATAATAATGGTAATCTACATAATAAAGAATTTTTCTGACATTCGATTCAGAAAATTTTCTATTTATTGAAAAAAAAATAATACCAATAATTGGATTTTCAGGTTTTTTAGAGATTTTCTAGGTCTCATCACATTTTTTTTTCTGAGGAAAGCGAATTTTTCACAAAATAAAAAACATCATATTTTAAATCTTGGCACATTTTGTTTGCTATCAAATTATTTGGGGTTTGAATAACTGTTTTTTTTTTTTGTCATTTCAAGGTTACAAGCAATCCAAAGGTAATTTTGTAAAATTATGACAAGGATGTGGTTTGCTCTGCCTTTAGGATTTTCAATCTTTGAGGAGACAACTTCAAATGAAAACCTGTCAAGAGAGGGCTTTGGCATGTTTTCCATTAAATTTAAATGAAATCATCTGTTGTCTTAATTACACTATTTTTTTTAACAAGAGGAAACAGAATTATTTATGGATTTTAAGTTCAAAAAGAGAAACTCGAATATCCTTCCTCAGTGTTCTGAGAAGAGAAGATGAACATCTTTGTCTTTGAAAAAATAGAGAATAAAGAATTTTCTTGAAAATTGTAAAAATCTTAATTTTTATGAACTGAAAGTTCAAAGTGTTCCTTATTCGATCACACAACTAATGAAAGGTGAGGATTTTAGCTGAAGTTTCTTTCCACTTTGATCTTCTTTTTTCATGTTTATCTTTTTAAAATTCAAATTTCGTTAGTTTGAAGAGTACTTTAAATTGATAAATTTAAAAGCTGATAGATTTTTTCCCCAGCTAGGATATTATTAATCCAGATGAACTTCTTTGAAAGATGAAGAAATGGATCCGGACTTGCGAGAAAACTGGTTTTTATGGAACAATGAGGATGAAAGAGGGACCATGAAATCAATCGAAGAAGAACATTTTATCGAAGATAACAGAAAACTATTTTAAGAATGAGGGAAAATTAAATGTATGTTTGGTCACCTTAGTCCAGTAGATTTGAATGACAAATTTTTATTAACGGGCGTGATTTAAAATTTAAAAGTGATAAACTAATAAAGCATTATTTATTTAGATTGGGATAATCACATCACATAAACTAACAGTTTGGATTATCATTTATGGATTTGAAAACCAATAAGAGCAAGAAACAGTACACATTTGAGGAGGACCAGACGGATTTGAATGATCAAGAATCCCAAATCAAGGTCACTCTGTTTAATGTTTTGTACGTTTTACTGAAAGACCAGAGCATCTCTATTTACACATCATGCGTCTTGGCAATCATTCAATTTATCCAGCTTATTGTATTTGCTTTCCAGGACCTGGTAAGAATGATACGGGTGTACTTTCTCCTCTAAACTGTTCTAGACGAGTCCAATGTGGGGTTACACGGATGTCTCAGATGTGATTAGCGATATTGTAAATTATTTCAGTTTATCTTTCTATCTGAAGAACTCGACTTGGTCAGTGTACACAATTGTGATGTACATACTTCTAGTGATTACAGTTTTTGTGATTCTAGACTTTGCGTACATCAATTTCGCTTTTTCGAGGAGAAGTTCATCTGTTTCACTCTCAGCAACTATCTTGAAGAACATTTTGTTGCTATTCACGACCATTCTGTTCTTTCCATTTGTTCAGTACTTTTTGTCGATTCTGGCGTGCACCACGGACAGTTATGGAAATAAGGTGCACACATACTTTTCAGAGGTCCAATGCTGGAACGGAAGCCACATACTACACTCATGCTTTGCCATTATCGGTGTGATTCTGTTTTCAGCAGTTTCATTAACATCATCCCTCACTTACTTTGAATACAAAAACGACTCAAATAATCCAAGTGCGAGGTAGTTTATTGACAAGGTTTTTATCTAACAAACTCCATCTAGGGTGACCTCAAGACCACAATTTGTATTGAATTTATACCAGCTGATTGTCAGTATATGTGTAACATATTTCTCGGGATTAGAACTGAAGATCATATTGCTGGCAGTTATCTTGGTTGGTTCTGCTTTATTGTTCATCCAATTCCATTTCAGTTTTCCTTTTCATGATGAAACCTTGAATAAGACATGGTCAATTTTAACTGCAATGAACATGTGGACCGCATTTTTGTTAGTGTTTGCAATGGTCTTAGAGGATGTGTTATTCAAAGGAACGGTGATTGCCTGGATCATCGGTCTTCCCTTCATTGCATACATAATGTATGATTCCAGAGATCATCGAATGGACTTGCTAGTCATCAATTCAAACAGATTTAAAAATGGACTTGAGATCCAAAAACAAGCCAGATACGTCTATAAACTGATGCAAATGGAGGCTGCCAATAAGAACGCCAAAGTTTTATTAAAAGGATACCTTGAAGTTCACAAAAAAAGTTGCAACAAAGAAGACTGTCCTCTTCGACAAAAAATGGCCAAACATAATCGTTTTGCTAAATCCCTCATGAGTAAGATAATTTTTTGAAATGAAATGGAGAAAAATAACCTTTTGAAATAGCACGGGATGAAAATATGAATGAGAGATTGGCATTGTATATACAGCTTTTATACAAGACATATTCTGAAGGAGTGGCGAAATTCCCAAAAGATGTAGCTTTAAGGATATCTTATGCGTTTTTCTTGTTTGAGAAAATGCACAATAGACAGCAAGCCTTACAAGAACTTTTGCAAGCTGAATTAAACAAGCCTTCAATTGACGAAGAATTTATCATTTTCCGATACAAAAAGATTATTGAAGATGAAATTGCAGAGAGTAAGAATGAAGCTAATCAAGGAGGTATGGATGTTGTGAGTGAGATGACATTCCACAATCATTTGAGACAGATTCAAGCCAACATTGAGAAATCAACGTTGCTTTACATGGAATTCTGGTCGCAACTGACTGAAGAAACTCCTGACTTGGCGAAACTGAACGATATTGGATCAAAAATTAATGCCTCAATCCAAACTGTTGAAGAAAACTGGACCAAGCTTTTGAAGGTGAATCCAAACAATGTGAACGCCATAAAGTTGTATGGAAAGTTTTTATTAGAAATCATCAATGATAAAGAAGGTGGTGACGCTCTCCTTGAAAAGTAAGAACTTTGATATGAGATGGATAAGATAATTAATTTCTTAGAGCAAGGAACTTAGCGAATGCACAAGCAAATAATAAGACAGCTAATGTCTTGGAGGGAGCAGGAGATGACGATAATCAGGATACAACAGCTACGATTTGGATGTCAGGAGAGCAAGAAAACCTTGGTGTGATTACGGGAATAAATTTGTCAGCAGCGACTTTATTTGGATACAACAAGACTGAGCTCATTAATAAGAAGGTGAATGCGTTGATGCCTGAGATTTATGCTGAGCACCACGACTCCTTTATTGAGAATTATCTGAATATGGGAGAGAGCACTATAATCTCTAGAAACAAAGAGCGCTTGGTCTTTGGCAAACACAAGACAGAGTACATTTTCCCAACTTTTCTGAGCATCAAAGTTGCCCAATCCGTTATGCAAGGTGTGCAATTCATTGCGTCTTTTAGAGTAGAAAAGAACTTTAAGAGCACTGCTTATGTCTTGACAAAGCCTGACGGAACCATAGACAGCTTGACAGCTTCTTGCATGACTGTTTTAAAGATTGACCAAAAAGCTGCTGCCAAAAAAGCGAACATTGAAGACTTTATCCCTCAAGTTATTTCTCACCGAGTCCATTTATTTTCGAGCGGAAAGTCTTCAGCAAAATCGACACTAACACTGGAATACAACTATCCTAAAGATTCAGAATATTATTATGCGGATAGAGAAAAAGCGAGTACGAATCTAAGTGTTCAATTGAAAGACATCACTTTTCTGGGTGGAAAGGATAATGCTGGTTTGCAATTTAGATTTGACTATATTCATGAAAAAGTTGTTGGAGCTCACGAGCTTTTGAAAGCAGCCAAAATATCAAATTTCCAGTTCAGGCACGACTGGGAG
>Ga0182738_1007483_pt1 | contig 11091 bp, 10 predicted proteins | sample eDN5th30CBELigMG_FD_128876 | JGI IMG/M metagenome (GOLD analysis project Ga0182738, IMG submission 128876) | Enriched Miracle-Growth compost microbial communities from Emeryville, California, USA - eDNA 5th pass 30_C BE-Lig MG (version 2)... ... | reverse complement strand
CGGTTCGATGAGCGGGGTGTGGAACCGGAGCATGGCCGGATATTGAGACACCGGCATATCGAAAGAGCCGGAAACAGATTTATGCCGTGCCTTCGCCACCGCGCCACACCTCGACTCTACTGAAATTTCATGGACTTGGTTGGTTCGGGCGAGGATTTTACCACGATTGCTCTTGTTTTTCAGAGCATGTTGCCCAGGTTCGACACGTAAGGGGAGAAGTCTCAAGGCTTCCGGACGGGTGACGAAAACGTGGCCTACCCTGATACATGGACCACCAACACCTTTTGACTCGACGCAGAGACCAAAGGATTGGAAGGAGGGTGGTCCTAACATCAGGAGATGACCGACTTATGATTCCTAATGGTGCGATTTTTGAGTCCGAGCGGCGAGTCCTGATCATCGAGCACGTCCAGGCTGACCGGAGCCTGCTTCGTCATTGGTTGCAATCCGAGGGAATGGAAGTCTACGAGGCGAACGACATTATCACCGGCCTGGCGGCTTGTTCTAAGTTTCAGCCAAACCTGATCTTACTTCAACTTCGCCTGCCTACCTGGGACGGATACGAGGTGATCCGTCGTTTGAAGAACGACCCTCGAACCTTGTCGCTCCCCGTGATTTTCCTCGCCGACCTGGCGATGACCAGCGAGAAGGCCAGGGGCATTGACATGGGGGCGGTCGACTTCATCTCCAAGCCGTTCGACCAGGTCGAGCTTGTGGCCCGCGTGGGCTCCGCGCTTCGGACCAAGGCCCTGCTCGACCTTTTGGAACAGCGAGCCCACCTGGATGGCCTGACCGAGCTGGGCAATCGGTTCGCCTTGCGCGACCGGCTCCCCTTGGAGTGGGAAGCCTGCCGTCGACTCGACCTTCCCTTGTCCGTGATCATTGCCGACCTCGATCACTTCAAGGGTATTAACGACCGCCATGGCCATGCCGCTGGAGACGAGGTGATTCGGCAGGCGGCCAGGGTGCTTAGACGGTCGGTGCGCGAGTCGGATTTCGTCGCACGATACGGTGGGGAAGAGTTCGTGGTCGTTGCCCCGAACTGCGACCGAGAGGGGGCCCTCAAAATGGCGGACCGCTTTCGCCAGGAGATCGCCGACCTCCGCATCAACTTCCGAGACCAGTCGCTCCAGGCGACCTGTAGTGTTGGGGTGGCTTCCTACGGCGAAGAGGTGGACGGAGATGCCCTGGCTTTGCTCGAGCAGGCCGACCACGCCTTATTCCAGTGCAAGGCCGCGGGACGCAACGGTGTTTGGATGTGGGATGCCCTGCGCGACGAAGGATTCCCCCTCGATGTGGAAGCCTTGACGACCGCTCACTGAGCTTGGGAAGGACCACTCCTCAAAGGAAAAAGGGCTCACTGGTAGAGAACACCCACGCGGCGCCGGTAGTCGTCGTAGGTGGCCTCGAACAGCTCGCGAGCCCGCTCCGGACCAAGGTGGCAGGCCGCGGTGAGCACCAACGGCGGCGCTCCGGCCTGGGTCAGTCGGCTTGCGACCTCCGCCTTGAGCAGGTTGATGATCGTGCAGCCCGAGACGCTGGAGACCGGGGCGACCGGCGTTTCAAGGCCCTCAACCCAGACGGCGGAATCCCCCGCCGGAGCGTTCTGGTCCAGGACCAGGTCCGCCACGTCCGAGAGCTTCTGGCCCGACTCGTGCTTCGAGGTGGAGACCGCCGCGTGGGGGAGCGAGGTCAACGCGACCACGAACAGGCCTTTGGCCTTCGCCTCGAGCGCCACGTCAATCGTCACGGCGTTGCAGCCGCTGGTCGAGATGGCCAGAAGCGCGTCCCTCGGCTCGACCGCGAAGTTGCGCCAGAGCACCTTTCCAAAGCCTTGCACGTTCTCCAGGAACATGGCCTGGCGCTGGCCGTTGGCCCCCACCACCTGGTTGTGGTACGTCATGGAGAGCTCGACGATCGGGTGGAAGCCCGGGAACGAGCCGTATCGGGGGAACATCTCCTCGACCGCCATCCTCGAGTGCCCGGTCCCAAACACATGGACCAGGCGACCGGCCTGAATCGAGGCGGCGAAGCGCTCGGCCGCCTGGCGGATCGCCGGCAACTGCGTCGCCTCGATCGCGTCGATGGCCCCTCGCGCCGCGGCGAGATACTGAGAAAGTACATCCTGGTTTTTGTCGGCCTGATTCATGTCTGGGGCTCGGTCGGTGCGGGTTGTGGTCCTTCGGAGACGCACCACCCGCCGTCCACGGTCAACACGTGCCCCGTGACGAATCGAGAGGCGGGCTCACAAAGGTAGAGAGCGGCCTCGGCGCAATCGAGCGGGCTCCCCGGCCCGCCGACGATCGGCTGCTTGGCCGCCAGGTACTGGCGAATCTCCGGCTGGTTCACCGCGCGGGTCGCCATTGGCGTATCAATCAATCCCGGAGCCAGCAGGTTAAACCGGATCCGGTCGGTGGCATACCGGGCTGCCGAGGCGAGCGTCATGGCCTTCACCGCCCCCTTGCTCGCGGCATAGGCATACGTGCCGAACCATCCGGGAGAGGGGGACCAGCCGAGCACCGACCCCAGGTTCAGAACCGTTCCTCGTAGCCCTCGCGCATCGAGTTCCTGGCCGAGCATCTGGCGCACCGCCAACTGGTTTGACAGGAACAGCCCCTTGGCGTTCGCCCCCAGCACGGCATCCCACCCTTGCTCCGTACACTCATGGAGCGGGCCATCGCCAAACCTCCGCCCACTGATCCCGGCGACGTGAAAGAGCACGTCGAGTCGACCGCCCAGCGCATCGACCGCTTCCTCAAACGCTCGGTTCAACGAACTGGCCTGGGCCACATCGGCGCTAAAGCCCACCACTAAACCAAGAGGGCCGAGCGTTTCCAGCGCTTCGTTGGTGGACTCCTCGGTCAGGCCGGTCACGACCACGCGTGCCCCTTCCTCGAGGAATCGGCGGGCCGAGGCAAGGCCGATTCCGCTGGTCCCGCCCACGATCAAGCAGCGACAGCCCTCAAGCCGATTCCCTCGTCTCAGCAAGGTTTGTATGTGGCCGGATACTTCGTTTGACATGATCAATGAGAGATCAAGGATTCTCTTCCTTGTAAGAAACCACGCCTTCCGGAAAAGCTTCGTTCCCTGGGAGCGCGGGCGTCCCGCCCGCATTTGAGTTGAAAAATACGAAGAGCGGGCGGGACGCCCGCGCTCCCAGGGAAGCCGATGTTTGGCTTGAGCTTCCCCGCGAAGACATGCGGGGTGTCCGGTTAGGTATGGGCCTCCTCAGTCCTTGACCTGGAAGATCGCCTCGATCTCGACGGCGATCCGGCCGGGCAAGGCCCCCATACCCACTGCGCTTCGGGCTCCCCTGCCCGCCTCGCCGAACACTTCGACCATCAGGTCGGAGAATCCATTAATGACCTTGGGCTGCTCGGTGAATTCCGGGGTGCAGTTGACCATGCCGAGCACCTTGATGAGCCGCTCGACCTTATCGAGCGAGCCAAGCGTGCTGCGCAAGGTCGCCAGGATGGCCAGGCCGGTTTGGCGGGCGGCCACCTGCCCGGTGGCCACATCCATATCATCCCCAAGCCTGCCGAGAATCATCGTGCCGTCCGCTCGCAATGGGCCGTGGCCGGAGATGTACAGCAAGTCACCGAGCCGGTTTGCCGTCACATAGGTTGCCACCGGCTTGGGGGCGGGGGGAAGTGTCAGTTTCAACTCGGCCAGTCGCGTTTCGGCTCCCATGAGAATACGTCCTGATACGGGGCCTTCATTGTGGATCCATTACCAGAATTCGGCCCAACCAACCCTATCCACGCAACCGCCTGAAATCAACCTCACGCCGCCCCTTGAGTTTCCAAGGGAGGAGTGGCCTGCTTCAGAAGGTCGTCCAGGGAATCGAGCTGGCTAGAACCAAGGTGCCTGGAACGATCCGTCATTGTCGATGTCTCATTATAGTGGGGGATTGTTTCATGTTGATCATCTTTAGCAGGAATTAACGCAGCCCTGGTGTGGAAAGGGCTTTCGGAGATCGTCCTGACCGGCGATTAAGGTGTGAAGTGAATTTCTGAAATGTTTAAAAAAATGATTGAATTTAAACTGTAATGTGCGTTTGGGTTTGTGGCCCAGGACCGTTGGACTTTGAAGATGCATTCTACCTATCAAGTGGGCCATTTGGATTGAGTTGCGGGCTACGAAATATCGAAGATTCTTTTCCTGGGAGCGCGGGCGTCCCGCCCGCAATGGAATTGGGAAAGACGAAAGGAGGGCTAGACGTCCGCGCTCGCAGGGATGGCGTTGTGGGTGGGTTAGATAGATGAGGGGCGCCTGTTGGATGGGTGTTGTGGGGTCAGTTTGGTTGGCGTTTTTTGAGAAAATTGCCGTTCTCCTTGGCCTTCGCGGCCTCTTCGTGCTGGCCGCGCAACGTGGCACATTTGCTCGGCAGTTCCCAGGCCTCGTGCTTCCAGCATGGTGAACGCCATACCAACTCTCTGAGAATTCCATAAGCGATATCCGGCTCTCTGTGTTGCACACGCATAAAGTCATCTGCGTGATAATAGAGAGATTCATTCATGGATTTATCTGTCATGTCTGGAGTAATATTGTCATTGAAGCGATACCCTTCATCAGGAAAGTCGGAGAGATTGAATCTCTTGTTCATCTTGATGATGCTCCCCTTGCCATGGAAGTGAAAATGCTCTCGTCGAGCGGGAGGTTGAAAAGAAGAATTTCGCTACGATACGTGTCACGTTTTGGTCTCGTCGGGATTTACTTTCACCAATCTGGTTTTAAATCCCCTTTTTGTTCAGGAGCAGCCGAACGGACTGAACCGACCTCGCCCTAAGTTTGAGTCATTGGTCCCACTTTCTCGGTGGGCTTCCGAGGTCGACTCCGGACCCCAGGTGTGTTGAGCTTGTCTTGCTTCGGTGGATTGCGATTATTCGAGGATTGAAGCCAAAGCGTTTGTCAATAGGCTGTCATTTTCGGAACGAGGACGCCACTGCGTATGAATTGTTTCTTTGAGGTTGTCCCAGATTCTGCGGCATAGTTTTTGGTCGGTGTCAGAGAGTCTGGAAAGGCATGCTGCGACAGCGTCTGCGATTAAAAAATCCCAGTCCAAGTTTTTGTTGTATTCGTCATTTAAGGACCGGATGAAATGGCGAAACATCGAACGTTTGATATGCTTGTTCGTTTGGCCAGTTTGCTTGGCATGGTCGTAAAAAATGAATTCAATATTGATTGGAGGGATAATGATGCCGGAGAGATTCAGGAATTTGGCAATCTCGAGATAACTCGAAGTTGCATGGCGATCATCGAAGTCGCCGATCGAGGAATAGCCCAGTTTCTGGAGTTCTAACGTCAGCCGTTCAGGAGCCAGCATTGAATGGTTGTTCCCGGGTATCGCTAGCGTTTGGCGTGTATTCGAGCGTCCCATTCATAAATGGTTGGGACGCTCATGGGAATTCACTCTCATCTGGAAAATCAACCCTTTAAGGGGATCGAATCGTCACTCGGCCGGACTGAGGGGCCTGTTCGACGTTGTGTGAAAGGTCGGCCCTGGTTGTACGGGCTATGGTGATCCTCGAATCTCCCTGCTTCGCTTCACGATCCTCGGGGCTTTAAGTGGTCACTTCCCTGGAGTCGCGGTCGCACCCCTCCCTCGTCAGTGGAGTCGATCGGCCGAGTCGCTCCTTGCTCTCAAATGCAAAGACCCTATTGTCCCGTTTCTCGAACACAATCCCAGTGTTCCGTGTGGCTGGTCTTATCGTCGTTTTCGCGTTTCAAGCAAGATGGTGTCGCGGGATCGAAGGGATTCCACCGTTTGGTTCGCTGGCGGCGTTTGAGTCTCGTCCGGATCGTGGTGAAATCCCAGTCCTGATTGGAACCTCGGCTGTGAGATTTGGGCTGTAACGCGCAACTCGTCGGGCGAGGACGATTGTGGTAAGATCAGGGGGATCCAGCGAGCCTGGGGGGAGGTTGAATTCGAGTCGATCCGATTCGATTCAGATTTCAACCATGTCCACTTCGTTCGACCCTTTCAAGAGGCGGAACCAAATTTCGCGATGAGTCGAGCTTCAAAGCGGCTGAATGTGGCCCTGGTGCAGATGCGGTGTTCCACCGATCCAGACGATAACATGCGTCGGGCGTGCGAACGGTTGCGCGAAGCGGCCGATCGAGGGGCTCGCGTGGCCTGTCTGCCGGAATTGTTCCGGACGCAATACTTTTGCCAGGTTGAAGATGCGTCTCGATTCGACCTGGCCGAGCCGATTCCGGGGCCGTCGACCGAGATCCTGGCCCAGGTGGCGCGTGAGACGGGCCTGGTGATCGTCGCGTCGCTGTTCGAGCGGAGAGCGGCGGGCCTTTATCACAACACGGCGGTGGTTCTCGAGGGGGATGGATCGATTCGAGGACGGTATCGGAAGATGCATATCCCCGACGACCCCCTCTACTATGAGAAGTATTACTTTACCCCCGGCGACCTGGGGTTCCAGGTCTTTGAGACCGAGCCCGCGCGGGTGGGTACGCTGGTCTGCTGGGATCAGTGGTACCCCGAGGCCGCCCGGCTGACCGCCTTGAAAGGGGCGGAGCTCCTCTTCTATCCCACGGCCATCGGCTGGCACCCCGCCGAGAAAGCGGAGTTCGGCGAGGCACAGGCCAGCGCCTGGGAGACGATGCAGCGGGCGCATGCCATCGCCAACGGCGTGTTCGTTGGCGCCGTGAATCGGATCGGACACGAAGGACCGACCGACGGCGGCCTCGAGTTCTGGGGCGGCACGTTCCTGGCCGACCCGTTCGGACGCGTGCTGGCTCGGGCGGGGCGCGATACCGAAGAGGTTTTGGTGGTCGAGTGCGACCTGGCCTTGATGGAAGAGACCCGGCGTAACTGGCCGTTCCTGCGCGATCGACGCATCGACGCCTATGGTTCGATCACCCAACGTTTTATCGATGAGCGTTCATGAGCACCACACCCCCTGAAACGCCCGCCCAGCTTGGATATCGGATGCCGGCCGAATGGGAGCCGCATGAGGCCACCTGGATCGCCTGGCCCCATCACCGCGAGGATTGGCCGGGCAAGTTCGCGCCAATCCCCTGGGTCTATGTGGAGATCGCGCGGCACCTCAGCCGGGTTGAGTTCGTTCATATCGCCGTTCAGAACCGGCGCTTGCGCGACCGGGTGACCGAGCAACTCGACGCCCACGGAGTCGATCTCTCACGGGTCCGGCTTCACAAGATGCGGACCAACCGGGTCTGGATGCGCGACTCCGGGCCGAGCTTCGTGGTTCGGAGCGATGGAGACCCCGCCGATCGCGTGGCGCTGGTCGACTGGCGGTTCAACGCCTGGGCCAAGTACGACGACCACCAGCACGATAACCGAGTTCCGCGCAAGATTGGCCGGACCCTCGGCCTGAAACGCTGGTCGCCTCGGGTCGAACGTGAAGGACGCTCGGTTCGCGTGGTCATGGAAGGGGGGGCGATCGATGTCAACGGGAAGGGGACGCTCCTCACGACCGAGGAATGCCTGCTGAGCGAAGTTCAAGCCCGCAACCCCGGCCTCGATCGCCAGGGGGTCGAGCAAGTTTTCGCGGACTACCTGGGAGCGAACCACGTCATCTGGTTGAATCAGGGGATCGCGGGCGACGATACCCATGGTCATGTGGATGACCTGGCTCGCTTCGTCAACCTCAACACTGTGGTTACCGTGGTCGAGAAGAACGCGGCCGACCCGAATTATGAGCCGCTCCAGGAGAACCTGCGGCGCCTCCACGAGGCGCGTGATCAGGACGGCCAGCCGTTCCAGGTGGTCCCCTTGCCCATGCCCACGCCGGTGATGTTCCAGGGAGAACGGCTTCCGGCGAGTTATGCGAACTTCTATATCGCCAATGGGCTGGTCCTGGTGCCGACTTTCAATGATCCCGCCGATCGGGAAGCCCTGAATACGCTCGCGTCGCTCTTTCCGAACCACGAGGTGGTCGGGATACACGCGGTGGATCTCATTCTGGGGCTGGGCACCTTGCACTGCCTCTCGCAGCAACAACCTGCCGCCCCTCTCTCCTCCCCTGCCCCGGCGATCTGACCCGAATCCGGTTCAGGATGTTGAAATCGCCTTTAGCTTGCTCGCAACGCTCTCTTCCCCTTGGCCATCGCCGAGGGGCGGGGTCGTTGCACGCTGCGTTTGGTTTGGTAAGAATGCCGACGGTGACGCGGCGAACCTGTTTTCAGCCCAGCCTCAAGCCAACTCCCACGCCCAAGGTACGCCCGCGATCTTTGGCTCGCTCCAGTCCATGATCCCGGTTCCATCGCCGAGCATTCCCCCCCTCATCGCTTTCATCTTCTTTCCTCAAATGCCTTGACAAAGGAGGCTGAACCGGTCATTGTGTCTGAATTGAGATTGAATCTCAGTATCATAGATGATGTGAGAAGCTCGACCAGGTCCAATCGAGCTAGGTTTTGCGTCACGGGCTTTGAGCGTGAAGAATTCGCCCTTGGCATGGCGGCGGCTGTTCGGGGTTGTGCGAAGGCGCTGGGGCGAGCTTTGGATTCACGGGCGTCGAAGGAAGGCATCAATGGACGTACAACGTAATGGGATGGATCAGGACTTTCCCCATGGCGATGCGGACCGGCTTGCTGAGGCGCGGGTCTTAGCCGAACGCGGGATCCTGGAAGATTCGAACAATGGTCCGCTCTGGCAATTCCTGGGAATGCTTCGCTACCGCCAGGGGGATTATGCGAGGGCTTCCGACGCGATTGAGACTGCGGGTTTGTTGATCCCGCTGGAACCGGCCGCGCGTTGTGCCTTGGCGGAATGCCACGCGCGAGCGGGGCGAATGGTGTTGGCCGCGGAGATTTATCGGCAGCTTGGCCGGGACGTGCGCTGTCCGACCTCGCTACTCCCCTCCGTTGCGTCTGGCCTGGGCGGTTTGGGGCAGCATGAGGCGGCTCTGGCGGTTTGCCGTAAGATCACCCGGCGCAACCCCGCCCACCATCATGCCCACTTCGGCTCGGCCTTTTATCAAAGGAAGTTGGGTCGGCCCTTTACCTCGATCATCGCGTCGGTCTCCCGGGCCTTTGAACTGGCCCCGCACGTCCCCCTTTATCGCGTGACCTTGGCCGCGCTTCTCGATCATGTGGGCCGGCGCGAGGAAGCCTGTGAACTGCTCAGGGACCTTAATCCGGGAGCGATTCAGTGCCGTTGCTGCCTTCGTCGGGCCATGACGATCTTCCAGCAGTCGGGGGATTGGCGGCACTTCGAGATGTATCGGACAAAGATCAATCCCGGCGCCGATTTCGATCGGGAGCAGGGATCGCATTTCTGAGTCAGGCCCAGTTTGGTTTTCGATCAATCCGCCATCCTCGCGAATTGCAACGATGGGGGACCGGCTTCGTTCGAGGCTCAAAGGCATCAAGGCGGCCTCGAATTCTCGGATTTGACCAAGAATGGACTTGGCCTAGCGAGTGAAGATGTGCGACGATGCTTGCTCGAAACTAGCTGGGATTGAGTGTCAGAAGCAATTGGGTTCGCGATCTCACTGGAAACGGTCGAAAGTCGCTATCGATGGAAATCGGTAGTCGAGCCACCTGAAAAGGCATTTTGTTGAAGTTCGGAATCCCTTTTACCTTCCAAACAAACCTCAAACTTCAGTGCTCCATCCAACCGGATTTGGATTAGGGCCGTCCCGACTCGACGTCGAGAACCATTCAAATTGGGACGGCTTGGTGTGTGGACTGAAGGCCACGCGTTGGAACGTTCAGGAGTGATGCCTCGGATGATCCGTCATTATCGAGCCGGCCGAGAACCCATTCGGCCTGGCTTTACCTTGATTGAGCTGCTCGTCGTCATCGCCATCATCGCCGTCTTGATTGCCTTGCTCCTCCCCGCGGTGCAGGCGGCGCGCGAGGCGGCCCGCCGTTCCTCTTGCACGAACAACCTGAAGCAAGTTGGCATTGCCATGCACAACTATGCGGATGTGATGGGGGGCTTCCCTCCCACGGCTTTCGGAGCGAGCCGACCGGGCCTGAGTGACACCGCGACCGAGCAATTCGGAGGCTGGTGTGCCCAGATCCTCGGTTACATCGAGCAGCCCCAGGTCTTTGCCGCCTACAACTTTAACTGGGGTTTTAACGTTCCGCAGAATCAGACGGCCGTGAAAACCGTGATCTCCACCTATATCTGCCCCTCAACCCCCCGCCCTCCCACGCCCGTCGCCGGTGTGGTTCGGTTTACGAGTGGGAGCAAGGGGGTCCCCGACATGAGCAAGTCGGCCGCCCCTGGAGATTACTTCACGGCCCGGTCGTTCGCCGACCCCTGGCTGCCGGCTTCGGTTCGGATTGAGTCGGACGGGGCTCTGGACATGAAGAACCATATGCCGCTCCAGCAATTCACCGACGGGCTCTCCAACACCATGTTGGCTTACGAATGCGCTGGGAAGCCCGATTATTATGTCAGAGGCAAGTATGTTCATGGTTTTCCGACCCCGTCCTCATCACAACCGGCTGATCAGTGGTGGGCCCATGGCGCGTGGGCGGGTTATATGAACATGCGGATCATTAGCTTTCGAGATGGACAGGACGAAGAGGACGGGCCTTGTGTGATCAACTGCCACAATGGCTGGAATGCGGTTTACGCCTTTCACCCTGGCGGGGTGAACACGCTGGTCTGCGATGGTTCCGTGCGGTTCTTCAAGGAATCGACGGCCAAGTCGGTCATCCGTGCGTTTGTTTCCCGTGCCGGTAACGAAATCTTGAGTTCCGACCAGTACTGAGCGAGTGGAGTGAGATGGCACGGTTCATGAGTCTCGCCAAGCGCTTGCAATCGCGGGGACAGCATGGTCTGTCTCCGCTTCTGTTGCTTCCTTTGATGGTTTTCATCGGAGGTTGCGGCAATGATGGTCGCGTTCCACTCTTTCCCGCCGAGGGGCGTGTGCTCGTCGATGGGAATCCGGTCGCTGGCGTGGAAATCCGGTTGTATCCGGCGGACCAGTTGGGCGATGTCGACGCCTTGAGGCCATTCGCCATGACGGGTCAGGACGGAAGCTTTCGTCTGGGAACCTATGAGAAAGAGGACGGTGCGCCGGAAGGCCGTTTCAAGGTGACGGTTTACTGGCTGGATCCCGAGTCGAAGTCAGCCACGCCAGACGACCTGTTAGG
>Ga0182738_1007482_pt1 | contig 11091 bp, 14 predicted proteins | sample eDN5th30CBELigMG_FD_128876 | JGI IMG/M metagenome (GOLD analysis project Ga0182738, IMG submission 128876) | Enriched Miracle-Growth compost microbial communities from Emeryville, California, USA - eDNA 5th pass 30_C BE-Lig MG (version 2)... ... | reverse complement strand
AGGGCGTCCCGTACAAGACCGGCAGCTTCCCGTTCGCCGCGCTCGGCCGCGCCGTGGCCATGGCCGAACCGGCCGGCTTCGTGAAGGTGATCGCGCACGCCGAGACCGACCGCGTGCTCGGCCTGCACCTGGTCGGCGTCGGCGTCTCCGAGCTGGTGCACGAGGGCGTGCTGGCGATGGAGTTCAAGGGTTCCGCCGACGACCTCGCCCGCATCTGCCACGCCCACCCGACCTTGTCCGAGTCGATCCACGACGCGGCGATGGCGGTGGACAAGCGGGCGATCCACAAGGCGAACTGATTGTTCGCCTTGCGCCCATGATTTGCTGCGCAAACCATGGGCCCCAAAGCATGCCGCCATCCCCGCCCCTTCGCGCCTTCGGCGCGAACCGCCCCCAACTTGGGGGCTGGGGCAAAAGCACACGCTTGCCTTTGATCGTCATTCCCGCGGAAGCGGGGATGACGAGGACGGGAAGTCATTCACTCCAGCCGTAGCCCCTGATCCCCATGAAATCCATCTGCGTCTACTGCGGCTCCAACGCCGGCCTCCGTCCCGCCTACGCCGAGCGTGCAAACGCGCTGGGCACGCGCATCGCCCGGGACAAGCTGGCGCTGGTCTACGGCGGCGGCAACGTCGGCTTGATGGGCATCGTCGCCGATGCGGTGCTCGAAGGCGGCGGCGAGGTCGTCGGCGTGATCCCGCAGCAGCTGGTCGACCTGGAGGTCGCCCACCACGGCGTGACCAAGCTGGAAGTCGTCGGCTCGATGCACGAACGCAAGGCGCGCATGTTCGACCTCGCCGATGCCTTCGTCGCCCTGCCCGGCGGCTTCGGCACGATGGACGAGATGTTCGAGATGCTCACCTGGCGCCAGCTCGGCCTGGGCGAGAAGCCCTGCGCCTTCCTCGACGTCGACGACTTCTACGATCCGCTGCTGGCAATGATCGACCGCATGGTCGCCGAGCGCTTCCTGCATCCCGACCAGCGCGCCGACCTGTGGCACGGCGACGATATCGACGGCCTGTTCTCGTGGCTCGAGGGCTACAAGCCCGCGCACGCGCTGAAGTGGCTCGACGGCAAGCGCAAGAGCGGCCTGCGCTGACCCGCACCCGGCCGTTCCACCCGCCCGGCCACGCAGCCGCGTGCCCGGGCCTGCGTTGCAAACTGCGCTGATGCGCACCTTTGCCGCGTGAACGCCGGCGCACGCGCCGGTGGCGCGCACTTCCCGCCATCGTGTAGCATCGCGCCCCTTGTTCGCCGAGGGGCAGCAACCATGCGGATTGTCGCCGACGCCTGAAGCCTCGCGCTTCCCCTGCCCATGAGGCAGGGCCTGTTCCTTCCATCCCGGCCCACCGCCCGGGATCCTTCGTGCATCCGCACCCAGCACCGGCCAGCCGGCGCGCACCCCCGGAAACCACGCCATGTCTCCTGCCGCCTTCCGCGCCAGCAAGGCCGCGATCGCGTTCATCCTCGTCACCGCGATGCTCGACGTCCTGTCGATGGGCATCGTCATTCCCGTCCTGCCGACGCTGATCGAGCAGTTCACCGGCTCCAACGCCCGCGCCGGCGTGATCAACGGCGTGTTCGTCGCGCTGTGGGCGCTGATGCAGTTCCTCGCCTCGCCGGTGATCGGCTCGCTGTCCGACCAGCACGGCCGTCGTCCGGTGATCCTGGTCTCGACCGCTGGCCTGGCCATCGACTACGTGCTCATGGCGCTGGCGCCCGACCTGTGGTGGCTGGCGCTGGGTCGGATCATCGCTGGCGTGACCTCGGCCAGCTTCACCACCGCGTTCGCGTACATGGCCGACATCACCGAGCCCGAACACCGCGCCCGCGGCTATGGCCTGATCGGCGCCGCGTTCAGCGCCGGCTTCGTCGCCGGACCCCTGCTTGGCGGCGTGCTCGGCGAATGGTCGCCGCGGGCGCCGTTCTGGGCCGCGGCCGGGCTCAGTGGAGTCGCGTTCCTGTACGGCGCCTTCGTGCTGCCCGAATCGCTGCCGCCGGAACGGCGCATGGCGTTCTCGTGGAAGCGCGCCAATCCGCTCGGCGCACTGCGCCTGCTGCGCTCGCACCCGGAGCTGACCGGCCTGGCCGGGGTCAACTTCCTGCTCTACTTCGCGCACCACGTGTTCTCGGCGGTGTTCGTGCTGTATGCCGGCTACCGCTACGGCTGGAGCGCCTGGCAGGTGGGCGTGCTGCTGGCGATGGTCGGCATCCTCGACATGCTGGTCCAAGGCCTGCTGGTAGGGCCGCTGGTCAAGCGCTTCGGCGACCGCCGGGTGATGATCACCGGGCTGTGCTTCGGCGCCGTCGGCATCGCCTGCATGGGCGTGGCGCCGACCGGCCGGTTGTTCACGCTGGCCATGCTGCCCAACGCGCTGTGGGGCCTGGCGATGCCGACGATCCAGTCGTTGATGACCCAGCGCGTTTCCGAGTCCGAGCAGGGCCAGTTGCAGGGCGCGAACAACAGCGTGGGTGCGATCGCCGGCGTACTGTCGCCGCTGTTCTTCGGCGCGGTGTACTCGGTTTCGGTGGGACCGGAAGCCTGGTTCCCGCATCCGGGCACGGCGTTCCTGATCGCTTCGGGCGTGCTGCTCGGCGCAGCCATCATCGGTTGGCGTGTCGCACGCCGCGCAAGGCTTGCTGCGGCGGCCGCCTGAACGGACGCGATCGACGCGGCGCAGCTGCGACGTCGCCGGGCCGGTCTTTGACACTCCGGCAACGGAGCGCGGTGGATATTGGCATCCGGCCCGCGCCACGGGCACTCCGCATGCGCCGGCCCGCCGATCCGACAGGAAGCATGACGATGAACAAGCACCGCGACCGCAAGGATCCCCCGCCCCGGGACGACAATGAACGCACGCCCGAAACGCCCGGGCACCGCCGGCAGCGCAAGCAGCACGAAAGCGAGAACCAGGACGAGGCGCTGGAAGAAACCTTCCCCGCCAGCGATCCCGTGTCGCCCTTCATCCCGGCCAAGCCCCCGGACTGAACGCTGCGGCCGGGGCATGCATGTCCCCCATGCCCCTTGGGTCACCTCGCCACGACAACGTCGCGCATAGGGTCACCGGCAACGATCGACGGAGGCCCGCCATGCCCACGACCGGAAAGCGCAAATCGCCCTCCAGCGGCGCCAGGGTTGCCGTGCGCCAGCGTGCGTTGCAGCGGCAGGCGGATTCGAAACAGGGCAAGAAGCCCGCAGCCAAGGCCGCGGGAAAGACGCCAGTGCAGGCAGGTACACGCCGCCAGCCGGAAAACCCGATGCCGGCACAGCACCTCGCCAAGCCCGGCAACGAACATGAGCTGAGACGGCAGCCGCGCTTCCTCGCGCCAGACTACGTCGGCAGCGGAAAGCTCGAAGGCATGGCGGCGATCGTCACTGGCGGCGACTCGGGCATCGGCCGCGCGGTCGCCGTACTGTTCGCGCGCGAGGGCGCCGACGTCGCCATCGTCTACCTGGACGAACACGAGGATGCGGCGGAAACCGGGCACCGGGTGGAAGCCGAGGGCCGCCGCTGCCTGCTGCTGCCCGGCGACGTGGGCAACGCCCGGTTCTGCGCCACGGCCGTGCGCAAGACGGCCAAGGCGTTCGGCCGGCTCGACGTACTGGTCAACAACGCCGCGTTCCAGCTGCACGCGAAGGACATCGCGGACATCACCGACGAGCGCCTGCAGGAAACCTTGCGCACCAACATCGTCGGCTACTTCAACATGGCGCGCGCCTCGCTGGAGCACATGGACGAAGGTGCGTGCATCATCAATACCGGTTCCGAGACCGGCATCTTCGGAAATCCGCACCTGCTCGACTACTCCGCGACCAAGGGCGCGATCCACGCCTTCACGCTCTCCCTGGCATCCAACCTGCTGGGCCGCGGCATCCGCGTCAATGCAGTCGCCCCCGGACCGGTGTGGACGCCCCTGAACCCGGCCGACAAACCCGCGCGCGAGGTGGCGGATTTCGGCAAGGACAGCGACATGGGACGCCCCGCCCAGCCCGAGGAGGTGTCCCCGGCCTATGTGTTCCTCGCTTCGCCCGTGACCGCCTCGTACGTCAACGGCGTCGTGCTCCCGGTCATGGGCGGGCCGCGCGGATGAGCCGCTGCGGATCCACCACCATCCGAAATGAAGGGCCCGACCCATGAAAGCCACTCGCGCATTCACCCATTTCGCCCAGGTCGCGGCGCGTTTCACCGGCAGGCCCGCGTGCTTTGCGATCGCCGCCCTGCTGGTCATCGCCTGGGCGGTGACCGGGCCGATCTTCAAGTTCAACAACACCTGGCAGCTGGTGATCAACACGGGCACCACCATCATCACCTTCCTTATGGTGTTCCTGATCCAGAACACGCAGAACCGGGATACCGAGGCCCTGCAGATCAAGCTGGACGAACTGATCCGCGCCACCGAATCGGCGAACAACACCCTGCTCGCGCTGGAGGAACTCGGCGACGATGCCCTGGAGAAGCAGCGCAGGCGCTTCGCCGAGCTCGCCCGCGAAGCGCGAGAGGAAAGTGCACGCGACGGTCGCGGCGATAGGGATGCACGACCGGGCGACTGACGCCGGCTGTCCGCTGCACCATCCTTCCGCCTGTCGAATTCGCCTGCCCTGCTTCGTCGTCCTGGCAAGGGCGCGGCTCCTGAGCTACCGCGAAGATCGCGGAGCCCGCCTGGCGAGCTGTGCGACGGCACGCGGGCTTGCGCGGCCGGACCGGTGGTGTTGTGATCGGCGCGATGACGACCGACATACACCGCGCGATCGAGGCCACCTGGCGCGCCGAATCGGCGAAGCTGATTGCCGCGCTCGCGCGCATGGTCCACGACGTGGGATTGGCCGAGGAACTGGCGCAGGACGCGCTCGTGGCCGCGCTGGAACGCTGGCCGGAAGCCGGCATGCCGGACAACCCCGCCGCCTGGCTGATGGCCACGGCCAAGCGCCGCGCCATCGACCGCCTGCGCCACAGCAAGCTGCAGTGGAGGAAACACGCGGAAATCGCGCGTGAACTGGAGGCGCAGCAGGCCATGGCCCCGGGATTCGAGGAGTCGCTCGACGACGACATCGGTGACGACCTGCTGCGGCTGGTGTTCACCGCCTGCCACCCGGTGCTGCGGCGCGAAGGCCGCGTCGCAATGACTTTGCGCATGCTCTGCGGCCTGTCCACCGACGAGATCGCGCGCGCCTTCCTCGTGCCCGAGCCGACGATGGCCCAGCGCATCGTCCGCGCCAAGCGGACGCTGTCGGAGAAGCACGTCCCGTTCGAAGTACCGCGCGGCGACGACCGGCTGGAGCGCTTGGCGTCCGTGCTGGAAGTGATCTACCTGGTCTTCAACGAAGGCTACGCCGCGACCGCAGGCGAAGACTGGCTACGCCCGGCGCTGTGCGAAGAGGCGCTGCGTCTTGGCCGCACGCTCGCGGGGCTGATGCCGCGCGAACCGGAAGTGCACGGCCTGCTGGCGCTGATGGAACTGCAGGCCTCGCGCGCCGCTGCGCGCGTTGGCAAGGATGGCGAACCGATCCTGCTCCTCGACCAGGACCGCGCACGCTGGGACCAGGCACTGATCCGGCAGGGGCTGGCCTCGCTTGAGCGCGCCGAGGCACTCGGCGGACGCGAGGGCAGCCATGCCCTGCAGGCAGCGATCGCCGCCTGCCACGCACGCGCCACGCACGCCGACGCCACCGACTGGCCGCGGATCGTCGCGCTTTACGACGCACTTGCCCGCGTCCAGCCCTCGCCCGTGGTCGCGCTCAATCGCGCGGTCGCGGTGTCGATGGCCGCGGGCGCCGAAGCCGGGCTGGCCGCCGTCGACGCCCTCGCCGGCGAACGCGCCCTGCGCGACTACCACCTGCTGCCCAGCGTCCGCGGCGAACTGCTGCGCCGGCTCGAACGCCGCGACGAGGCCCGCGCGGAGTTCGAGCGCGCCGCGGGCATGACCCGCAACGCACGCGAACGCGAACTGCTGCTGGCCAAGGCACGCGACTGCGCGTGACGCGGTACGGCATCAACCCACTTCCGCCTGCGGGAGGGGATGCCGTCACTCCTCCCGTACGATCGCCTCGACCTGGATCCGCAGCGTCACCGCCATGTCGAAGCCGTAGTCCTTGCCCGCGTCCATGCCGAACGCGTCGCGCTGGATCGTCGCCAGCGCATCGGCGCCGCACAGCTCGCGCTTGAGCATGGGGTGCGGCATGCACTTGAAGCGCTTGACCTCCAGTTCGATGGGGCGCGTCACGCCGTGCAGGGTCAGTTCACCCGCCACGCGCGTCGGCCGGCCGTCGACGAAGTCCTCCAGCCGTCCCTTGTAGACCGCCTGCGGATACTTGCCCGCCTCGAACAACTCCGCGCCGAGCGCGTATTCGTTGAGCCCATCATGGCCGAAGTCGATGCTGGACACGTCGACCACGACTTCCACCGTCCCGCTGCCGGCTGCCCGGTCCAGCGTCACGCTGCCGTGGCTGCGGTTGAACTTGCCCCGCCACACCGAGAGCCCGCCCAGGTGGTCGGCCTCGAAGCTGGGAAAGGTGTGCTCCGGGTCGATGTCGTAGGTCACCTTCGCCGCCGCGGCCGTGCCGCCGGCACCCAGCAGCATCGCGAATGCCAGCGGCGCCAGCGCATGCAGCTTCCTGTTGGCCATCGTCATGCCCTCACAGGACCACGATCGTCTTGAAGCCGCCCCAGAACATCCGCTTGCCGTCGAACGGCATCGACTTGGGGTCCATGTCGGCCAGGCGCGGGTCGGCCATGACCTGCTTGTTGATGCGGTCGCGCTGCGCGCGCGACTTGTAGACGATCCACGAGAACACCACCACCTCCCCCGGCTTGAGCTTCACGCTTTGCGGGAACGAGGTGTGCTTGCCGGGCTGGACGTCGTCGGCCACGCATTCGACGTACTCCAGCGCGCCGTATTCCTTCCAGATCGCGCCCGCCTTGCGGGCCAGCCGCCGGTAGGCGGCAAGGTTTTCCTGCGGAACGGGGACCACGAAACCATCGACGTAACTCATGGGTGCCACCTCGCTTGCGGGTTGCGACCACCGGCCGGAATGCTGGCGATTCGGGAAAACGACGAACGGACGCGGACCGGATCGACACCGGCCGTGCCGCATCCGTGGCGATCCGGCTCGCATTGCGGCGCACATCGGACGAAACTGGCGGCCCGCCCCACGATCGAGGAGGCTCCGGCCCATGGCAACGCCCGGCATCACCATCTACCACAACCCCGCCTGCGGCACGTCGCGCACCACGCTCGGCATGATCCGCGAGGCCGGCTTCGAGCCGCGCGTGATCGAATACCTCAAGGATCCGCCGGACCGCGCGACCCTGGTCGCCATGATCGACGCGATGGGCGTGCCGGTGCGGGACGTGCTGCGGACGAAGGCCGAGCCCTACGCCGAGTTGGGCCTGGACGACCCGTCCATCGGCGACGAAGCGCTGATCGACGCCATGCTCGCCCATCCCATCCTGATCAATCGGCCGATCGTGGTCACGCCGCTGGGCACGCGCCTGTGCCGCCCGGCCGACCTCGTGCGCGACCTGCTGCCGGGCGAAGGCGACTGAGCGATGTGCCTGGTCGCCTTCGCCTGGCGCGCGCATCCGCGCTACCGGCTGGCGCTGATCGCCAACCGCGACGAACTGCACGCACGGCCCAGTGCCCCCGCGGGCGTGGATCCCGACGCGCCCGACGTCTACGGCGGCCGTGACCTGGTCCAGGGCGGCGGTTGGCTGCAGGTGTCCACGCGCGGGCGGCTGGCCGCGGTCACCAATGTCCGCGCGGGGCTCGCGCCGGAGGCCAGGCCACGGTCCCGCGGGGCACTGGTGCGGGACTTCGTGCGTGGCGACGCCGGCGCGATGGCGATGGCCGAAGCGCTGGCGCCGGTCGCGGGGGAGTTCGGCCGCTTCAACCTGCTCGCCTGGGACGGCGAGGCGCTGGCGTTCGCCGGCAACCATCCCGCGTTCGCGTCTGCCGCGGTCGAACCCGGCCTGCACGCGATGTCCAACGGTGCGTTCGATGCGCCCTGGCCGAAAACCACGCATGCCACGCGTGCGCTGGACGCGTGGCTGAGCTCGCCGGCCGCCGCCGTCGCTGCGCCCGGAGCGGATACGATCGCGCCGCTGCTCGACGCACTCGCCGACGGCACGGTCGCGCCCGACGACGCCCTGCCCGACACCGGCGTCGGCATCGAACTGGAGCGCCGACTGTCGCCGCCGTTCGTGCGCGACCCGCGCTACGGCACCCGCTGCAGCAGCGTGGTGCTGGTGGATGACGCATCGATCCTGTTCGCGGAGCGTCGCTTCGGCCCGGACGCCTCGAAATCGGGCGAAAGCCTGCGCTCCCTGCCGCTGCGCCGGTCCGGCAATTGACTCCTCTTCAGTGGGAGACGGCGGTGCAGCGCGCCGGCGCGTCTTCCACCACCTCCTGTTCCCAGCCGTTGGCCGCGCGCACCGCGATGGTGCCGCCGATGCAGGCGCGCGATTCCCCGTCGCGCCGCGCACTGGTGGGGCCCGGCAGGCTCACCGGCTCGAGCACTGGTGGCAAGCTGGCCTTCGGCGTGCCGGCTTCGCCGGCAACGCCTGCATTGCCCGCCACGGCCGGCACCGCGGCCCCGGTGGCCGACCCGTCGTCCGCGTCCACGCCCCCGGTGGCGGCGGCCTCGGCACTTGCCCCCTGCAGGCTGGCGGACTCGCTGCCTCCGAAGAACGCCGCCCACAATCCGTTGGCAACCAGCATGCCCAACGCGACGGCCAGCGCCATGGGCAAGAAGAACGACCACGGCCTCAACGCGCGGAACTCGTCTCGATGCATCTTCAGCCCTCCCCTCGCCGCCATGAGCCTAGCGCACGTCCGCCCAAAGCGCATTCACATGGAAAGGAGCCGGAGGATCCGCAGCTTGCCCGCGCTTGTTGTTCCAATACACACAGGATGCCGTGCATCCAGTTGAAAGCTTGGGCAATGTTTTCAGGAACTGCACAAAAGTAGAAGGCCCAGTCTTCCGGATTTCTCCGATCGGCTGAGCCTTCTGTTGCCGAAGCGATTGCTTCCGGCTTTCGCCTTCCGCTTTTTCTTCGACGCGAGCAGGTTAGCGCAGTGCCTGTTACCTGGACGTAAAACACAGCGACCGTTCGTCGGCAAGCCTCGCGGTCACCATGGCCACCATCCACGTCCTTCGCAGGCATACCGGTCGGCCGCCCGCTCGAAACGGTTGCGTACCGAGATGCCACCGCACAGCAGGTACAGCGGCAGGAACAGCGGGCCGAGCACCATGTACTGGTACACATGCGCACGCTCGTGGTCCGCGAGCATGATCGCTGCCTCCTCGCCATGTCCCGCGCGATGCGCGTAGGTCATGCATGACGAGTCGAGCGTATCGCCGGTATGCAGGATCACGTTGCCCAGCGTCAGCGCGCCGCCCGGCCCCCAAGGCCAGCGGTGGAAGACGATCGCCAGGTCGCGCCTGCGCAGGTGCATGTGCGCACCGGACACCAGTCCGGCGAGGCCGAGCACCAGCCCCGCCAGCGTGTTGGGCAGCGTCCAGGCGACACCCAGCAGCTGCAGCGCGCGCAAGCCGACGCCCGGCGCATGGGGAGCAGCGCACGGGCCGCTCAATCGTTCCCTTCGGGCATCAGCAGCCACAGGATCAGGTAGACGAGGATGCCGGGGAACGCGACAGAGGCGACGGAAACGACGACGTAGATCGCGCGCAGCAAGGTGGAATTCCAGCCATAACGATGCGCGATGCCACCCATGACACCGGCAAGGACGCGGTCGTTGATGGATCGGGTGAAGCGCTGCGGCTGGTTCATCGTCGGGATTTCAGGCCGGAAGACTGATGGAGTCTAGCTTGCCGTTCGTTAAGCATCGTCGACGTGGACGGTGCCGCCCATGCCGCGCCTTTCGTTCAGCGCGAACGCTCGGCCAGCCAGTCGTGGATCGTGCCCGGAACCTCCTTCTGCGCACGGCCGGAAACGTAGATGCCGATGTGGCCGCCCCGGAAGGAAAGCTCGGCGTAGTCGTCGGTGCCGACCAGTTCCTTCAGCCGCTTCGATGCTGCCGGCGGTACCAGGTGGTCCTGCTCGGCATAGATGTTGAGCACCGGCATTTCCACCAGTCCCAGGTGCACCTCGCGCCCGCCGATCACGATGCCGCCGTTGACGAAGCCGTTGGCCTGGTAGAACTGCTTGACGAACTGCCGGAACGCCTCGCCGGCCTGGTCCGGGGAATCGAAGATCCACTTCTCCATGCGCAGGAAGTCCTCGACCTTGCGCTTGTCGTCGAGGATGTCGACCAGCCCCACGTACTTCTGCGCGAACAGCCGCCACGGCTTGAGCGTGAGGTAGCACAGGTTCATCAGGTCGGCCGGCACGTTGCCAAGCGTATCGACGAACAGGTCCACGTCCATGGCGCGGGTCCAGTTCGACAGCATGTTGTCGTCGGTGTGGAAGTCCACCGGCGTGACCATCGTGACCAGGTTGCGCACCTTGTCCGGATGCAGCGACGCGTAGCACAGCGAGAACGCCCCGCCCTGGCAGATGCCGAGCAGGTTGATCGCGTCCAGGCCGTGCGCTTCGCGCAGATGGTCGACCGCGCCGCCGAGGAAGCGTTCGATGTAATCCTCGAGCGTGAGGAACCGGTCGGAGCGGTCCGCGTAACCCCAGTCGATGATGTAGACATCCTCGCCGCGCGCGAGCAGGTTGCGGACGATCGACTTGTCGGCCTGCAGGTCGACCATGTACGGACGGTTGACCAGCGCGTAGCTGATCAGCAGCGGCACCTTCGCCGTTGGCGCTCCCTCGCCGCGGTAGCGGTACAGCACGACCTTGCCGTCGCGCCAGACTTCCTCCTTCGCCGTGGCGCCGTAGTCGACGTCGTCGACCTCGCGCAGCGTCTGCAGGCCGGCGACGAGTTTCTGCTGGAAGGCGGCCGCCTCGGCGGCGAGCCGGTCCGGGGTGATGTCCAGTGGTCCGGGCATGTCAGCGCTTTCCCTTCGTGGTCTTCTTCGCGGGCTTTGCCGCCGGCTTCTTCAATGCCCGCTTCTTGGCCGCCGGCCTGCGCGGCGCCACGGTTTTCGCCGCAGCCTTCTTCGCAGGTGCCACCCGTTCCTCCTCT
>Ga0182738_1007481_pt1 | contig 11092 bp, 7 predicted proteins | sample eDN5th30CBELigMG_FD_128876 | JGI IMG/M metagenome (GOLD analysis project Ga0182738, IMG submission 128876) | Enriched Miracle-Growth compost microbial communities from Emeryville, California, USA - eDNA 5th pass 30_C BE-Lig MG (version 2)... ... | reverse complement strand
TTAGAAATTTAATTAATTCAAAAAAGAACAACAAAAAATGTCAACTTATAGTGAGATTGGTTCCAAGAAAACAGGAGCTGTCGACAAAGATCTTCAGAGCTATTTCCTTTTTGAGCCTGAGCTCGAGCAAAAGATCGGCAGAAGCACTGATTCCGACCTTCTTCTCAGACTTGTTGAAGAAAGAATTAATGGAGAGTTCAGATTTTACGGATTTACTCTTTATGTCTCTATTTTGGCCGCTTTTGTTCACTTTGGTTGCTCCCTGTATTATGGAATATTCAAAGAATTAAACGTTATTGAGTTACCCTGCGTTGTGCTTGGTGATTTGTTGCTTATTGTTGCCGCGTTTATTGCTCTAAATGCCAAAAAAGAAAGAAGCTTTGAAAAACAAGGAAGAGCTTTGTTTTGTTGGATGCTAGAAATGCTTTTTGCTGTGATTTTGTTCTTGAGTTTATTGTTGAGAATGAGAAGACATTCAAAGAATGTGGATCAGTTTGCTATTGGTGAAACAGGATTGAAGGAAATTGTATTGGGAGGAATATATATTGTGCCAGTGCTGATTTTGAATATTCTGATTCCTATTTGCTTGACCTGCTATGGAAGAATTTTGAAGAAATTATTGTTGGATAGAGCAGGTTATTGTGAAAGAAGATAAAAGGGCATTTTCTTTGCAAGAGTTGAAGGATTATTGAAATTGTTTATCAAGATATTTTTCGAGTTATACAATTTGCATTGCATGGGTATAATGTTTTAGAAGTATTTGTGTGTAAAATAATGGATTTAATTCAAGCAAAATTCAAAAATCGCAAATGTCCCTTATAATCTTTGTTTGAGATGATTTTAGATTCACACTGAAAGAATAGGAATTTCAAACTGTTTCGATATAAATTTTGCTAAAAATATCAAGAAAGACAAGTCCCTTACAAGGAAAATTTGTTAAAAATTAAAATTTGGCTCTGGTTGGCCTGATAACCCTTCTTCGAAACCTGATAAAAACTTCACTCATTTGCGTTTTTAACCAAAATCTTTTTGTTGCTTTCCTTTCTTAACAATATAAAAGTTTTCCTTCTGTCAAATCTCGATTTTTTTCAAAAATGAAAAATCAATTGAAAGATGCAATCATTTATTTCATACGAAAAACTCTCTAAATTTGAGGGTGTTTTTCGCTTGTAAAAAGAAAAATTCAAGACAGCTGAGAAACAAAAAAATTCTGTATTTTTTTTTCATTTTCGAGTATTGAAAAAAAAAATTTCTTCCTTACATCATAGAGTAAATTTTTTTAGCTCTTTGCTCTTCGCTTTTCCGAGTATTTAGATTGACCTTTCGGACTCTGTCGACTTTCAAATCAGTGCTGATGTTGATTTTTTCGTTCTTTACTGAGGTTCTATCGTCCTCTTTTTGATCAAAGCCGTAAAGATTTCTCTTGTCAACTCAATAACAAAGTATTTCTCAAACTTCTTTTTTAAGTTAGGAGGGAAATCACCGGATTATCCACTTATGTTCGGCTATTTCATGCAACTGAAAATATGAACATTCATAAAAACTACCTACGTTTCCCTAATTTTAAATCTCTTCCAATATGACGGAAACACCGAATCACAGAGGAGAAATAACGATTTTCAAGATCAAATATTTTTATTCTTTCTTCACCTTGGTGTTTTATCCTCCAAAGCCTGCCATTTGTTGATGAAAAAGGAAGAACTAGAAAATTTTCTTCTAAATCTTCAATTTTTGCCCTGAATTGCATTTCTAAAGAGAGAAAATTTTTTGAAGCAAGCTTGCCTCAAAGATTTCCTTTCAGCTCAAAATAAAAGCCTTATGCAAAACTCAAATAAAACAATCTAGAGCTAATTAAGTTTTTTTTTAAAATCCATAGAAGAGGTTTTCTAAGAAAATAACCATTTTAAGGAAAGATAAATTTCGCGCTTGTCTTCCAAAAACAAGGCTCTTCATTAGCCTCCAACTTCTGTCACGGAAATTTCAGACTTCTTGTCCAACAAGAACCTATGGACTTGGACGGTGCAAGAAGGAAAGAAAATTTATGGGCTTTTGATTCTTATCATTCGAAACAAAAAAAATACAAATTTATCTCATTTATTCATTTTCCTTGAAATACTATTTATTGATGAAATAAATTTTGATAATATAATCTCATATTGTTTAATCAAATCAGGTTGACTATGGAATCACTAAATGAAGTTACTGCATATTTATCTCCACTCCCTTTGGCCCCACAAGACCACGCATTCATTTCTGGTGCGCCTGACCTGAAAGAAGAAGATTCCATAATTTAAAAAACCCCATCTTGGCTTGAAGATCTTGTTATTCAGGGTAATTTGAATGCTCGAGCTTGGGCGACCAATTTGCTAGAAATACAAGAGGAAGACCTTCAAAATCCTTTTTTCCAAGCTATACCAAAAGAAGATGTTAAAAACCTCGAACTCAGCCCAGAAAATCAAGAATCCACAGGATCAACCAATCCATCAACATCTGAGGCAAAACAGTTTGGTTTACCTCCACCTCCTGAATCCGATTCTCTTTTTTGCCTTTATGGTAAATTTGTAATGAAAGCAATCTCACTTGACAAATAGAACCTCAACAATCATTACAACAAAGGCAGGCCGAACTTAATATGAAGGATGAAACAGGAAAAGACTCAGCACCGAAGGAGGGGAAGGGCCGGAATACTTCAGCTACCTCGATTCAAGATTGTAGAAAAATTCTTTTATCCTTTTATGACTAAAGCTTAGCCACTACCCTTCTTGCAGACTTGCCAAACACTTCACAAGGTAAGAATGTCAAAGCAGAAGATTTGAAGCTGCTACAAAAGACTAGAAAAATTCGAAGTAAACAAATTGGATTCAATTTTCAAATTCTAAACACACCATAGAAGAAAAGAGAGATGCTGTACAAGATGTTTTAACCTGAAAAACCAAACCAAACCTTAAGACCAGAATGTTGTCTCGACAACAAAAAAGCATGGACTGTAATATGGTATCTGAATTGGTAATTTCAGAACATCAATTTCTTTTGCGTAAATCAATATTTTTAGGAATCTCCTCCTCAAGACAAATCCAAAATGAAACATGAAGCTCAAATTGAAATTGAGAAAGATGAATTTGAAAAGACAGAGACTTTTTCTGTGCCAAAAAGATATCCTGAGCATTTCAGACTCGATACGATTAAACAAGAATTCATATTGTCAGAAAGCTCATTTCAATCTGGAAGCCAGCAGACAAATGGGAGGTTTTTCGAAGAAGAGTTGCTTTTCACTGAGCGTAAAAGTTGCGAAGATCAACCCCAACCTCGAGGTGATCCAAGTCTCTGGAATCCACTTGGTATCAAATGATTATTTTTCTTATATTGATGAAATTTAGCTCAACCTATAGTTGCAGAAGAGGCCTTAGCTCAAAATCAGGCTCTTGAAGCACAAGAGCCAGAGCTGCTTCAGACTCGCAAAAAGTTCGAAAATGATTACAAAATAGCCAGAACAAGTCAGAATAAGACTAAGAGGCAGTCAGTTTCGATGGGCGTATCCGACATCCTCAGGAAGCAAAGAGATCAAGAGAAACTTAAAGCCTTAAAAAACCGCCTTTCTCAATATAATGAAATATTCTTTAAGAGCTACTTGGTATTTCATTACGGGTGCTGAAAAATAACTGAAAATTTTAGATAAGAAAGGTATCCAATCTGCTATTCAGGCTGGAATGGCAGCAGCTTAGATTGAATGGAAGAATCGCTGAGGATGACGAAGTACATCATAAATTTTTTACCTCAAAAATAATTAATTTCGAAAGACCCATCGCCAATATGGGATGAATGAGGAAATCATTCGAGATTCTTTAGTACTCTATACTGTTTATTTGACTCGAAATTTTAAACTTTTAGACCCTCGAAAATTTCGAAAGATTCATGGAAGACATCTGTCATGAGTTCGGTGAAGAATTCTTTGAAGACTTTCTGGTATTTTCTGCTACCTTTTCAAAGATTAATCAGAATATCCAGGCATATGAAATTTTCATGATGTTGCTTCAAATTCAATGCCAAAAACTGCAAATTGATCCCCAAACTGTCTAACAGTATTTAGTGGATGAGAGCAATGGTGCAAAGGATAATGAGGGTTACAAAGTTAAGATCACAACCAAGACTGATGTCAGCAGATTACTTCACTCAGGGATTTTTGATGATAAAGAATTGAAAAGAAAGAAAGCAGGAGCCCGTTTGGCTTTTGATATCTATTTTAGAGCAGGCTTTTATGAAAGGTTAATCATGAAACATTTCGAAAAACTTGAGAAAGAAGGTAAAATCCCTCATGCTCAAGCTGTTCTAGATTTCTTTACTGAAAAAAAGTCAGATCTTTACAAAGAGTTCTTTTTAAGCAATTGGTAAAAATGAGGATGGCTACACATGAATTAGTCTGATGAATAAACAATTGATAATCATTGCTACTAAGACCAAAATACATAAAAATTCCACTTATTTTCAAAATACATATTCATATGATATTCCATTCAAAAGTTATGAACGAAACTATCATTCTCAACGTTCGATAGAAAATAAAAATCTTCCTTCATAATTTTCCAGATGATTTGGTAGAGAAGAATAACAAAAACAAATAGTTCGCTTGAAAAAACAAAGAAAGGAGCTTCTCAAAGACTTTTTTCCAGAAAGATCAATTCCATAAATAGGTGGGGAAATGGATGTTTTGAAAAATTATTGGAAAAAAACTTTTCTTAAGAAAAACTAGAAACTTGTCAAACAAAAAAAATCATTTTTATTTTAATAAATTTATAAATTATTAGACGATAAATTCTTGTGAATGAAAAAACATATGTCATCTTCTCTCTCTCTCTCCTACTTTTCTTCTTAAAGATTTATTCTTTCCAAACCCTAAAGTTTCGCAGTATTCGCTTCTCATTCTTTCCATCTGAAACCTTCTCTTTAGATCTTTTTGATTCTTCTTGCACCTTAAAAAAAAAAGGATGATCTTTGAGAATTTCTTCCCAGAGGTCATTTGATGTCACTCTTCCAGAGTATGGTTGATTCGAGATGAGACCTTGCTTCCCTGAGGACCTGGGCCAAAAAGGGAATTTCATTTTCCAATTCGAAACTTTCTGCTCATAATAAGATGATTATTGGCACGAAATTTCATGAACAATTTCTTGGCTGAATTCTTGCAATCGTCATGAGATTTAACTTTATTCTCTTTCAAACATCTCCCAAGGTCATTTGGAAATTGCAAACGCCTTTTTTTTGTGATTTGTCCGGTCCTCATTCGCGAAAAATAGAATTGTTGGAAGAACTGAAATTGCTTCTTATCTAAAAATTCAAAGAAAATCTTTTTTCTTTTGACTCAAAAATTTCTTTCCGCATGAAAATTTGGAAAAATCTCAGTTTTTTTCTTTTTTTGACGAAAACCAGAATTGGTTATTTTAGAAAGAAAACCTGAAAGCCTCAAAAAGTTGGGAAAAAATTTGGTAAATCTTTCCAATTCATATTTGGAATGTTTTCTTTTCTTATTTCGAGGAGATATTACCAGACATTCATTTTTTTGTCCTTGATTATTTGCTTTCTTCAAATAAAAAAATTTTGTTGAAAAAAAAAGTTGTCAAGATTTTTCCGTTCTTAAATTTCAAGATACTAGGCAAAGAGATTTAATTAATTGTTGAGAACTATGCTAAAGAAAAACTCTTAAGGAAATTCTTTGACTTACTTCAAGTCAAAATCATAAAAATGATAATTCTAAGCTTGAAAAGCGTTTTGTTGGAGGAGTTTGAGGCAAACCATAAGTCATCTATTTCTAATAATTTCTTCTTCATAAAAATGTTTTCGATGATGAAACAAATCTTGCCAAGTTCATTCGGGATCCTCTCCAACATGATACAGGATGAGATATGAAACAGAGTAGATTGAGTTGAATTTGAAAACATCGATTTCTCTTCCTCTTCATCATCACTTTTTTGGTTTCAGATTTTATCATTTCTTTGCCTGAGTATGGAGCAAAGACTTGAAAACCTCATTCTCACCCTCTGAGAAAAAAACCCTTCCCCGTTTTTCGAAAAAATTATTTTCAATTGAAGTAAACTTTGTCAAGAAAATGATCGTCAGTCCATAATAAAAGCTTTATTAAAGAAGGAAAAATCAAAAGAGGAGTTAAAATTTTAATTTAGAAAACCATAGAATTTAATTGTTTTTAAAGGAAACACAAATCAAAGTTTAAATTTAACACCCGATCCCAAAAGAGATCATTTCAGAATATCCCAACTTATGGCATCGAAAATCCAAGCTCAAAGTCACACAAGCCAATAAGAATCTGAGTTGGCAGAGGTAAAGTAAAAGATTTAAGTATTCTAGATATCTCTATCAAAGAAGATGATAGGATTTGATTCATCCCTCCATTTGGCCTTTATCAATGCTTCAAATATTTATACAGAACGATAGAATTTTCGATATAATCTAATCTTAACTAAATCAGAATAAAAATATCAAAATGTACTCAAACACCTTATCGCCTGAAGTTAATCCACCTGATGAAATTGCTGGACTGTTCTATCAGTCTCCCACACAACCAGAGGAACAGATACACCAGAGGCCTTTTTCTGGTCAATCTTATATGGAAGAAAGAGATCCCCAATTCTTGTCAACAAATGCTTTTTTATTTCAGCCAATTTTCAAAGAAGGCCTAGACAATCAACAACCTGAAAATGAGAATGAACTCAAAACTGAGATGGAAATTGAGAAGAGCGAAGTTCAAAACCCAAAAAAAGAAGAGATAAAAATTTCCCAATCGAGCCCAGAAACGCAAGCGGCCACAGCATCAACCAATCAATCAACACCTGAAACTCAACAAACTAAACATGCTACTATCCCAACTTTCCCTGATCTTAACGCTCAACGTAAAGTAATGACTGAAAATTATCTAACTTCTTTAAAGTAGAGAATCCTGATGGAGAAGTGAAGGAGGATAAGGAAGATGAAACTGATCAAGTCCCAGCACCTGAATGGCCTTTCTCTTGCAATGATACAGACGCGTGGGCCTTATTTTGTATGAACTAATTTTCATTTCTTCTCTTAATCAAGCTTAGTCGACGAAGGTAGAGATTTGCTTAAAAATCAGAGTGCTGGAAAGAAAATATCCATTTTTCTTCCAAGAAGTAAGAAGATCAAAAGTAAGGAAATTTAGTTCAAATAAAAAAATTCTCATTTAATCAAGAAATTATAAAAGATGCAACGAAGACAGCACCAAAGAAAGGCAGAAAGAGTAAAAAAAAAATTATTCCCAAGTTCTCAAAATTTAATAGACAGAAATCAAAAGGCTGAACAAGATGTTAACAACATTAAATATCCTAAAAGAAGCTCTGAATACACCAATAGAATTCAACTCATCATAAAAGACTTTTATTACCCCTTCAAGGCTAAACAAAACTCAAAAACTACAAACAAATTTTGCAAAGTATTTCAAGAAGCTCTCAACAAATACGAAATTGATTCAACAGTTATGGAACGTTATCTTGTATCTGATCAATTTAAAATTAAAAAAAAAAAACTGATTAAAACTTTTAGATCGTAAAAAGATTCAAAATGTTATTTTTCAAGCTTGAATTTGCACAACATGGATTTGATCCAAAATACACTTCAGAATTTCAAGTTTCTTTTCGATAAATTCTCTCAAAACTCATCAATTTTCAAAGGAGATTTTTCTGAAAAACGATGAGTCGAAGGAAGGTGATGAAAGGAACTCGCAATTTATTCGAAATTGCATGGTACTTCAAATTTATTTCTTTCATCTCATTTGAATTCTAAGATGCAACTCAGAAGCCATTTCCAAAAGATAGGATGGAATATAGATGTTGAAGAATATCTCGTAATTCATTTCATCGCTTTCTCATGAAATAACTAATTTTTTAAAGGAGAGGATGAGAAAGCTTGATCACGAACATGTAAGAAGTCGCGAAATCATCATTCACAACTACTTGGTTTTTTACAAAATAAAAATCTTTTTAACTTTTAGATATTCAAGAAGTTCAAAAAGATTTTCAAAAAAGACAATCCAAAAAATGGAAAATACTTGTCGAATTATTTGGTATCTTTTATCCTTTTGTCGGAATCTAATAATAAATTTTAGAGATACGAAATGTTCAAGGAACTATTCGAACCACTTTGTCAGCAATATAATATTGATCGAAAAGCTGTGGAAGAGTACTTGGTTTCTGAGATCAAAGGAGGAAAAGAAGGTGTGTCCAAAAATGGCAAGCCAAAAGGACAAGCCAAGATTTCAGAGAAAATCGATCTTGAAAGGCTTCTCTCCCCAAATCCAACTGATTCGGGAGAGTTGATCATGAAAAAGGCTGGAAGTCAATTGGGTTTGGAAATTGTTTTCAGAGAAGGCTTTTATGAAAGCTGGGTCCGCAAAACTTGGAAAAAATTGAAAGGATCAGGAGATGAAACAGAAATGGCTTATGCGAAAGAGGTTGCAGTCTTTTTCATTCAACAGAAGGAAAATATTTTCAGAGAATTTTTGCCTCAGTACATTTCTCATTATTTTTGATTCTTCAAGGTTTGTAGATTAGCTCTATCCCCTGACAATAATAACTACCCATTCAGCAAGAACTAAAAACAAGAAAGACTCTATATATATTGTTTCCGAATTTGTAATCGATTGATCTGTTTGGTATTTGGAAAAGAAATTCAATACAAACTAAGAAAAAAATTGTAAGTATGAAAATTTAAAAATTATCTCTCCAAAAAAAAGGGTGTTGAAAGGAATTTTTCGGAAGAATTTTTCTTGATTTTTAACTCAGATCTTAAAAACCAATTTCTCTTAACTTTATCTGCGACAAAATTATTTTATGAAATTGGTTCTTGATATTGGCTATCTCAATAAAGTTTGATTATCAAATGTGAAAATTAGCAAAAACAAAAAATCCACCTCATCGAGAAAGGCATTCAAACAGCTTTCTGGAAAAAAAAAATCCAAAAGAATCTGAGAAACTCCTTTACGTTTTTAAAAGGTAAGAATAGGGAAGCTTTCATAACGTTAAAAATTACAAAATGGTAATCCTAAAAACATCATGAAGAGTTTTCTTTAGATATGAGCAAAATCTTTTTTATAAATTGATGTTCAATCGGAGGAAATAGTACATTATTACATGCTTTAGATATCGTCTCTCCGAAAGCCTTAATCAATTTCTATATTTTAACTCCCTTATTTCAAGCATTACCCATTTTGTCCCTCGAAAAGTTAACTATTTTTTGAGTTTCTGAGGAAAGTCTGAAGCAACATATTCAATTTCAGTGATTTCCACAAAAATTGATCTTGATAAAAAGAAGGCTCTAATTGATATCGAAGCCTGAAAAATTTTTATCCTTGTCATTTCTCTACTAGCCTCTGACAATGAACATCCCTCTTTCAAACATGTTTCGAAGATTTCGAGTGGTACTTTTGCTTCTTTTACTCGACTCTTATTCGAGAAGGACAAACTTCCAAAAAAGCTAAAATCAGCTTTCTCTTCGAGAATTAGAGCAAATAAAATTAAAAAAAATTAATCCAGCGAGAATTTGAAATTCTCAAGACCCATAAAAAAATCTTCATTCCTTGTATTCATTTAAATGAAGGGAGAGTTTGTTGTTTATCACTCGGCTTATTTCTATTAAAAAAACGCAATAAAACATATTCAAATGGGTGACAACGAAAACTTTGATGCCCTCCTTCAGAATGTTGGAGCATCACTCCTGGAAACTCATCGAGAAGATGCTCATTTCTCAACTATGAAGGAGTTCAATTTGCTGAAAGACCCAGCAGAGACCAAGGCAAGAGAGGACTCCGAAAGATTGAATGATGATATGCAACTTGAATCTTGTGATACCGAAGGCTCAAACGATTGCGGAATAACTACAGAGGCAGCAAATGCTCAACCTGGCTCTAGCAGAGTTGGTAAATCTGTTCCACATGCTGAGCAACCCCCCTCTCAAGAGAAAATCAAATCAGAGCAGCAGAATAAAATTGAAATCGAAGGGGAGGAGTCTAAACAGGCAGAGAAGGTCCTCTCTCATCAAGGAAAGGATCAACAAAACCCCATCTCATCCGTAGAAGACCAAGAATCTACAAGATCAACAACAAATGCCTTTACATCTGAAAAACAGGCGGCAAAGGACCATGGTTTTGTAGAAGGAGCTCTAACTTTCGCTCCTCTTTGTCTCAATATAGAGGAACAAGGTCAAATTTGTGCTTATCTGATTCTAAATTTGTGTCTAGGAGAAAAAAAAATTAACGATCATCATGCACAAGTTGAAGATGATAAGAAAGATGGGTGGATGGCAGGTTTTTTTTCTGAAGAGTTTTTTCCCTGGATGCCTTCAGATCCTTTATATGACATTTGTACCAATAAATTTTTCAGTTTTATTAAAGAAATTTAGTCAAACCTTTTTTTGACGAGAAATCCTTTGATCAGAGTCAGATTGTTGAAGGAGGGAAAGAATCTCATCTCGTTCTAAAAAGCAAGAAAATTTACAGTAAGAACCTTATTTTCTTGAAAAAATTGAATGTGATAGAAGAAGATTTCAAAGAATCAATAAATTCAAAATCAACAAAAGACAGAAAGAGTAAGCATATCAGATTTATTATCAAGCTCTAAAAACCCAACAGGAGGAAGCAAAAGGACAAAGCAAGACATCACCTCCAAAGAACATATTGTAATTTACATCTATCTCTTCCTTCCATGATAATTAATCTCTGAAGGATGAGGCGGAAATTATTAGTCTTGAGCGCGGAGAAAGTCAAGACTCTTTGCAAGTTCCTCATTTTAGACCCCTACCTTCTCTTGGGAAGACTCAATCAATTTCAGAAACAATAGACTCTTTGTTTGCTCCTTTACTTCATCAAAAAGAAGAAATTCAACAAGATCAAACTGAAACTGAAGAAGAAGAAGAAAAGCCTGGACAGATTAAGGAGCTCTTATCTAGACCAGCAATAGATCTAAATAATTCCGTTCTAAGCCCAGAAACCCAAGAATTCTCAAGCGGAATAAGAGGATCTGCATCTGACAGCCAAGTCATAAAGGATCGAATTCCCGAAAGAGGAACTCCTTTTTCT
>Ga0182738_1007480_pt1 | contig 11094 bp, 4 predicted proteins | sample eDN5th30CBELigMG_FD_128876 | JGI IMG/M metagenome (GOLD analysis project Ga0182738, IMG submission 128876) | Enriched Miracle-Growth compost microbial communities from Emeryville, California, USA - eDNA 5th pass 30_C BE-Lig MG (version 2)... ... | reverse complement strand
GTTTCGGATATCCTTGGTTTCACCTAAGACTTCCTCACAAAAGAAAACTTGACACAACAATTTCATAAATCTTTCTAGAACAATTAATAATTTTGCTCTTAAAAATAAGCCTTTTCAGAAATTTTCTTGTCATCTCTCTTCCTAAAGATTAAAGTATTCTTTAATAATTTACATAATCCTCATCTTTACTTGAAAATTCTGAAAAGTACAAGGGAAAAACTTCTGTGGTGATTGAGAAAAAGAAAGAGGTTTGATTTTACATCCACATACTGTAATTAGAAAAAAATTGAAAGATATTAAGATATCTTGCTTAAATCTATTTTGACCTTAAAATAAAAATTAAGCTATATGATTGTTGCTATGAAAATTCCATTAAAAATTTAAACCTTTTGCGATATGTGGAAACAGGTTCTTGGTTTTATTCAAATAGAAATTGATTCTCTCTCAATAGATCATGTTCTCTGGAGATGTTGAAATAAAAATAGGATTTTTTCTATTTTTAAGAAATCCAGAATTGAATTTTCTATTTTGGGATTTTTAAAGAAAACATTTTATTTTGTTGAAACTGATTTGAGGGTCAAAATCTGAAAATATCTTTTTTTTCTTTCGCCTCTGAAAAAAATTTGGTCAAATGATTTACAGAAAATTGATTCAAAGTCAAAATTGAAACAAAGAAGTGGCAAAATATTGAACTGGAAAGTTTGTTTTGAGAAAATCATTTTTCATTCTTGAAAATTTCCTTTTTTAAAATTCCAAATTTAGATTCCGATTGCTTGAAGAATTTTGTCATGTGATTTTGCCACTCCTCCAATTCCTTTCCTTTGATTTTTGCGAATGAGGCATGGCTCTAAAATTCTGTCGAATCATTCAAGCCAATAACCTCTCAGGTTATCTCAAACTAAAACAGATAAATTTGATTCTGAACCCGGTCAGTGTATATTTAATTTGGCGACTAATATTAAAAAAAGAAAAACCTCTTGGAGAGATTTGATTTTCTTGTGAAGTTAATTGAGCAGAAAAAATCTCTCTTAGAAAAATCCGTAATCGGAAATAATTAAAAAAAATAGGAGATTTATTTTATCCCAAAAAACTTGAAATTTTTTACAAATTCTTAAAATTTTTTTTTGAATAAAAACGATAACCGAATCGAAAAATTGCGAGTTTCAGGAAGTTTCTCCCAATTTCTTTCGCGTTAAAACGTTCATCTTCAAAAAGCAAATTCATTTTTCATATTGAAAAACATGTTCAGTTTTATTTCTAATTTCACCAGACACACATTCTTCTTTTTTTTTAAAGCATCTTTGCTCTGGATTCTCTCAAGATTTTCATTCAGGTTCCTTTGTTTGAATAAAATGTTTTTTTCATGTCTAACAATAACTGCAAAAAAAAAAAATTGAATTTGTAATTTGGAAAAATTATTGAAAAGTTAAACACAGTGCAAGAGATTTCCATCATTTGGACAAACAATGAATTGTCAAAGTTTTGAAATTTTTCCTAGAAACTTGAAAACTGCATTCATTAGATGAGAAAAAACTAAAATTTCTCCTCTTTTTGCTTTCTCCAAAATATTTTTCATCTAATTCCTCCAAATAAAATTTCCTATACTCTGTAGTTCTTTGGATCACTATGGTTTTATCAAACAGGTGAATAGTCCAGCGAGAAACACTTAGTCTTTCTTTCCAATTCCTCCTCCTCCTCCAATCAAATTGAAGGAAATCTTTCTCTCCAAAATTCAATTTTTCTTCCCAGAATAAGGCTCCCAAAAAAGAGATTGATTTTGTCTAGCAAAAATTTTGTGAGAATTTTCATATGGATTATTGAAGTATTTGTGGGTTTGGTTCGAGTTTCGATTTTCGATTTCCAAAGAGTATAATTTGGAGCAAGATTTTTTTCCCAAAATATTTTAAGATCAAAACTGAAATGAAATTTTTCTTTCCAACACGTGATCTTGTGAGAATTCACAGGAAAATGAAATTAATTAATTTTTTATTTCAAAACTTTTCAATAATTGAGGTTAAATTTGACAATGATAAAAAAGGCACCATAGAAATTATGGACAGTCTCAATTTTTCAGAATTCTAAAGAACATTAAGAAAGGTTTTGCAGCTCAACGTCTCAGAGCAAGAGCCTATAAATACTGAAAGAACTTTTGGGAAATGAGCTAATTTCTGGCTCAAGAGCTCAAGAAATGGGAGAAAAGAGTTCTGGAAATGAGGCAAAAATTTAAAGTTCAATTTTCTCCAGAATTAAATTTCAGTTTCAGTTTCATCTTTCAAAAGAATTTTCAAAAATCTGAATAACGGCCACTTAAGAAAGAATAGCATGACTTGGATGTTAGTTTGACTCCAAATCGCACAAAGAGACATTTTTGAACTTTGTGAGAGATTTTTTTTGCTTTGTTACTTTTTTAATACAAGAATTTTGTTTGATCTCTTGAAATTTAACCAAACGAAAAGAACAAATCAATTTTTCATCTAAAATTCGGAAATATGAGATCCCAAACAAGGCGAGTAGCTTATTTATCATTCAAAATATGAAACCGAAAGAAATTTGACAAGGCATGAAATTCCAAAATTTTTGGGCTGCCTTTCAAAGACTTCAGATCCTATACAAGCATTGACGTAAGTTTCGTAAATTCTCATCTTGAATTTTCTTTTCTCCAAGATCTTTAGAGCATTTTGTTATTAATCGTGATTCGATTTCAAAAACAATTTCCAGGCGGATTGGATTCTAATTAAATGTTTAAAGTTATGCAAAGCGTTTGTCTCGAGCGAGATAGTCTTGCCAAACAAAAACTTCCACTCAGCCAAAGGATTCTTGTTTTAAACTGAAACTTTTACTCAGAGTGCCCTCAATCCTCAGTATAAAGAAATCTCATGAGTTCTGCTCCTTTGCTATGAAAATAAAAATGGTTGATTAAAATTTATTCAAAATATTTAATATTAAAATATCTAATTTGAGATCGTCAAATTTTGTTGTAAAACTTTGCCTTATTTCACAATGAGTTTGAAAATCGATTCTCCACATCACAAATTTCTTTTTTAATAATCTTTGTTCTGAAAAAACTGCCCAACGTATCTGATGAAAAAAAATTCTCAAACACTTATTCTCTATCAAAATCCTTCCATCTTCATTACTTCTGACAACACTCGTAAGATTTCTGAAGTTCTGGTGCTCGTTTGCTCGTCACGTTCAAATTTGTTTGCAAGATTAAAAAAAAATAAAGTTCTATCGAAATCAATATCACAAATTAATTTTACTAATTTTAGACAGATTCATCGTATGTCATTGTATTATTAGGTTAAGTTCCGAGTCAGAAATTTTCAACAGCCAACGGCAAGAATCAGATTCAAATTCATAGCAGAATGCACGGAATCGGATCAAAGTATCCTCGACCGACAGCTTTCGTCACAATTTTTGAAAGACTAGCTCAATGAATATCTGAGTTTTCCATAACAGAAAATTTTAAAGTTTAGTAACAATATTAAGTGGCTGTTACGCAAGGTTTCGCAAACCAAAGGATTGAGATTATGAAAATTAGAAAATTATTCATTATTTTTATATTAAAAAAAAACGTCTTCGAAATGGGTATTTATGGCCTTGTTTTGCTGCTTCTTTTTCTTTCAAAAATCCTCGCCGATCAAAGTGGAAATGTTGACGATGTTGGTGATGAAGCTTCTTCTGCTATGACTATCCAGCTAAACACAGTCTATTCATATGTTCTCAGTGTTGGAGGAGACGTTGATTATTTTAAGCCCAGGCTCTTAGCTGGAAGAACATACAGGGTATGTACAGAAGCAACAATGACAAATGACATCTGGTTCTATGATACTGATACCGTAACCGCTCTTGGAGATGATCATGATGTAGATGAACCATATGTCGACATTCCTGCACCTTCAACTGGCTATTATTATTTCTGCGTCTCACAAGGAATGCTCTATGGTGCGACTCGGATCCCGTATACAATGTATGTTGGAGATATAACCGCTTGTTCGGCGAGTTGCGCAGGTTTTGAATATTTTCAATAATATATTAACCTCTTCATATAGACTGCAAAACTGTGAATTCTGGTGTTGGATATTGTACTGCTATAAAACAATGCGCATCTTGCTCAAATGATGGAAATTCTGCGATTGTCGGATCATACTGTCCTTGTCCAAGCACGAGTACAGTATATGTCTCAGGATCCTGTCCTTGTAAGAAATTGCAGTTAAGAAGGTCATTCTAATCAACAATTCATAGCATGTTCAAGTTATATGACGAATTGTGGGACATGCACCAGTACGAGTGTCTGTACAAGTTGCACGGGAGGAAAATATTTGTATCAAGCAGGTTGTGTAGCTTCGTGTCCAGTGAATATCACATACGTTTCTGGGTATGTTTGTGAGCGTAAGTCAATATCTATTTTCAGTCAATTAATCATTTAAACAATAGCATGCTCAAATTTAGATACGAACTGTGCAACATGTAACAGTTCTATATCATGTTTGAGTTGCTCGAATTCAAAAGTAGCTTTGGGCGCATTGTGTCTTGATAATTGTATTGATGGAACCTATAATAAAACTGGCCTTTGCACATGTAAAGTTTGAGAATCAACTTTTCTAATATTAAATTAGCTTGTAAGACGCTTGATAATTTATGCGAATCTTGCAATAGTACCGATACTTGCACACACTGCAGTGGGGGTTTGGTTGCTTTGGGCTCAACCTGCCAGACTTCTTGTCCCAATGGCACTTATAATGAAACAGGAGTCTGCACTTGTTAGTTTTTTTAATTGAAGAATTTCTCTCAACAGTTTTATTTTAGCTTGCATGACTCTAGATAATTCCTGTACTTCGTGCAATACTTCAGTCAGCTGTCTCAGTTGTTCTGGAGGTTTAGTTGCTTTGGGATCAACATGTGTGACATCATGTCCTACAGGAACTTATAATAACAGTGGAATATGCCTTTGTAAGTTTTATCTCACTTGAAAAGTCGTTTTAATTCTCCCAATAGCTTGTGCTACTTTGGATCCAAATTGCCTTGAATGCTCAAATGATTTATTTTGTGCAGTGTGTAGCCCTAATTATATCATTTATGGCTCAACATGCGTTTCTTCATGCCCTTCTGGAACATCTGACACCGAAGGAATTTGCTCAAGTAAGCTGAATTTTCTTGGATATTTCTCAAATAATTCAACTCAGGCAAGGCGTATAAAATTACACTTTCGAGAACATCATCTACAACCTCCTACTTGGCTCAATATTCTTCTGCTCTCGTTGCTGATATTGACGTCCCGGAAATGACAATTATGGCTCTTGAAGATGTGGATATTTCAGTATATAATTACACACTCACAAAAATCTCTACTACAGTTTATCAAATAGACTTTGAAAACACTGCAGATATTCCCTCAACCACCCTTAAGCTCACGTACACATTGACACGCACCATGCCCACGACGAATACTCTCACAGGGCGATGGATTGCAGAGACAACATCCATGTATATGAGCTATTTGTCTTCAGCAAATAAAGTCATTGTCAATTACATAAACAAAGTAGCATCAACTTCTATGACGATAGCAACAATCAGTGCTAGCTCTCTGGCATTCTTAGGAGGAAATCCTGCATTGCTCTGGTCTTTGCTGACTCTGTTTCAAGCCTTTTATTATCTGATTTTTATCAATGTCAACTTTCCTGCAAATGTCCAAATATTTTTGGAGATCTTTTCTCTTGGCACTCTGGACTTTATTCCCAATCCTCTTGAATGGTTTGTCCACAATATTGATGAATATAGCTTGCCTGCTCCTAATAGATTTCAAGAATATGATGTTGATGCTTTGTTTTTGAATAACGCAGGAAATGAATTGCTATTTCTTGCTTTGGTGGTTGGAACTTACTTGGCCTCAAAAATTATCAAGAAATGGGTCCGAGGGCTCCACACAGGCTTGAGAAAATTAACCAATAAATGTGTTGATTGGTTTGAGTGGTCAGGAATCCTTAATTCCTTGATAACAAGCTACACTGATTTTGTACAAGCAATTTTATTGCAAATGAGAGTGCTCTCATATTATTCGTACATTTATACAATTTCGTCAATTTTGACGTTTGTTACATTGGGATTTGCAATTATCCTCCCAATTTTGGTGTTTATCATCATATTAAAGCACAAAGATTATTCAAAATTTGACGCGCTTGTGGGAGAATATGATATCAAGGCACTAACAGGAAAATATTTTGTACCAATCTGGCTGGTCAGGAGATCTGTAATGGTCATCAGCTTGGTCTCTCTCCAAGACTACCCTTATGTGCAAATCAATATTCTGTGTGTTCTCATGGCAATATCAATATTCACTTCATGGATGTATTGCCCTTATTCCTCAAGAAAAGATAACATTAACAATACTCTAACGGAAGTTTTGTTTGGGATGATTCATGCGGTCATTTATGCTCTCCTTTATGATGATCATAACCCAAGTTTCTCAGACGCCCAAAGACTTCAATTAGGATGGGCGATTATCGCTATATGTGGTATGATATTAACAATATCTCTTGTGCTGAATATCATCGAGCAAATCTGTGAATTCAAAAAAACATATAAAATGCTGAAAGAATTGTTCTGCCCACAAAAATCCAAGAACAAAATCAGGAGAACAAAAGAAAATGACTTGAGAGACACAGAGAATGTGAATTTACATACTACATTATCTGACCAAAGTTCAAGTCAATTCTTTGATGCTCATCACAGAACTCGACTGGATATCTCGACTGATGAATTTGGGAGTCCACAAACAAGAATAAATCGAGTGCATTCTATTAATAGACCGAGGGCAGGTCGTTCGATTGATATCCTAAGGAGTCCAGCAATAAGAATGCAGACAGATGGAAACGCCAACATCCCTAGATTTGACAGTTCGATTTCCGCATATAGGTCGCCAGAAAGAAGAATAAAATCAAGAAATATTAATAGGATGAGATCAGATCATTCATTTGATTTACTGCCGAGTCCAGCAATAAGAAGAATGCCAAGACACGCTGCAAATCCCGATCGATTGGATATACATGGAGCTCCAGAAAAAAGAATTCATCCAAGACGTTTCCTGAATAAAAAGAGATCAGATGGCTCAATAGGTGGCCTAGGAAATCCAGAGATAAAAATCGGCCGCAGATATACTCGTATATCTATTTCACAAGCTCGTCAGTTGAGAAAAGATAGAATTGCTGAAAGAATAGAGGAGCTTCGAGAAATAAATTCCTAAAATCTCAAGAAAAAGCTGTTCAAAGAACTTTTTCCAATTTGTCAAAAAATTAGCTTTTTGCAATCATTGATTTTCAATACTTTTCTTTCAAAAAAATTCAAAAATATTTAGATTGGAGATCTTGAAGGTTTTTTAAAAAAATGGATTAACTTCTGAAACTCCATTCTCCTGAATAATTTTTTAAACTTGCATAAACCTGAAGAAAGTTTATCTTTTCTAGTTTTCTTTGTCATGAAAAAAGACTTTTGCACTTTTAACTAAAAATAATTTTGAAAAATTTTTCATTCAAAAGAGGAAAAAGGGACTTTGACAAGTTTAAAAAATAAATTTATTTTTCAGCCTTCAGAACAGCAAGAAAAACAATGTACAAAGAAAAATTAGAACTTGAACAAATTATAAATTCATCTCTTGGCATTTTGCCAAAAATTAAAATTGTCCAATTTTGTTTTCACAACACAGGATGAAGATTTTGGAGATTTAGACCAAGATTCAATGTTTGTTCAGAAAAGAGAAAGGATTTATTGTATTTTTAAAAAGAAATCTTTCAAATATGCTTCACGTCATTCTGTTTCCTACTAACTCTTTTCAAAATTATAATTTCTTGATCTTTGACCCTCAAACTCATAAAATCTCCCTGGGGTTTTTTGAAAAATTCATTTCAGGAGAGGTTCAATTTTCGCTTTCAGAAATAAGAATTAGGGAAAAGTTTAAAGATATTTGAAGATTCTATTCCAATCTGTTTTGGCCCTAAAAGAAAAATTAAGTCAGATTGTTACTATGAAGATTCTTTCTAAAAAAATTTAACCACCAGGTGTTCTTCATATCTTTTTGAAATAGATATAAGAGAAAGATTTCTCAAAAGAATTTTGAAAGGTCCAGACAAAACTCAAAGGAGAAATTTTTTTCGAAAAAATTCACAGTTTCATTTTCTCTTTGACGGAAAAGAAAAAACTGAGCTTTATTTCAACTGATTTGATTGAGAGCCAGAATTCGAACATCCAATGAACAAATTTTTATTGTAAAAATCCTCTCAAAATTTTTTTGGACAGATATTTCCGTAAGTTGCAAAAAAAGAATTAGTTGAAGACGAGATTGAGACAAATCGATGACGAAAAATTAAAATTATAAATTCTCTTTCCTCTTACAAAGTCCTTCAACAGTTTTCACTTTTTCTAGATCTTTTTGAAATTTAACAACCTCCATTTTAACTTTTTTCTTGATGCTAAAATATATCAGAAGAAAACTGGATCTCAGCTACAGACTGTGAGTTCATTGAGATGGTTCGATTGCCAATTATTTCTGAGAGATGGATTAATTAAGACTTATCACTTTTTTGCTCTTAATAATATTATTATTTATCTACTTTCACTTTTCAATAATAGCAGCAGACAAGCTTATTTCAATGGATCAGGCTAACCAATAGATTGTCATGCCTTCCTGGATTCAAGTAAACAAATAAATTCGATTTTGAGATCAATATTGATTTCGGCAACTAAACAGAAGCAACTACTATTTACTAGATTTGAATTCTATATACAATTAATTAAATGTATTATTGAATTCAAAAACACTTCAAAAGATCTAGAAATCTCTTTTTTGAATGTGAGTCTAAATCCGAATTATTTATGGCTTAAAAACTCTCCCCTAAAATATCAAAATACTTCCTTTCCTGATCTTTCATCTGTTCTCTGTTAGTTAGGCTATCTTCCTTCTTGTGATCTCGAACTTTCTATGCCAATTTAACTGTCTCCCTGCTGTGCCAAAAAAATAGATCTAATCTAAATTTATCCCTTCCTATTTTTCTCCTTTTCTTCATATTCAGACTTCTTCGAGACTCTGTGACTCTTCAAGGTGATCCACCAACTATTCTCAATTACCAAATAACCTCTTCTGAGATATTTCCATCACTCCTAATTGTTCTAATCAAAAAATTTCGTTAATCATCTATCGTGATTAACAGAAAATTTCTCTCATTCTCCTCTTTTTTCTATTTCTTCTGCATCTTCTTAACGCTTTCTATCCAAGTTTTCCAAGAGAGAAATGAATATAAAAGATCCCAAGAATAATAATATAAGAAGTGTATTATTGAAAAATGACGAACTTTGAAAAATTTTGCACAATTAAGGTTTTAAAGTTTGATAAATTTAATTTTTTAGATCAAAAGAGCTTCCATCCGTAGATATAATTAAAGTTAATACCAATTTTATAAAGAAAATCTTCAGAATTCAATTTTTTTAATTTCATATGCTTCGCACCATCCTCTCCAAGGGCCTCACCAAGGCTACCACCACCCAAGCTCTTAAATGCTTCTCCAATGGGTAACCTTTCTCCCCTCTTCTCTCTAATCCTATATAGCAAAGCCACCACTAAACACGTTATTGGTATAGATCTTGGTACCACCAATTCCTGTGTTGCCATTATGGAAGGTTCTGCTCCCAAGGTTATTGAAAACGCGGAAGGTATGAGAACTACCCCTTCCGTTGTTGCCTTCACCAATGATGGCCAAAGACTTGTCGGTGTTCCTGCCAAGAGACAAGTACATCATTTTTACATCTTCGCCCTAAAAACTCTTCTAGGCTGTCACTAACCCTGACAACACCCTCTATGCCACCAAGAGACTCATCGGTAGAAGATTCGATGACCCTAATGTCCAAAAGGATGCCAAACATCTTTCTTACAAGATTGTTAGAGATACCAATGGTGATGCTGCCGTCGAAGCCAGAGGTATTTTATTCTCCATCTTTCAAATTTCTAAAGAATTCCAGGACAAAAGTACTCCCCTGCTCAAGTCGGTGCTTTCGTCTTGACCAAGATGAAGGAAACTGCTGAAGCCTACCTCGGCAAACCTGTCAAGGAAGCTGTCGTCACTGTCCCTGCTTATTTCAACGATCAACAAAGACAAGCCACCAAGGATGCTGGTAGAATCTCCGGTCTGGATGTTTTGAGAATTATTAACGAACCTACTGCCGCCGCTTTGGCTTACGGTCTCGATAAGAAAGACGGTAAAGTCATTGCTGTCTACGATCTTGGTGGTGGTACTTTCGATATCTCTATTCTCGAAATCTCCAATGGTGTCTTCGAAGTTAAAGCCACTAACGGTGATACTTCTTGCGGTGGTGAAGTAAATAGATCTTCAGAGGAATTTTATTATAACAATTTTTTCTTGTAGGATATTGATGGTATTATCACTTCCTGGATTTTGCAAGAATTCAAGTCTCAATCTGGTGTTGATGTTACCAAGGACAAGCTCGCCATTCAAAGAGTCAGAGAAGCTGCTGAAAAGGCCAAGATCGAACTTTCCTCTGCCCTCCAAACTGAAATCAACCTTCCCTACCTTACTGCTGATGCCTCTGGCCCCAAGCATTGTAACATTAACTTCACTAGATCCAAATTAGAATCCATCACTGATGAATTCCTCAAGAAGACCATCAAGCCTTGCGAAACCTGCCTTAAGGATGCTGGCCTTCAAAAGAACCAAATCGAAGAAGTTATTCTTGTCGGTGGTATGACCAGAATGCCCAAGGTTCAACAACTCGTCCAAAATATCTTCGGCAAGCCTGCTTCCAAGAGTGTCAACCCCGATGAAGCCGTCGCTATGGGTGCTGCTATTCAAGGAGGTGTCTTGATTGGTGATGTCAAGGATATCTTGTTGCTCGATGTTACTCCTCTTTCTTTGGGTATCGAAACTTTGGGTGGTGTCTTCACTAGAATGATCAACAGAAACACCACTATCCCCACCAAGAAGTCCCAAGTTTACTCCACTGCTGCTGATAACCAAACCACCGTCTCCATCAGAGTCTTCCAAGGTGAAAGAGAAATGGCTGCTGATAACAAGCTCCTCGGTAACTTCG
>Ga0182738_1007479_pt1 | contig 11095 bp, 11 predicted proteins | sample eDN5th30CBELigMG_FD_128876 | JGI IMG/M metagenome (GOLD analysis project Ga0182738, IMG submission 128876) | Enriched Miracle-Growth compost microbial communities from Emeryville, California, USA - eDNA 5th pass 30_C BE-Lig MG (version 2)... ... | reverse complement strand
CGCGCATCGTCGACGACTTCGACTCCCGCACGAAGATCGCGGTCAGCAGGATCGCCAGCGCGCAGATCGGCAGGTTGATCCAGAACACCGCGCGCCAGTCGACGTACTCGATCAGGGCGCCGCCGACCAGCGGGCCCAGGGCCATCGAGATGCCGACGACGCTGCCCCACACGCCGATCGCACGGGCGCGCTCGACCCGGCCGGTGAACACCTGCGTGATGATCGACATGGCCACCGGGTTGAGCATCGAACCACCGATCGCCTGCAGCAGGCGTGCGGCGATCAACGTCTCGATGTTGGGCGCCACGCTGCACAGCAGCGACGCGACCGCGAACACCGTCAGACCCAGGTGGAAGGTGCGCCTGCGGCCGAACCGGTCGCCGGTGGCGCCCGCGAGCAGCAGCAGTGATGCGAGCACCAGCGTGTAGACGTCGATGACCCATTGCAGTTGCGACGGGGACGCCCCGAGATCGGAGCGGATGCTGGGGATCGCGACGTTGACGATGGTGGCGTCCATCGACACGATCAGCAGGCTCAGGCAGCACGAGACGAGGATGATCGCCTTGCGCCGCGCGCTGAGCGCGCCGACAGTTTCATTCATACAACGATTGTGAAAGCACAACTGTTTGCACCGCAAGAGGCCGGCGAACCGGCATCGGTGACAATCGTCACCGTGAACGAACGGAATGCGCGTGTGGCGGCCGCTGTTGCCGCCGCCGGTATCGAACCGGCGATCAGGATCCTCGACGCAGACGCCAAGACGGCCGCGGCGGCCGCCGAGCAACTCGGCTGCGAGGTCGGCGCGATCGCCAACAGCCTGGTGTTCGAATGCGACGGCGAACCGCTGCTGGTGATGGCCAGCGGCGCGGCGCGCGTCGACACCGACGTGCTGGCGCGGCACCTCGGCGCCGGCGCGATCACCAAGGCGAATCCCAAGCTCGTGCGCGCGGCCACCGGCCAGGTGATAGGCGGCGTGGCCCCGACCGGGCATCCGCAACTGCTGCGCACCGTCGTCGACGAGACGCTCGCGTCATACCCGGTGATCTGGACGGCCGCGGGCACGGCCGATTCGGTGATGCCGCTGACCTACGGACAGCTGCTCACCCTCACCGGCGGGAAGGCCCTGCCGGTGAGGTGAGCGGTGAGGTGAAACCGGTTCAGCGGCCGGCGATGTCGGTGTAGCCGCGCTCGGTGTAGCCGGTGTAGATCTGGCGCGGACGGCCGATCTTGTTGGGCTCGGAGTGCATCTCACGCCAGTGCGCGATCCAGCCCGGCAGACGGCCCAGCGCGAACAGCACCGTGAACATGCGCGTCGGGAAGCCCATGGCCCGGTAGATCACGCCGGTGTAGTAGTCGACGTTCGGGTAGAGCTTGCGCTCGATGAAGAAGTCGTCGGTGAGCGCGATCTCCTCGAGCTGCTTGGCGATGTCCAGCAGTTCGTCGTCGCCACCGAGCTTGCCCAGGATCTTGTCGGCCTGCTCCTTGACGATGCGCGCCCGCGGGTCGTAGTTCTTGTACACGCGGTGACCGAAGCCCATGAGCTTCACGCCGTCCTCGCGGTTCTTGACCTTGCGTACGAAGTCGCTGACGTCGCCGCCCTGCGAGCGGATCTTCTCCAGCATCTCCAGCACGGCCTGGTTGGCGCCGCCGTGCAGCGGGCCCCACAGCGCGTTGATGCCACCGGAGATCGAGGTGAACAGGTTGGCCTGCGAGCTGCCCACCAGACGCACCGTCGAGGTCGAGCAGTTCTGCTCGTGATCGGCGTGCAGGATCAACAGCATGTCCAGCGCGCGCACGATCTCCGGGTCGACCTCGTAGGGCTCGGCCGGGAAACCGAACGTCATCCGCAGGAAGTTCTCCACCAGGCTCAGCGAGTTGTCCGGGTACAGGAACGGCTGGCCCTCGGACTTCTTGTACGCGTACGCCGCGATCGTCGGTAGCTTGGCCAACAGGCGGATGGTCGACAGCTCGACCTGCTTGTTGTCCAGCGGATCCAGCGAGTCCTGGTAGTACGCCGAGAGCGCGTTGACCGCGCTGGACAGCACCGGCATGGGGTGCGCGTTGCGCGGGAAACCGTCGAAGAACCGCTTGAGATCCTCGTGCAGCAGCGTGTGCCGCTGGATCTGGTTGGTGAACGTCTCCAACTGCTCGGCGGTGGGGAGTTCGCCGTAGATCAGCAGATAGCTGACCTCGATGAACGTCGACTTCTCCGCAAGCTGCTCGATCGGGTAGCCGCGATACCGCAGGATCCCCGCGTCACCGTCGATGTACGTGATCGCGCTCTTGGTCGAGGCGGTGTTGACGAACCCGCCGTCGTAGGTCGTGTAGCCGGTCTTGGCCAGCAATGAGCCCAGCGCGATACCGTCAGCGCCCTCGGTGGCATGGACGATCTCCAGATCCAGCTCGCCACCCGGGTACTTGACGGTGGCGTGCTCCTGCCCATTCGACGGTTTTTCGGCCACGGGAATCCCTTCATCCTCGTCGGGAAGTCGTTGGGAACCGACTACTGCTCTAGGTGAGACTGCTCTACAAAAGGTAGTCGCATTCACTCCGGCCTGCCCGCGGGGGGTGACCAACTGCTCACGCGAACTCGTGCCTGCGGCCGGCCACCTCTAGAAACTCGGCGTATGTCGTGCGCATCTGGTTGACGATGCGCTCGACGGTCACGGTTGCCCAATCGACGTCGGGGACCAGCTGAACCAGGGCCGTCGTCATGATCGCGTTCCACAGCGACGCGATCAGCGCGATCTTGCGGTCGTCGGCCGAGACGCCCATGCGCTTGGCGAGGACCTCGAACAGCGGCGCGGGCCGAAAGCCCATCGTGGCCTGCATGAGCGACGGCGAGGACGTGAAGATGCGCGCCGCGGCCAGCAACCGGTCGTCGGTGAGCTGACCCGGCATCGCGACCCTCGTCTTTTCGAACGCCGTGATGTGCGCACAGAAGACCGCATCGAGCTCACCGAGCTCGGGCGGCTGCTGCGCGAGTTCACCGGCGACGAGGTCTACGACGTCGTCGAGGAACGCCAGCATCACGGCATCCTTGGTGGCGAAGTAGCGGCTGAACGTGCGCGCCGAGACCTCCGCGGCCGCCGCGATCTGCTCGACGGTGGTCTGCTCGTAGCCCTGCCGGGCGCACAGGTCGATCGCGGCACTGATCAGCGTCGCGCGAGTGCGCTGTTTCTTGCGTTCGCGAAGACCTGATTGCTGCGTCTGGTATGCCACGGATGGATGTTAGCGCCAGAACCGCAGGACCTGTCCAGCATCCAGCGTTCGCAGAAGTTTGCCGATCACACCGAATCGGATTCCACATCCCGTGACACTCGCGGCCGGGCGACCGTGACGCGGTAACGCACGAACGCCGGCACCGCGAGCGCGGCGATCACCACACCGATCACCACGAGCGCTCCGCCGCCCGCGGCCGCGACCGTCGTCCCCACCGCCGCCGCGGCCGCGCCGTGCAGCGTGTCGGCGAGCCGGGGCCCGCCCGCGACGACGACCGTGAACACACCCTGCAGGCGGCCGCGCAGATCGTCGGATGCCGCCTGCTGCAGGATCGTCGAACGGAACGCCGCCGACACCATGTCGGCGGCCCCGCCAACGGCCAGGAACGCCAACGCGATCCACAACACCAGCCCGGCGGTGCCGTGCGCCAGACCACCCGCGATGCCGAAGCCGACCATCGCGACGCCCCACACCACGATCGCGACCACCACCGCGAGGCCCTGGCGCCGCACGCGCGGCAGCCAGCCCGAGAACACCCCGCCCAGCACCGCGCCCGCCGACATCGCGGCCGCCAGCAGCGCCATCACCGTGCCACCCTCGACCGGTCCGCCGAAGCTCTCGTGGGCCATCTGCGGGAACAGCGCACGCGGCATCCCGAAGATCATCGCGATGAGGTCGACGACGAACGACATCAGCACCACGCGGTTGCCCGCGAGATAGCGAAAGCCCTCCAGCACCGCGCCGAAGCCCCATCGCGCGGAGCCGCGCTCGGCGTTGCCGACGGGCATGGGGGTGAGCCGGAACGTCGCCCAGATCGGCGCGAGGCACGTGATCGCGTCGATCAGGTACAGCGTGGACAGATCGACCCAGTTGAGCAGCAACCCGGCCATGAGCGGCCCGACGATCGCGCCGAACTGCATCACGGTCATGTTGAGCGAATTCGCCGCGGGCAGTTGCTCACCCGGCACCATGCGCGGGATCGCCGCCGAGCGCGTTGGGCTGTTGATCGCATAGAACGCCTGCTGCACCGACAGCATCGACAGCACCAGCCACACGTTGTTCAGCGCCAGCGCGGCCTGCGCCCACAGCAACACCGAGGACACCGCCAGCCCCACCGACGCGATGATCAACAGCAGCCTGCGGTCCATCGCGTCGGCCCATGCACCGCCCCACAGGCCGAACACCACCAGCGGCACCAACGCGAACAGACCCGCCAGACCCACATAGGCCGAGTTCTGCGTCAGCGCGTACAGCTGGACCGGCACCGCGAAGATCGTCAGATTGGCGCCGATGACCGTGGGTATGCCTGCCAGCCACAGACGCCGGAAATCCGGCGAACGCAGCGGAGTGGTGTCGGCGAAGAACCGTCTCACGCGCTAGGGCTGGAGCCGTTCGACACGGCCGCGGGTCACCCGAATGCGGTTGTGCACGCGGTTCTCGCGGCCCTGCCAGAACTCGACGACCTCGGGGGCGATGCGGTAACCACCCCAGTTGGGCGGCACCGGGACCTCGTCGAGATCGGCGAACCGTTCGGTCACCTCTGCCAGTTGCTCGAGCAGCGCCGCGCGTGAGGCGATCGGGCGGGACTGCTGCGACGCCCACGCCCCCAGCTGGGATCCGCGGGGACGCTTCGACCAGTACTCGGCGGTCTCCTCGGCGGACACCTTGGTCACCGCGCCGCGCACATGGACCTGACGGCCCAGCTGGTACCACGGGAACGTCGCCGACGCATACGCATTGACGGCCAGGTGCTCGCCCTTGGCGGAGTCGTAGTTGGTGTAGAAGGTGATGCCGTCTGGGTCCACGCTCTTGCACAACACCGAGCGCGTCACAGGCCTTCCGTCGGCGTCGACGGTGCCGACCACCATGGCGTTGGCGTCGGGCAGGCCGGCCTTCCAGGCGTCGTTGATCCACGTCTGGAGCAACGTCAGCCAGCCGGTCGCCGGGTCGTCGCCGAGCCAGTCGACGTCGAGATCACCGCAACCGTCCTTCTCGACGTACTCGACGCGCATGGTCGCCAGATCAAAGTCTTCCGGCGCTGAACCCGCCGGATCGTCCGGTATCCCCACCGCGACAACGCTACCCCTGGCCCAGGTGCGAGAATCGGCGCATGGCAGCCGTACCGGACGACTTCATCGCCGGGTTGGAAGGCGTCGTCGCCTTCACCACCGAGATCGCCGAACCCGACAAGGACGGTGGTGCCCTGCGCTACCGCGGCGTCGACATCGAGGAACTCGTCGACAAGAAGATCACCTTCGCCGACGTGTGGGGTCTGCTGGTCGACGGCAGATTCGGCAACGGGCTACCGCCCGCCGAACCGTTCCCACTCCCCATCCACAGCGGCGACGTGCGCGTCGACGTGCAGGCCGGCCTCGCGATGCTCGCCCCGATCTGGGGTTATGCACCGATGCTCGACATCGACGACGAGACCGCCCGCGAGCATCTGGCCCGTGCGTCGGTGATGGCGCTGTCCTACGTCGCGCAGTCCGCGCGCGGCATCTATCAGCCCGCGGTGCCGCAACGCACGATCGACGAATGCCCCACCGTCACAGCACGGTTCATGACGCGCTGGCAGGGTGAGCCCGATCCCCGCCACGTCGAGGCCATCGACGCCTACTGGGCGACCGCGGCCGAGCACGGCATGAACGCCTCGACGTTCACCGCGCGCGTCATCGCCTCGACCGGCGCCGACGCGGCCGCGGCACTTTCGGGTGCGGTGGGCGCCATGAGCGGTCCGCTGCACGGCGGCGCGCCCGCGCGGGTGCTGCCGATGATCGAGGAGGTCGAGAACACCGGCGACGCCCGCGCGGTGGTCAAGGGCATCCTGGACCGCGGCGACAAGCTCATGGGTTTCGGGCACCGCGTGTACCGCGCCGAGGATCCCCGGGCCCGTGTGCTGCGGGCGACCGCGCAGCGCCTGGGCGCCCCGCGCTTCGAGGTCGCCTCGGCACTCGAGCAGGCCGCGCTCGCTGAGCTGCGCGAGCGCCGACCCGACCGCGCCATCGAGACCAACGTCGAGTTCTGGGCCGCGGTGATCCTGGACTTCGCGCAGGTGCCCGCCTCGATGATGCCCGCGATGTTCACGTGCGGGCGCACCGCGGGCTGGTGCGCGCACATCCTGGAGCAGAAACGCCTGGGCAAGCTCGTGCGCCCGTCGGCGATCTACGTGGGCCCCGAACCGCGCAGCGCCGAAGCGGTCGAGGGCTGGGAGAAGATCGCGGCAGCGGGATCGGGAGCGGCGTGACGATCGAGGTCTTCGCTTCGGCGGCAACGGCTTTCGCCCGGCTGGTGCGTGCATTGCCGACGTTCGAAGGCCCAGGCCTCGGCGACTGGGACCTGCGTGCACTGGTGGGGCACGCATCGCGCTCGCTGGTCACCGTCAGCGCGTATCTGCAGAATCCCGCCGAGAACGCCGACCTCGCCGACGCCGTCGAGTACTACGCCGCGGTGCGCGAACACCTGGCCGGCGCCGACGCGGCCGGTGTCACCGAGCGCGGCGTGCAGGCCGGGCGCGCCCTCGGCGACGATCCCGCCGCCGAGGTGGACCGCCTTGTCGCACAGGCACTGTCCGACCTCGAAGGTGTGGGCGACCCGATCATCAAGGTCTTCGGCGGGTACGGCATCCGGCTGGGCGACTACCTGGACACCCGGGTCTTCGAAGTCGTCGTGCACAGCCTCGACATCTCCCGCGCCACCGGGGTGCCGGCCGATCTGCCGCAGGACGCGCTGCGGAGCGCGACCGTGCTGGCCGCGTCGACCGCGGTGCACTTCGGCGACGGTGAGACGGTGCTGCTGGCGCTGACCGGTCGTGCGCCGCTGCCCGGCGGGTTCTCGGTGGTCTGAACTAGTCCTGCTGCGCGATCTGGATCAGGTTGCCGCACGTGTCGTCGAACACCGCGGTGGTGACCGGGCCCATCTCGACGGGTTCCTGCGTGAACCGCACGCCCAAGCCGGCCAGGCGCCGATACTCGGCCTCGACGTCGTCGACCGCGAACGACGTGAACGGGATGCCGTCGGCGACCAGCGCGGCCTTGAAAGGCCCCACCGCCGGGTGACCGCTGGGCTCAAGCACCAGTTCGACGCCGTCGGGATCCTCCGGTGACACCACGGTGAGCCAGCGCGCCGGACCCATCGGGATGTCGTGCTTGACCTGGAAACCCAGCACGTCGGTGTAGAACCGCAGCGCCTTCTCCTGGTCGTCGACGAGCACGCTGGTCAGATTGATCCTCATTCGTCCCTCCCTGGTTTTCTCCCCATGCCAATCTGCCACGGATGTCGGTGCCCGGTGGTTGGGTGGCGCTCGGCGATGAGATTCACCGCTGGGTCCGGTCTGTATTCAGACCCCTCGCCGACAAATATTGGAGGTATCCATGGCAATCGAAGTGACCCCGGCCGTCATTCCCCACCTCTGCGTCGACAACGCAGCCGCAGCGATCGACTTCTACGTCAAGGCTTTCGACGCCACCGAACTGGGCCGCGCGCCGGGTCCCGACAGCAGGATCATGCACGCCGCGCTCTCGATCAACGGCTCGACGGTGATGCTCAACGACGACTTCCCGGAGTTCGACAACGGCAGGTCGCAGACCCCGAAGGCGTTCGGCGGCACACCCGTGACCATCCACCTGACGGTCACCGATGTCGACGCCAAGTTCGCCAAGGCCGTCGAGGCCGGCGCCGAGGTGGTCATGGAACTCGCCGACCAGTTCTGGGGCGACCGCTACGGCATGCTGCGCGACCCGTTCGGTCACCAGTGGTCGATGGGCCAGCCGGTCCGCGAGGTCAGCCCCGAGGAGATCGCCGAGGCCATGAAGAGCATGCCGGGCTGAGACTCAGCCCAACAGGCCCGCCGTGAGCCGTTGGCGCACCGAAGGTTTCGGTGCCGTCACGGCCACGGCGAGCATCTCCGGCACGGTGGTGAACTTGTCACGCGGGCGGTCATCGCCACCGCGGGCGATCTCCGCGGCGTCGATCGCACGCCACCCGGCGGCGTCGACGACGTCGGGCTGCCGCGCCCGCACGAGCTTGTCCAGTGCGGACGGTTTGCGCGGCGGGTGGGTGAGCGCGCCTGCGTTGTAGTCGTCGACCAGGTGGTGCACGGTCTGGGCCGCGCACGACTTGTTGGTGCCGATGAACCCGGTGGGTCCGCGCTTGATCCAGCCTGCGACGTACGCGCAGGGCACGGGCGCACCGGTGGCCGGGTCGATCACTCGGCCGCCGTCGTTGGGCACCACCGAGGCATCCTCGTCGAACGGCAGATCCGCGATGGCCTTGCCGCGGTAGCCGATCGACGTCAGCAGGAGGCCGGCGTCGAGCGTGCGCACCTCGTCGGTGCCGGTGACACCGAATTCGACTGCGGTGACCTGGTTCTCGCCGAGTACCCGCCGCGGCGTGAGCTGGTAGGCGAACCGGATGCGCGGACGCGTGATCGGCGCCGACGCGTCGCCCAGCTTGGCGAGGATCTCCAGCTTGTTGCGGGTCAGCGGGTCGGTCTCCTGCGCCAGGTCACGCAGCACCAGGTCGTGGTCGGCCGAGTCGAGCACCACATCGCACGTCGAGGTCAGGCCGATCAACTCGGGCAGCGTGAACGCCGAGGCCGCGGGGCCGCGGCGGGCGGCGATCACGACCTCCTGCACGGCCGAGGACCGCAGGGCCGCCAGCGCGTGATCGGAGATGTCGGTGCGGGCCAGGGCATCCGGATCGCTGGTGAGCACGCGCGCGACGTCGAGTGCGACGTTGCCGTTGCCCACGATCACGACGCGTTCGTGGTCCAGGCGCACGGGCAGATCGGTGTGGTCGGGGTGCCCGTTGATCCAGGCCACGACCTCGGTGGCGGTCGCGGTTCCCGGCAGGTCCATGCCCTCGATGTCCAGGCGCCGGTCGTTGGGCGCGCCGACGGCGTAGACCACGGCGTGGTGGTGGCCGAGCAGATCGGCATGTGTGAGGTGCTTGCCGACCTCGACGTTGAGGTAGAACGTGAAGCCCCGCTGCGCTGCCATGCGGTCGAACAACTCGGTGACGAGCTTGGTGCTCTGATGGTCGGGCGCCACGCCCGCGCGCACCAGGCCGTACGGCGTCGGCAACTTCTCGAACACGTTGACCCGCACGCCACGCTGCGTGAGCAGTTCGTCGGCCGCGTACATCGCGGCAGGCCCGGACCCCACGATCGCGACCGTCAGCGGACCATCGCGCGTGATCTTGGGCGCCTCGATGACCGGCGCGAGCTTGGACGTCGGTGGCAGCTTGCCCTCGCGCTTCGGATAGAAGGCCGCGTTGATCTCGACGAACGGCAGCTGCCTGGGTTCCAGCCGGGTGTCGGGCGCGATGGCGCCGACGGGGCAGGCGCTGACGCACGCACCGCAGTCGACGCACGCATCGGGATCGATGTAGAGCATCTCGGCGGTGGCGAAGCCCGGCTCATCCGGTGAGGGATGGATGCAGTTCACCGGGCATGCGTAGACACAGGACCCGTCGCTGCAACACGACTGGGTGATGACGTGGGGCATGAGTCTCCCGAGCTAGGCCGCGCTGACCAGGTGCTCGCGCTGCGGCTCGCTGCGGTAACGGCTGGGCGGCCCGTCGATCTTGCAGATCTTCCACACGAGCTTGGCCACCGGGTTCATCAGACCCGTGTCGTAGCACAGCATCCGGACATCGGAGAACATGTCGCGCAACATCTTTCGCGACTCCGGCGCGCGGAAGAACACTTCCTTGCGCACCGAGCGCGGGATGTCGAACTCTTTCCAGAACGGACGCGGCGGCACCAGGATCGCCGAGCACAGGATGCGCATCACCAGCGGGACGTACAGCGACAGCATGAACCGCTGGCGCCGGCGCAGGCGCGGAACGCGCTTGTGCAGGTACTGGTGCGCGAACGAGATGTGGCGCGCCTCCTCGGCGACGTGGATCGCCATGACCCGCTCCATGATCGGGTGCAGCTTGCGGCCCTCGCGCAGCACGCTCTTCTGCGTGTGGTCGATGGGCTCCTCGCCAGCGAGCACGCCGAAGAAGAACGGGATGGGCGTCGGGCCCGCGGCCAGCGGGATGACGGGCTGCAGCCAGCGCAGCAGGCGCGGCATGCCGGGCACGTCCTTGCCGATGCGGTTCACCATCTCCTGGAACATCAGGGTGTGGTTGCACTCCTCGACCGCCTCGTGCAGGCAGTACCGGTATTCCGGTGAGCCGTTGGGCACCCAGAACGAGTACTCCATGAGCCCGCGGATGAGGATGTTCTCGAAGTGCAGGCCGACCTTGGCGACGTTGGCCTGACGCCACATGCCGATCTCGATCTGCCGCTCCAGCGACTGCGCCCGGTACCACGGGTGGCGGCCCAGCGGGTCGGTGTCGGTGAGCACCCAGCGGGTGTCATTCGGGATCACGGCAAACTCCGGCGAATCCCAGTTGATGTCCTGGTACGGGTTGAAGTTGCGCCGCACCGACCCCTCGGACAGTGTGGTGAGCATGTCCACGTACTGGGTGTCGTCACTGACATCCATGTTGCGACGCCAGCGCCTGATCATCTTGGTCCGAGCCATGTTGCAGACCTCTCCCTCTCGTCTGAGGTTTACATCTACCCAGGTGTTGTACAACGGTACCGCAGGTATCGAGTAAATGTCCATGCCCGATTTGGAAAGTTTGCCGAGAGGTCCGTTGCCGTGGTCGATATGAAGACGAAATCCGACATAGACGCCATGTCCGCGGCCGGAGCCGTCGTCGAAGAAGCATTGCGAGAGGTGGTCGCGAACGCCGATGTAGGGCGTACGACAGCCGATCTGGACCACGTCGCGGCCCAAGTTCTCGCCGACCACGGCGCCACCTCGCCGTTCCTCGACTACCACCCCCGCTGGGCGCCCAGCCCCTTCCCGGCGGTGCTGTG
>Ga0182738_1007477_pt1 | contig 11096 bp, 11 predicted proteins | sample eDN5th30CBELigMG_FD_128876 | JGI IMG/M metagenome (GOLD analysis project Ga0182738, IMG submission 128876) | Enriched Miracle-Growth compost microbial communities from Emeryville, California, USA - eDNA 5th pass 30_C BE-Lig MG (version 2)... ... | reverse complement strand
CATTCAGCATAAGGCTCGATGAATGGCCGAGATAGGACCTGCTTCCGGATTCCGATGTGTTCGTGGCCCGGCCTCTGCCTCCGGTCATTGTACTCAATAATAGTGTACTTTTGTACCACAAAGCGCGGCCGATGGGGAGGACGATGTCGCTCATGAGGGAGATTGAGGGAGGAGGCCCCGACGCATCCCTTCGTCGAAACCTCCCCTCGTCCGGCCCCTGCCCCGTCCTCCCCTCAGACCCTCAGAACGGCGTGTCGTTCTGGACCAGGCCGAAGATGTAGGTGTGGGCCAGGTCCGCGACCTTCGCCACCAGGGGCAGGTCGTCGCGGTTGAAGGCCGTCGACGTCCGCCAGGACGTCTCGCCGTCGACCTTGAAGAGCCGCGTGATCGTCACGCTGTAGCGGGTGCCGAGCTGCGTCTCGTTGGCCCAGACCGCGGCCTTGATCCGGCCCAGGCGGAACTCCTGGATCGGTCGCCTCGGCTCCTCGGCCGGGCTGGTCTCCTCGTGCGCGGGCGCTTCTTCGATCGGCACGCCCGCGTCGGCCTTCGCATCTCGCCGTGCCATGGTCTCTGCCTCCGCCAAGAAGGATGGATGTTCGTCAGTTCCGCTTGGGGTCGAGCAGGCCGTGGAGCCGCATCGTCTGGACGGCGTGGGCCTGCGGCTGGCTGCTGCTCCGCTCCTTCAGCGCGCCGGTGAAGGCGTTCAGGAGCGACCAGGCCGTCCGGTCCCGGAACTCCTCGAACGGCGGGTTGCGCCACTGCTGGATGACGCGGGGCAGCTCGCGCGAGCCGACGATGCCCCGCTCGTAGCTGCGGAGGATCAGCGCGTCGGCCCGGTCGTCGGAGAGCTCGAAGGCGCGCATCCGCTCGATGCGCTGGGCCTCCTGCTCCCGGAACGAGTCGAGCGAGCCGACCGCCTCGGCGATCCGCCGGGTGAAGTCCCGCTCGCCGAAGATGGTGTGCTTGCGGCGCACCAGCAGCTCCGAGCGGAACGCCAGGTTGTCGCAGACGAACACGCGCGAGCCCGCGCAGAAGCCCAGGGGGAACGACTTGTCCACGCTGTTGCGGATGCCGACCGCCAGGCTCACCCCCTCCGAGACGGGGCTCCTGAGGTCGAGCGTGCCGAAGAAGCGCGAGCCGTCGCGCATGACCCCGAGCTGCTGGCGGGCGATCTCGTAGCCCGCGTCGCGGAGCGTCTCGGTGACGACCCCCAGCACGCGGCCGTGGGACAGCGGGTACCACCGGCCCTCGGGCGGCGGCGCCGGATACTGCGCGAGTTCCTCCGGGCTGACCGTCCTCGCCCCGCGATGCAGGATCAGATCGGACTTTGCCATGGGTGGCGCTCCAGTCCGTGGTCGGGAGGCTGGGCACCGAACCTTCGGTTGCGTCGTCGAGCCTCCCTGGGTCGCAGGGAAGCTGCCGTGATGGGTCTACCCGGATCGCGATCGGTCAAAGACGTGATCCGCCCAGCGTAGCGCAGGGCCGCGCAAACGCAATCGGCGGCCGGGGCTCGTTCGGTGGTCGTTTCGTGGCAACTCCCGGGCGGGCGATCCCGTTCTCCCCCGCCCCGCCGCCTGCGCGATGTCTCGCGTCCGCGCGCGCCCCTACAATGGTGCGGGGCGCGGTCGTGTCGCCGCGCCCTCCGCTTCCCCCCTCCGGGGTTGTCCCCCGCTCCTGGCCCGGGAGCGCGGAAAATCAACGGGCGAAAGGAAAATCCCCCTGCTTCCCGGCCATGGCGTGCGGTCGTTCGTGCGAGCCGCTGCGCGTCGGCGTGCCCTCCGAGGGCTCGTCGGCGGGTACCGGCGACACGCAACGCAACATCATGGAGGGATTCTATGCGTAAGAAGGACGGGTGGCTCGAGCCACGCGCTTACCGGAGGCTGAGGAGGAGGGAGTACAGACGCGAACGCCTGCTGGAGCTGTTCATGCAGCGCCTCATCGGCGTCGTCGTGCTGTTCGTCGCGGTGGTGATCCTGATCACCCTGCATCCCTACTTCTCGATGCGGCCGTAGGGGGCTTTCCCGGGGCCCGAGAGACGAACTCTCTCGGGCCTTTTTCGCGCGCAGATCCGGTGGCCGGGATGAAAAGGGGCGGGCCCCGCCGTAACGGGGTCCGCCCGGAACCATCTCGCTCACACGTCGTCTTCCACGTCGAGCCTCAAGCAATACTCAACCCGCTGGACGATGTCGGCGCATCCCCGGAAGACCCAGGGATCGTCGCCGAGATCCGTGCCCAACGACGCCATGGCCCACCCGAAGCACTGGATGAGCACACCCAGGTCGTCCGGGAAGACGAGCCGGTCGGCGTTGGGGACCGCGGCCTGGATGCGAGTCTCCCCGCTGCCCAGGTTGCGGACGGCCGTGAGCGACAGTTCGACCGGGCCGTTCTTGCCGCCCCGGACGAAGCGTGCCCGAGCCTCCAGCGAGCTGGTTCTTGCCTGGGTTTTTCCTCCTTTCATCATCGTTTCCTCTCACGATTGGGCCCGCGGTGGTGTCCCGCGGGCGGTTGCACGAACCCGCTCACGCCCCCAACGGGGGCGTGAACGCGCCGGTGCGTCCGGTCGAGAGAGGGCGATCGAATGTCGGGAGTCGAGGTCGGTGGTTCCTGGGGTCCGTCCGGGCGGCGGGGCCGCCCTCGCCGTTGTTTTCAGGCCTCCGGGCGACGGGGGACGGGCGGGAGGATGGACAAGGCATGGGGCCTCGTGCCGCTCGATTGTACCGGGCGTCCCGGGGCGAGGGACGGCGATTTTCGGGGCGATGGCCGTCAGTCGCGCGGCGGCGGCGCGACGAGCTGGATGAGGTCGGGGACGACGTGGACGAGGACGGGGACGCCGCTGGCCCGGAAACACTCCCCCAGCGGCTCGCGGAGCCGTTCCGCCTTCCGCGCGGTGGCGGTGACGACGGCCAGCTCGAAGGTGCCGGAGTCGATCGACGCCCGGAACGCTGGGATCGCGCGGTGGCGCTCGATGTCGTCGCGGACCCGGCCGACGAGCCGCTCCCACCGGCCCTGCCCCCCCGCGTCGACGCGGGCGAATCCCAGCGTCCCGGAGTCGTGATCGGCGTAGTAGCCCATCGGCAGCCCCGGGCGGTGGTGGGCGGGGAAGTGCTCCCGGAATTCGGTCGCGGTGAGCCGCTGCCGCGGGCGATCGGCCAGGCAGCAGAACGCGACGAGGCCGTAGGCGCGGACCTTGGCCACCTCGGAGAGCGGCCCGTGGCGCCGCCCGGCCCCCTGCCCCGCCGGGTCGTTGCCGAGCGCCTGCTCCCCGACGGCGGTCAGGTAGTAGTAGCGGCGGTCGCCGTAGAGCGGCGCGGAGCCGAGCAGCCCCGCGGCCCCGCCGAGCGTGCGGAGCGCCCGGCGCAGCCCCTTCGGCGAGAACCCGGCGCACGACGGCAGCCGGAGCAGCGCCTCGACGACGCCCATCCGGTAGCGGCCGACGTGGTCGAGCACGTCGTAGGTGAGCGGGTCGAACGCGGGGGCCGCGCCGTCGTCGCTACCAGAGTTCATAGGGCAGGCCCTCGGTCGCGCAGTACTCGTGGAACGCCGCGACCCGATCGGGCTCGTACTTGCCGCCCGACTCGATGACGCGCCTCACCGCCCCCGTCGCGTCGATCAGGAACGCGTCGGGGTCCTTGATGCGGAACCCCGCCTTGGGCCGGGCCGCCTCGCCGACCCAGCACGCCGCGTCCCCCGGGTCCTCGCGCCGGTAGCGGACGAAGACCTCCCCGAGCAGGAGGTCGTGGTCGCGGTGTTCGAGCGGCGGCAGGTCGCCGCCGGAGCACCCGAAGAGGTTCGCCGCGCGCCTGCTGGCCGCATAGACCGGCGTCGGCCGTGCGGGCTCCGTCCAGCGGTCGCGGAGTCGCCGCGACACGGCCTCGCAATCGGGCGCCGGGTCGTCCGGTGTCCAGCTCACGACCGGACCGGCCAGCTCGATCGGCGGGTGGGCGTTGACGCGGAAGGCGAGCACGAGCCCGGCCCGGGCGAGCCGCCGGAGCCGCGCGGCGGCGTGCTCCTCGGCCCGCACGCTCGGGTCCCACCAGCCGCGGACGACCTGGGCCCGCGAGAGCAGGCGGACTTGCGAGGCCAGGGCCTCGACGATGCTCAGATCGCGCTCGGTCCAGGTCATGCGGTTGCGTTCCGAGTATGACTCCATGCGCGAGTTAGTCTATAAGCTGATCATGGATCGGAGAGTTCGAGCAACGGCGCACAAGCTTTATCTGACGTTGTTCTGCGCGGCGCTATGCCTCGGAGGGATTGGCCTTCTGTCGGTCGGCTACGAGTATTACAGCGACCGACGGGAGCTTGAGGATTGCCGTCGTGAGAATCCTCCCGAGGATCCCTTCGCAGTGGATTGCGATGCGAGTTTTGTGCTGGGTTCCGAGGGGCCGGTCTACACAAGGCTACCGGCGGCGCCTTCCTATTACCTGTTCCAGCTTGGGCTCTTCTGGAGCCCGTTCATCGGTCTCCTGATCCTGCGACACGCCATCTATCGCTGGTTCCATTGGATGATCAGCGATTGGTTATCTGCGCCCGGCGCAGAACAGGCGAGCTGATTCCCTACGGTGCCAGCATCCCCTTCTCGACCAGGAGCGGCCCGAACTCGCGCAGGAGCTGCTGCGCCCGGACGACCTGGCCGATCCAGTCGCCCCGCCCCCCCATCCCCGGGAACGAGCCGAGTTCGCGGTCGTTCTGGCGGTTGGGCACCATGCCGTTGAACAGGTTCCGCGCCGACTCGACGCTGTCGTCGAGCAGCCCCCCGCCCTGGAGCGCCGAGAACGAGACCTTGCCGCGGGTCGTCGAGCGCTTGAAGAACCGGCCCACCGGCTGGGTGTTGCCGTCGGTGATGAACGGCCGGAGCAGGGCCTGGATCTCGGGCAGCGCCGCCTCGAACCGCCGCTCCAGCTCGACGCGCCGCTGGGCCTCCTCGCGTTCGCGCGCCTCGGCGGCGGCCTGTTGCCGGGCCGCCTCCTGGCGGTCCCGCAACTCGTCGAGCTTGATCCCCCGCTCCATCTCCTCGGCCTTGAGCCGCTCGGCGGTGACCTGCCGCTCGGTGTCGGCCTGCGCCCGGGCCAGCGCCTCGGCCCGCTCCTTGCGGGCCTCTTCGACGGCAGCCGAGACCAGCGCCGCCTCCTCGGCCGCGAGCCGCTCCTCGAGCTGCTCGAGCGCCGTTTCCAGGGTCGGCGTGTCGGCCCCCGCGGCGGCGGGGACGGAGGCGACCAGCGCCGCGAGCTTGCGGTTGTGGTCCTCGTAGACCGCCGCGGCGGCCGTCGCCTCGGCCCGCACCGCCTCGATCCGGGCGACGAGGTCCTCGCTCGGGGCGTAGCTGCCGTCCTCCGAGGCAAGGGCCTTGTCGAGGAACTCCCGCAGCGGCGCGAAGCGAGCGCGCAGCGCGACGGGGAGCGTCGGGTCCGGCCGCTCGCTCGCCCGGAGGGACTGGTACCGCGCGAGCGCCTCCTCGTCCGCGGCGACGGCCTTGCCCTGGTCGCTGGTCATCAGCTCGGCGGTCGTCCGCTGCCAGGCGGCGACGGCCGCCTCCAGCGCCGCGATGCCATGCCCGGCCTCGTCGGCGACGGTCGCGGAGCGCCGCAGGTCGCTCCGCTTGACCTGCTCCTCCTCCCGGCGGAGCTGCTCGGCCCGCCGGAGGTCGGCGAGCGCCTCCTCCACGTTCGCGAGCTGCTCCCGGAGCGCAAGGTTCTCCTCCCGGGCCTCCCCGCCCGCGCGGCCCAGCTTCCAGAGCAGCACGAGCACGACGGCGCCGAGCAGCAGGAAGCCGCCGAGCGTGGCCAGCCGCCCGGCGTGGAGCGTCGAGGTGTCGCTCGGGGGCGGCGGCGGGGTCGGTTCCGGCGGGGTGGCCTTCCGGGGGCTGCGGCGCCGCTTCGGCGCGGGCTGTCCGTCCGGTCCCGGCGTCGGGCTCGGGGTCGGGTCGCTCATGGGCTCTCGCCTTTCCCTTTCTGCGTCTTCGGGGATCTCGCCTTGGGCTTGGGATTCGGCCCGGCCTGCCGCCGGGTCGCCTGCTGCTTGCGGGCCTCCTGCGCCCGCCGGAGGGCCGCGAACGGGTCGTCCGCGTCGTCTGCGTCCCGGTCGGCCGAGGGCGTGGGGCCTGCGGGCGTGGTCGACGGCGGCGGCGGGAGGACGGGATCGGGCGGCGCGGGGCCGTCGCCCCCATCGGCCCCGCCCTCGGCGGCCGGTCGCAAGCTCGGCGTGATCGTCTCGCCGGGGCGGTCCGGCCAGGGGGCGCGCTTGCGCCGCTCGTACTCCTCCTGGGTGATGTGGTGGCTGGAGGTCATCACGAACGGCAGCCCGCCGAACTGGGCGTACCCCTGGCCGCGGCGGATGGAGACGATGCTCTGCTGCGGGTGGTCGGTCGCCAGGAGCACGTCGTTGAGGCGGAGCCGGGGGGTGACCGTCTCGCTGAGCGACGACGTCCCCGCGGCGCCGAGCGTGCTCCCGAGGTAGCGGGAGAACGAGCGGCTGTAGACGGTCGTCTCGCCCGAGGTCCTGACGATCTCCTCCTGCTCGGCGAGGTCGGAGGCGGCGAAGATCTGCCGGAAGCGGGTGTTGGCGCGGATCGTCGGGATCAAATCCACGCCCGCGGCCTTCAGATCCCCGAGCGTCTGGTTGGCCAGGACGACCCCGATGTTCATGCTCCGTGCCTGCTGGAGGAACAGCTCCAGGTTGTTGGCCACGATCCGCTGGAACTCGTCGATGACGAGGAACACCTGCTTCCGCTCGCCCTCGGTCGTCTTCGCGGCGGAAAGCAGCGCGTAGAGGGCCAGCCGCGCCATCTCCGCGGTGGAGGCCATGCCGATGGCCGAGGACAGGTGGAAGTAGACGACCTGCGGGGTGCGGAAGACCGCGGGCATGTCGATGGCGCTGCCCAGCGGGCCCTTCGCGTATGCCTCGCGCGACGAGGCGTTCAGCGCCTCGCAGTCGGCCAGCCGGTTGATGATCGCCTGGAGGTGCGACCCGGCGAGCTTCAGCTCGCGGCTGACCTTGCGGAACGGCTCCTTCTCGGTGAGCACCCGGGCCAGCTCGCGGAACGAGTGGATGCCCTCGGGCCGGGCCTTGAGCGCCTGGTGCAGCATCTCGGCGTTGGCGTCGGAGAAGTAGCCGCGGCCGTAGTCGCTGCCGTACTGGAGCCCCAGCGCGGCGGTCAGCACGTCGGTCCGCTGGTAGGTCGACAGCCGCCCGAGGTGCGACTGCGTCAGGGGGTTGAAGACGTAGGTGGGGCGCTCCAGCTCGTTGGTGAACCAGCGGAAGGGCAGCCCGGCGCGCCCGGCCTCGATGCGCGCCCCCTCGAAGAGCGCCAGGTCGTCGCCCTTGAGGTCGATGATGACGACCGAGCAGTCCCCGAAGCGGATGAACTGCGTCACCAGCGAGGCGATGCCCAGCGAGGTCTTGCCCGAGCCCGAGTCGCCGAGCAGGTGCGCGTGCTCGGCGAAGACCGAGCGCGGGACGATCACCGGCGTGTCGTCCCAGGCGTTGACGCCCAGGAGCAGGCTGTCCCGCTCGATGGTGTCCCCCGAGGCCCGGATGCGGCCGACGAGGTCGTCCCAGGTCTCGGTGTTCAGGAGCCGCGCGCCCGACTCGGTCCGGAACTCCTGGCCCCAGAGCCCGGCGACGCGGGCCGACGTGGCGAAGCAGCATCCCAGGACGTAGAGCGGCGGGACGACGGCGAAGGCCAGCGGGATGAGCCCGTATTTGAGCAGGACCTTGACGAGGTTGACCAGGCGGGAGGTGTAGACGCCCCAGGCCGAGCGACCCGCGGCCGGAGGCGCCGCGGCGGACGTCGTGGCGGAGGGCTCGGCGCCCGACTCCCGCGCGCGGCGGAGCCGGTCGAGGTATGCCTGGCGCTGTTCGGGCCGGAGCCGCCGGAGGTACGCCTCCTGCCAGGGCTGGAGCGCGGGCACCGCCCCGCCCCCGGCGGCGGGGCCCTCCGCCTCGGGCTGATAGGAGACGAGCCGGATCGTGCCGCCGGGCGGGGACGCCGCGCCGAGGGGGATGCCCCAGAGGCCGTCGGCCCGGAACCGCTCCCAGGTCTGGCGCTCGCGGTCCGAGAGCTGCACGAGGAAGCAGGCGAACAGGGCGACGGTCGCCCACGTCATCCGCCGCCGCTGGGTGTAGCTGCCGCTGGGCGACTGGAACAGGCCCGGGGCGCTGGCCCCGTGGCGATTGTAGGCGAACCACGCGACGACGGCCTCGCCGAAGGCACGGAGCATCGTCCGGAAGCCGACCGGCCTGCGGTCGAACAGGTAGGCCAGCAGCCGCTCGCTGGCCCAGGGGAACGCGACCAGCGCCGCGAGCCCGGCGAGGAGCATCGGCAGGTGGACGACGTAGCCGCTGGAGGTGATGAAGTTGTAGACCAGCGGGTGCGACCGCGCCAGGTCGAACCAGTATTCCGTCGGCCGGTCCTTCTCCAGGACGAAGACCGCCAGCAGGATGCCGCCGATGGCCAGCGCCGCCAGGCCGTACAGCTCCAGCCCCTTCGCGGGCGTCCGGCTCGGCCGGGCGCGGCGCGCCCAGTGGCCCCGGAGCGTCATCGCCCGGGACCGCGGCAGCGGCGCGCAGGTCTTCAGGTGGAAGTAGTGGGTCGCGAAGAGGTCCGAGAGCCGCACCGCGGCGACGGTCGCCAGGAGCAGGTACGCCCACGGCTCGATGAACGTGAACAGGGCCACCACCACCAGCGGCCCCAGGCCGACGTAGAGCGCCCACCGCCAGCGCGGCTTCTCGCGCCCGAGGTCGTTGAGCGCGAAGAGGTAGAGCGCGAAGGTGGCGACCAGCCCGACGAGCGTGGAGCTGAAGATCGTGCGCTGGTAGAGGTAGCCGTACCCGGCGATGAACAGGCTCGTGGCCGCGTACCCGAGCAGCAGCAGCCGGACGTGGCGGCGGTCCTCGGCCGGGGTGTGGCGATACGTCGGGTATTGCAGCTCGGCGCCGGAGGCGTCCGGGAGCCGGTCGGCCTGGAGCGGGTTCCCCCGCGGCTGGCGGATCGAGTCCGGCCAGCGCGGCAGGAGGGTGAACCACTGCCACCACCAGAAGTTGCTCACCGCCGCGCCTCCGCGATAAGGGGGGCCAGCTCGGGGACGACCTCGACCCGGAACCGGATCGGCCAGTGGTGCCGCCGCAGCGCCGCGCGGATGGCCTCGGCCTTCTCCGCCCGCGCGGTCACGACGGCGATCAGGAACTGCCCGCGCTCGATGAGCCGGGCGAACGGCTCGTGCCGTTGGCGCTCCCCCAGATCACCCCGACACTTGCGCACGACGTGGTCCACCCCGCCCCCGCAGTCGACCCGGATTGAAGCGAGGCGGGTCGTCTCGCCGTCGCGGTCGAGGTAGTAGCGGGAGGCGTCGACGCCCGGCACGAGGTACTCCGGGTGGTGTTCCTGGAGTTCCCGGCGGGTGAGCCGCTCGCGGCCCTCGGCGGCGGTGCAGAACAGGAGCGTGCCGTATTCGATCGGCAGCGCCTGCACCCCCAGCGGCTCGGTCCGCTTGCGCGAGGCCCCGAGCAGCCGGGCGCCCTCGGGCCCCAGCAGGTAGTAACTCCGGGCCCCGGCGGCGTCGAACCGGTGGACGTTCAGGAGCCCGTGGCGGCAGAGCCGGGAGGTGACCTTGGTCACGGCGTTCGGCTCGCACTCGGCGAAATAAAGCCGGTGGAGCACCTCCCGGGTGGTGAGCCGGTAGCGGAGGACGTGCTCGAAGATCTCGTCGTCCCGCGGCCCCAACCGCGCCCTGCGGCCCTGCGACGTGGTCATGGAAGAGAGGTTCCCCCGCGCACCGAGATGCTCGATCGACCCGACCGACTCGACTCGCTCACCACAGCTCGTAGGGGAGCTGCCGCTCGGCGCAGTCCTCGTGGAAGTCTGCCACCCGGGCGGCGTCGTACGCCCCGCCGAACTCCAGCACCAGCCGGGGGCGCTGCCCCGCCCCGCCCGCCAGGACGGCGTCGGGGAGCTTCTCCCCGCGCCGGTGCGGCGCGAGGACGTCCTCCCCGATCCAGGCGTCGGCCGCCTCCGGATTCGATGCACGCAATCGTAGATACACGGCCGCGACGCCGAGGTCGTGGGTCGCCTGGAGGCCGCGGCGCAGCTCCCCGCGGAGCCGACCCCCGTACTGGTTCGCGCCGAAGCGGGTGGCGAGGACGACGGTCGCCAGTCGCGGCCCATCACTCCAGCGTGATTGCAAGCGCCACGACGCCGCGTCGAAGTCCGGCGCGGGCGCGCCGGGATGCCACGCGACGACGGGGGCCTCCAGCGGCGGGAGCGGCCGGACCGGGACGCGGAGCCGCCGCACGAGCCCGGCGGCGGCGAGCCGGGCGAGCCGCCTGCGGGCCCCCGCCAGTCCGGCCTCCGTCGGCCCCCACCAGCCCGCGGCCACCTGGTCGAGCGTCAGCAGGCGCACCTTCAACGCGAGCGTCCGGAGGATGTCGTCGTCGCGGGAGACGAGCTGCATGACGCACCCCGTGGCGTCGTCGGGCGCTGGGACACAAGGCACTGCAACCACGCACACAGCGGCCGAATATCGTACCCGGCCTCGCGCCCGAGGTACAGGCCCGGGTGTGAGCAACAACTCGGGGCTGATGCCTGGGGGCAGCGTGCGGCGCAAGCCGAGCCGCCCGAAGCGGCTCGGCTGCCGGTGACGGCACGCCGACGGACACCCCGGCGGCGGGGTCGAGGTGCCATGTGAGATGCCGCCAGACTGGGGGGGCGGAGCCCCCCGGGCCGCCCCGCGGCGGCCCGCACGCGAGCCGACCCAGGCGAGCGAGACCCCGCACCCGGCCCCAGCCGGGTCGGGGCCGGGCGAGCGGCCCAGCTCGCCCGAGGGCGTCCAGCCCGGGGGGCCGCACCCGCCCCGGCGGGTCGGCCCGTTTCGCCCGTCCAGGGCGGCGGAGCGTCCAGCGGAGCAGGCAGCGGACGGGCGGCGTCCAGCCGACCGGGAGCGCGGGCAACGGGGGGCACGGCCGCGGGGGGCAAGGCCCGTGACGGGCGCCGCCCGGCGGGGGCCTTGCCCGCGGCCGGGGTCGGCCGGGTTGTCGAGGGGAGCCGACTTCCGCGGCGGCGGAATCGGGCGACGCTCGGGGGCGGGGGTGAGCCGCGCGCATCT
>Ga0182738_1007476_pt1 | contig 11096 bp, 9 predicted proteins | sample eDN5th30CBELigMG_FD_128876 | JGI IMG/M metagenome (GOLD analysis project Ga0182738, IMG submission 128876) | Enriched Miracle-Growth compost microbial communities from Emeryville, California, USA - eDNA 5th pass 30_C BE-Lig MG (version 2)... ... | reverse complement strand
TACGAGCATGGTCAGCGGATGCATGGCCTCGTCCATGCGCAGGCCTTCCACGTAGGGCCAATCCACGATGCGGTCCTTCAGGCCGGGCATGGCGTCTGGCTGTACGGCAGTGACAAACTGCACGTACTTCGCCTTGCTGGTGGGCCTGACCTGGCTGAGCAGCACAGAAAGCGGATAGCCGCTCCAGGGAATGACCATGGACCATGCCTCGACGCAACGCAGGCGATAGATGCGCTCTTCCATCGCACTCAGGCCAAGCAGGTCATCGAGGTCCAGCGTGCGGGGTTTTTCCACCTCGCCTTCAATGTCCACGGTCCAGGGCTTGCTGCGCATTCTGCCCGCGTAGCGAGCGGGATCACCCTTGCCGGTTCCGAACTCGTAGAAGTTGTTGTAAGCGCTGACGTCCTGCTCCGAGGTCGGCTTGTCTTCCAGCCAGTACCGGGGGTTGGGGGTACTGTGCAGCATGCCCTTCGCCTGCGCCGCCGGCGCATCGCGGCTGCCAAGGATGCCGGCCCCCGTCATCCCTCCTGCCCCGACAGCCGCGATCCCGGCGCCGGCCCGCCGCAGCCATTGCCGCCTGGAATGCCAGACAGTTTCGGCGGTAATCTCGGATGGCGGAATATATGGAAGCTTAATGCGCGGCATGATCAGGGCTCCTGTACGCGTTGGGGCGCTACTGCAGAAAGGGAATAGGCCGGTCGGCGGCTGTCGCTCACAGACCGGCTCACTATCCACTGTAGCGACCGAGGCCTGACCCCCTCATGACGGCCGGATGACAAGTCTGTCATCATCGGCGAGCCAGCCGCCCCGTTTATCGCAGTTGGCAGCGGCGCGGCGGTATGACCCTGTTATAGGCATTGACAACCTTTTACAGCCCCATCCGCAGCACTTTGCTACGGTAAATATTGGTTTATTCAAGGAGATGAAATGACTGTCAAGAAGCTTGCCTTTGTTCTTGCCCTGGCCGGTTGCGGGGCCCTAGCCGCATGTTCGACGCCGACAGAGATCACGACCACCGACGGCCAGACCACGGTGTCGTCCGACAAGCCCGAGGTGGATGAAGACAGCGGTTTCGTGACGTACGAGAAGAACGGACAGGAAGTGCAGGTAAACAAATCCGAAGTGCGCGACATGAAGCCGGTTGAATAGGCGATCGGACAATATGATTGGCGGCGCGCGTGGAAACTGCGTGGACGACCGCCCGATCCAAGGCATTGCCAGCCTGGCGTGGCTGGACAGACAATGCGCATCCAGCCACTCTTTTCGGGGCGTGAAGCAGGGACGACGAGCCTGCACGGCGCAGCATGCCGTCTGCCGCGCATGCATGGCTGGATACAGCCTTATAAGTCCAGCACCAGCAAATCACCTTTGCATCGCGAAACGCATGCAGTCAGATACTCTGACCGCTCATCGTCATTCAGGATAAAGTCGTTGTGTTCCACTTCGCCGGAAAGATAGCGAAGCCGGCATGTGCCGCACAGCCCCGAGACGCATGAAGTCTCTATGTAAACACCTGCATTCTCCAGGGCGGCAGCAATGGACTCGTCCGGCGGCACGGTGATTAGCTGTCCCGTGCTGGCAATTTGCACCTGAAAGCTGTCCGGCCCGGAGCTGCTGCCCGCCTGCGCAGCAGGGCGTTCCGGCGCCTTGAAATGTTCGCAATGTACTGCCGAGCCAGGCCAGTGCTCCGTGGCCTGGGCACACGCTTTCATGAAGCCTGCCGGCCCGCAATAATAGACTTCGGCCCCTTCCTCGACAACGCGCAGCAGGCCCGCAATATCAAGCCCATCCTGGGGGCTACCGCCATCGAAGTGGAAATATACCTTTCCGGATTTGCCCAGGCTCTCCGAAAGAAACTCCCGGAATGCCACAGCGTCGCTGTCCTTGGCACAGTAGTGCAGCTCGAATTCCCGCCCCTGATCCAGGAGCGTATGCACCATGGATTTCAGAGGCGTTATGCCGATACCGCCGGCCAGCAGGATGACTTTGCCACCTCCTCCGCCCAAAGGGAAATTGTTGCGTGGCGCACTGACCTGTATGGTTTTCTGCACCTGCCAGGCACCATGCAGACACTTGGAACCGCCGCGGCCATTCTCGTCCCTCAACACCGCAATCATGTAATGATGCGTTTCGGCTGGGTCGCTGCAAAGCGAGTACTGCCGTACCAGCCCGCCAGGTAAATGAACATCAATATGCGCGCCGGCGGTAAAAGGCGGTAACGGCTGCCCTTCGGGATGAACCAGCTCGTACGAATTGATGCCCCGGCCCTCATATCGGATCTGCTTGATGATCAGCTCGAGATGCGCCGAGGGATGGAGGTTTACGCTCTCTGACATAGAGGCTCCTCGTTATAGAGTAAAAGGAACAGTTGGGGCACGCTCGCATGCCCCGCACTATCCAGGGGTAGGCCGCATATCGCCCCACCGCGAGCCCATCATGATTTCGGGCCACGATACTGCGAGGCACACCTGATGCCTCAGCTACTTGCCGGCCGGCATAGCCTGCTGCTCCAGTTCCCGCTGCAACTGCAACTCCACCTCGTTCATTCTTTGCCGTACAAACTCATTGCGCTGCTCGCCCGACATACTGTCGCTTTCGCTCAGGATGCTCACTACTTGCTTGGCAAGATATCGACGGCGCTTGACTTCATCGACCACATCCTCGGCCTCGGGCATGTTGAAAACATTTCCAGAACAATAGCTGTTGGGCGCCCCGCCCATGGATCTGAACCATTCTGCGAAGCTTGCCGGAGAGGCGGCTGGATTCGAACCTCGGATAGCGTCCCTGAGCAGCTTACGGAACATATACAATCCAGCGTCGAATTTTGTCGGGTTCTCGAGGGCGTGCACAGCAATTGGCCGCTGGCTCACGATTGCCTCATAATCACCCGGGGCATACTGCGCATCTTTGTAGTTGTGCCGTTCCCGGTGATTGGCGGGAATTGGCGGCAGGTCTTCCAGACTGTACTGGCCGAACCGCTCAGGACGCCGCATTGCAACCTGCCCTTCGAGGAAATCGATCGTCTCATAGCCCACAAGGCTCTTATCCCCTACGCCTCGTGTATCGATGCCGGGGCCCATGACGCGCCAGCCAATCATCTTGCTGTTCTCATCGTCCACGGGAACGGTCCAGCGAATCATGTGAAAACGGCTGAAGAGCTTCTTCTTTTTGCCATCTTCCGACGTATAGGCATGCAAACTGAGGTTGGGCAGAACCTGGTGCTGAATGCGAATGTGCATGTGATCCTTGTCCGCTCGACGGGCACCGGCACAGGCCAGCCCGCGCCCCTGATGGATAGGGATGAATTGCATGTCCGGCGCCACCTCCATGGCAGCCGCACCGACCTCGTCAAAAGTCGTACCCTGGTAATGCCCGCCCACCACGCTTATCTTGGCGTGCAGCGACATTGTGTGATAGTTGTCCGCCGCATTATCCTGTACCTGGAGCCAATTGCAGTGCTGGAAATTGCTGTACGGTACCAGCTCGTCGCCGGGCATGACAGAGAAATTTCCTTCCCACTCCGGAAATGGAGGCTCTTCTTCCGGAGGCCCCATATAAGCGAATACAAGACCATTGCGCTCAAGCGCCTTGTATGCCCCCTGCTGTATCGAGCACGCAAATTTCCGGGCCTCCTTTTCCTCACCTTTTGGGAAAGGCGCGTGCAGGCAGGTGCCATCGACATCGAATACCATGCCGTGGTAGCAGCACTGGATGCCTCGCTCTTGTATGGCGCCATATTCAAGCGAAGCGCCGCGATGCACGCAATGCGCATGCAGTACGCCGACACGGCCTGAACCGTCACGGAACGCTACCAGCTCCTCGCCAAGAATCTTCAGATAGCGCGGCGTATCGGTCAACTCGATAGACATGCATACCGGATGCCAGAATCGTCGCATGTATTCGCCAAGCGGCGTCCCAGGCCCAGTCCGGGTAAGTTCGGCATCGGGCGCGGGCACACTGTTCGAATGATAGCCGCCGAACGGCATCAGTTTTTTCGCGGGTGCTGCCGCGGTTCCTGCGCTGCGGGCTTCGGCAACCTTGTCCATCACCCTGTTCATGTCGTTCTTCATTGCCTCTTTCCTTTTGTCATCATGTGATCGTGCGACGATCGGTTAAATCGGCACAAGGGGCCATCCCCAGCGCCTATGTTTCTGCACAGTCCTTGGTCCAATACCTTTTTATGTATTCTGAACTCTGTATACAAAGATAAATTCTTGAAAATTGAAAGTACATAAGTAATAACCCTAGAAAATATAGGCTTGCAGCATGGGCCCAGAGGGAAATGATTCCAGCAACTACAATGCAGTGTTAATGTAGTCAGTATTCAGAGTTCAAATACTGCGTTGCCATGAAAGCAAGATTCGCCAAACTGAAAGCACGCCCCGACTATGTCGAGGAGGTCTATAAAGCGCTGCTCGATGCCATTTGCGCGGGCACGCTGGCCCCGGGACTGCGCATTACCCAGGAAGAAATTGCGGACCAGTTTTCAGTATCCAGATCGCCTGTGCTGCAGGCGATACGACTACTCAAGAATGATGGATTACTGACAGACGCACCTGGCAGAGGCATATTGGTCGCCCCCCTGGAACCGGAACTGATTGCCCATATCTACGAAATACGCAGTGCGCTCGACGGTCTTGCGGCCCGCCTGGCCGCTATGCGAAAGAAGCGCATAGATCCCATTCTCATCGCAAACGGGCGTAAAGCTGCCATGGGCCATGGCGTAAAAGACCTGATCAATTCGGACGTTGCCTTTCATAGCGCGATTTACCAGGCGTCCGGCAATCCTCTTATCGCGCAGACCGCGCGTTTGCACTGGGTGCATTTACGAAGGGTTATGGGCGCGGTGCTGCAGTCATCGGGGCAACGTGAATCAATCTGGGACGAGCATGAAGAGATCGCCGCGGCGATCGCGCAAGGCGATGCCGACCTTGCCGAAGAGCTCGCAGAACTGCACGCGCATCGGGCCAGTGAACATCTGCTTCGCCGCCTGAATGAAGTACTGGCCGAAGAGGCGGACGCATATTTCTAGCCTCCTCCCACATGCAAGAAGTGGCTGCGCCGGCATGCGCGCAGCCACTTCTTGCGTTGCTCCTCTGTATCAGTTGCGAGCCTTGCCGCTGTTGACCAGCCTGGACGAGAGCCTGAAGGTCAATATACATCCCATGATCATGCATACAGCCAACCCAAGGACGCCGCTACCCGTGCTTCCAGTATTTGTCTGCAGCCATCCGATGAGGTAAGGGCTGATCACCCCGGAAATGCTGCCCACGGAATTCGCCATTGCGATACCTGCCGCGGCGGCCGCGCCACCAAGGATGGCCGGAGGTATCGTCCAGAACTGGGATATTGTTGTCATCACGCCCATTGTGCCCAAGGTCAATGCCATCATTGCAATGGCGGTGTTGTGGGCAAAGACGACACTCAAGCATAAGCCTGCGGCACCCACGACGCCGGGCACGGCAAGATGCCAGCGACGCTCCCCGGAGGCATCCGAATGGCGGCTTACCAGAATCATCGCAATGGTCGCGGCGGCGTAGGGGACTGCGGACAGCAGTCCGATATGCAGGTTGTCAGTCACGCCGCTATTCTTGATCAGGGAAGGCAGCCAGAAGCTGACCCCATACAGCCCCATGGTAAAGCAGAAGTAGATAATGCTCATGAGCAGGATCTTGGGGCTCATCAAACCATCCCGGATCGAATGCAGAGCGTGCCCGGCCTTCTCTTCGTCAAGGTTGCGTTGAATCAGACGTTTTTCAGCGCCGTTGAGCCACTTGGCATCGCTGACTTTGTCATCCAGATAAAACCACGCGACAAGACCGATCAGCACAGTAGGCAACCCCTGGAGCAGAAAAAGCCATTGCCAGCCTGCAAGGCCGTGCACCCCGGAAAAATGCGTCAGCATCCATCCCGACAGCGGCCCGCCTATGACTCCGGACATCGGTATGCCCGTCAGAAACAATGCGGTAACCTTGCTGCGGCGCGATGCTGGAAACCAGTAGGTGAGATACAGCAGTATGGCGGGGATGAAGCCAGCCTCGGCAACGCCGAGCAGGAAACGCATGACGTAAAAGCCGGTCGCCGAGCTGACGAACATCATTCCTGCCGAAAGCAGGCCCCACGTCACCATGATCCGAGCTATCCAGCGTCTGGCTCCGACGCGCAGCAGAATCAGGTTGCTGGGAATTTCAAAAGCCAAGTAGCCGACAAAAAAGATTCCCGCGCCAAGACCGTAGACTGCATCGCTCAGAGCAAGGTCGCTCATCATCTGCAGTTTCGCGAAGCTTACATTGATACGGTCCAGATACGCACAGACGTAGCACAGAAAAAGAAATGGCAACAAACGCCATATGACCCGGGTGTAGATTTCGTTCTCGCTTCGCACTGTCTGCTGCGTGGTTTCCGGAACAAAAGTCATGTCGGCGGCGCCGAGATTTCCCTGCTCTTGCATTGTTATCTCCTCTACTGTTTTTAGCGGCTGGGCCACCGCAAGGGCGGCTCAGCCAGTCGTTATTTACACAGGGCGCATTCAGTCGAACATGTCCGGCTGCGTAGCGGCCAACTGGTCCCATATCGTCTGGAAGTGAAGCCAGCCAATATATTCACTGCCCACATGTTCACGGCTGTAGCGCGCACGTTCGGGGGTCACCAGACGGGGAGTCTGGCCCGTGGCCTCGATCATGAGCTGCTGCTGGCAGCAACGCTCCAGGGCAATGAACCAGAAAGCCGCCGCTTCTATGCTGTGCCGGCTCGCGGTCAGCAGGCCATGATTCTGATGGATTGCCGCCTTTACGCCCTTGAATGCGTGAGCGACTTTGTGCCCGGCTTTTACCTCCACGGCCACCTGGCCGGCTTCGTCTCCGATCACGACGTGATCCTCGTAGAAGGCCGCCGCATCCTGCGAAATCGGCTCGAGCCGCTTTCCGAGGGAGGCAAAGGCTGTTCCATAAGTCGTGTGCGCGTGGCACATGGCGACGATATCCTGATGTTCCTCATGAACTGCGGCATGCAGGACAAACCCCGCGCGATTGATCGCGTGCCGTCCTTCCACCACCTTGCCCTTGTGATCGGCAAGTATCAGGTTGGACACCTTCACCTGCGAGAAATGTATGGCCATGGGGTTGGTCCAGTACAGCCCCGGATCCTCTGGATCACGGATCGTCAGATGCCCCGCAAAGCCATAGTCATACCCCTGCATCGCGAATGCCCTGCAGGCTCCAACTAACCGCTCTTTGAGGTGCTGTCGTTGCTGGGCAACGTTGTCGAAGGCGGGAAGCTCGGGGAAGATCAACCCTTGCTGTTCAGGCTGATAAATGGATATCCGGCCGTCTTCCAGGATAGGGCCTTGCTGGGTGTTAGGTAATGCTGCCATGTGAATCTCCTGAGCGCTTGTCGTCTGAATATGACGCGGTTGGGTTGTAAACTGAGCGCCATCTTCTCCCGCATGAATATCATTGACAAGCGATGCTTTTTCATGAAAGCATGAATCATATTCATGCGTATTGAGCCAATTTTTCCATGAGACGCGTACCGAATTTCTCATTGCTGAAGGCGTTTGAAGCCGCTGCGCGATTGAACAGCTTCACCCTTGCTGGCCAGGAGCTGAACCTGACCCAGTCCGCCATCAGCCACCAGGTCAGGAAGCTGGAAGAGCATCTGGAGCGCCGCCTTTTTCTACGCCGCAATCGCCGGGTGTCCCTCACCCCCGAGGGCAAAAGGCTCCAGGAAAGCCTCTCTCGCGTCTTTGACGCCATCGAATCGGCGTGCAGCGAGGTTCAGCTTGCACCGCACTCTCATGTGCTGGCCGTCCACTGCCCTCCCAGCCTGGCCGTAAAATGGCTAAGCTCCCGCCTTCCCCATTTCATGCAGGCGCATCCGGATATCACGATCCGGCTGACGTCCGGCGCCGAGCCGATCAACCTTGCGCGTGCGCAAGAAATAGACGTCGCCATCTCTTATGGGATGGCTCACGAAGCACGAGGCATCAGCACCCTGGCGATGGGAAAAGAACGCAACGTTCCACTTTGCTCGCCGTCCCTGCTTAAGCCGGGCTTATCCGCTGCGGATCAGATCCGCCAATTGCCACTGATCGACTCGCAGCTGAACCGGGTCAGCTGGCCTCAATGGTTTGCACTCAACCGCCTGGAGCTTCCGGCGGGAACGCGCCTGTCGTTCGACAGGGCTGCGTTGTGCATCTCCGCGGCCGTCGACGGGGTGGGCGTGGCACTGGAAAGCACCCGCCTTGCCGAACAGGAAATCGCGCGTGGCGATCTGATCGAACTCGGAGCCGGGCTGTTCAAGGCGATGAAAGTAGAAACCCATTTTCTGTCCTATCGAACCAACGAGAATGATCTTGAAAAGGTTGCTTTGTTTCGGGACTGGCTCATGAGCCAGTCCGCAACGTGATCCTTCAGCGGGCTGGCTGCGTATAGCGCTGGTCTCTACGATGATGTATATCAACTGAGGCGGAAATCGCGGTTCCCAGACACTACCGTCGCGTGGGGAACAATAGTAAGCGTGGACGCCACCACAACGCCCAGTGTGTACCCATCCGGGTTGGAATGTGCCAGCAGGTTTGTGCTGATGATGCCAGACGTACCAGGTCGGTTCTCAACCACGACAGCATCTGACAACGGCCAACTGCTGAGCATGGAAAAGCACCCTGCACGCAAGCTATCCACCTTGCCTCTGGCCACGGCGGCAAGATCCGTTTCTGCCTTGTGGAAATCCGCCAATATCGCGTCGGCATGCCGGCACAAGGCTTGCCCCAAAGCAGTAGGCCGCATCCCTTTCGTCGTGCGCTCGAAGGCTGTGCCACCCACGCACTCTTCAATATCGACAAGTGCGCGTGACAGTCCCGACTGAGCCATGCCCAATTGCATGGCAGCCCCGGCTCAAGGAGCTGTCAGCCAGTGTACGCTGAATGAATGTCCGGCATCCAGCCACGCGGCTTCGGGCACAAAACCCGAGCGCGCCGCCAGCTGGCGAAACCCGTCCATGGTGAACTTGTATGAATTCTCGGTATGGATGGACTCGCCCTCCTCAAACATGTATTGCGCGTCGCCTATTTTCACGCGCTGCCTGCGCTTGCTGACCAGGTGCATCTCTATGCGCTGCAGCACGGGCTGGTACAAGGCATGATGAGCGAACCCGGCCAGGTCGAAATCAGCGTCCAGCTCGCGGTTGGCGCGTGCCAAGAGGTTGAGGTTGAAAGCGGCGGTCACCCCTTGCGCATCGTTGTAGGCCGCATGCAGCAAGGCGGGATCTTTTACGAGGTCCACGCCTATGAGCATGCCGCCCCCGCTGAGCAGGCTTGCGGTTCTCGATAGAAATGCCTGCGCCTCAGCAGGGTCCATGTTTCCCAGCGTGGATCCGGGAAAGAACCCTATCCTTCGCCGCCTGGGGCCCTCTGTTTCTGGCAATGTTGCAAGCGCTGTGTAATCACAGACCACCGGGCTGACCTGCAGCGCGGGAAAGTCTGCCGACAGTTGCTGCGCCGCAGACTTGAGATGTTCCCCGGATATATCAATGGGAACATAGCGGCAGGCGAAGTTGTGCCGGCGAAAGCCTTGGAGCAGCAGCCTCACTTTATGCAGGGATCCTGCGCCAAACTCCACAAGATCGATATCTCTGCCCATCAGCCTGACCATCTCTGCCGCATGGCGTTCCAGAATGCCGACCTCTGTGCGCGTGGGATAGTATTCGGGCAATGTGCAAATACGATCGAACAGTGCCGAGCCAGCCGCATCATAGAAATATTTGGGAGGAATGCTGCGGGTCGCGGCATTCAGCCCCTTGGTCAGATCCATAAAAAAGGCATCCGATTGTGCACATAATGCTGGCGAGGTGTCACGCGTGTCCATGGCAATACACTCAGAGGTCGCGGGCAAGACGCAGGCCGGTAAACTGCCAGCGCGCGGCGGGTGGAAAGAAATTGCGGTAGGTTTTGCGGCTATGGGAATCCGGCGTGGCAATGCTGCTGCCGCGCAGAACCTGCTGACCCACCATGAATTTGCCGTTGTATTCCGAGGCAGGGCCTGGCAAAGGCCTGAAACCGGGGTATGGTGCATAAGCCGATCGCGTCCATTGCCATACATGGCCGAATGCCTGCGGCAACCCCTGGGCTTCGCAGGCGGCCTCCCACTCGAACTCGGTTGGCAGTCGGGCCTGCGCCCATTCCGCATAGGCACAGGCCTCATAGAAACTGAGATTGGCAACCGGCGCCCCGGGATCCAGGGGCTGTAGTCCGTATAGACCAAACACCTGCCATTCCGATTCCGGCATGCGCCCCGCAAGGCGAGGCTCATCGCGCCGCAGCCAGTACATGGGCGCCCTCCAGTCCTCCGACTGCACCGTCGCCCACCCCTCGGACAACCATAGCTCAGGCCGAACATATCCGCCGTCTTCCATGAAGGCGAGGTAATCACCGCAGCTTACCAGCCGGCTGGCCACGGCATAGGGCTGCAGCCATACGGGATGACGGGGTGTTTCATTATCAAAGGCGAAGCCGCTGCCATCATGGCCGACTTCAGTCATGGCGCCGCCCAACTCCAGCCATTCCATGGATGCCGGCGGCGTCTCGGCCTTGAAAGCGCCGCAAGATGAATCCATCCCGGAAAGCGTCTGGCAGGCCGTACGGCCCTCAGGCATCTTGCTCCGGTATGCAGGCAACAGCGGGTTGCACGAAAGCGCATGCAGAATATCCGTCACCAGCAGCTCTTGATGCTGCTGCTCATGCTGAAGCCCAAGGACGATGATGGGTCGCGCCTTGCCCCACGCATTCGCATCAAGCCCATCAAACCATGCCTCCATGGCATCGTCGACATGCCGCCTGTAGGCCAGCACCACATCCAGCGCGGGGCGGCTGAGCATGCCGCGCCGCGGCCGGGGCTGCCGTGGCCCGAGCGCTTCGTAATAAGAATTGAACAGATAATGAAAGGCCGTATCGAAAACCCGGTAGGCCGCCGCATGCGGGCGCAACAGCATTGCTTCGAAAAACCAGGTCGTATGCGCAAGATGCCATTTGGTCGGGCTGGCATCAGGCATGGACTGAATGCACTGGTCTTCGGCGCTCAGGCTGGCGGTCAAGCTCAAGG
>Ga0182738_1007475_pt1 | contig 11096 bp, 7 predicted proteins | sample eDN5th30CBELigMG_FD_128876 | JGI IMG/M metagenome (GOLD analysis project Ga0182738, IMG submission 128876) | Enriched Miracle-Growth compost microbial communities from Emeryville, California, USA - eDNA 5th pass 30_C BE-Lig MG (version 2)... ... | reverse complement strand
TTTCTTTTTCTTGAGATCTTAGTTTCAAATTTTGAGGCATGGAGAATTTTTTGGTCTACATTCGAGAGGAAAAGTCCAACCAATACAGCATCTCTGGGTTGCGCCGTCACAGCAGAAGTTCCAGCATTCGATTTGAGAATCAGAGCACTTTGAAGATACTTGTGAACTGCGGGAGCTGAGAAAGGAATTATCAGCCAAGTTAGCAGTGATGAATAAAGCCAAAAGCAAGCCCAAGAACAAGTTTTTAGTCATAGGATTGAATGTTAAAGACCAATTAATTCTTTACAACCTCCCGGAAAAAGTTGCTTTAAAAGCGCAAAGTGATAGATGAAATAAAGAATTTAAGGGATTGATAAATTTTTATTTGAATGAGAATCAATTTTATGGACAATTTTTTTTAATTAAAAATGAGAGAACTCTTACGGTAAATATTGAGTTCAAGATGTGCGATGATTTTCCAAGGGAACCAGTCTTTGAACCCAGCTTGAGAATAGTCTCCTTCTCTTGATCTTCAAAGCCAATAACCAAGAAAGTTGGCGATCTTTTATGACTGGGGATTTTTTTAATTAAACACAAGCCTGATTGGCTTCATTCTTTTCTGATGATCAATTTCTATATTTTCATTTTTGATGCAATTGCTCGCTTGGAGAGTGAGGAGATTTGTTATCAATCAAGTCAGTTTCTCGTCATACACCTGATATCAAAGACTTGGAGGGAAAACAAGAGGAGCATTGAGATTTTCAGATTTGAAAAAAAAAAGAAACCAATAAATATTTTCACAAAGAATAAAAGTTTTATTTATTCAGAGTGAGTCTTGGAGCTTTGAGAGCTCTTCTTTTCGATGTTGAAACCTGGTGATGAGAAACAGATATGAGGTTTTTTTTGTGGTCCTAATTTTTGTCCTGCGCGTGTCCGTGAGAATCATATCCGGGACAAATCGCCCTTTGGCAAACCCGCCAGCTCGTCTCACAAACAAAGAATCTGAGGATAAGCCAAGAAGAAAAAGTTTTCCTTGAGAACGAGAGTCCAGAAATACGCACCTTTCTGTTAAAATCCTTGGGAATCTTTTTGTCCAAGGCATGTTGAGAATAAATTTTTTTAAGTCTGAAGAAGATTCCTCAACTAAAGATTTTCAATTATAACGTGAATGTCGCACGAAATAGATGTTGGCGTTAGATAGGATCACTCATGGTGAAATCAATTAACTAGGATTCTCTTTCTTCTCTTGATGCTGTTTTCGAATCAGAAGGTGGTCTGCTTTTTAAATGGCTTGATTTTTCTCATTGAAATAAGTTTCGAGAGAATATCACCAATAATATCAAGTTAAGAAAAGAGATTTAAATAAGGCTACAAGGCTGAGTGAAGAAGCTCCACTAGTTCCATTATTTTGTAATAATTCCAGATTTGACTCTGTGAGTATGACTTTTAATGCAGCCTTATTATTTGTATTTACAAACTGAAATGTTCAAGACTGGGGTTCAAAAAAATTTTTGGGAAATGAAATCTTTTTGCTTTTTCTCTCGAGTCTAATTTACAAGATAAATAAGGCTTCCCAAAGTGCCTAACTTTGTCGAATCTGATAATTTCCTTGAAAAAGAAACAAATAACAGAAATTGAAAAATTTGTGTTAAAATTTCTTTTTTGAGAATTTGGTTGAAAACCTTTGGTGGGGAGAAATTTGCAACAAAATTTTTTTTCACTTTTTTGGTCATTTGGGAGATTCAAAAAATTAGATTCGAATGAGAGGCTTTAATGCCTTAATCTTTGAGACTTATCATAAAAATCCTGAGGTTGAAAAAAAGGTCTCTAGAAAATAAGTTGTGTTTGACTCTTTGAGGGAAATGTAGGATTTTTTGGAAAGGATATTCAGCAAAGTCTGGGAAGCCCTGAAGAGAAATATTTTGAAAAATGTTGCAAGCAGCCTGATGTTATTTGAAGCATTTCCTGATGTCTATTTGACCTGAATTATTTTTTCCTGTTCAATAATAATATTCTTCTTCATTCTCTATTCCTCACCAAAAAAAGAGCAATTTTCACATTATTAGTTCAGACTTTTATAATTTTTAATAAATATCTCATTCCTTTCAAAAAAAAAAATTTCTCAACATCATGAACCAAAATCGCGTTGCTTTTCTTGCAATCATTAACAACCAAGTACTCCCTTTTGCATCCCCAAACACCCCTCATTCCACAATAGGATCAACCTATTTACATGAAAAACTTCCTTTCCAATAATGAAAATGACATTCAATTCCAACTTTATTCTTTCACAGCTCTCGAGATGATCGAATTACAAAGTTCTCTATTCACAATCTTCTCCTCTTATAATCTCTTTAGTCAAAAAGAAACTCGCTCAAAATAGTGCTTTGAGCTCTTATATCGGTATTACCTTTCTCTTTTGCAAGCTTTATTTTTGACATGAAACAGGTTTATTGACCAACATTTATTTAAGTGAAGGAGAATATGACGTCTACGGATATTGTTCAGCTACCAAGACCAGAATTATTGTTATCTTGACTCAAAAACTCAATACTGAAATATATAATGAGAATACTCTTAAACAAGTAATCATTATTTTTTGGACTGAACTGATTAATTGAAAGTTCTTTAAAACAATTCATGAGGTTTATTTACAAGATTTGTTCAATCCTTTCCATGATATCAGAAATGGCTTATCTGAATATTTCCAACCTAAACTCAACAAAGCAATCGAGTTATATGAAAAAGCCCTCTAAATAAATCATATTTTTTAATTCTCTCCTTCTGAGTGGAATAGTCTTTCATAATTCTCAAAGCACAATACACAATCCTCTTTGAATGTATGGAGTTGTAAAGTATTGTCCATATAAAAGTTTGTATGCTTAAATAATTATGATGATTAACTCTCACTCTTCTGATCAAAGAAAACCATCTCAATACTGTTTTCAAGGATCATGAAATCCAAATCTAAAACTATCTGAGAATCTTTGTATAAAAAAGAGAATTCAAAAAATTTTTTCCCAAATTTATTCGCCAAAAATTTTACTTTATCATGCTTTTCACATCAAAAACAAAACTTCTCTTTTCTCTTACATCTCATCACCTCTTCAAACGTTCCTCGTACTTCTTCGTTACCCCATCTATGTCATATTTTTGCACTGCGTCAACTTCTATTGCCCTCAAAAAGCACTTGATCTCCTTTAATGAAAACGAATATGAGCAAATTAAACACAATTTTGGTCTTCATTCAATCAATGACTTGAAGATTCTCACAGAAAAATACAAGAAACATACAGCTAAACTCTCCATTAACGAGCATATTCTATTTTTGAGTACTTACATGGACATATTCGCAAAACAAGAAAAGAAGATTGATGCTAATCAGCTTCCTCTCATCAATACTCTGGCGACTAGAATCAAAAGCTTATTGAGAGAAACAGAAGAAGAATATCCTTTGATTGCAACCCTTTTGGAGGCACTAAATATACTAGAACTTTATAAAGATAAAGAATTGTGGCTTATTCTTGGAGATTATGTGATCAATGGAAGAATGAATTATGGATTTAAAGAGTGTCTGAAGGCTCTAGAGAATAGCAACCATATCAAACTTGTTGCAGATGATGATTATTATAATGAATTTTATTCTGCTCTTGAGAATAGAATTTTAGAAGAATATCCCAAGGAAATAATACCACTTGAAAGTCTTCTTAAAATTGTTCAGAAGTATAAACATCTCCAAAGAACAGCGAATCAGCAATTTCTTGACAAACTTGAGGGATCCTTTCAGCATCACCTTCTCGAGGCTACCGCTGATCTTGTGAAGCGGCCTGCAGAGGAGAGTCCATCTTTTATTGAAATAGCTTATTGCTTGTCCAAGTTAGACCACATTGATTCACAAACTATTGGTTATCTAATCACAATTATTGAGTCAAAATTGCAACAACAGGAAGGAGATCTCTTAGGTCTGGACTTTAAATCAGATGATTTTGCTCGTTTGGTTTATGTTTTTGGACGGAGCCAGCAACCAATTAGTAACACTGCTATTTCCTCTTTTATCAAGCAATCAGTCAAAGGAAACAATAATTATAGCTATCATATTCAGCATTTATGCTACTTATACGAATATCTTCCATTGTTAGACTGCTTTGAGGAAGAGTATGAGATAGAAAAGGGGTTGGGTGATAAAATATTCAACATACAAAGAGCTGGCTTTGATTTTTCCAGTGTGGAAAATTATATCAAATTAAGAGGCATACAAGAGTTTTCAAATGACCTTCGTATGTTACCTGATCGGGTAGCCACTCATTTGGATTTGCTATGCTTACAAAATCTCAAAACTGCGAAGAAGGACGAGGTGTTTAACCTTTTTGAATTCATTGAGAATAATAACTTACAAAGAAAATTCAAAGGCTATTATGAAGGGTTCCTCGGATTCTTTACAAATAATCTCAAGTACTATGATTTTGAACAATGGTGTCTGGTTTATTATTTCTTTGTAAAAGAAAATAATTACAAGAAAGATCCGAAATTAAGTGAGGACCTTGAAGTTTTAAAAGGGTATATCTACAGATTTTATAGTGCCGCAGATCTTGATCATACTGCTTTTTCTGAAAAGTTGGCAATTACCAGCAATTTTTATAAAATTTTAGAAGTCATCGATATCAATGAACTGAGCTCTTAATCTTGAAAAAGGACTTGTTTCTTTATATTTCTTTGTTTTGAGATGCTTCATGAGAAATAATTTTTCTGTACTTTTCTTCTTCTTGTTCGTGCGTTCAAACAAAATTTTTCTCAAGAAAAATCCGAAAAAAAATTATCCAGAATTTCATTTTCCCAACGCCTCGTCTCCCAAAAAAGAATCCTCTCGAACTCCAAAAGGCCACTGACACTCTGAATATAAATTCTACTTATAAATCTCTCAATTTTCCTTAATATCTCCCAAAACCCAAAATTGAATTATTGAATTCAAAAGGTAAATTTTGAAACGATATGTTTAAGTTTGAACAATAAAATTTTAAATTACTTTGATCTAGTATGCAAGAAGCTGCAAATCACACTACTGGCACTGCAAACTACACTTGGACTGGAATCATTGAATTCCTTCAAGAGCAACTCAACCAAAACACTATCCGCCAAAATGAATGGCTCCTTGAAAAACAGCATTTACAAGTTCCATTTCTTTCATATCTCAATTTACATTGAATCTCTTCTAGACCAAACTGGGCAAAACTGAAGGAGAACTCCGTGCTCTTGAACAAATTAATGCTGATCTTGTTAAAAGAGTCAAAATGTTAGAATTCTGTCTTCGTAAAGAGAGGTATAAAGTCTCCCAAGATTTTTCAATTATCTCATCATTTTCCTTCAGAGTCAAATATTCTGCTCTTCTCTCCAACAAGAAAATCACCATTCCGGAATTTAAGAATAATAATGAAACTTCTACTCTCAACCAATCTTCTTTTCTCAATCCCCAAAACTCTGCCTCACAATCCAAAAGAAAAACAAAAGGCTCACGAAATGCAATCCTCAAGTACCATTACAACCCAAACTCATCCTCAATAGTGAATAGATTCCTTGAAGAAGTTGGCTATGATGATGTTTCCTTAGACGACACCCTTGCTCTCGGTGAAAGAGGGCTCAGTATCCGCAATGAAGTCTCCCAATCTCAAAGAAATGACATCAGTGAACCTTTCTATAAATATACAGAGTAAGGGCTATTTTCTTTGTGTATAGTTTTTCATAGAATTTCTCATAGTGAGGCTGATAAAAGTGAACAGATTTCGGTCTTGGATAACTCTGCTTTCAAGAAACTGGACAAATCTCGGGATCATCAATATGGTCGAAGTAAAGAAAACAAATAATATTTTGTATTCAAATTCAAAAAGGTGGAGAAGAAAAAAGTTATAGAACAAAAACTACCAGTGAGAAAACCAACCACGCCGAAATTACTCCCTCTGTAAATCAACTTTTCTCTTTCAACAATCCTCATTTTTCCCCTCAGGATAAACAACAAGAATGGCAACAGAAATGTACATTAAAAGGGCATTTTGACGGCGTTCGAGATATATTTGTTCATTCTTCTGATTCTATTGTTTGCAGTGTCTCCGAAGTAAAAATAATAATACATTTTCCTTTCATTCTTGACCCCCTAAGGATTGTGTTATAAAAGTGTGGGATCTCAAAAAGCTCAAGAAACTCAGCAGCAATCCTTCTGCTTCTATTGATTCCTACCTCACTCTTCGTGAACATACAGGCTTATTATTCGCTGTTACAGGTCCGCAAATGGAAAACTTTGACCCTCTCAATAAAAGACTATTATATACCGCAGGCTCTGAAGTACTTAATTATTGAAGAAACCGCCTTATTTACAATGATTTCCAGGGAATAATTCGTGTCTGGGACCTTCCTTTATCTTCAGAATGTGAAACTTATCCAACAAATCCCCGCTCTTATTGTTTAACCACACTAAATGCCCATGAAGATTCGATCTGGGAACTCACTCATCATCCTTTCAAAGTAAGATGGCAAGTCTCAATTTCCCTAATAATCTCTTCATTAGCATTCAATTATGTCAACAAGTTCAGATGGGTTTATAAAAATATGGGAAACTTTGAATTCTAACGGAGATGTTATAACTTCAGGCAAAATCAAAGCACAATTCTCACAAAAGATACCAGGCTCTGATGAACCAGAATATCTTGTGCCAACATCAGCAAGCTGGATTCATTCAAGAATCAATCAGATCGCTGCTGGTTATGCTAATCTAAGCTCTTTGGTCCTCTTTGATGAAGAAAACGTAAGGGAGTCGTGAGAGAGTTTTTGGCTGATTTTTTGAATAGGGAAGAAATGTTGGTAGTTTAAGATATAAGTCAACTCATCAAGATCTGAGACTCTCCCAACCTAATAAGCAATTATTCTATTTGTTGATGTATTAAATGGATTCCTCTAGAGTGATTTCACATCCAAATTTAAGCTTATTGATTGCTGGTCATGAAGATAAGTACCTGAGATTCTTTGATCCAAATACAAGTACTGAGAATTCTAACGAGGAGGCTTTTGTATTAATAATATTCTATTCTAGATAAACAAGTGCATTCGATACTTGCTCATCATGATTCGGTTACTAATGTTTGCTATCAAGCTAGTACTACAAACCTTTTGTCGGTTTCTCATGATGGCTCATTAAAAATATGGGATCTTAGAAAATACGGCCTGGTCCAAGAGATCTCTGTACAATCTTTACAAAACTTTTCTTCTTATTTTTACATCAGGGTATTCACCTCAAGAAATATGATGAACAGATCCATTGTGTGGCTTCTGACGAAACCTCTCAATTAATATTAACTGGTAAATAACTCGAAATTATCGGCAAAATTCTCACATGTCTAGGTGGTGCTGATGGATTGGTGTCTGTAATTGAGAGAATATTATAAAACATTCGGAATAGATAGATTTTCTGTTGATATTATTTTCGTTAATTGTACCATTACAATTGTCACATTTTTCATTTTATAAAATTTCATACATCGTAGAAGTAAATTTGAATGCTCTTGTAAAAATAAAGCATTCTGTCTCCATTATATTTCTTTCACTTTAAAATTTTCAAAAATTTACATTAAACAACTATACACACATTTCTTTTCAAGCAAAAAATTACTGAGTCAAACAAAGCTCATACAATCTACAAACATATTCTTTCAATATCCTGCATCTTCATCATCAGTAAAAATATTTTGATGATGTGGTGTAGGAGAGGGGCTTCGACCTCTCGAAATCGTAAAATAGTTATTCTCAAACCCTTTATATTGAGCCTTTGCTGGTCTCATCTCCTTTTCCAACTCACTTGGCGAATTCCCTTCAAAAAGTCTTCTGTTCACATTCGCCTGCTTGAACCTTTCTGGAGGAGTATCGTTTCCTCTTTCCATCTCTGCACCTCTTAACAAATTTATTCTCTGAGGTTCTCTCAGTTCCTGTGAGCCTCAAAATTGCAAATAAGATCAATTTTTGTAAAGAATTACTTGCTAAATTTGAGGTTCTTTTGACTTCATTCTCATATGGATGTTCCATTTTGTATTGATTTCGAAGCTTTTCTTGTTCTTTTAAATACTATTTTTCCTTAATCATAAAAGGAAAAATCTTCATTATACGCTATCACGAGGGACACTTTCGACTTGAACATCCTGATCCAAGTCATTAAAGGGAAAATCAGCTTCCATAGACTCTTCTTCCAAATCATCTGTTTGCACCATTTTATTCAGCATAGTCGTCACCCTGCCTTCTCTGCCCACTATTTATTTGTAAAATATGAGAAAGCAACAGCCTGATGATACGTCTATTCTTGAGACTGACCCGTAGGCTTTTTCTGTAGTCACTTAATTCTTCATCTTCTTCTGTTATCTTTTCTTCCCAATTATATAAATCTGGATATCTCACACGAATTTTCTAAAAAGATTGAGCATGAAAGAGCAAAGAACTGCTGAGATATGAACCTGTTTGAGATACTCTTCTTCTTTTTTGTTCTGTTCTGGGTTCTTTTCGAATTCAAAACCCAAGTCTCGGAGAACACACTGGCCCATGTTTCAGATAAAAACGGATTTTTTATTTTATTCTCTTTTATTATTCTCGTTATTCTCATGCCCTTAGTATGTCCCTAAAATTATTTTCTTCCAGAAAACTCCATCTTTTATTCCTTGGTCTTCCTTAGAAAAAATCGTTTCATTTGTTTTGATAAACCATATTTGAATAAATCAAGAGTCTCTTTTTTCTAATAAAGAACTCTCTTCTGAAGATTTTTATGAAAACCTTTTGAATTCTTAAAAGGAGCGAAAATATAGAGAAAGATTTGATGAGTTGATGTTCCTTCATCAAATGTTTTGAAAAGGAAAGAAAGTTTCGTTGACTAATACTATGAAAGAGAATTTTAAATTTTAAAAATTGAAGAGAAGTGGAAAAAATGAGAAATTTTAATAAAGAGATAATAAAAAAGAAAAGATAAAAGTGTAAGAGAGTACGAAAGCAAAAACCTGTTGTAATTGAAACCAAAAGAGATTTTGGTTGGGGTAAAATGAGTAATATTCTTTCTTGAGGAGTTTAAAGAAAACAATAAAAAGAAGTCATATGTCTTTTCATATGCAAGGATCAAAATCAAAAATCAAATTTAAAAGCAAAAGCAAAACTTTTAGGGATGTTTATTTAATTCATTTTTTTTTAATTTCCAAAAAATCAAAAAGACAAATTTTTTTTATCAAATAATTTGAAAATTTTTATTTTCATTTGCAAAAATAAAAGAAACTTGAGAAATTTTCAAAACAAAAATTTAATTTAATGTTCCTTGAAATATTTATTTCCTTCTCTCTATTTATAATTGTGAACATAAGCTCTGAAAAATCCCTCTTTCGAGTCCGAAATTTATTTTATCAAAAGAACTGTTATTTTTTAATCCTGATTACATGAACTATTTTTCTTGAATAAATAGACTCTCCTTGATTAAAAATCTCCTCCTTTCGATTCCATCAACAAGGAACATTTTAAATTATGACAAATTCGGCTCTGTTTCATCTTTAAGAATCCTTCATCCTTCGGTATACTTGCTGCAAGTTGACTTGAAACATCTTTTGAAAGTACTTTAAGCGCGGCTTTAGAAACTAATCAAAACTAAAACCAAGTAAATAAAAAAATCAAATTTGACTATTTCTGACTCTATGCAGACTATTTTCGAACTAGAAATAAAGACTTTCAAGTAATTTATCGAAATGCGTAAGACAACTCGTTACAACTCTCCGGTCAAAATTGTTGAAATAGAAACTTACAAAATGAATTTCTTGTATATGTTTAATAGTGCTTTTCTAAAAAATCACTTTTGAAAGAAAATGCAAAAACCAGATCGTTGGAGTAACTATGTTTCAAGAACGGAACTCTTTTTATCCCCATTTATTCGGGATAAGTTAGTTCTACAGACAAGCTGCTTGGACCTCATGGTGCATAAAGAAAGGAGGAAAAATTAATTCAATGGAGTTGATAATTTCAAGAAAAATAGCAAGCAAAAAAATTTACAACTGCTTGCTTCATAATTTTTTTTTAGGCTCATGAGAGAGGAGGATCAGAAAACAACATCTGAAATAAAATCACTCAATTTTTATTTTGTCAGCATAGGTTTTCCCTTGAAAACAACAAGATAAGTTAAAATCTCAAAAAATCTCCTTCATCTTTTGTGAATGAGACAGCAAGAAAACAGATCCTTTGTTTTACTAGATTAGAGTGAGGCTGATATAAAGATCTAGTCAAGTGCCTCTCTTCAATTATCCAAGAAGCTCTCATCATGTTTCTCAGGGCCAAAAAATGTTTTGAGCCTCTTATCGCAAATTTTGACTTTCGAGTCTTCGGCGACACAAAAATTTTTTTGGTATCGCAAATTCATCAAAATCTTTTACCATCTCTTTCTCCAGTATAATTTATTCTCAGTAGATGAAAATTCATGTGATTCATTCTTTTTTCAGTTAATATGACCTTTTATTATATTTCTCTTTTTCCTGCGGCCAGTCTCCAATTTTCAGTACTGGACAAAAAAAACGAATCTTTTTAGCTGAATTAAAAAGAAAAAAAGTGTTACAGGGAAAGGATTGAGGAAAAAATTGCGACAAATTTTTCTTTTGGATATCGCAAAATAATGTTTTTGCGACATTTCATTTCGATTTGACATCGCAAAGTTTTCATTCTATCGCACGTGCGATAAGAATACACGAGATTTTTTGGCCCTGATTTAAACCCACAAAAAATAAACGCAGAAAAAATTCAAAAGTCCTTTTCCCGAAAACTGAGAACTCAGATGAAAATAAATTTTTCTCAAAAGAATTGATTTTTAAAAAATAAACAAAAGATGAAGGGGCATATAATTTATTTATTTGTCACTGAAGTTGTGTGTGATCAATATGAATGAGACAGAATCAAAAACTATTCTATTCGTCTTTAGAAGAAGTAAACAAAAATATACCAAATGACAAAAAAAAACTCAAGGCAAAGCACCATATATATTACAAATAATAATTATCAACCAAAGAAAATAAATCTTTTTTAAAAATACCATGACTTACTAAGCTCATCAATCATTCAAGCCAAGCAAG
>Ga0182738_1007472_pt1 | contig 11099 bp, 17 predicted proteins | sample eDN5th30CBELigMG_FD_128876 | JGI IMG/M metagenome (GOLD analysis project Ga0182738, IMG submission 128876) | Enriched Miracle-Growth compost microbial communities from Emeryville, California, USA - eDNA 5th pass 30_C BE-Lig MG (version 2)... ... | reverse complement strand
CATTTCTCTCAAGGTGTGACCATGATCACCAACCTTCGCCCCGTGAGCGATGACGAGTTTGCCGACGCGATCGGTGATGCACTCGCCAAGGAAGTCCCGACCACGCGGACCCTCATTGCCCGGTCAAAGCAATCGCTGTCCGGATCCATCGAGACACTGCGCAAGCAGCAAGCCGCGATCCAGAAGCTCATCGCGGACAAGCGGGCCGAACTCCACCAGGTGACGGAAACCATCGCGGCACTGGAAAGCGCGCGCGGTAAACTGGCGGAGAGTGCGGCATGACAAGCCACGTCACCCCGATCCGCCGCCAGTTGCTTGCCAACTGCCTCTGGTTCGTCGCAACGACCGCGGCCTATGCGTTCGTGCTGTTCATGACGGTGGTGAGATGAGCGGCTACGCTGAGTTCCTCGCCCGCAAGCGCATCATCGACCCGGCGACGGGTATTGCGCAGCGCGTCGAACTCCCCGAGTTCCTGTTTCCGCATCAGCGCGACATTACGCAGTGGGCGCTGCGCCGCGGTCGGGCCGCGATCTTCGCCGGCACCGGCCTGGGCAAGACGCTGATGGAACTGGTCTGGGCCAACGAGGTTTCCCGGCACACCCGCAAGCCCGTGCTGCTCTTGGCGCCGCTGGCGGTTTCGCACCAGCATCAGCGTGAGGCATCGCAGTTCGGCATCACGGCCCAGGTGGTGACCTCGCGGTCAGAAGGCACGATCGACGTCACCAACTACCAGAAGCTCGACCGATTTAATACCGATGAGTTCGGTGGCGTGGCGCTGGACGAGAGCTCCATTCTCAAGAGCACCGACGGCAAATACCGGAACAAGCTGATCGAGGACTGCGCACAGGTGCCGTTCCGACTGGCGGCCACCGCCACACCGGCGCCGAACGACTTCATGGAATTGGGCAACCACGCCGAGTTCCTCGGCATCATGTCCTATACCGACATGCTGGCGACGTTCTTCACTCATGACGGCGGCGATACGCAAAAATGGCGGCTGAAAGGCCATGCCGAAAACGAGTTCTGGAAGTGGATGGCATCTTGGGCCGTTATGCTGCGCAAGCCGTCCGACCTCGGATATTCGGACAAGGGATATGACCTGCCACCACTCAAGCGGCACCAGCACGTGGTCTCAGTCGACTATGCGCCGAGCATGGACACTGGGCTTCTGTTCCCGATCGAGGCGCGAACCTTGCAGGAGCGCATCGCCGCCCGCCGCGATACCGTCGAGGAGCGGGTAGCGATCGCGGCGCACAACACGCCTTCCGATCGGCCTTTCGTGTGGTGGTGCAATCTCAATTCTGAAAGCGAGGCGCTCGCCAAGGCAATCCCCGGCGCGGTGGAGGTTCGTGGGTCCGATGATGACACGGCCAAGGAGCGGAAGCTTGAAGCGTTCACGGCTGGCGAAATCCGCGTCCTGATCACGAAGCCGTCTATTGCCGGGTTCGGGATGAACTGGCAGCACTGTGCCGATACCGGGTTCGTTGGTCTCAACGACAGCTTCGAACAGATTTACCAGGCCGAGCGCCGGTTCTGGCGCTTTGGGCAGAAGAAGCCGGTCAACGTCCATTTCATCGCGGCGGAAACCGAGGGCGCCGTAGTCGCCAACCTCAAGCGCAAGGAAGCAGACGCGGAGCGCATGGCCGCAGCGATGGTCATGCACATGGCTGATCTGTCGAGCGCGACGGTGCGCGGGATGGTCCGAGACCGGCCCGACTACGCTCCCACCAAACCCATCATCCTTCCTGATTTTCTGAGGGCAGCATGAAACAGCACGAAAGCATAATGGCCGTCGAACAGGTGATCACGCCCGACTATGCGATCTATCAGGGTGACGCGTGCGAACTGGTCCGCGCCATTCCGGGCGACAGCATCCATTTCGGCATTCACTCGCCGCCGTTTGAGGGGCTCTACCGGTTCAGCAACTTTGACCGGGATATCTCGAACAACGACGGCGACGGGTTCTGGCAGCATTATGCATTTCTGATCCAGGAATTGCTGCGCGTCACCATGCCGGGCCGCATCCATGCGGTTCATTGCATGCAGCTTCCCACATCGAAAATCCGGCACGGCCATATCGGCATGCGCGATTTCCGCGGTGAGGTTGTCCGCGCCTATGAAGATGCCGGCTGGATCTTCCATTCCGAGGTCTGCATCTGGAAAGACCCCGTTGTCGCGCAGCAGCGCACCAAGTCGATCCGTCTGCTTCACAAGCAGATAGAGAAGGACAGTACGATCAGCGGGCAGGGCCTCGCTGACTACATGCTGATGTTTCGCAAGCCGGGCGACAACCCGGAGCCCGTCGCAGGCAGGTTCGATCGGTATGTTGGATTTGGGAATGCACCGGTGCCGGCCGAACTACGCACCGACAAGGATATCGAGGCCGCCAAGCGCTGGTACTCGATCGAGGTCTGGCAGCGCTACGCCTCGCCGGTCTGGATGGATATCAACCAGACTCGCACGCTGCAGTATCGCGGCGGTCGTGACGAAAAGGACGAACAGCATATCTCGCCGCTGCAGCTCGACGTGATCGAGCGCTGTATCGAGCTGTGGAGCAATCCCGGCGACGTGGTGCTGACGCCGTTCCTCGGCATCGGCAGTGAGGTCTATGGCGCCGTTGCTGCTGGCCGCAAGGGCATCGGGTTCGAACTCAAGCCGTCGTATTTCCGGCAGGCGGTTCGCAACCTTGCGGAATTGTCTGAGGCCAAGACCGAAAATCTGTTTCAGATCGAGGCAGCCGAATGAGCTCAATAAAACGAAACAATCGGGTCGACACGCATCCCGGCACCCGCGATCGCAGCAAGGAACGCGACTCTCGCGTCGTCAGCGCTCCCGTCGCTTGCGCAGCACGTCATGGCATCGGTCCAGGCCTTGCTGTCATTTCCGGGCCAGTTGTCGAACAGGAAGTCGGACGCCTGAAGCGCATCATCATTGAGAACGTCTGGGAGTTTATAGGCTGGGGGCCTGTTGATCCGAAAACGGGCAAGCCGATCAAAGAGCGTAAGGGTGAGTATTTCCATGCCTGGATCGAGACGATCAAGCGTCTCGGTTTCGAGCCTGAATGGCGGAAGCTGAACGCTGCCGACTATGGCGACGCGACCACACGCCAGCGTTTCATCCTCATGGCAAGGTCGGACGGTCGCAAGGTTTCGTGGCCGATGCCCACGCACGGCAAGATCAAGGATGCGAAGGCGGATCTGTTCTCGGACGCGAAGCCGTGGCGGCCAGCGCGCGAAATTATCGACTGGAACATCAAGGGCAAGTCGATATTCGGCAGAAAGAAGCCGCTTTCGTGGAAGTCGCTCGACAGGCTGCTTGCCGGAATGCTGCGCCACAAATGGCCAAACATCTTCGTCGAAATGATAGTGCCAGAGATCGAACGATCGCTCGCATATAGTATTCGCGCGAACATGCGACGGCGCCACGCGGGGAAGAGGGCCGATAGGCAAAAGGTCCGTGGCTCAGTCAATGCCGCTATCCGGCGGCTGCGGCAGCTGAGGACTGATCCACCATCTTGCCGGCAAGGGCGTTATGTCAAGAGCGCCCCGCCGAAAGTCGAGTTAGCAAGAAGGAGAGCGCGGGCATGACGCTTCTTAAGCCGAACGAACCATGGATGCAGGACGCGGAAACCGCAGCCCAGCGCCGGCATGGCACGTCAGGTCGCGGCCGTCCCGGTCGGGCTGCGCGCTCCGAACTGGCGCTGCGCAACGCCATGGAAGACCTGATGCGCCAGCGGATGCCGGAAGCTCGCATGTGCCATGAAATGGTTATGGGCGCGCGTGCGGTCCGTGCCGACCTCGTCGCTGTTGCGCCGGCCCATATCGCGGCCATCGAGGTCAAGGGCGCATACGACGACACGAGCCGGTTGCTCCACCAGATCGGCATGTATCAACTTTGCGTGCCAGAAGTCTGGATGGTGGTTGACGCCAAGCATCATGCCGATGCCAAATTGATCCGGCATCTCCTGCCGAGCGTTGGTCTCATAGCGGCGGATGGCGTCACGCACCTCTCACACGATTGGTCCAGCGACGAGCGACCGGTTTCGATCGATGTGGTTGCCGAACCGGAGTCTCGCTCACCCGTACCAGAGATGGCGCTGGAAATGCTGTGGGCCGAAGAGCTTCGTTCGGCCTGTTCTCATCTTCGCGTGTCGGTTGGATCCAAAGCAACGCGACCCGCGATGATAAAATCGATTGCCGAACTGTGTTCGCTTTCGGAGATACAGGTCGCTGTTTGCCGTGAGCTGCGTGGCCGTGACGCGCTGTGGCGGGCCGACGCCCCTATCAGGAGGCGGGCATGATCGCATCCTACCGCCGCACCGAAGCAGGCATCCGGCGCATCGCCGCTGAAAGGCGACGGCCTATGGCAGCGTCGCTGGAACTGATCAAGCCGAGCCCCGAGCCGATTTCAGAACCAGCCAAGGTCATCCCGCTTCGCACGCCACGTGATGACCTGATGCGCATCATCGATCTCGTGGCCCGGATGCATGGCGCAAGAGGGGACGAGATTTTCAGCTCGGCCAAATCGAACAGAGTGGCCTACGCCCGTCAGGCCGCGATTTGCGCCGTCAAAGCAGCCAGGCCGGACATGACGCTGATGCATGTGGGTCGCGTGTTCGGACGGGACCACACGACGATTCTATCGGCGATGCGGAAGCGAGGGTTTCAGGCGTGAGTGATCATGTTAAGCGCCAGAAACGCCGGCCAACAGCATCGACACATGGCCTGTTGTGTCCGTCGTGCCAGGCGGATGACCTGCGGACACTGCAGACACGTCCTGCCGCTGGTGGCGTCAGACGTCGGCGAGTGTGCGAATATTGCGGTCACAGATTTACAACAATCGAACGTCCGAAGGAGGCGACGTGATCGATCCTCGCGTCAAGGCACTTTGTGATGAGTTCGAGGTGAGGATCGTGCCGAAGTCGGTCTATCCCGGCCCCGGTGAGACGCGTGCCGTTGGAACGTTGCAGAAGATCATCGCACGACACGGCGTTGAACACGCTCGGATCGTCATGGCCACGTTGGCCGAAACCGACAATAACAAGGCCTCGCTTGATCAGGCTGCATTGGGTGCAGTTTCGGGGCTGGTCAGGGCCTGTCCTGAGTATGTCGAGGACGCTTCGAAATGGCTGGCGGCATGGGACGCAACGCCGGTCGGCGAGTTGCAATGGATCAGCCAGGATCTGCGCGGCGTGTTCCCATTGAGCGCAGTTCTGGCAGGAATGATCTACGAGCGGATGTGGAGAGCGTTCGGACCCAGATCCGTCCAGCCCGATCTCTATGACGACAGGAGGCGCGCGTGAACGACGAGCCGAACTTCGTCCGCGCGTCGATGGTGCCGATGGAATGGACGGTCGAATGTCCTGTCTGTGGTGCTGCCGTGTCGGTTCCGGAGGTTGAGGAAGACGATGCCGGAATCTGGCACGCCGCTCGCGAGCATTGCATCGTGGAATGCGAGTGCGGTGTCTATATCGAGCCATATGGTGCGAATATAATTGAGTGTCGCGACCCGCCTTGGCGGCAAAGGAGATGGTGACGACATGAACATCGGCGATATCGCGAACATCTTCATCCGAGCTGCTGAGATCGACCGCCACAGCCATGAGCATGTCGGTCCCGCAGCGTTACGGGCGCAACAGCTTCCGTATGTCCACACCCAAGCCGATAAAAACGGCTGGCGGAAAGAACCGGGGCGCAGGGTGGTCGATAAAAAGGGCCGCCTTATTCGTGGCGACTGGCTTGTCGAGGGCGAAGACCCGCTTTCCGATGAGCGCAAAGCTTTCTGGGAGCACCTGGCCGCGATGCCGACCGCAGAAGAGATTAGCGCTATCGAGAAGGTCTTCGACTGGCTGGTGGCCACTAATGACGATTGCGAGCGGCGGGCGTTGTGGGCATGGGCGAGGGCCAAAGCCGGCGGCAAGTCGTTCCGACGCTGGTGCTTTCATGTCGAGGGTATCCATCCGGAGACCGGCAGAAGGAGAAAAGACCGGGCACTACAGCGGATTTCAGATCATCTCGCCGGGAAACGCGATTTGCATGACGAAAACCGGGAAATCAGAGTGTTGTCATGCGGCCATGAAAACGGGCATGTTTTGGCTACAGTCGAGGAAGGAGCGGGCAGGCGAGATGAGCTCAATTCATGGCTTGCCGATGATGCTTTCGCAACAGTGATGCCGCCAGAATTCGATGATTTTTCCTGGGCTGCCAAACGCAACGAGCGCCGGCGCCAGCGAGAGGCGCAGAAAAAGAAGGCGGCGTGAAGGTAATCGTCGGGCCCGGTTGACACGGCCCGCAACTCTAATGGCAACGCGAGAGCCGCAGATAAGTTTCGTCAGTGATGGGCGCGGTGTTCTGCGTTTCGCTTTCTTGTCGCTGCGGCCTTTTTGGCGGATGCAGATCGGTCAGCAGCCGATCGGGATGCAGAAGCGCGACCGCCTTTCTCGCCACCTTTATGTGCGGCGGGATGATCTGTGTGTTTGCCGCGCCCCGAGCCGCCAGGCTTCTTGCCGCCACCGTCGTCTTTGTTGACTGTGGCCCATGCCCGTCTCTCGGCTTCCTTCTCCGAAACGCCGCGCTTCTCGTAGCCCTCTGCGATATGATCGGCCTTTCGTTCTTGCTTGTCAGTGTATTTGGACTTGTCTCCGCGGGGCATCGCAGCCTCCTCAATCCTGATGCTCGGGCATCTCTTTAAGCTGATCTTTCGTCCATGATGTTAGCGCGTGGACATCTCCGTCCTCGTCACGCATGAAGTCGAGTTGGTTGGCCGGTACTGAAACCGGCTTGGCGCCGATACCCAGAAAACCGCCCACATCGATGATAATCTGTGCGCCACCGCCGATCCCGTGCACATGAGACACCGACCCGATCTTCTCGTCGCCGGGGCCGTAGATGGTTGCGCCCTCAAGAATGGTCTCGGTCAGTTCTTCATTGGTCAGCCGAACATGCTTGGTGTGATCCATCTCGAAACTCCTTCTGGTTAGTCAGAGCTAACCGCTGGAGCGGGTATCAGTTCCGATAAAAAGGCGGTCAGCCGGGAAGGTAGCCCGGCATCGGTTTCAACATGCGCTGGATTGGATCTTTGTCGATCATACCAAGGTGCCGGCGGGCGCAACACGGGCGCAGGAGAAGGCCATCGGGGCCCGCCCGTATTGGGTGCATATCCCAGCTACCCGAATGCTTGCCGCCTACGGGTAGCTGGGCAGACGCGTTCCGTGACGCGTCTCGCCGCACCGAAATCCTGCTTGACGCAGTTGTGTGGGCGTTCCGCGCCGCCGGGGATTCGATCCAGGCCGTCTGGGCCGGCGCGATGGCCGACATTCTTCGGTCAACCGAAGCGACGTTTGGCGGCATTCTGCGCATGCTTGGCGTCTCGGCCGAAGCGATGGCCGGTTCGATCGCCTCCCTTGAGAACCGTGCCACAAATTTAGGCGAGGCGGCAAAGTCATCGGCTATCATCGCTGCGGAACAGTTCAAGATCGCGTTTGCCGATCTTCCGAAGCCAGATGCTTCGGACCTGCCCGGCGGTGGTGGCGGTTTGGGCGCGGCAGCTTCAGGTCTCGACAAGGCAGGTAAGGCCGCACAGCGGGCCGCCGACGCCTACAAGAAGATCGTTGAGAGCGCTCGTCAGTTCATAGCCGAACAGGAGCTTGAAGCGCGTGTCGTCGGCATGTCGGAGGAAGCCGCAAATCGCCTGCGCTACGAGCAGGAGATGTTGAACAAGGCCGCCAACGACAACATCAATCTGACGGCGGCACAACGTGCGGAAATCGCGGGCCTAGCGCAGCAGATGTCTGCGGCCGAAGCAGCTACCAAGAGGCTTCAGGAAGCCTATGACTTTGCGAAGGAAACGACGAAGGGTTTCGTCTCCGATCTGCGCCAAGGGTTGGAGCAGGGCAAAGGCTTTTGGGAGAGCTTTGCGAACGCGGCTCGAAACGCGATCAACAAGATCATTGACAAGCTGCTGAATGATCTGATCGACGCCATATTCCAGGTCAACGGCGCCGCGACGGGCAGTTCCAGCGGTGGGTTTCTCGGCGCCATTTTCGGCGGGATCGGCAAGCTGTTTGGCTTCGCGAACGGAGGCTACACCGGTCGAGGTGCGAAGTATCAGCCTGCCGGTATCGTCCACCGCGGGGAATATGTGTTCTCGAAGCGTGCCACAGATCGCATCGGTATCGGTGCGCTGGACCAGCTTCATCGCTATGGGAAGGGTTATGCCGGTGGTGGCCATGTCGCGCCGGCATCGCGGCTTCACTCGGCGGCGAACACCAGCGGGCCTTCAGCCGATACAGTCCGCATCGTCCTGCGCGATGACAGCGGCCGCATGGCTGAGATCGCAGACCAGCGCATCCAGACGGCATCGGGAACCATCGTGCAGGTTTCGGTTCAGCAAAGCACCAAGGCCGTGAAGTCGCAGATGCCCGGCATGCTGGCAGAAGCGCAGGCTCGGAAGATGTAAGGCAGGGTAGCCGCTGACGGACGGCGGGGTGTTGCCGCCCGTCAGCGTGTTGCCGAGACGCGTACTCAATACACAACGCGGGCCGATGCTGAGCGCGGCCGGTTAACAAGCTGTGAAGCCAGCGACAGCCCTATTCAATAAATTGTCCCCCGTCCGCGGGCGAGACGAAAGCACATCGGGTTATCAATGACGATACTTTGGCCCTTTGACGTGCTGACACCACAGCACCCGACGTTCGATATTGCGCCAAGGTCACTGTCAGGCCCGCCGTCCGTTTCCGGCAAGTCACAGGTCACGTCTTCCGACGCAGGGATATGGAAAGCGAGCTACCAGGAGGTACCCGTTGTCGATGCCGGCAAAATCCTCGCGTGGCGCGCAGTGGCCAATTTGCTCGAAGGGCGTCTTAACCCGATCCTTGTGCCAGTGACGCGGTTCTACCAGCCGGTGCCGGATGGAGCCGAGGAAGCCGGCCTCTATGCTCCGGTGCCTCATTCCGACAACGCTTGGTTCTTGGACGGCACAGGTTACATCAGCCAGGTCATTGACGTGACGTTGGCCGGTTCCGCTCCGCTGCGCGCGGTGTCAGCCACGATCAACGTCAACGTTGCCGGTCTGATTCAGCCGGGACAGCATTTTTCAATCGATGGACGGCTCTATCTGCTTCGATCGGTGGTCTACACCTCGGAGACAGCCGCCTCGATCACGTTCCGGCCGCCATTGCGGGAAGCCGCATCGGCCGGTTCGCGCCTTGAGTTCGATTGGCCCGTGTGCCGCATGAAGCTGGCGACGGATGGCGAGATGGATTTGCCGCTGGAAAGCGCGCGTTGGGGGTTCCCGACCGTGAATTTCGTCGAGGATGTCTGATGCTGCTGCGCGAAGTTCGCCGTTGGATTGCGTCTATTCTGGCCACCTGGCTCCTGTCGGTGATCCCAGAAGAGGACACGGAAGTTCTGCTGGCGCTCGCTGTAATGCTTCGGAAGCAGATCGAGGCTAAAGGCTGATGGCCGATTTCTTCACGCCAGCGCAGATCGAGCATCTGTCGCAATCGACGGTGCGGCTCGATCTGCTGGTCGAGTTCCAGTTCACGACCGGCACCGTCCGCGTCTGGAACGGCAACACGGAACTGCCGGCCGGCGGCAAGACGTGGAAGCCGATGTACGGCTCCGGTCAGATCGACGGCCTGTCCATGCCGACCGGTGGTACGGCCGAGGCAGTCAATTTCACAGTTTCGGGCATCCCCGGCGACAGTATCGGCCTTCTGGCCAAGGCGCTGGAAGAGTCTCCCACCGTCACGCAGCAGCTTGTGACAGTCTATCTGCAACTGTTCGATGCCGACTGGCAGACGTTTGGTGCGCCAATCGGTATCTGGTGGGGCTTCATGCAGCCGCCACGGGTCAACCGTTCGCAGATGCAGGACACGGAAGGCGCTGTGCAGACCGTAACGATGACGGCCGAGAACGCCTTCTTCAACCGGTCCCGGCCGCCCTACGGCCGCTACACCGACCGCGACCAGCAGAAGCGTTCGCCGGGCGATAAGTTCTTCCAGTTTACGCCGTCGTTGCTATTCAAGACGTTCCAATATCCGCGCTGGTAGCCGGGCCTTGGGGACTAATCATCGTTTGCCCATCCGGATTAATTACCTATGGAGGTTAAAATGACCGTTGCAGAACTGATAAAGCTCTTGGAGACCTTTCCTCCGGATGCGGAAGTTGTCGTTCCGCACGTGTGGGAAAAGGACGACCAGCGATGCTGGCCCGCCGATGCCGACAACGTTGAGTTGACGACAGCTACCCCTTTGCTTGACGGCGGATTTAACCCTACGGGCGGCGATCGTCAGATTGTCCTTATAGGCTGACTATCTGCCTCGGCGGCATCGAGATGCCTCTCTAGTCCAAGTTTATGACCATTTCCGAATTCATCGCCGCCGAGGCTGCGAAGCCTTTCGCGTGGGCGCGCAACGACTGCACCATGATGTGCGACCGCTGGGTCAGGCTGAAGCGTGGCGTGTCGCCAGTGGTGGCGGGACTGATCCTTTACCACGACAGAGAAACGGCCTTCGCCCTGCTTCCACGCCTGCCGCAACTGATGAACCGCGGCATGCGCCGGGCAGGGCTGGAGACGGCATCGGAGCCGCTGGCCGGTGACGTTGGTCTTGTCGTGTTCGGCGACCGCATCGGCCCGGCCCTGCACGCCGGCGCGCATTGGATCACACGGCACGAAGACGGCTTCATGGCCGCGCCGCTCAAGAATTTCTGGAAGGCGTGGGCGATATGAGCACTTCGTGGATGCGGCGGCGCGCCAGTCTCTATGGCTTCAATCAATGCATGGAGGACACAACCGCCCTGAACTATCCGAACCGGTACAAGACCGGTTTCATCGAGGGCATCATCCTTCTCGGCCTGACCTCGGCCGGCGTAACCGGCGCGGCTCTTGGCATCGCCACCACGCTTCTGACCTACGGCACTGTGATCGGCATCTCCATTGGCCTGAACTTTCTCGCGTCCTCGATCTTCAGCCCGCCCCAGCCGAAGCCGGAGGACATGCAGCAGTCGAGCAAACAGCCGCTGCAGGCCCGCGTCAGGCATTACGGCCGCGTCAAGGTTTCGGGCGCATGGGTCTTTGCCGAGGCGACCGCCGCCAAT
>Ga0182738_1007471_pt1 | contig 11100 bp, 10 predicted proteins | sample eDN5th30CBELigMG_FD_128876 | JGI IMG/M metagenome (GOLD analysis project Ga0182738, IMG submission 128876) | Enriched Miracle-Growth compost microbial communities from Emeryville, California, USA - eDNA 5th pass 30_C BE-Lig MG (version 2)... ... | reverse complement strand
TTATTGCGCTTACTTTGAAAGAAGCATTGGCTTCGATTAGCCGGTACGAAAATCCCCTGAAAGTTGGGTTTTGTTACAGTTCATTGAAGGAATTACACAGTGGTTCACTTTGAATTCTCGGACTGCGAAGGACTGTATCCTTTTTTATCATTCGACAATGACAAAATTTGACAAAGCCTTAGGGATTCTTGAAAATGATAGTAGGTCCCATCTTCTCAATAGATAAGATGCTTTTGACCTGCAAAAAACGATGAAAAGGGAAGAGTTAATGATCTGAAAGGAGTTTTGCAACAAGAAAAAAATTTAATTTGTTGATAAAAGTTTTTTCGGCCTCATGTCATGCTTGAGGATTAAAATCATAGATTATTATTTACAAGCAGCTTGCTTTACAATGTGTCCTGTTTGCGAAATATAGGGAATTTGTTTTATTGTAAAGTTTTTGGGAAATTTTGACTGTCGAAAATTGATATGGAGTGTCAAAAAATAAAGAAGGATACAGTAATCGAGATTTCTGAGAGTTTCAATTAAACGAATTCCATCACTTTGATCACTGAAAAGAAATTCGACCTTTGATTTTGGCGCTTTGATTTCTGAATGCCTATTGGAAAAGTTCATTGAATTAAATCCTCTAAATCTCGGATGAGTAGAAAGTTTCGATTTAGCTCTCTTCTTCTCGAGTGTTAAAATCATGAATACAATAATCTTTGGTTTTTTTACACAAGAATGAAGACCGGTACACCTTTTCACGTCATAAATCCTCTATCATTTGGTGAACAAAGATTTGCTTGATTTTTGACCCAAAACAATTTGATCGATGTTTGCTAATTGTTAGTCGAAATCTTTCAATAATTTGTTTTTTCATCTCAATATGCCCATGCCAAGAAAAATTTTTTTTCTCAATGTTGGTTCAAAAAAGGACATCTCTTGAGGCGTGTCGGCAGTTTGTCCGTCCAGAGCATGTCCGTACAAAATTTGTCGAGGACATTTTGACGACAAATTTTTCTCCTAGATACTTGTATCCAGAGCAAGAGCTGAGTCGAGATATCCTAGACATTTTTTTTCCAGCATTCAACCCAAAAAAACTTTTCTTTTTTCTTTAATCAAATACAAAAAAAATTGTCGTCGACATGGACTCGACAAATTTTGCACAGACATGCCCTGGACAGACAAACTGCCGACACAGCTCAATAGATACCAAAAGGATTTCTGGAATCCTTCGTGAACAAGGTTCGTAAAAAAATCCTTGCCTTATTTTTTGCAAATTGTTTTGAAAACACAAAACTCAGAAATCAGCTTTGATTCTCAAAATTCATTCAAGATGAAGAACGAGAAGAATAATTTCCAGTGGCTTTCCTCAGAGCAAACCAACAAATTTCTGAATTTTCAGGCAAATCAAAAATCAGAAAAAAAAACTTTTTTTTTTCAAAATTTCCTTGAGCCCCAAACAAAACCTTCTTGACTTTCCCCCCTTTCTTTAGAAAATTTGGTTAATAAAATTCCGAGTAAAAGAAATTAAAGAGGAAAAAAATTGAAATTTCGGGCAGATCCAACAAGGATTAGGACAATCACACAGTTGGTGAGGAAGTCGTCATCTTGTAAAATTAAGAAAGAACGCCAATAAAAATCATTTTTTTCTGCTGATTTCTCGCTTTTGATGGTATCTAAACAATATCTGAAGCAAATCTAACCAATTTTCACGGATAAATATCAGCTGTTTTCTGAGATTCCAAGAAGAACGATATCAAATTCATACCCTGGAAGAAACAATAACTTCATTGAGCTTTAACTCTTTTTCATTGAAAAATTCAAAATCAATTTTTCCTCTCTCAAGAGAAAGATTTTTTTTTCAAAGTTCTTACTCCTCGGCCTCGTTGGAATCTTTTAATTGGTAAAGATCTTAAAGGTATCCCAATTGTTAGTAAGTACCCGTACCTTGGAAGCTCCATTAATCGCAAACTGGATGTTGAAAAAACTTTCATGAAAATAAAACTCTCAATCAATCACATCTTTAAACAATTAGCTCCACTGCTTTCTAAAGCCAGTCTTGACTTTAAAATTAACATCTGGAAAACATTCATAAACCCACTCTTAGAAATGGGAGCAATTCCCTATATACTCCACCAAAAAAACTGCCAAAACCAAGGTTGATAAATTTATAAAGAGATCTCTTAAAACTTGTTTGAATTTCCCGCCTAAAGGAGATGACAAATATCTCGAATACCTTTTTCCTAACCTCTGGAACAAGAAATGCCTCTTCATTCTTAAACGGCGTAAGCTGAAATGGAGAATTAGAAAAGGTGAAAATAACATTCAAATCCCCAAGTTCTGAAGCAAATCAGAATATGATACAAAATTTTTACCAAATAACTTTATGACACTAATAAGGGCTTTTGCATCCAAGTGCAAATATTGTGGAAATTTCAGAGTGTCACCACATCACCTCAAGCACAATCATTCCATTGATATTCAACTTTTTAGCATTGAGTCAGCTTACCTAGAGTGGAAGCAAGCCAAAAAGGCTTGGGGTGACCTGACCAGAGACATGATTGTCCAAAATGATGAGTTACTTGTTCAGGGATTTATAAATCAACTGGGGCGCCTCAACCCACTGCCAATTACACCCTATAATCCCCATGTATACATCATGTTTAATTTCTATTGATTAATCTCTATTTATTTAATTCTGTTGATTAACTCCTTTTATATACATATCTATTTATGTACGCTATCGTTAAGATAGGTCAAAAAAAAGTTCTTACTCTCTCACAAAGACTTGCCTCATCATAGATCACAAGTCGATCTCAATATAAATGAATAAATCATTTCATTCATACAAAGTAAAAAAATGAACTCTCTCATCTTATCTTTTAATTAAACTTTACATTCCATTTGAAAACTACTATTTCTCTTCCTGCTCATATTGAACAATTCACATTCTCTTGAATCCTAAATAAACTTGGGATAGTCTTGGAGAAATTATTGATCAGGGCTCGAGTTCGATCCAACCTGCATATTTATAGGGACCACAGCCACATTCTTTGGAGCCACATAAACGTTATTCGGACCCACAGCGAGAGTATTAGGAGCCATATAAACATGATTAGGTGCCACATAGACGTTGGGAGGGGCCATATAAACATTATTCGGAGCAAGATTTTGTTGGGTCGTGACAGCCGGTTTTTTCTTTTGGCAGCTTTCTATCAGGAAAAATCTTAAGAGAAAGAAACACTCAAGGGTTTACTGAAGGTGGCGAAGGCGAGAAATATAATGCAGAAGATAATGAGCACGTAAAAACAGGTGTAATTGGTTGGTAGGGCTAAGTTTATGATTAGATGATATTCTCAATAAATTCTCTGTTACCGTCTTTTGTTTTCATTGTAAAGTTGCACCCGTCAGAAGCATTGAAAGAATCGATTCTAACATTCAAATTTGAACCACCTATTACTTGGTAATCAAAGGTGATATTTTCAAAGAGGCCGGCTTCTGCATAGTAACTGTCAGAGCTGCCATTATTCGGATATAAAGTCATATTGCCGCTGTCTAAACTGAAGAACAGTGCAAAACACTTTGGATTATAATCCTTGTCAAAAAGACCAGGGTATCTGTAAATGGCGAGGAGGCTATCTGTTCCGTTGCTTTGAACCTGAATAGAAGTCGGAACAGCAATATTCGCTCACGTCTGTGGTGGTTGAAGGGTTTGTCCAGTTTCCGATAAGGGAGGTTTGATTGTCGGCAGAGACAAGTTGAGTGGTTAAAAGAAGAGCGAGGGGAAGCACAAAGGAAGAAAACCTCATTTTTAGAGGCCAGATTAAACTTGAATTTTTAATTAAGATTATAAAAAACAAAACTGAAGAGGTTTATGATACAGAATCTGATGATAAAATTTAAGCCTTAATTAAAGCTGGAAAGAATTAATGAAGCCTCTATTTATCGAATTATCCTGAGAGAAAAAAAGAGTTTCTAACTCAAAGTGTGAGCCTTAAGTCTCCCTAAAGAGCTTGTATGAAGTGACCAAAGGATTTGGAGAGTGGAATTTTCAAGGTCTAACGCATTTTTTCTTGTATGAATTAAGCCTTTGCTTTAATTAATTTTTCTTTACCTTTGATTTTATTCGCTCGATTTTTGCTGATTTGATTTTCAAAGAGCAGTTTTTTAAATCCTGCTTTCATTATTTGTAAACATTGAGATCTAGTGTGAGAAGCATGTTTCCCTGAGATTCTTCCTAGGACGAAGATGTTCGGTTGAAAAATTTCCTCACAAAGATTATTTTAATCCACCAGGTCTCTTTCATGCTTACATAAAGTTTGAACAACATCTGAAGATAAATCCTGAAGATATCCCTCTGGTGGATAAATCCACATCTATACAGTCAGTTTGCTCTCTTTGACGTGTAAATCCAACATGCACAGTGATAGGTTTTATGATGGGTTATTCCACCATGGCATCAATTTATCAGTTAGCTAAGGTTCAGAAAACTCTTTTCTTATGAAAAGCTTTAAAAAGATCAAAGGAATATCCGGAATAACAAGGTAATCCTCAAATGTTCCTTAACGAAAACGAGTTTTAACAAGTTCGAGCGAGATTTTTTTGAAAAATATTTCTGTGGAACATTTTAAAGTTCTCCTGACGAGACTAAATTCATTAACCTCAGCAGTCTTTTTTCATGAAATTTGAGAAATCATATCAAGATCAGCATCAAACTTATTATTATTCTTGTTGGTTTTTAAAAATTCAAAAGTCTTCTTTAGAAGGAGCTAATTCTCTCAAATTTTTTTTTGCCTTCTTCCAAGGACTTATTGAATTATAGATAGATGTCTAACAAGTCCATATCGATATAAATGAATAAATTAACACGAAAATAAAAAGTGAATGCTCAAGGCTTAAAGTCTCTTTCTCTATTTCATAAAAAATAACGCTGCATATAGAAAGGAACCTTAAATAAATTTGGGATAATCTTGAAGAAATTCTTGGTCAGGATGAGGGTGAGGTTTGGATTCAACTTGTTCGGTTTTTGGAGCCACGTTATTGGGAGCAACATAGACAGGATAAGGAGCAGGATGGTAATTGAAAGCAGGCTGAACAAGATTTTGTTTGATAAGATCAGATGATTGTTTCTTTTGATAAATTTCTATTCAAAAAAATCAGAAATAAAAACAAACTCAAAGGGTTTACTGAAGACAATGAAGGCGAAAAAGATTATGACAAAGAAAATGATGACGTAAAACCCGACGGAATCGGGGTCTGAGCCTAAAAGTATGACACTTTAACATTGCTGATAAATAATCTGTTACCATCTTTTGATTCCATAGTAAAATCGCATTGATTATCAGGATCCAAAGAATTGAGTTTAACATTCAAGCTTGGGCTTGGGTTACTTTGCACTTCGAAATCATAAATCACTTTACCAAAGAGACCGGCCCCTACGTAAGAATTGTTAGATTCTGAGCTGTACTTAATTAGAGTCATATTGCCTTTGCCTGTTAAGCTGATGAACAATGAGAAGCACTTGACATTAAAATCCTTTTCAAGAAAGCCAGGAAATTCAAAGTTTGCAAGATAACGATCTGTTCCGTTGCTTTGAATCAAAATAGAAGTCGGAATACAGCAAAAGGGGCCCACATCTGTGTTATTTAAAGGGCGTGTCCAGTTTCCGATAATAGAGGTTTGAGTGTCTGCTGAGGCAATTTGAAGGCTCAAGAGAAGAACGAAGCAAAGCAAGAAGGAGGAAAACCTCATTTTTCGAGGCCAGATTAAGCCTAATTTTTAATTAAGATTATAAAACACAAAACTGAGGGGTTTTATTTACGGTGCCGAATCTGAAGGAACTAGTTTTTCAAAGCAGAGAAAAGTAAAACCCTAATTAATTAAACTCAAAAAACTGAAGGATCCTAAAGGGGAAAAGTGTTTTCGAGTCAGGCAAATGTTGAGAGATTGTTCTGATTATGAAGACAGAAGATTTGGATTTTGCGATTTTGAAGGTTTTTCTCTCTATTTCTTACAGTGAATCAAACCTTTACTTTTTAATTAATTGTTCTTTAGCTTTGATTTCATTGGCGCAATTTTTGTTGGATTTATTTTCTAAATACACTCTTTAATGATCCTTTTCATTCGTAATCTCTTGCCCTCAAATCTCTTATAGCTACCTCAATTCAAGTTCAAACCCTTCCAAACCTCTTTTCTGATCAGATCTCTATCTCAAAGCACTTGCTGCCTTGAACTATGTTTCTTCAGCTTCCGTTCATTTTGTGATTTTTCAATTCAAAAGTTTTTGCAGAAGCAAGACTGAAGAGACGTACAAATTGCATCGCAGAACGAACTTCTCTTTTTCATTACCAATTATTTTCAATTTCAAGCAAAAGAAAAAAATAGATCTCTTGACATTTTTGGGGCTCTTATTTTTTTATCTATTTAAATAAATATTTTAAAAAAGGAAGATGAGCTGATACTATTTGCCAAGATGGAAATCTTTCTTCATTTTTTCAAACGAAATTCTTTTGTTAAGAATTGGATTCTTGCTCTTTGAAAGAAAATTTTGAATCTAAAAAGTTTATTTATTTGCAGAGATTTGATCTGCAAAATCATCAAACACCATTTTTTAATCTCGAGAGATTATTGTTTGAAATTTGAGAAACAGGATGTCTAAAATCTGAAGCGTGCAAGCTTGGCTTCATTTTGTTGTGTTTGAATCGTTTTCTATCCACATATCCCGGATTTCTAAACAAACAACTTCAAAATAATAAAAAATGTTGATTTTCACAAATTAAACAAAGTTATATCTCCACTTTCCCTCTCTTCTGGCTTTCTGCTCATTTTCGCATTGAGTAAAAGCAATAAAGCTCACACCTTTTTTGGAAATTACATCCCAATAGCAACTAGAATAAAAGTTCATCAGTTATTTTTGAGAGCTCAAGAGAAAAATCTCGTTTTGTGGTTTCTTGAATTGTTGCATGAACCTACAAAAAACTATTTTGGGGCTTTTTAGTGATAACGAATTTTTGATCTTTTTTTCATTCTAGTTAATATCTCTCTCTCTTTTTTCGAATAAAGAAACTAAGACAAAAAAAAAATTGAAATTTTTTCACATCAAGGTTAAATTTAAAAAAGAATTCTTTTACATGGATGAAATAAAACCGAAAAAATTCCTCAGGAACCTTTGCATTTGAAATCAAGCGAAAGAAATCAAGAAATCCAAAGCTTGAAATTCAAATGGTTTGATTGATCCTAGAAATTTTTGTCAAAAAAATATGAACTTTCAAAAAGAAATTAACGAAATTTGAATTAAAAGAGTTTCAATCTTAGGACCTTAATCTGAGAGAAAGTGCTTCTAGACCTTCAAAATATCAAAGTAATAGAGAAATCACCTTTTTGTGATTTCAAGGTACTGAGTTTTATCATGTAAAAGTCGAAAAAGTCTGTTATTGGATAAAAGGTTTTTGCTTTCAGAAGTCAGAAAATCTCATAAATTTCTAGAAGTTTACGAGAGATACTTGCAGATTTTGGCTCTGTTCAAATGAAATTTTCTTGAGGGAAATAAAGAAACATAAAAATGAGATCAAAATTTAAGATCCAATTCTAGAAATTATGAATGAGATTTTAAGAAAGTATAAATCAGATTTTAACAATCAATTAATAAATATTCTCAGGTAGATAAGAATCTAGAGTCAATAAATAGATGTTATGCAATATATCAGAATCCAAAATCGTATACTTTTTTTGAGAAATGACTTTCTAGAAATAGTGAACAAGTGTTCGAGAATATGTCAGAATCGAAGAACCAATCAATTAATGTTATAAAACAGATTGGATTTCTTTTAGAGAAACCATTTTCTAGAAATAATGGATGAGGGGTTTGAGAATATATTAGAATCAAAGGACCAACCAATAAATGTCATAAAAAGGTCAGAATCCAAAATCAAATATTTTTCTAGAAATTACTAATGAATTTTATAAATGCTATCAGAATCAAAACTCCAGTACTTAAGCAAGCTGCTATTCTTTATAATAATTATTCAAACTCATCCTTTACATTCGTTCTTAATGTTTCAGAAGAAATCCACCAATGAGAAGCGATCAGAGATTTTGAACTTGGAAGACAGCAACGACTCCCTAAAGTCCTTCTCAACGCAAAGAACTGTGAAAAAAGAATTATCAAACAAGGGTCCAAAGCCAGCTGAAGAGAGGGAGCCTTGTGTATTTAGACATCTTCAAGATAGGAAATTTGTCATTTCTCCAGAAAAGCCTTTCTCAATAAAGACCACCTACGTTGGGAAATTTATTAGTAGATTTGCTGTTAACCAAAATGATGACCAGAAGGAGTTTCGGGATCTTGTTGCAAAATATTTTCAAAAACTCGGTTGCGAATTATTTGCTCATAGAAAATTCAAGATATCGGAAGAGGAAAGGATCGAGCCTGGATTTGAATTCTGGACTCTACCAAATATTTCCGAAGGGCTAATTAAAGTTTTCAAGCAAAAAATCTTCTTTGAGACAGAAAAGAAAGTCCGATATGTCCTATCCTTTCCAAAAAAGAGACCGCTCTCTCAGCAGATAGCTCAAAAACATAAATTATTAGATTCTGAGAGCATGATCAGGAAATTGATGAGGATCTCAGATGCCTTTAAAAAGCAACACCCCGTTCATATGATAGTGTTTTTGGAGGAGCCTAGAAATGTCTACAGCAAACAGAAGATTGAATTTTTTGCAAACCAGTTCATAAGTAAAATCGAAATGTTTCCTGAACTAAGGGCCATTTGCCAAGGTTTTACATCATTAACAGCTGATTATTTCTCTCTTGACGACTACATGACTCAAAAAGCAAGAGAGGCTTTTAAGCTTGAAAGAGCCAACCAAAGAAGAGAAAAAGAGAAATTGGATCAAAAGGCTTTAGAGAGAAGATCTGAAGAAAATCAAAAAGAAATCAGAATTTTACTCCAGGCTCTCGGGGTTTCTTCTGTTGAAGAAGCATTTGCCAAGCATAAAGGCTAAAACTTAAATCCAAGGTGCAATGAAGTTTCAGAAGATTTACTTTTCTCAATCTTTCTTCACTGGGCTGAAGCAAGCAAAAATTGTAAATATTGACTGAAAAAACTCATCTCAATTCGTTTTTATATCTGTATACTTGATTAGAAACTTCTGACTCTGATTCTACAATTTCAATTTTCCTCTCAAATTTGAAAAAGAAACTTTCATAATTTTTTCCCTAGGACTTTAGAATCGGCAAACTCTGGATTTTGTATTCGAGCTGTCTGCTCTGGCTTGTCTTTGAAAATTCTATCCTGGATGTGCAGTAAGTGAAAAAAAAACATGTTCTGCAGGAAAATCATTTTTATTTGAGGGACTTTAGCAAAGAACTTGCTGTCCTGATCTTGCCCTTAGGTTTTCGAGAATTGCTTGAATTCTGGGTTTTTTGTAAAGATTTTGTGAAAGGAGAATTTTTGTCCAGGAGGTAATTGTGAAGGATAAGCCAAAGCGTTGGCCCTGAATTTCATTTCTTCGCAACATCAAATTTGCTTTTATTTCCTCTTCCGTTAACGTAACGGGATCTCCCTTTAAGATTAACTTCAAAGAGATCCAACTCTCGATTTCTGCAGCCCAAGACAATCGTCATCATCATCAGTTTTATTTGCGGTTCTTTCTCGTCTTTTGAAATAACAAATCCAAAGATTATGTTTATAATTTTATGCTAGTCATTTTTGATCAAGTCAGTTTTTGATTTAATTTCCTATCTCTCTCAACAGGGGTTTCACCAACTTTTGATGAAATTTTGACTTCAAATCTTGATATTTTGGAGCAGAATATTTTTTTCTCAAACACGTCAGTTTGGAATTCTTAATGCAAACCTCTAATTTTCTGAATCAGCCCAATATCAAAACTTTCTTTCCTCTAAAGAGAGCTTTGCAAGAAAGATAGATGCAGAGTTGTTAAACAGCGTCACCAGAAAGAGGCCTTTTCCCTCCAGCTGAACGGTAGAAAATGCCGTCAACATTCAAAAGCCAACTCTCACCTAACTCCAAAAATTTTTCGAAGACATTTATTCTTTTTAATCCTGTTTTTCCTTCAAAAATTTAGAGCTATCGATACCGTTTTTTTAACAGACTTCTTTTTCGTTACTTCAGATCCAACAGAATCAGGCGAAATTTCATTCACCACTTTGATGTCCTCTTCTCATCTGAGGCCTTCACTACGTTTCCACTGTCATTATTCTGATCATTATGATGATTCATATTCGACTCAAAGTTTTCGGAAGGAATATTGGCTGAGGGGTTTGCTTCCAGAAGTGAATCTGTGGGACTTTCGTACTTCCTTTTCTGGTTAGCTGATGTTGAGTTTTTTCGATTCGAAATCTCTCGAGGCAGATTATCAACTTCTCCATTCGACCTTTTTTTTTCTCATAGAAACGAAATATTTCGCTAATTTGCTATCTCCTGGCGCTGATCCTTGTTCTAATTTTGTCACTTTGACCTTTTTAAGAACATACTCAAGAGGACTCGGAGATGTTGTAGGGCTCATGAAGACTTTCAAATCAAGTATTGGAATTTTTTGACCGTTAAGAGATTGATTCATTCTTCTTTCTTTTAAATTTTTCCCAAAAAATCAATTGACAAAAAAAATTTTTACATTGAAATTTCTTGACTACCGTGGACGGTGGGACGGTAAGTTTCACTTTTTCTAGATTCCTTCCGTGGACGGTATTTTGGCTTTTTTTTTAACAGGTCTGGTTTCCATAAAAGAATGATTCTAAAAATCTTTTGTTCTTATTGGAGCTTTCATTTTGAGAAAGTTTTCTTAATTTTTTTCCTCAAAAATGCTTGATCTCTTTAAAAATTCAAATGATATTCTAAGATCTCGAGATCTTCGCTTTGAAGTTTAACCTAAGTCTTTGAAATTTTTTAACTCAAAACCAAAACCTTTTTCATCCTGAAAAAGGGGTTTTGTTATTTAATTAATTTCTTTCTTATGATAATTATATATTATACGGGGAGTCCGAGTGGCTCAGTGGGACGGAGTGAATTTTCGTGCACTAGGGCCAGGGTTCGACTCCCCCTGCGGATTAATTTTGTAATTTGTAATTCGCTTGTATTCGAAATTACCGGACAGATT
>Ga0182738_1007470_pt1 | contig 11102 bp, 9 predicted proteins | sample eDN5th30CBELigMG_FD_128876 | JGI IMG/M metagenome (GOLD analysis project Ga0182738, IMG submission 128876) | Enriched Miracle-Growth compost microbial communities from Emeryville, California, USA - eDNA 5th pass 30_C BE-Lig MG (version 2)... ... | reverse complement strand
TATCCGGCGGCTGGCAAGACGGGGACAACGCAGGATTTTCGCGATGCCTGGTTCATCGGCTATACGAGCCATCTGACGGCCGGTGTGTGGGTCGGCAACGACGACGGCAAGCCGATGATCCGCACGACCGGCGGCAGCCTGCCGGCTGAGATTTGGAATAAGGTCATGCGGATCGCAAACGCCGGCAAAATTCCGTCGGCATTACCGGGAACAACGTTCGCCAGTCTCGACGCCGATGCGTTCAGCCATCTCGACGGCCACGGAAGTTCTGCATCGGCGCGGTCGCGGGTGCCGCGCGTCGTGCATTATCACGAAGTGCTTCCCTGGGCCCGGCAGGCGCCGAGCGGGTTGATCGCCAACGTGAACCCTCGCGGACCATCGCATCCGATGAACAGCATCGGCGAGGACTTCATCGCGCGGGCCGTCGCTGACAGTTCGACGAGCAGATCGCAAACGATATCGGAACGCGAGCCCGATCGGCCGCAGGACCTTTCGTCGATCGGCAACTGGTGGTGATGTCTCAGCGCGCGCGGCCGTGGATGGGGCCATAGCGGTGCAGATCGGGGCCGCGCACTTGCAGCCATTGCTTGGCGGCTTCGAAATCCGGCCTGATCTTCTTGACGAGCGCCCAGAACTTCGGCCCGTGATTCATTTCGGCCAAGTGCGCGACTTCGTGCGCAGCAACGTATTCCAAGACGTAGGAGGGAGCGAGAATCAGCCGCCAGGAGAACGACAGCGCGCCCGTCGTTGAGCACGAGCCCCAACGGCTGGTTTGATCGCGGATGGCAATGCGCTTTGCCTTGAGTGACAGCAGGCGCGCGTGGTGCCCAACGCTTTTGTCGAGATCACTTCGTGCTTCATCAAAGAGCCAGCGTGTCAGGCGATTAGCAGCCAAATCCTTCGGGCCCGGAACGAGAATTGCCGGAAGACACTCCGCTTCGCGATCCAGTGAGACAATGCGCGAGCGTTTGTTGCCGGTGAACCGGATCCGGTGCGGTTCGCCGCGCAACGGCATGATGGCGTCGTCTTCGAACGGAATGTGGTTCGGCAAGCTGTCGAGGCGGGCGCGCACCCAATCGATGTGCCGATTAAGAAAGGTGCCGGCTTCATCGAGATCGCATTGCAACGGCAGCGTAACGATGACGGCACGGCGCGTGCGACTTACGCGAAGTGTCAACCGCCGCGCGCCAGGGTGGCGGCGAACTTCAAGCTGAGCACCAATGTCTTCAAGTCGAACGGATCGCGTCTGAGACGAAAGCTCAGCGACGTGCCGTCCCTTCTTGATCCTCATGCGCTCTGCCCCCCAAAGCCGACACGCATCATATTGATGCTGTGAAGTGCGGCACGCGTGTGCCGGACCAATGCAGCACGAAAATGACCTAACAAGGTTTGCCGTCCGGCTCCAGCGACATTGTCATAGGACTGCCGCGGTGTGTGGATGTGTGGCGTCGAGGTCTCACGGCGATTCGTCGCTAACTACTGCAATGCTTTAGCGACGGCATCAGTGAACACGTCGACGTCGTTGGTGTGCGCAATTGGTGCGACCAGGTTTCCGTCCTTGCCCATCAGATAGAAAATGGACGAGTGATCGATGCTGTAGCGCTTCGGATCATTTTCGTCGGGAACCTTTTGATAGAAGACGCGATAGGCTTTTGCCGTTGCTGCGATATCGCTTGGACTGCCGGTCAAGGCGACAAGGCGCGGACTGAAGTTCTTGATGTATGCCGCGAGCTTCTCCGGTGTATCTTGTTCCGGGTCCAGCGTAATGAAGACCGGAACGACGTCGTCGGCACGATGTCCGAGCTTCTCAAGTGCAGACGACATGATCTGCAGGCCTGCCGGGCAGATGTCCGGGCAATTCGTGTAGCCAAAAAAGACCAGCATGTACTTACCGCGGAAGTCCTTGTCGGTCACATGCTTGCCGGTCTGATCGATCAGATTGAAAGGACCGCCGACCAATGGCTTGCCGCTGACCTGCACATTTCCGTCTTGCGCCGGCGGCGTTGTACGAAGGGCCAATGTACCCATCGCTGCGCCCAGGACTAAGCCCGCTAGTGCGAGGCCGATCATTGTGCGGCTCATTTGCTTGAAGTCTCCATCACGCAGTGGGTAAAAAGCATCGGTGCGCCGGCATCCCTTTCGGTCTTTTAGCGCGTGCGTGCAAGCTCGATATAGGTACGGCTCGAGGTCATGACATCAAGGTTGGATTCCAGCGCCATGAGCACGCCCGCAGACAGCACGCCAGTCGCCGCGCCGGTCTTGAAGGGCATCGTCAACGAGCGCGAGAGCCAGCTTCGTCTCGTGACGAGCGTCCGATTGCGGTGGACTGCGGTTCTCGGGCAGCTCGCGACCGTTGCGCTTATCAGGCTGTTCTACGGCTTTCCATTCGATATCGGAAGTTGCCTGATCCTGATCGCGCTGTCGGCGTGGCTTAATGTCTTCCTGTCGATTCGCTTTCCTGCGCGGCATCGTCTGAGCACGCCGCTGGCATTCGGGCTTTTCGTCTACGACGTTTTGCAGCTTGCCGGGCTGCTTTATTTCACCGGCGGCATTCAGAATCCGTTCGCGATTTTGCTGATCGCGCCGGTGACAGTCGCGGCGGCGACGCAGCCTCCGCGATACACATTCATCCTCGGCGCTATCGTCGTGGCGGCCGCGACTTTGCTTATTTATCAGCATCAACCTCTGCCCTGGTATGAAGGGCTGCGGTTCGAACTGCCTATTAATTACAAGCTCGGAATGTTGACGGCGCTGATCGCGTCGATGGCCTTCATGGCGTTCTTTACATGGCGGCTGAACAAGGAGACGCGGCAAATGTCGGCGGCGCTTGCCGCGACCGATATTGTGCTTGCGAGCGAGCAGCGTCTCCATGCGCTCGATGGTCTTGCCGCCGCCGCTGCCCACGAACTCGGGACACCGCTGTCGACGATCGTGCTTGTCGCCAAGGAACTGGAACATGAGCTTGGCTCTGAGAGCCGCTTTCGCGAAGACCTGCAGCTGCTTCACAGCCAGGCGAAGCGCTGCCGCGAAATTCTTCAAAAGCTGACGCGCAAGCCCGGGGAGCAGGACCCCATGCATGCGAGCCTGAGTGTCGTCGAGCTTCTCGACGAAGCAGCAGCGCCGCACAAGGCTGCCGGCAAGCGGATCATTATTTCGACGCATCCGTTTCCGGGCACCGATGAGGCGGCGCGCGCCGAGCCGATGGTGCATCGCCGGCCCGGCATTATCTACGGCCTCGGGAACCTCATCGAGAACGCAGTGAGCTTTGCCTCGTCGGAGGTGCAACTCACGGCACGCTGGAACGAGGGGCGCGTGGTTTTCACCATCATCGACGACGGGAAGGGTTTCGCACCCGAGATGATGGACAACATCGGAGAGCCCTACGTCACGTCGCGGCGCTACGAGGACAAGGGTGACAAGGGACATTCGGGCCTCGGGCTCGGCCTTTTCATTGCCAAAACCCTGCTTGAACGCTCAGGGGCGACCGTTACGTTCTCGAACCAGGCGCCCCCGCGCAACGGAGCGACCGTCGAGATCTCTTGGCCGCGGAGCGCTTTCGAGCTGCCTCCGGGCGCCTTCGACTGGCCGGGACGGCGGGGCGGGAAGGGTAAAACAGCCTAGGATTTACGATTTTGCCGTTAAAGTCACCTCAGAAGCCCCGGCGGTAACCTTTTGGCATGGTTTTTCGGGGCTCAAGGGGTTGCGGCCCGAGTGGCGGCGTTGGATTATGGATATGACGAATAAATAAGCAGGTGAGCCGTGATGCGGGAGGATAACTTGGTTACCGAAGACCTGTCATTTAAGCAGGACGAATTGCCGGCGGACCGGTCGTTGGTCATCGTCGATGACGACCGCGCGTTCCTGCAGCGCCTTGCCCGTGCAATGGAGCTTCGCGGATTCGAAGTGCGCTTCGGTCATTCGGTTGCCGAAGGCATCGATCTCATCCGGGAGAAGCCGCCGGCATTCGCCGTTGTCGACATGCGCCTCGAAGATGGCTCGGGTCTCGATGTCATCGCGGAGCTTGCGAAGGCGCGGACCGACTCGCGTGCGATCGTGCTGACCGGATATGGCAACATCGCGACGGCTGTGACGGCGGTGAAGCTCGGAGCTGTCGATTATCTCGCGAAGCCGGCCGACGCTGACGACGTCACCGATGCGCTGTTGGCGCCGAGCGACTCCAAAGCACCTCCGCCGGAAAATCCGATGTCGGCCGATCGCGTGCGCTGGGAGCACATTCAGCGTGTCTACGAATTGTGCAATCGCAACGTTTCAGAGACAGCGCGCCGTTTGAATATGCACCGCCGCACCCTGCAGCGTATCCTCGCGAAGCGCGCGCCGAAGTAATAAAAAAGCTGGGACCGGTTTCGCGGTCCCAACTTCGCTTTATCCATTTTATTCCATCGCTATTCCTGCGCCCGGATCGATCCGTGCGAGCAGGCGCATCGCTGCCGTTCGCGCGAACGATAGCGCCAGGGCTTTGCGGCGCGCGGGGCTCAGGGCATGACGGGGGGCTGCGCGTATGAGCTCTCCCGCGTAGGCATCGGCCAAAATCAGTCCGGTGTCGGCCGGTAAAATTTCATTCGGAAAATCCGGGGCGACGGCAAACAAAAGTCCGTCGCAGTAGTCGCGATATTCGTGCCATTTCAGGTCAGCACGGAAGTCGGCAATACTCGATTTGATTTCAACGATCCAGGCTTCGCCGGTGCCGCTAATGGCGAGAATATCGGCGCGCCGGCCATTGCCGAGCGACACCTCGCTCAAACTTTCAAAGTTAAGAGATCGTAAAAGGCGCTGCGTGCCGCGAAGGATGGCGCATGCGCGTGTGGTGTCGCGCGCCATGCCAGCGGAAAGGGCATCCGAATTATTCGTTGCGGAGGATGGGGCGTCGGTCATGGTCCCGCCATTATGGGCGTGCGACAGTCATAGGCAAGCGAGAGGCGGAGAAGCGATTGCAATCGCATTGTCCGTCAACGCAATGGCACCGCTTCCCGGGGGGATTGTGGCATGGTTTTCTGGCGTAACCGATCGGCAAAGAAAGCCGACACGCCGGTTGTCGTCGTGGAAGAGCGCGCGCCCGAGACGGCAGCGGAGCCCGATAGCAACGCGACCGAAGTCCCAAAGACAGAGCCGGAGACGAACGTCGTCACGTTGGTGACAAACCGGCTCGCCGACAGACTCGCGGGTGTCGGCTTTACCAGCGCCAACGGAGCGAGTGAAAAGGCACTCGTTGTTGAGGCGACGGAAATCAAGCCGCCGCGTGTGCCTGACCCCGTTGCGATTGCTCCCGCCCAGCAGCCGCATGCCTTTGGACAGACGCGGGCGGTATCGAAAATCCGCGCGGCGCTCGATGCCAACTCGACGGGGAACCTGGTTGTTACCGGCGAACCCGGCACAGGCCGCATGGCGCTTGCCGAAAGACTGGCGGCGGAGGCGGGGAGCAACTCCACTGACGACTGGATTTATGTCATCGAGCGTCATGCGCCGTCTCGCGCACGCGCTTTTGCCGTTCCGAGCGGCGAGGGGGCGCGGGTGGCTCGTGATGTCTTCGTGGCCATCGATAAAGCCAACATCGCCTTTGATCGGCATCTGAAAAGTGACGAGCATCGCGTGAGCCTTGATTTGCTCGAAGAGGAAATCCGCTATCTCGGCGACAAGGCCGTCGAGCAAGTGCGGCGGCGTGCGGAGTCGCAGAATATCGCCGTCGTCAAATCGCTGGATGGCTACGTTCTGGCGCCGATGCATGAAGGGCGCGTCGTCCGTTCAGACGTCTTCCGCGCCCTGCCGGAATCGCTGAAGCGTAACGTCGAAGCGAAAATCACGACGCTCGAAAGCGAGTTGCAGTCGATCGTGGCGACGCTCCCGGATATCGAGTTCGAGGCCAGCGAGAAGTATGAGGCGCTTGTCCGGCAGACGGCGTTGCGTGCCGTTCGACCAAGCCTCGCGGCATTGAAGCGATCCTACGCCGAGCATCCGTCAGCCGCAGCAGCGATCGATGCGATCGAAGAGGCGTTCGTTGCCTCGGCGGCCTCCGGCGGCAGCGCCGGCGTTCTTTCGTCGACGATGCTGCTTGATTTTGCGGAAGACGAACCAGCCGAGCGGCAGAAAGTTGTGATCGCGCGACGTGTGTCCGCCGCGAGCTTGCTCGGCGAAATCGGCCGCGACGCGCTGGGTCGTCCGGCACACATTCCGGGGTATCTGGCGCGTGCTGGATCGGGCTTCGTCATTGTCGAGGCTTGGCGGCTTGTTGCTGACCCTGCGGCATGGGCGGCACTGAGCGGAGCACTCGCGGCACGCGAAGTTACGCCGATTTCGGCTCCGGGTCTTTCCGTGCGCGCCGATCCGATGCCTTTGGCGGCAAAGTTGATTTTAATTGCGGACGATCAATCGTGGTCGAAGCTCGAAGCGATCGAACCAGGATTTGCGAAATACTTTCCGCATGTGGCGAAGGTGGTTGCGACGGCGCCGCTTGCCGACATGCCCGAGGATACGTTCTCGAAGGGTGCTGCGCGCCTCGCTGCCGATAACAGCTTGCGGTCGCTGGCTCCCAGCGTGGCGCCGATCATCTACAAGGACGCCACGCGTCGCGGCGGCGGGCGTGTTTCGCTATCGTGCTCGGCGCTGTTGCACTTGCTTCAGGACGCTGATGCCGTTGCCGCGCATCGGTCGGCATCGCAGATCAGGGCTTCCGACATTACCGAGGCGCTGGCACATCGCGCTGAGGGCGACAGCCCATGATCGCGCATGTAGCCGAGGCGTCCGAACTGAGCGGCCGCGTCGTGCTATGGCTTGATCCTGAATCGCAGTGTTCACCGGATTTGCTCGATGCACCCGTGCGTCTGGCGGCGGCGTATGGGGCGGAAATCGAAACGATCGTCGTCGAGCAGGCGGCGCATTTGAACGGCGACGTTCCCATGCGCTCCATAGGTCCTGCTCCGGAGGCCGGCGCGCACCTCGCGGAACACCGGTTTGAACTTTTGTCAGAACGGTCGCGACGGGCGGTCGAGCGCGCCGGTGCAGCTCATCGCGTTCAGGTGCGCCATGCATCAGCGCACGGCGATGCCGTCGATCGCATCGCCGAAATGTGCCTGGAGCGAGGGCCTTGGAATATCGTGGCGCTGACGCGCGTGCCGGCGCTCGGTGGCCATTCCGTCATCGGTTCGCTGCTTGCCAACGTCAGCGGCGCAACGGGTTTTCTACTGTGCAACGAGCACAAGCCAATTGCCATGAGTGCGCGTGTGGTCGTCGTCATCGAGGATGCCGACCGTCTGCCGTCGATGCTGCGGGCGGCGGAACGCCTTTCGGAACCCGGCTGTCCTGTTCAGATGGTCATAGGTGCGGAAACGGCGGCCGAGCACGCAGAACTCGAACAGCAAGTGCGCCTGTTGACGGCAGACATCGGTACTCTGTCATTTGCATCCGTCGGACCGACGTTCGGCGTTCCTGGGGCCTTGACGGAAGCGGTCGCGCGCATGAAGCCGAGCCTGATCGTTGCGCGTTTCGGAGGTGCGGCACTTGCGGATGGACGCGAACTTTCGCGCGCTTCAGCCGCGACGCGGGCACCCATCCTTTTGGTTCGTTGAGCTGCGCCAGCCCTACTGCGGCGAGAAAATGATCTCGGGATCGGATTCGCCGATGGCCGCGAGGTCGCGTCCCTCGTATTCGATGGCAAGCAATACGTGGCGGATCGTTTCGAGCCGGGCGCGGCGTTGATCGTTGGCGCGCACGACGGTCCAGGGTGCAATAACGGTATTGGTAAAGCGGAACATCTCGACTTCGGCGAGCGTGTAGGCGTCGTATTTCGCCAGCGAGGCGATATCGATGTCGGAGAGTTTCCACTGCTTGAGCGGGTCTTGCCGGCGCTCGTGAAAGCGCTTCAATTGCATTTCCCGGCCAATCGTCAGGTAAAACTTGAAGAGCTTGATGCCGTCGCGGACGAGCAGCCCTTCGAATTCGGGGGCTTCGCGCAGGAAGGTCGCGAGTTCATGCTCCGTGCAGAACCCCATGACACGTTCGACGCCGGCGCGGTTGTACCATGAGCGGTCGAACAACACGATTTCGCCGGCGGTCGGCAGATGGACGGCATAGCGCTGAAAGTAGAGCTGGCCGCGCTCGGTTTCGGTCGGTTTGGTGAGGGCGACGGTGCGCGTGTTGCGCGGGTTCATGTGCTGGTTGAAGGCCTTGATGCATGAGCCCTTTCCCGAGCCGTCGCGGCCCTCATAGAGGCAAAGGATGCGGCCGCCGGTTTTCAGGTTGTGCTTTTGCAGTTTCGCGAGTTCGATTTGCAGCGCCAGCAATTGCGCTTCGTAGGCGTCTCGCTTCAGGCGCTTGTCGTACGGATAACCGCCGGAGCGCATCGCCGCGTCTTCGATGGCCTTCGGCAGTTTGCGCGCGTTGATCTCGAACTCATAACCCTGTTTCGCTGAGGACTTAACGCTCTGCGATCCGTCACCTGCGATGGCTTCAGAGTTTGATACAGGTTCATCGCCAACGAGCGGCAATGACGCTCCAGGCGTTTTCCTTTTGGCGACTTTGGCTTTGCTTTTTGCCATGCATATGGCTCCAGCGGCGCGAGGATGACGGCGGTGATCGTACCATAAGGCCGCCGTCGGTGTTTCGGCCCCTCGTCAGACACGGTTAGTGCCTTGAAAAAAGGGAAAGCCAGCAGCCGCCCCCGCAGACTGCTGGCTTTCTGTGCTCCGCTGGTCCTGCCCCCCGGCTCGCCAGCGGAAGAATTCAGGCGCGCTGCTTCGGATCCGCTGCCGCGAGGATCGCGTTGGCGGTTGCCGTCGCCGGAGTTTCCACTTCGGTCCGTTCGCGGCGGCGCGGCGCGACGGGCTGGAAGGCCCGGCGGGCGTGAACCTCGCAATAGGGGAGAAGCGGCACTTTGTTGCGACCGCAGAAATGGAATTCCGCCGTTTGCGGATCGCCAATCGGCCAGCGGCAGCTGCATTCCGTCAGGGTCTGGATCGTCTTGCGCTCGGCGAGCGGAATTTCGATCTCTTCTGCTGGCGGCACGTAGGCTTCGGAATCCATGTATAGGGCACGGACGGCGGGATTGCCCGCTTGTGCGAAGCGCGGCTTTACCGGCCGTTTCGGGTTGGCCATGCGTGTGCGCGGCCGGTGCGTTTTCATGCGCGAAGTGGTGGCCCGGCCGGAAAGGCCAAGGCGATGAACCTTTCCTATGACCGCATTGCGGGTCACACTTCCCAGGCGGCCGGCGATCTGGCTGGCGCTTAGTCCTTCCGACCAGAGCCTTTTCAACAAATCCACGCGCTCATCAGTCCAAGACATGCGTCGTATGCTCCCTCTCGAGCCGCATTAGCGGCGTGCACCCCCCGGTGCCCGCGAACTCACACTCACGGCCGAACGCGAAGCCACGCGCGCACTGCCAGAGTCGACAGCACGCGGCATGGGACGACGGTCCCGACCGATTACAGACGCAAAAACTTCAGGAAAACGCGGAACAGACGCGCTAGAAACGCGGGCAGCCCATACAAGTGGCCGCCCTAAAGGCGCGGTTGGAGCCGATACACAGACGAACGCGGGGCGCCAAGCGCCGCCACATCTCGTGGCCCAACAAGGGCAAATTACAACATGCTGAATCCCGCCTACAAGCCAGACGTTTACTATTAGGGGTATTGACAGGAACACGTTGCGGTCGAGCAACAGAACGATTCGCGACCGGGGATATGTCCGAAATGCCTGTTTGAACCCCGCCAATTCAACCTCAGGGTTGTAGCGCTGGCCATCCTGCGCGCAGGGCCGCCGCATTCAGGGCCATTCGTTGACAGCTATCGTGCCAACGCGTATCAATGGTTGTGTTCGAGCCGCCGGAAGTGGGCGGCTTTTTGATTTTCCGCCTGGGGTTATCCACGCATATGGCTACTTCCCCTGCCGCGCTGGGGAACATACCCGGCCGCTCAGCTTCTCGGTCTCTTGAACCATCTGCCGTCGTGATGGGTACTTACGGCCGCCAGAACATCGTGTTCGTGCGCGGTGAAGGGTGCTGGCTGATCGCAGAAAACGGCGATCGATATCTCGATTTCGGATCGGGCGTGGCGGTCAACGCGCTCGGCCACGCACATCCGGCGCTGGTCGCAGCTCTCAAAGCGCAGGCCGAACAGCTTTGGCATACGTCGAACCTTTATCGCGTCGGGGGACAGGAGACGGTGGCTGAGAAGCTCAACCGGCTTACGTTTGCTGAGAGCATTTTCTTCTGCAACTCCGGTGCTGAAGCCTGCGAAGGGGCGATCAAGGTTGCGCGGCGCTATCATTATGTATCGGGACATCCAGAGCGGCAGCGGATCATTACGTTCCGGGGCGCCTTTCATGGCCGAACGCTGACCACGCTCGCCGCAGCTGGAAACGAAAAATATCTCGAAGGTTTTGGGCCGGAAGCCGAGGGCTTCGATCATGTCGATCCCGGCGATCTGACGGCTCTCGAAGCGTTGATCGGTCCGGAGACCGCCGCGATCATGCTCGAGCCGATCCAGGGAGAGGGCGGCGTTCGCATGTTCTCGCTTGAGGATCTCCGGGCTATTCGCGATCTCTGCGATCAGCATGGCCTGTTGCTGGTGCTCGACGAGGTACAGACGGGTATCGGACGTACGGGCAAACTGTTCGCGTACGAGTGGGCTGACATCACGCCGGACGTCATGGCGGTCGCCAAAGGTCTCGGCGGCGGTTTTCCGGTTGGCGCGGTGCTGGCTACGGCGGAAGCGGCAAAAGGCATGACGCCGGGTACGCACGGATCGACATTCGGCGGCAATCCGCTGGCGATGGCGGTCGCTTCGACCGTTCTCGATATCGTGTCGGATCCCGATTTCCTCGAAGCCGTTCGCGGCAAGGCCCTGCGTCTGAAGCAAGGGTTGTTCAGCCTCAAGGACCAGCACGCCGACATCGTGGAAGAAGTGCGGGGCGAGGGCCTTCTGGCCGGGCTCAAGCTCAAAAATCACGTTACGCCGGCGCAGGTCGTCAAAGCAGCGGCAGATGAAAAACTGCTGATCGTCGGCGCTGGCGACAATACCATTCGCCTTCTTCCGCCGCTTATCGCGTCCGATAAGGAGATTGCGGAAGGCGTACAGTTGCTATCTGGCGCGCTG
>Ga0182738_1007466_pt1 | contig 11104 bp, 5 predicted proteins | sample eDN5th30CBELigMG_FD_128876 | JGI IMG/M metagenome (GOLD analysis project Ga0182738, IMG submission 128876) | Enriched Miracle-Growth compost microbial communities from Emeryville, California, USA - eDNA 5th pass 30_C BE-Lig MG (version 2)... ... | reverse complement strand
TCTCCATTTGTAAGAAAAGGTTGAGCTAAATGTGAAAGGCCAAAGTTAACCAAAGCTCTTGCATAATTTTTCATGATGTTGTTACTGGATGATGCCTTTCTTTTCCTTCGACAATCTTGTTGGGGGGTTTCTTCAGAAGACATGTCCATCTCTGGAGTTTTTTGGAAAGTCTCAAGGCGATCAGAAGTCTCACTGTCAGCTACTGGAGTTTGATGAGAGTGAGCAAATTGGAGGGCTCGTGCTATTTTCTTTTTCAGGAATCTCATGAGGCTTGTGTTTTTGGCAAATTGTGAAAATTATAATTAATTAGGTTTATCAGAGGATAAATGCATGCGAGATGAACAAAAATTTAGAAATATTTAAACTTCTTATCGAAAGAGAAAGTCTTTTTATTTGAATACTGAGCGGAGTTTCCCATGGAATACTTCTGAAACTAAAGAAATTGGGTTGAAGGCCCATATTTTCCATAGTCAAATGAGAAGAAGACAATCACAAATAGGCATGTTCCTCATAATCTTGATTTGGAGGAATTTTTCGATTTTGATAAAGTGAAAAGAACAAATTTGAGCTTTAAAACAATAATTTAATCCTTTCTATGTTTATTGGATCATTTCGCGGTTTGATCCTTTATATTCTCAATGGAAACCAGTTTAAGCTCTGATTTGCAGGATTTTAATTAATTAATTTGGCTTTTTTTTTCTGATGATTGTTTTAATTTTCTAGATGGATGGTGCTTGGCCGCTTAATGAGTTTTAAACTTTTTTATTTAAACAAAGCATGTTTATTATTTCTTTCAAGGTTAATTTTTTGCCCCATAAACTCTCAATACCTTTCTTCTCATCTCAAAACCATTGGACAAATCCTTGAAAATTCGATGGAAAAACCCCTTCCTTAGGACATTTCGACCTGATAAGAAAAGTATTTCATAAAGTTTTCTGTTTGACGATTCGAATTTTTCTCTTTGATTTTTCCCAGCTCATTCTTCTTTCAAACACTCATTAGCTATTTTAGAGTCATTTCTGAATCTTTTATGAACCAGATTCCCACCAGAGTTGAGCTGGATGAACTCAAAATCTTTTGAAAAACTTTTCTCAAAGCTTGAATTAAAAAACTTTTTTTAACATTAAAATTTTTTTTTGATGAGGCCAAAAATTGATAATTAGAATCTCTGAATTCGAATTCTGCTGATTCATTTTATCTTTAGAGCCCACTAAACATATGCATAGGTTCCTTTGAGGCATTCTTCTCAAGCTTCAACCAGAGAAGTTCCTCACAAAGTTCAAGGTTCATCTTTTAAATCAAAATTGAACCTTCTCAAACAAAATGTATTCTAGAATATCTTAGAAAGAGTCGCAGGCCTTGAGAATCTTTACAGAAAGCAAAGGGTTTGGACATTAAATCATAAAAGTTCACATGGCAAGATCTGAAGCCAAAGAAAATACATTTTAAATCAAAAAGTTCTCTTAGGGAATAGTGACAAACTCAAAAACTTGTGTCAGTTTATTTTAGTTTATCTATTAAACTGCTTCATTTTATCAGTCATACTCATATCATTATTTTAAATTAATACCGAAATTAATTCTGAATCACTCTTTATAACAATGCCCTTTGGAGAAAAGAGAAAAAGGCTTGATTAAACCCTCCAAAATTAAATTTTCTTTTGGAGCTTCACAAGGACTTTATAAACATTAGAATGCTGATTTCGTTAGAATCGAAAAACTCCTTCTCTCCAAGGAGACCTGCAGGTCCAGAAATCATGATTTTCGGGCAGAAATTTGAGTATCATAAATTTCAAAGGTGAAGATTTTCAGGAGAGATTTAGCAAAAGAAGAAAAATCTCTCCTTTCAGGTTCTCGTATTTTCTTGTTTTGCTCTCGAAATTGAAAAAAACCTAACCTAAAGGAATTCTCAAAAGTTTTGCTCGCCATTTGCTTCTTGATGAAATCGATTGGAAAAAAAAAATTACCTCTGGTTGCAACTTTCTCATCTAGAGACCTGTTCTCTTAGTCCGCTCTGACAGTTTTATCAAACTTGAGAAGGCTCTTTGAACATGGTGGTTTTCCATTTGGGAAGTGTTTCTTTCGTTTTCTCTCAACTCATTAATTTAACGGTTTAATCTTTGTTTATTTCCAACTCCAAATTTATAACATTAATCCCTAGATTGAAATTTTTCCCCGCCAAGAAACTCGAAATCACAAACAAAAAAACTCTCATGATTGAGCTGTGTGACTTTGTAGAGAGAAAAGGGAGAAATCGAATGATTAGTCTTGAAAAAAGGCCTTTCCGAAGCAAAAGTTTTCAGGGCTCTTTGTGAAATCAAAACATCGGCTCGATGACTTTTCTTTAATTTCTAAACAAATTATGATTGAAGAATAATTAAATTCGCTTGGCTGGTTTTTGAAAAACAAGAATTGGAGCCAAATTTTATAAATTCGTATTTATTTCAGTTAAAAGGTTTTTCACAGACATTAGCATAAAATTATCTTGTGATTTTTGTTGGTCAGCATTTTTACAATTTTGCCCCCGTAATTTACGGAATTTATATCATCATTACAGCTCTATCATCTTCCCTTCCCAGCTTTTCTCTTCCCATATTTCTCAAAGGACTATGAAGAATAATTATCCTAACAACAAAAAAATAAAGAATTTTCTATTCAAACTTCTCCACAGACACCTTTCACAAGTGACTCGAGTGAACCAAAGATTTCCCTTTCTTAAGATGCTTTCCTCTGATTGATCCAACCAATCTCATCATCATTCAATTTCCAGCGGCTTTTTTGAATAAGAAGAGCATAAAAAAAAGACAAGTTTTATTTGACCAGATGAATTGAATCTTTCGAACTTATAAAATCAGCCTTGGTTCAACAAGCCAAAAAAACCAAACTAATCCTCCTCATTTTGCAAGATAGTCTGCCTTTATTTGACTTTAAAGAGATTTCTTTCTTTGATTGAACTATCAACAAGCCTCTGAAGTGGATTTTAAAGCTCAAGTACTATTTCCGCTCGCTTTTGACTCCAAATTTTCAGAAAAACTGATTTGGCTCATTCTTTTCTCATTTGAACTTCGCGGAAACTAACTCATCATTCGAACCCTTTGCTTTTAGAAAAGGCCTTTTTGTTGAAACTTAGGCCTCCTAATCTGAGAAAGAGAAGAATTGTTTGAACGAATAAAAATCTTCTCACGCATAGAAGGGCCGGAGAACTGGGAAAGCCTCCTTTTTGAATCTCTATTGGGTCAAATCGAGCTTGTTCCACTTTAATCGAGGAAAAACTGCTATTAATCATGAAACAAATTTCTGGAAGGAAAGAAATTAATTGAGGATGTTTCATTATGAGACAGAGATTTAACCAAAACTCATTGGAAAAGTTGTTTTTTTGTAATTATAATTCTATAGTCATCAATAGTTATTTAGGTGTTATAAAAGTTATTGAAAAGTACAAATATTAACAAAATATCGAGAACCGAAAAAATTTAGATGGTTTTAGCTGACGATTTCCTTTTAACAAAATCCTCTAAGTAAGTAAAGTGTTCAGGATCTTTCACTCGTCTCAAAATCTTCCCACGATAGCTTAGATGCTTCATTTTATCATCCACTCTACTATGGAAAATCCAATTCACACAGTAATACTTCATGAATATCTCACATAGCTTCTGAAAAATTATCTTGAATGCTCTCATATCTCTTGAGTCTCTTCTTTCCTGTAACAAAAGGCCTCTTAGGCCTTTGATACAGTTCGCATTCTTTCTCTTTGACTTCAGAATCTGTTGAAATTTCTCAGGAGAGATGTCTCCATTTGAAATGTGAGGCAGAGCCAAAGATGAAAGCCCAAAATTGACGAAAGCTCTTGCATAATTTTTCATGATGTTGTTCCCAGATGATACCCTTCTTTTCCTTCTTAGAGATTTCTCTACATCTTCCAAGGGACTATTTGGAACTGAAATGTCCATCTCTGTTGGAGTCTCAAGGCTATCAAAAGTCCCGCAGTCAGGCACTGGGGCTTGACGAGACTGAACGAATTGAAGGGCTCGTGCAATTTTATTTTTAAGGAATCTCATAAAACTTGTGTTTTTGTTCGCAGATTGAGGAAATATATTATAATTAATTAGGTTTATCAGAGTATAAATATGTTTGTGAGATTAACAGAAATTTGTAAAATTTAAACCTTCCAATTGAAAAAGAGTGTTTTGATTTGAATATTGAAAAAAGTTTTTATCATGAAATCTCTTTGCATAAACTCAAGTTTCAGAACCCTCTCTAAATCTCAAGTCAAAGAAAAGAGTGATGTTACTCTTAAAGGGAATTTCCCATTTTAGGAAGTCAAAAAGGACAAAGTTTATGAAATTGGTCGTCAAAATAAAATTAACCTTCTATATGTTGATTGGGTTCTCATATGACGGTTTTACTGTTTGGATTCTGAATAAAAACTAGCTGAGCTTGGGATTTGCTGGTTTTTATTAGTTTATTTAGTTTTTTTTGCTTATGATGATTATTTAATTTTAAATATGGATGGTATGTATCCGCCTAATCAGTTTTAAACTCTTGTTTTTTGAAAAGCATGTTTATGCTTTCTTTATAAATGACTTTTTTCCTCGTAAACTCTTCATACCTTTCTTCTCATCTTCTTTCGAACAGATTGTCCAAGAATTCATCTAAAAAATCAGTCCCTTGAATTATATAAGCTTCGTGGAACCAGTATTTTAGAGAGCTTTCTATTTCGTCATTTGATTCTCGACCCTTCTTTGGGCTAAAAACCTCATAAATTCTCCGAGTGTTTCACAGCTCATAATGAGATTTCGATGATCTCTCTCCGAAAGTGGCAGGCTCTTTCCAGAGAATCTTTGAAAGAATGTCTTTTAGAAATTTTCTTCGTGTTTGAAATTAAAAAATTAAACATTTTGTTTTATCAAGGACAAAAAGCTGAAAATTAGAATCTATCAATTGAAACATTGATGATGCTTTTCCTCTGAAAAATTGGAGTACCTCTATCTCAATTCCTTCAACACGTTCTTCTGAAAGCCCAACTAGAGAGATTGGAGTCTTGAAACAAAGAAAAAAGTTCAGAGCTTGAATTAAAATTGGGCCTTCTCAGACAAAAATTTTTCGAGAATAAATCTACGGAACCCGATGATCTTGCGAATCTCTCCCAAGGAAAGTATTCAATCGGAAAATCATATGAATTAGCTCTTCGAAAAACGAGTTAGTAAGGTCTAAAGTCTTATGATGATCTTTTAAATTAAAATAGGGTTAACTTCTGGAATGGAGGCAAACCTCAAAAAACTTGTATCAGTTTTTTGTTAGAGTTTATTTATTAAACTGCTTTATTTTATCAACCACATCTCTATTTTCAATTAAAGCTGAACCAACTTGAAATTACTCTTTGCAGAGAGCTCAAGAGTTCAGATAAAACTCCTTCTATACGTTGCCATTTGAACGGCAGGAATCTCAAATGGAAAACGATTCAAGTCAATCCTTTAAGATCTGGTTCTTCTTTTACTTTTTTACATTAGGTTCCGCAGATCTTTCTAATTGAGAATTCATTAAAATTTCAATCATTAGATCTTTTATTCAGGTTTGATTTTTTTTCAAGACAAATATTGCATCTAATAAGCTTGAATGGAAAATATTTAGATTTTTTATTGAAGAAAAAGTTCTTGAAAGAGTTGAGAACATTGGTTTTCTCCTCTCTTTATAGTCAGATAAGATTAATAAAAGGCTCTTCCATGTCATCGTTTGCTATCTAAATTCAAATTTATTCAGCAAAAGAAAATAAAATTATTCTTTAATTTTTATTACCCGTGATTTGCTTCTCGATTAATCTGTTTTAAAATCATATTATTTCTGATTGCAACTCGTCCGCATGAACACTTTTCTCTTAGTACACTATCACTACAGTTCTACTAAACTGTACAAGGCCTTTTTAACACGGTGATTTTTCATTCGAGAAAGACTCCTTTTTATTAAATTCTTTAATTTAACGGCCTCATTTGTAGATGAATTATTATAAAATCTCGACCTTTGAGCCAAAGACCCTTTCACTTTTGAGCTTGGTCTGCAATCCCTCTCTACTTTAAAAGGAGCTTGTAAAATGAAATAATCACTCTTAAAAAGAAAAGTCTTTTGGAGGCAGAAATTATTCCAGTTCAAAAACCAGCAAATAAACTGATTAAAGAAGAAGAATTAAATTTTCCTCAGTGATTCTCTAAAAAACTGGAGCCAAAATTTATAAATTCGCATTTCTTTAATTTCTTTTTAATTAATTTCAGTTAAAAAAAATGTTTTCAGGGCAAAAACTAAAAATTAACTTGCTCTTTTTGTTGGCCAACATTTTTATAACTCTAGGCTTCAAATTGACATCATTCAACTCATCATTCCAACTTCATCATCTGATGAAGATTCTGTCTGGCCAACTTCTCTCTTTCCCCAAGATTATGATGAACTATCAAATAGAAAAACAGAATTTCCTATGAAAATATATACGCGACCAGCTTTTCTCAGTTATTCTCATAAACCAAAATTTTCCTCTCAAAATCATTGTTTTAAATCATTTCCTGAGCCAAAAGAATCATAGACCTTCTCTGTTGCTAAATGTTGCCGATTACCCATAAAATCTCCCTAAATCGTGGAGATTTGAGTCAGTCGTTGGAAAAACTGGAAATCCTCTCTGCCCTATCGAAAAAAAATATAATCAATTATACAAAAAAAAAGTATAAAAATCGTTTTTTTATGAGAAAGTCTGAAGAATTTTCGAAAATGTCGTCGGAAAGCCTGAACATATTTTTCGTCAGATGACGGAAAAATTACATTTTTTTATCAGCGACACTGCTGTTGCTATTTGAAAGACTCATCTTTGAACACAAAAGGAACAAGTTTTGTCTAACTAAATTGATTTAATCATTCTTCTAACTCATAAAACCAGGCGAAGTTGAACCCATGATAAAAAAAACTATGTTATCCTTCATTTTTCAAGATAAAATAATTATCCCTTTGGCCGAACTGCGGAATAGCCTCTAAAATTTATTTTAGAAGGGCTTGATGAGCTGAGCACTCTTTTCCCTCCAAATTTTAATGAAAATTATTTTGCTTATTTTCCTCCTAAGTTTAGATTCTTTGAAGTTTAAGGCCTTTGTGAACCTAATTATTCCTACGGGACTGAATTTTCTGAGTTCTGTGTCCTTCAAAAGAGATCCTCTTTGAGGCTTCAATATCTGAGAGGTAAAAATTATTGCTTGTCTAAAGAAAATTTCAGAGTTTTTAATTCATCATGTCTAAAAAATTGAAAACTATTAACTGATCATTTCGATTCATTTAGGAAACTATCGCTTGGATCAAATCAAGTTTTTACTGAAAAAATCACCAAAATTATTAGTTTAATGAGAATAAACAACTCCTTTCAATCAATATTTTAAAAGAATTAAACCAAGAAAAAATCCTTGCTCAAAACTTTTTCTCCATGAAAAGACTGTATGTCTTTCAGATCTCCTCAAAAAGATCAAACCTTTCTATTGGTTGTCTTCTTATTGAAGGGAGAATTCTACTTTTTCAAAGAAGAATAATGCAAAAAAAAAAGCCCTTCGAATCATCAAGAACAATGCTTTTCAACAAAAATTGACGAAATTTAATTTGAGAAAACAAAAAACTTCAAGATAAACTGGGATATTGACAAACTTTAGAGATTTCTAAAGACAGTCGTATTGGTCACTTACTTCCTCATCTTTTTCAAAGGAGATATTTTCATTTTATTGATGAAAATATTATGTATCATCCCTCCCTTTGAGACTTGAGATTTTCAGTGATTTTCTTGCTCTATCTCTCTTAGCCTTCACTTCAGATCTTTAAAAAAAATTCTTCATTTGAAATTCGAAAAACCCAGGCGTTGACTTCAAATAAAAGACTTTGTTAGCCCCTGGAAAATTGAGAAGAAGGTGAAGACTTTCCTTTTAAAAGAGAATTTTAAAACATTCTTGGTCATTGGTCAAAGCTAAGGGAGAAAAGTTTCTTCTGTTTTTCTTTAGCATATCAGAGAGGATTATCATAGCTCTCTTATTGGACTCGAAGGAAGAGACTTCTTTTCCTCTCTTCTTTGACGAGAAAGATTTTATCTTCTATTGTTCATACACAAAATTCTAGCAAGATATGATTCAGGAGATTCTTTACTCTTTTTAAGAGTTTTTCCAGTTAATCTGAATCGGAATCAATTTCAAGAAAACCTCCTCATCAGGACATGAAAACCATTCCTTTATGGCTCTGGAAACTCAAGGTATACGACCTTCTAGGAAAAGCAGGTTTCAAAGGAGACTCTTCTTTTCGAAAAAAACCCTCAGATCAAATGAACAAATTATTTAATCAGAACTCTTTGCAAAGGGATAACTTTCAAAATTTTGAAGAGTAGTCGCAAAGCCCCTCTCTTCAATACTTGTCAAAACTCTCCCCTTACTCTCTGCTTTGCAACCATGTGGGTGAATCCCTTCAGTTTATCATCAAACTACCGACTCTCCAGAAACAAACTTTCAACGAGAAAAGAGCAATTCAATAGAAATTTAACAGATGTTCTTCATCTCCTCGGAACTCTTTTCAATAATTGTACGTTAGATTTCCAGCTTTGATGAAAGATGGCAAATCTCTTTTCTGAAAAGTTTAGTACTCTTACAAGACATTGAATAAACTCAGAAGGGAAAAGTCTTTCACAAAACTGTAAACTATCTTTTCTAAAAATACAATTGAAGGAGGATTATGCAAGGCAAGGCACCATTAATGCCCTGAAAACAGTCATTTATGTCAGTAATGAACAAGTGAGAGATTTCTCTGGCAGAGCTAACATTCTTGTGTTTTTTTCTCTTCACTCATGTTCCCTTGCTCACTTCGGTCTTTATCCTTCTCTGCCAGGCATCTTCAAGGTCAATGGGCAGTCTTTTAACATCTTGGTATCTTTCTTCTTTTGAAATTTACCAAATGCCCGTTTCTTGAATCTTCTATTTCAATGATACTCTTATAGCTTTGTGGCAAATTCATGGAGCTAATTTTGGGTCTTTATTGTTTGCCTTTCGCCCTGCTATTCCGACTCAAAGTGAAGGGTTGGGTCTATTCGAGTGAAGAGCCGAGGAACAACCTCATCCTTTTATTAAAAGTGCTTTTAGGAGAAATCTTAAAAATAGTTTCTGTTTAATTTAGGTTTTTAATTTCTCCTAATAAGTCACGAACAACAAAATTAGAAATGCAGCTTAATTTCTTCTAGTTTAGGATTTCAGTTAGTCTTTGATCAAAATATCCATACAGTTTGCTTTCAAGCCTGCTGAGGAAAACAGGGACAATGGAAATAAGGGGAAAATCATGAGTTTTTGTTTTTGTATGGTTTAATTTAAAACTATTCGCAAATTTTAGAAATTGCTCTCAAAAAATAATTCCACACTCAAGTGGGGCTTTTTTGAATAATCCCTTCAAGAATCATTGCTTCTGCATCTTTGTATGCATCTACATTGACCCATTCTTTTCGGAAATTAAAACAGTTGAAAGACACTGTGCCTAAAACAAAACAAAAAATTTTTGGTTTAGACTCACTGTATTGAATAAAAACTTCCACATGAGAAGATTACAGAAGAATCCGTCAATAATTTGAATACAATCCGCCTCAAAGCGTGCTTCACTGGACCCAATTCAGTGCGAAGTTGCCTTCAGAATCCCTGTCGAGCCTGTATTGAAGGTATCTCAAGTCTTTTTAAACATTGGATCCTGAAGAAAACTTTCAAGAAAGAAGTTTTGTTATGCGATCTATGACGCATCACATTCCAATCAAACTTCTATTTAAAGATTAACCCTTTTATTTTTTTCGATATTGACGAGATTGATAATCCTGCTACTTTTATAAGGGCTATTTTTCTTTATGTAATCAACTTGAAGATCAGTGGGTTCATAATTTGGAAGCTTTTACATGAGAAGAAGGAGCTAGCCTAACTCCTTATCATGATGCTTTAAATGGTTCATCATTTCCAACTTTTTCTCTCTTAAAAAACTCCTAAGTCAACTTAGAAGGTCAAAAAATAAAATATCATAATTTCCTCAAGGGCTTACGATTGTATTTCTGACTCTTATCGAATGAAATAAATTAGACTACCAGAATTTGTGCTCGATGCAATAGACAAAGATGAGAGGTTTCTTGTAATGATGAGATCATTGATTCAATCAAAACCTTTTTGTTTTATACAGGAATGAATAAACTTAGAGTCTCATTGGAAAGTATAGAATACAATGCATCTTCACACAAATTGCTCAAAACTTATAAACACGCAAAAATATCTTGTACTAGGATAATATCCCTCCGTCAATGAGTGTGAGCCCGTCTTCCAAAATCTTCTAAGTAGGTAAAGTGTTCAGGATTTCTCACTCTTCTCAAAATTTTGTATCGATAATTCAAATGCTTGATCCGGTTGTCCACCTTACTATTAAAGATCCAATTCACGCAAAAGTACTTCAAAAATACCTCACAAGACCTCTGAAACATCGTTTTAAACGCCTTGGTATTCCTTGAATCCCTCCTTTCTTGTAAGAGCAAACCCCTTAATCCTTTAATGCAATTTATGTTCTTCCTTTTCGAGTTCAAAATCTGTATGAACTTTGCATATGAAATGCCAAAGCTTTCGGCCTCATTCAACAGATAAGGACGAGCCAAAGAAGAAAGCCCAAAGTTTACCAAAGCTCTGCAGTAATTCTTCATGATATTGTTTCCAATGGATTTTCTTTTTCTTTGAGGAGGTTCGTCGGAGACTTTTGGCGCTTCTTCTAAAGGAAATTCTTGTAGCGGTGACAGAGTCTCGATCTCCCGCGATTGACGTCGTGTGCGAGCGCTTTCAAGAGGCTTTGAGTCTTGTGGAGGAGATTGGTTCAGCTCAGCTAATTGGAGAGCACGTGCGATTTTGTTTTTAAGGAATCTCATAAGGTTGCGATGAAAACGTTAAGAAATATATTCTAACTGATTAAAGGATTCTGCGAGTATAAATATATTGAATTTTTAAAGAATCAGTATAAACTGATAAAAGAATTTTCATGACTTTGAATTTAAATTTTCTCATTCCTTGGGCTTTTAATTCTTAAGAATCTTATCACTTCGT
>Ga0182738_1007464_pt1 | contig 11108 bp, 8 predicted proteins | sample eDN5th30CBELigMG_FD_128876 | JGI IMG/M metagenome (GOLD analysis project Ga0182738, IMG submission 128876) | Enriched Miracle-Growth compost microbial communities from Emeryville, California, USA - eDNA 5th pass 30_C BE-Lig MG (version 2)... ... | reverse complement strand
AGATCTTGACATAACAATTAATTCTTCCACAAAAAGCACAATCCCAAACACAATTTGACTCTTTTTGAAATATTGAAAGGAGAGCTCTTCAAGCATCTTCTCAATCTCTTTTATATCATCATCTTCTTCTTCATTTATTTTTTTCTCTCAAAGTGCTTGAAAATAAAGGAATTCGATTTTCCAAGTTATCTCTGCTTCGCCCAATTTCCTGATTCAAATTCAGGTCGATCAACATTACTCAAGAATTTCGAAGGCAGGCTTTGAAAAGAAATCAATTAATTGTGGTTTGAGCCTGATCGTTGCTCTCGACTTTTCAAGAAAATAAGAGAAAATTTTGGATTAAATTTTTCGACCTTTGTCCAACATATTTTGTTGGTTAAAACTGAAAAGCTCTTTTCAGGAAAACTCTGAAAACTCTGAAAATATCATTCTTCGTTTTTTTTTCGCCAAAATTCATTTTTCAAAGATTCGAAAACTTTCCAAAGCCATTTCTTGCTTTTTAAATTTCCGTCTGAATGAAAACGAACCATGGAAAGAAATCGTGAGATATTTCTCATGGTCTGATAGATTCAAATAATTCTTTAAATACCAAAATTGACCACTTAAATTCAATGTTTCTTCAACAAGATGAATTCAAACTTATTTCAAGAAGAAAGGACCCACGAAACTTCTGATTTCAAGACTTCCTTCAATTCAAAAAACTCAACAACAAAATCATTAATTTGCCTCATATATTTAAAAACACGATTTCCAAACAAATTTACAATGGAACAAGTTATGAAAGAAGTCATCAAAGCTCAAGGTACAGCACACAAAAGGCGGAAAATTACAACAATGTCGTGGCCATCTTATATTCTTTACATTGTTTCACTTGGAATCACATTTCTATACAATGGAATCTCATTTTTGCTGCTGGTTCCTTATATCTCTTTTGAATCCCTTGAGCTTGCTGCCCTTGCCTTTTTCTTTGTAATCAAACTTATTTTCTACATCGAGTTAGCTCGACTTGGTCTTCATGCTGCTGTTGAAAAGCAAAAATCAGCACTTTTCAAGCTATTCACTACGACATCGATCGGATTTACTCTCCTTATCCCTGTTTCTGTTCTCTTGTACCTCACGAATCGGCAACCATCATCAAATCTTGACCAAAAACAGAATTCGATGAAAGAAACTCTGAACCTTGTTGTCTATGCAGGATTTATCTTTGAAATTTTAATTCCCTTATCTGCTCTCATTCCAAGATGGATCTTCGTTCGAAAACTTAAATCTCATGTTTTGTCTAAACAAAATTAAAGTATTCATCTTTATAGTTGAAGTGTATTTCACACTTATAACCTTCTTTCGAAAGCTCTTTTTAATAAAAATTCATTATTTTATCCCCCACATTGACCAAAGTCAACAACAAAACAATGAAGACTTCATTTATTACCCAGAGTATTAATAGCAATTCTCGACTTCTCTTTTTTGCAATTGGAGTCTTTCTTGCTTGCAAATTGACTCAAAAATCTATTCTTCTTTATTCAGCCATCCAAAGATCTTGCCAAAAGATATGGAAGAAAAGGGTCCTAGGCCCTCATCACCGGCGCTTCAAGTAGAAATGGGAAAGCATTTGCTTTTGAATTAGCCAAAAGAGGTTTCAATCTTGTTTTGATCAGTCGTCATAACAGAAACTCGACTACGTTACCAAGGCACTCCAATACAAACGCCCAGACATTGAAACCAGAGTTATTGATGCTGACCTTGTCAACTCATACCAAGAAAATTTATTCAAAATATCTTTGAACAAATCAAGGACTTGGACATTTCTATTCTCATCAACAATGCTGGTGACTAAGTATTCCAGTCATATACTGAGATACCAATCAATAAACAGAGACCTTATTCTCCTTGATACTATGGGACATGCTCTCATGATGCACTCTTTTCTGACAAGAGAAACTATTTCGAAACGAAAAAGCCATTGTCAGTGTTTCATCAATTGGAGCAGACTTTCCAAGGCCAAAAATGCAGATGAATTGTGCTTCCAAAGCTTTTTTGGATTATTTATCTCAAGGTTTGGCTTATGGATATCCACATTGCGATATCCTTTTAATTTACTCGAAAATATTTATACCAATTATATTATATAAATTTTAGTCCTTTTCAAATTAAAGATACTTGTTAAGCGGGAAAAAAATCACCTGAATCTCAAAATATTCTATGTAGATCTCTCAATATAATTTCCCTTTAATTTTGAGAAACCCGCTCAAAAATAAACTCACTTCTTCGAACGTATGAAGTACAACCTTGATGAACAGTTTATTCATGACGCAAGTCCAACCATGCCAGAGAAGAAGGATTCAGAATCCTCGATATCGCCTCTTAAAATCTTCAGCCTGATGAGCTTAATTGAGAAACTTGGTCCAGATGATGGAAATGATGATTTAGAAAAAAATCCTCTTGAACAAGAAAAGACCCGGCTCACGTCATCGGGTCTCAAAGAAAGTCAACAGACCTCAAGTCTAAAGTCAATTCAGCCTTTCCTCAAAGCAAAAAATTTCTTTGTCTACAGATTCTTGCTGATCTTCATTGTCACCCTTGCAGTCTTATCAGAGATATCTTTCTTAAATCGACTGAACTTATTTTCAGTGATCTCCATTTTGCTGACACTAACTCTCGCTTATGGAGGGATATCAACATTTCTGGCCATCCAAAAAAAGAGCATATCAAGAGGGAGAGTTGGCATTGTAGCGCTTTCATTCAGCTTATTTGGCTGTTTCTTGCTCTCTCTGTGCAATAAAACTCTCCAAGGAAATAGAAATAGTGGATTTTTCATCTTTCAAGGTTTGTGCTCTTTTGGAGCTCTACTCATTACAATAAGTGTGAATCAACAACTACTGAAGTAAAATTATTGTATTATATATTTCTGAGTGTTCTTGAGGTTTCTCTCTTGTTTATAATTTTTTATCTTTTAAAAAAAAAATTCTTTTCAAACAAAATAAACTCAAAAAAAGATTTTCAATCAAATATTCCATACATAAGAATCATTATGATAGCTAGAGGCTTTGACAAAAGGATCTCTTTTTTCAATGATTTTATAAACTTTTAAAGCTCCTATGAGAGTAAATACAGGGATCAGGGTCCGATAAATTAATTCTGAGATAGAAACAAAGAGCAAGTCTTTTTTAGTCACATCTGGATCAAGGCAAACTGTTCCAATAGCAAGTAAATAGGTTATTATTGACACTAAAACACATATCTTCAATGAGAACACAGCCTCCTTTGCCTTGGCTAACACTTTGGTTCTGATGGCGACTCCTGTCACAAGACAAGAGTAAACAATTATCACCGTGCGGAGAAAGTCAATGACGATACCTGCCAATGAAAGCAATATAATCGCTTCGAAAGAGAAGTTTAGATGAGTCTTCTTCACAAAAATCTCCAGACAGGAAGAGAAAATATAGTCCAAAATCACCATGATCTCCAAGAATGCAATACACTTGAGCCACCATTTGTAAACTACATATGGCCATCTTTTAAGCTGCTTGTCATATCTCCGAAGCTCAGATGCTATGGTCTCATTTTGCTCCAAAAATTCTCTTTTGAATTCATCAATCCCATCAAAACTGTGTGTTTTATTGAATTTTGCGAGTGGGTGATTTTTTCTAAAAACTCGGAGAATAGCAAAACATCCAACAAGGTGGGTCGTGGGGATGATGATTAAAGCAAGATATACAAAGAGTTCATATTTGATGGGGAGAGAAGGAGCACCCAAAGCTAATTCTTGTGCTTTCAAGCATAAAGCAATTATTGACGCTATCATGCAAAATTGAAATATGAAAAAGCATTTTTGAGCTAGACTTGATTTTCCTTTTGGAATTGCAAGCATCATTCCAGCACATCCAACAAGCAAAAATGTAAAACTTACACCCATAGAAATCTCTCTAAAATCATAATTTTCAAGCATATCCCAATCTTGAAGCTTGATGAGCTCCCAAAGGTGCTTGAACACAAAATATCCAGCTACTGAAGCGAGAATAAAGCTCAAAACTAACCAATATCGGTAAACTCTGTATCGAAACCTGTTCCACTGATCATAGAGCCAATTATCATTTTCCCAACCACATTCTTCTTCCTCCTCATTATTAGGATATACAAGAGGAGAAGCTTTATTCTCTCCTTTCAAATATGAAATATCCTTTGCTAATTGGTTTTCTGCTCTTCGTTGCATGGTATGAGGGAGTCTGAGGATTTTTATTTCGCAAAGAAAGATTTTATTTTTTTAATCACCTGAAGAGTATATGAAAATATATCTTTAAAAATTCAGAGTCAATAGTGCCAACTTTTTATACAAGAAAAGTTCTTAGAAACCTAAAGGGATCTTTGAGATGAGAGTTCTGTGAAGAGATGTTGTTCTTTCTCTCTTCCAAAAGTTTTGGAAATATCATCTCTAAACTTTTATTTTGCTCATCAATTTTGCTTTAAGCCTAAAATTAGAAACCTCAGATTCAACAAAATTGGTAAATTTTTTATCTTATTTTAAAAGTCAAGAAATAATTTGCAAAAGCAACTAGGAAATTCAATATATGAAATTCCTATCGATATCATCAAAGTTCTCTTAGATATAAGAGTCGTTGTTATAACTTGAAGTATTGGCAAAATGTGCTTTTTTCGATGATTCTCAAGGCAAATTTTGCTCCTATAAGATTAATGACTGGGACAAAGACGTAGTAGTTTCCAAGATTTATGAGATGGAGAAAGATTTTTTCAAGAGCCGTGAGATGAAGATTGCCAAAGAAAATCTTTCCAAGTGCAAGAATGTATGTAACTAGTGAGACGGGGATGCTTATTTTCAAATAAAATAAAGCTTTCTTTGACTCCTCCAATAATTTTGTTCGAATTGCAACGCCTGCCACATAATGCCAAAAAGTGTTGAGAATGGCAGGCGTGAAGTATCGTATCATCAAAATAATAGCAAATAAATGCAAGATTTTATCTTTTCATCTTGAAAATTATTTGCAGGAGAACAAGAAAAGCAAGTAATGACTCAAATATTGCAATTAATCTCAACCACCATCTGCAAATTAAGTACAGCCATCTACTGAGTCGTCGATCAAAGATGAGCAGCTCGGGAGCAATCGCTTCATTTTGTTCCAAAAACTCTTTCGTTAGCTGATCCATGCTTGGGGTAATTTTTCTTGAAAATGCTCAAAACAGTAAAACCTCCAATGAAATGAAGAATTGGGGAAATAAAAAGCACAAGAGATTCAAATAATGCTATTGGATGAGAGTAAGAGTCTGAATAGAAAACAATATCTCCAGAGATATAAACTAAAGCCAGGATTGAACTGATTACGCTAAATTGAAATCCCACATAGCTGAGTTGAACCATACTTGATTTCCTTTTTTGATCCCTTAAATCAGCCCATTACATCCAAGCGGTAACAGTATGAAAGTTATGCTCATAGAGATATCTCCATCGATGTGAATATCAATTTGTTGAAAGTTGTAGAACTTGACACAAAACCAAAGATTTTTCATGCCAAAAAACTCTGCTGTCGCAATTATTCCGAGGCTCAGGACAAGAGAGTATCTATACAGGAGGTAAGGAGGCCGGTTAAACTGTTCAGAAAGCCAATCATATTCCATATTCATCTGCCACTTTTGATATCATCTGTCTGAGATTTACAAGGAGATAGGTTCGTATCCTTTTTTAATTAACATTGAGAGATTAAAAAAATGGAAACAGAAAATTTATTGATAAAATATTGAATCATAATCACTAGACCCTAATATTGAAATTGGGATATTTCCTCACCCTTATTGACTTTTTTCAAGAACTACGATTGAGCAGAGCTCTTTCATCAAACTGTATTAAACACAAAAATTATTTAAAAGAAATATTTTGTTATTCATATATATCAATAATTATAGATAGTTATCATTACCACCAGAATAACTTGAGACTCTTGCAAAATTGTCTCTCTGCTCAATTACCCTCTGAGTCCTTTGAGCTCCAAAAAGACAAATCACAGGAATCGAAATATAATATGCAAAATCTGATGAATACAATAAAGCTCTATTTCCATCAATCTGATTTAAGTTGAGATAATTTCTTCGGACTGCAAGCAAATACCCGATTATCGACACAATCAGAGAAATTCTGAATAAAAATATTGCTCTTTTTGATTTTACTAGAGACTTTGTCGTGATAGCAACTCCCATGAGAAAACAAGACCAAGTCAAGAAAAGACTTGAAATAGCCAATACAATTTTTTCCACTGGCAAAATTATATCGTCCAGACTGATCCCAATAATAGCAAGCATATTGAGAATGTAACCACAAATAAACATTATTTCCAAAAATGCAACAAGTTTCAGCCACCATTTATAGATGAAATAGAGCCATCGGGTCAGCAGCTGATCGTATTTAAGAAGTTCAGATGCTATTGTCTGATTTTGCTCGTAAAAATCTTTTGCTACTGGATCCATTTCATTAAAATTTTGAGCCATACTTTGTTTGACTAAAGGGTGATTCTTCTTAAAGACCTCAAGGACTGCAGATCCTCCAAAAAGATGGATGATTGGGGTGGGAATCAAAATAAAAGTCACAAAAAACCCTTCTGGAATAAAATAGTTCTTCGGAGCTTCAATTACATCTTTTACAATCAACAGAAAAGCAACCAATGAGCCAACCATGCTCAACTGAAGAAGAAAAAAGCTTTTCTGCGCAGTTGCAGATCTTCTCTGGAGAATTGCAAGAAGCATTCCGCCAACTCCCAAGAATAATAATATGAAGCTTATAGCCATCACAGTGTATCCAAAAATATCATGATTCAATTGCCGAGATGTGTAGCTCTTAATCACTTTCCAAAGGTCTCGAATGACAAAGTACTCGGCCAATGGAACGATAAATACATTTACAATCAACCAAAACTCATAAAGCATATAAGGCAGCCTTTTAAATTGATCAGAAAGCCAATCATGCTCCTTTGGAAGCAACCTCTCAATATTTGTAGCCTGGCCATTTTGATGATTATTTTTCATGAGATAAATGGGAGATTTTCTGACTAGACTTCGATGTACGATCTTTCAAACTTTGTTATTTCACTGTATATCACAAAAATAATTAATTTCCTCAATCCTATGAACTTTAATTATATTCAATTCACTTGAATCACTTCCAGTGAATTTTTCTCAGGACAAAACCCAAGCAAGCAAGCTTTTTAGGAAAAAATGGTAAAAAAAAAAATTTATGAATTATCCAAATCAACCAAAAATAAAAAAACAAATTCCAATATTCTTCTGAAATCATCAAGCCTCAAAATTGGAACTTTAAGGTCTCTGAGTTTTTTGAATCTACTCTTGAACTTTTCAGCTCTGCAAAGGCTGATTAAATTTTGAACAAATAAAAATTGAGAATCTTAATTCTTATTTCTTTAAAAAGTAAAAATTTGTTTATAATTGGGATAACAAAGAATTATTCAAGAATACTCAACTCTATCGATGATTCTTAAAAATAATGTCTATGCATTTTGCAATACAACTTTATGAATGAATGAGCTTCAAACAAACACGCACTAACGGACTATGATTCGCAGAACCAACAATTTATTGAGTAATTTGTTGTTGCTGTATTTTAGCATCACCTAAGGATTCGATAGGCATGCCAGGCTCTTCTGGTTCATAAGGGCAGGGATTATCTTTCCAGTGCCAACAATTGCAACGCTCACAAGTATGAAGAATTTCCACAGTCTTTCTGCTTAAACAATTGTTGGCTTTGTGGCCCAAGACATTACACTTATTGCACTTTATCACTCTAATCTTGGGATCTATTTCGTGGAAAAATTTAGCATCCCAGTCTATCAACAATTTAGGATGAGCATATAAGCAATTAGGTCCTTCAGGACAGAAGCCATACATGTAGTTTTTACAGAGCTCCTTTCGAACGTGGGCTTTTATGCAGTGTTTTCCTTCTTGACAGTACCCTTTATCAAACCCCAAACATGTGTACAACAAGTGTTTGAATTTACAATCCGCTTTTTCACAATAACCCTGATGTCTCATATTATTGCAAGTCTTGACAGGAACAAGGTTCAGTTGATGGTTAAACTCGCAAGCATCACCAAATTTGCAGAGGTTATTTGCGTAGTTTTGGCAAGGTTGAACTCTAGAAGTATCATGGAGGAATCCGCATTCAAAGTTATTGCAGGTTGAATGAAGAAACATCTTGCAAACTCCATTCTTGGTGGCTCCTAAAGAAATCCCGCCCTTCGGCTTGTTTTGCTCTCGAGCCAACTTGGCAAGATTTTCAAAGTTTTGTTCTTCTTGCTCAGAAATCGCTTGCATAATTATTAGTTTAGTTTTATTTAAAGCAAATTATGAGGCAAATAAATTCAGACTAAACCTTGATTGTCAATTACCAAAAAAGAATATTCTTTTCATTTCTTTGTGGTTTTAAAGAGGAGGTATTCTTGGGGTCTTTTGTAAACTCCAAGTCTTCAGTGTTCGCTTCACAAAATTCAAAAAAAAAAATGAATTTTTCAACTTTGAGAAGAAATTTTATGCTGGTCTAATCTTAAGAGATATTCTTTTTTCAAATTCCAGATTTATAGATTTCACCTTCAAACTTTCTCTCAAATTTCGATAGGAAAATTTCCATATTTTCATCAAATTTTGTATTCTTAAGTCCCACTCCCATAAAGATTGATTCTATTATCTAGATAGGGAGATCAAAACTATTTCTGCTCTGTGCTTTTTTCTCCACAAGGACAAAATATTCCAAAACCTTGAGGCGGATAACGGATCATTTAAATTATCCAGTTTTGAGCTGAATAATCACAATTAATTTTAGCTTTATATTTCGCCTTACCTCTTCAAAAATATGCGACAAGGTGTCTATGAACCTCTTATTCAGGTAACTGGAGGCACACCAAAGCGAATCACAAATGAGAGGTATCACTACTGCTTTACTCAAGACTCTAGTCCCTTCATATTTACCCAAATGGTTATTGATCAAGGGCGTCAAGATGGAGAAAGCCCTGCAAAATTTTTCTACAAGGCTGCTCCTATCAAAAAAGAGAATAGAATGAAAAACCTGCTCTTCAGATCTTTCTTGGTATTGATTTTTATTTATTCTTGCTTGTCTGGATTCTTGGCAATCACAGAATCGTACTACATTCCAAAATTATCTCTGGCATTCTCTAGCAGTCTGATCTTTGGATGTGTCGCAATATTTATTGCTATTGGAAATAAGAGCTTGTTGTGTGTCAGAAGTGCTATTTATGTACTTTGTACAGGCATCATGACTTATGTGTTCCATCTCTTTTATTATAGATCATCATTGCACTTCACTACAATTTTAGATGTTTTCTTTGCAACAATGAGTTTAAGGCTGGCTCTTGATTTGGAAAGAATTTTGGAAGAAAAAGCTAATAAAGCTTCTTAACTTGGTAGTATTTTATCTCCGTATAAATATATAATAGTTTCTTCATAGTATTTTTAAATTGATTTTTAGCTAGCTTATTTATGATTGTAAAAGAAAATATACCTATCTAATCTTAAATTGAAAAGTTTTCTTTCTTTGCTTTTGAAATTTAAGCTTAAAATTCTTATTCAAGAATAAATTAGATATCATATTTTTAATTTAGTCATACAATATCAATCCCTTAAATAGTAATAAGATCTCCTTGAGTTGAGAATTTTTGAATAACTTTTAAGCATTGAGGGGCGGGGAGGTCGACAGAGTGGCCAGAATAAGTCAACAAACCGGTGTCAAGATTAATGAGGAAAGTGGTGACATTGCCTGACTTTTCATTACCAACAAGCAAGACTTGTCCGGTGGGATCAATGGTAAAATCACGAGGATAGTTGCCTTCAACAGAAATATGTTGGATCAAGGTCAAAAACCCAGTATCTTGATCAACCTTGAAAACAACAATATTATTGCTATCATCACCACGGTTGCTTCCATACAAGAATTTACCATTTGGTAAGATATTAATAGCAGCAGCAAAACTTTCTCCTTGGAAATCTTTTGGCAAAGTGCTGATGGTTTGCAAATCAGTGAAAAGTCCGCTTGTGCTGTCATAAGAAGCAGCAACAATAATATTTCCGAGTTCGTGAATGATGTAGACGAACTTTCCATTTGGATGGAAGATCAAATGTCTGGGTCCAGCTCCTGGAGTAGCAGTGTAAGCAATGGGATTAGGAGCAGGAATTATTTGTCCATTGGTTGGGTTCAAAGTGCAGCTCCAAACTTGGTCGGTACCGAGATCAACAGACATGGCAAAGACATTTGTTGGGTCCATCATGACAAAATGGGCGTGTGGTCCTTCTTGACGGTCAGGGTTGACACTCTTGCCGTGATGTTGATTCACAGAGGCGACTGGGCCAATTTTTCCAGTCTTGGTGTCAATGGGGAATGACATAACGCTTCCTGCTCCATAATTAGCAGTCAAAAGAACTTGATTGGTATGGTCCAAGAACACATAAACAGGACCGCCGTTGCTGTATTGTTGGTTCAAATATTTCAAGTTTCCAGTGCTTTGGTCAATAGAGTAAGCATAGACAACTCCTCCAGTCTCATCCTCATTCACACTGTATAAATACTTGTGTTTCTTGTCAATTGCAAGGTAGGAAGGATATGGAAGGCCGGTTGTACCTCGAATCTTTGATAATTCTCCTGTCGTAAGATTGAGATGATAGAGAACAATGCCTTCAGAATTAGCGTCAACTGAAGAAACAGCATAGACATAAGCAGAGTCAACTTGACAAGTAGCAAGGTTAAAGGCCAAAGCAATCACAAGACAAACAGAGAACCAGACTTTCATTTCGATAAAAGATTAGATTTAGATAAATAATTATATTTAATTGAATAATGTTGGTCAAAAATTTTATATTTTATCAAATCTCTTCTTGGAATGTTGCAAAAAACCGTATCAATTTCTTGCCTGTGATAAATACTCAAGAAAATATTTGCCTTTAGCTTCAAAAGGACTTTTTACCATATGATTCGCCTCTTCAAGATTATTTAATTGATCCGTGAATTCATTGACATTTTCAGTGGATGAAGAAAGAAAAAAAATTCACTCTCTCAAAAAGTCATTAAAGGGAAAGAAATAAGAATT
>Ga0182738_1007462_pt1 | contig 11110 bp, 12 predicted proteins | sample eDN5th30CBELigMG_FD_128876 | JGI IMG/M metagenome (GOLD analysis project Ga0182738, IMG submission 128876) | Enriched Miracle-Growth compost microbial communities from Emeryville, California, USA - eDNA 5th pass 30_C BE-Lig MG (version 2)... ... | reverse complement strand
TTCAGGAGGGGATTCGCCAGGACGGCCCGGTGGCTACCAAGCGGTTCCTGTGCGACTGGGCCAACCGCTACCAGGTGGCCAACGGCCTCCTGGGGCTGGTGAGTCACTCGGGGGGCGTCGGCGGGTCGATCACGCTTTCGGCCCCCGCGAGTTATCCCGAGAGTCCCAACCTGTTCGCGCGTGAGATCACCATCGAAGGGCGAGGCAGAGCCACGCAAGGGACCAGGCAAATTCAGTTCGACCAGGCGGTGATCTCGGTCGATTACCAGGTCCCCCGCTACACGTATCAACCAAACCCGGATATGTCGCTTGACCCGGAGGCCCCCTTCGTCTACGCCACGCAGGAGATTGACTTCGGGCGCGAGATGGTCACGGTCGAAAAGTCGTCGGTCACCCTGGCCAACGGTCACAAGCTGAAGGACCTCCCTTACGCCTTCCCACTGGCCCAGGCGGTCATGACCATCGAGCTGCATCGGGTCCCCTACTTGCCCGCCGCGCAAATTCTGGAGGCCATGCAGCGCCCGCTCAACAACGCCCTCTTTCTGGGCGTCGAGCCGGGTTATCTCATGTTCAATGGGTGCAAGAGCCACGCCGAGGCCAGCACCGACTCCACTTATACCCAATCGCTCGTTTATACCTTTACTTACCGGCCACTCCTGCGCTGGGATGAGACGTTCGACCCCGACGGAACGAGCGGCCCGCAGCAAGTGCTTTACGACGGGGCCCCGATCCTGCTCCGCTCCGACCTCTCCGCGCTCATTCCCTCGGCCTATCATGGGTGATTGATCCGTGAACTTACCAAGAGTGAGGCCCGGCGAGCCGATCACCGACACGGTGTTCAACCGCCTGATCGACGCCGCGAACCGATGCCGGCTTTCCGTGGGCCAGGGAGGGGGGCTCCGCCTGGTGGAAACCCCTTCGGGCTATCTGCTCGAAGCGCTCGACTCCGAGCCGATCTGGGGCAAGATCACCGGGCCGGCCGTCGGTGGCTCCTTCCCGTTCGTCGAGCAAATCCCACTCGCCAGCGGTACATGGAGCGACGGCCCCTTCACCGACGAGGCGTACGAGGCCAACGGGAACGACTCGGTTCCCACCAGTACCAGGGCCCTTTTCTGGAGGACCGCCGAGGGAGACTGGCGGTTCCTCGCGGGAGTGTGCTGATCTCATGAGCCTGAGCCGAATCCCCCGCGTCGAGGTCGGCGACCCGATCACGGCCGAGCTGTTCAACGCCCTCGCGAGCCGCCTCGAGCGCTTCGCCAACCTGTCGGTCTCGGGTCGATCGCTCCGCCACTGGTCGAGCCCGACCGGCCAGTCCCTCGCGCGGGCCTGTCCGCAGGTGACCTGGGCCCGCCTCTCGGGCGACACGTCTCCCTACTCGTTCGTCGAGGTGCGCGAAGGGCCGGGCGGAGACTGGGAGGAGCTGCCACACGGCGACTCCGGCACCCTGCTCGTCCACGAGGTCAACGGCAAGGACGGCCTGGACGGCTCGGTCGTGCCGATCCGCTGGACCAGCGCGGGGGACTGGCGGTTCCAGTGGGTTGGCTACGGTCCCCCTCCTCCGTGCGAGACCGGCCGCCTCTGCCTTTCCATCACCAACAATGGATGCTCTCCGTCGGGCGCGGTCCATGGCGCGGTGGTCACCTGGACCAACGCCAACGGCGACGTCGTGGGGACCTGCACCACCAGCGGAGCCAGCCCCAGCGCCTGCTGCATCGATCTTCCCGCCCCCGGCACCTACACCGCGTCGGTCAAGGTCCCCGGCCTCGCCCCCCGCACCGGCTCTGTCGACGCCCTCTGCGGCCAGGATAACACCGTCTCGGTCAGCTTCCCGGCGAGTTCCCTTGGCACGTTCTGCTTCAGCCTTACCAACTGTGGTATCGGCGTTGCCGGAGTGGAAGTCACGGTTTCGAAACCTGGCGAGCCCGATGCGACGGCAGTCACGGACGGAAGCGGCAACGCTTGTGTTTCGCTTGGAACGGGCAGCGGATATTCCTACTCGGCGACATACGGAGATGCCACCGCAAGCGGACCCGTCACCATTTTCGGTTGCAATACCGTTTCTCGATCGCTCTCAGTGATTACTGATTACTATTTCCGAATCACAAGCTCATCTGACCCGCGCAACAATGGGTGTACTGGAACCTTCACGCTTTATCGCGGACCAAACAATACATATCCAGCAATCTTCACTCAATTGATATCGCTTTCGCTCTTTGATGGTTCAGGCTATATAAGTCCCGACTACCATCAGAACTTTTCGGCGATCCCAGACGGAACCACAGTCTTGGCCGAACTGTTGTTCCCATCAGGTCCTGGAAATGTCGTGTTCTTTCTCACTTGTACAGGTCCAGGAACTCTCGACAATTACGGCAATTATACTGGGATATTATGTCCATGATCTGGATTCGAACTCCGTCCAACAGGCATCCAGGAAAGGAGAGGCTATCACCTCAATTGCGTTCAGAGCTTACTCTTATCCCTCTAGATATCTCAATCTCTCTCACAAAACGTATGGCCAAATGCACCCTATTGGTCAAGTCGACCAAATGTGGCTGTGGCAAAAACAGATGCCTTGCCGGCAAAGGCCGACAAGGCATCGTAACATCCAACGATTGTTTCGCATGCCTACGCGAGAAAGACGCTCAAGCCACTACTGAAGTTGACCGCCAATCCCCTGAAATGTCTGGCTGGTGATATCATCCTGCCCGAACTGTTCCAAAAGGGAGTTCGTGTCGTTGCGACCGGAAGCATGGGGAACCGAGAAATAGTCGCCCGTCCGATTCGGATCGACCCGCCCCCCCTGATTCTCGATATGGACCATGTTTGGAACATTGATCCCCACCGCCCCGCCACTCGTATCTCGCGTTGCATTCATTGTCCCATTCGGGCTCGGGTATCCCGAGCGGTCGTCCAGATTCTGGTAGTTCACTCCCAGCATGGCCGTACCCGGGATTTTGTCGGGGCCGGCGGAAAGGATCAGGAACCGGCTGTAGTAGGCTCGTCGCAGGTAGTAGCCGGTCCCAGCGGCAGTCGAACGGTCCCAGTAGGTCAAGTAGGAAGGAGTGGCCGCGGTCACGGCGAGAGGATCAACCAGCGTGACGAAGTGATTCATAAACGTTCGAGCGGCCCCACTGATTGGCGCGGAAGCCGTGCCGTAGGAATGGCTGTCATTGAATGCACTCCCCCACCAGGCGGGGGAGAGCAAGCTCTGGTTCGGGTCTAGGGGGTTCTGTTCACGGGTTTCGTAGGCGCTGACATACGGGCCGATCGGCCGGCTCGCGGCCAGGTCGGTCTGGATTTTCAGGTAGTCGGGAAAGCCACGCTGGCTATCGGAGTGGAACAGCACCGGCCAGCGATAGAACTGGAGGGGTTCACCCCAGGCATCCACGAACTCCATGAGGCCATCGCCATCGGTGTCCATCACCTCGCGTTCGGTGAAGTCGTCTCGGCTAAACATACTCCCGAACGGGCCGGTCCCTTCGACAAGGATGGCGTAGAGCATCTCAGAGCGGGCGGTCTTATGAGTGTGCTTCCCAAACCTTGCGATGACGGCATTTTGATCGGCGGTGGAGAGCCCCGAGAGGCCCTCGAGGGCATCGTCGATGTAGCCGTCGTTGTTGTTGTCCGACCCGTCGTATCCTCGCGGGTGATAGCCGAGCTGCTTGTAGATGCCGGCGGCCGCCTCGAACGAGGCGCCATACATCCCCGTGCAAGGGATCGGGCCCGTGAAGTCGGAAGGGGGAGTGAGAGCTCCTGACGAGTATATGGCCCCCAACGGAAGCATGTAACCTGGGGCATTGGTCGCCAGGAAGGGAAGCCCGCCAAAGTTGAACGGATAAACGCCCGCGGTCGCCGCTGGCGTGGCCACTGGAAAGAAACCGTCGGGAAGCTGGGCACGCAGGTAGTCGTACTGAGCGATGACCTGCGCTCGCTGGATCCCTTCAATACGTGCGGCAGCCCCACTATTCTCAATCGCCGCCAGGCGATAGTGAGCGTAGGTCGGATCGGCCTGGTAGTTCACCAGGGCGTCCATTCGCTCCGTCATCGCCTGTTCCAGCTTCGCGATGAGGGAGATCGTCGCCTTTTCCTCGGCCAACCGGATCGAGCCCATCTGGGCTCTCAAAATGAGGGCGATCAAGATCCCGATGATCGCGACCACGATCAGCAGTTCGACGAGTGTAAACCCACGACGTCTCATGGTTCGATCCTCAACGATCAGGAGGAGCCAGCTTCGCGGAATGGAAGAAGGATGAAACGGACGGAACGAGCTCGGCCGACTCGACTGGATACGCAGCTCTTGAGTGCCAACAAACGTTCGGCATCGAAATCGGGTTAGGCCATTCGTCGAGAACCCCGAAGCCATCACTCCCACGTTGGTACGAGACCGTGGGAGTTGGCTCGAGTATCGAACACGAGGCAACGTTTCACTTCAGATTCAATTTGAAAACAGACGGATCGGAAAGGACGGCTTCACTCGGTATTACGGAGATTCGATCCGGCTTCGGTCACCCACGGGCCTCGCGGCAAAGGGTTGGACGCCCGATTGGGTCGCGGCGTTCCCTTTTGGACGAAAACCATTGACTTCAAGCAGGTTAGCCCACTTCTCCAGGGAGTATACCGCGCGTGTGATCCGCAAAGAAAGAGCATCCCTGTGAAGGCTTACGTCAAAACCAGGCACCTGTGACATCCCCTCGGATCACGCCCAACCTGATTCCTGCTGAATTCTTCCGAAAGGTGGAATCAAGCAGGTGGCACACCCTGGCGGTCGCCGCGGCACCCCGGCGCGTGATTGACCAGTGGTTCTCACGCAATCCCATTGCTCGTCACTCCATCGACACGTCCCCCGCGCCAAAGGGCCGGGGCCAGGGAGTCTTGAATCAACATGGCATGCGAACACGACCACCCTCACAATGACGAACCTGATTCCCTGGAGGAGCAGTCGTCCGACGAAGGGCTCGACCTCGACGACGAGGTCGAGTTTGAGCTCGAGTCCGGACCGTTGCAGAGCTACGAGGCCGAGACCGAGCGGCTCCGCGTCTACGCCACCTTGATTCGGGCCACGCTTCCTCGAATCGGCTCGACGTTGCGGAGCGAATTCGGCCGCGAAGCCGAAATCGACACCGACGTTTGCGCAGCGCGTAACCTCGCGCTCATGGGAATCTTCGCCGAGATTCGCCGGATCGCCTCCGCGCCGGGCCTAAGCGGCTCAAGCCCGCGGCGCCGCGAGGCGACCGAGTCGAGCGAAGACTGTGTTGCCAACAATCAGTGAATCACAGCCTGGATCGTGACGGTGACCTCGTGCGCTCCCACCACGCCACCGTTCAGCCCCGACATGCCGACAAACGTCCAGCGGACCTGCCGGTCGTTGCCACGAGCGGTCGCCATGGCGGCCTGGATCGCGTTATCGAGGGCCTCCTTGAAATCACCTCGCTTGGACGTCCCCTTGAAGACGCGGCCGCCCGCTTCGGGGGGCTCAATCAACTGCGCCTCGGTCCGACTCGAGGCCACCAGGGCTCCCGTGACCCCCGCGCCCAGCGCCACGGCATTCAAAAAGTCGCGTCGATCGCCTGAAGTCGTCATATTGAAATCCATTCCTTTCGCATTCAGGGGTGTATCGGCTTATCTCGCCTTCCCGACTTCTCCTCTCCAGAAGGATACCTAAAGTCGGTTCTGATCGACAGCATTTTATACGATTATCTTCCCACTTCAGTCGGGCCCGTTCGTGGCGGAATCCCGCAAACCCGGGTTGATCCGTTTTCTGGTTGACACTCGCCAGAAAAGGCTCCATGATAACTGAACGCATTAACACTAGCGTTCGATATACGATTCGTCGGCCCGGCGAGACTGGGTTTGACGATCGGTTTCTGAGTGCCCGCCTGGTCGATTCGGCGATGGGGAGAACCCTTGCCGACGACCTGGATGGGGTTGAAAACCGCGACCCTTGATCAAAAGCGGATCGTCCGCGCAGGCGTCGGAGTGCGACTCGATGATCACCAGCGTTGAACCGGCCCCGTCCTCCCCCTCTCCACCCCCGGCGCATGGTCCGCTCGGCAAGGTGAGGGTCCGTTGCCGGGTACCGCTCTGGTTTCGCGTGGAGATCATCAAGCGGAACCGAATCACGGGTGAAATCGTGGTCATCGAGTTGATCTGGTGCTCGCGGAATCGCTGGGCCCGGTGGGTTGAACAGCACGATTGCCAGAGTCTGGAGGCCTTCTGTATCGGGCCGTTCGTGGTGGCGGTGGGCCTGGAATAGCCGCGAGGTCCTCCGAACGATGAGACCGAAATCGGCCGACCGAAGAACCTCGGTTACGCGCCTCGGGCCTTGCTCACGAGGAGGTTTTCCCCTTGCGACCCGGCGTTTTTCTGCTTGGTTTGACCTCGGATTGGCTGGCCGACTCCCGGCTTTGTTCCTCTTTTCGCTCGTCCCTGACCAGTTGGTTCTGGCGAGCGAGGTTGGCGTTGTCTCCCTCGGTCCGCTGGCGGATCGAGCCGGTCGTCCACACGGGGCGCGTCCCCGTTTCGTCCTTCGGCTCTTCCGCCTGTTCGGGCAACGGAACCGGGCTCGAATTCGCCTGCGTGCCCCTGGGAGCTTCGGCATCCCGCCCCGACGCGGGGGACTCGGTTCCGCCCGAGGCAAGTAACTCACCCCAGGTCCCCTCGAAATCCTCGATGTGTCCCTGCAGGGTGCGAGCCAGTTCCTCGGGATCTCGTTCCGCGGCCCAGAGCAACAACGCGTTGATGATCGCGTCGTTAGACGTATACCCCTTCTTGGATGAGATGACTTCGGTCGCGCGCAAGGTCCCCGTCAAGCGGTTGTAAAACCCCCGCAGCTTCGGCGTCGTCCGAAAATAGATCTTCAGCCCCACTTCCTTCGCCATGACAACCATTGTTGCAATTCCTCCAAGCCTGGTCTAGCCATTCGCATTTTTCCTAAATTCATTTTTTGCAACAATTCCTTCGAGACTCCACTTGACTCTCCAATCAGGTGGGCTAGGATACACCCGGCAACAATTGCAACAATTCCATCAATTAATGATCGATCCCAAGCTTTGTGAGAAATGGAGCGAGCCAATGGTTTCAAGCCTGGAGACGTTGATCCTCAGCGACCTGGTTCGCGCCTTTCTGCAAACTCAGGCCCAGGTGGAGTGGTTCGGGATCAGAGTTTGTGACGGCGAGCCCTCGACCCTGGAGTGGCTCGAGTGTGCCCGAGAGGTCCATCGGGTCGCGGAGCGCGACCTGTACAAGGGGCTGCATGAGTTAGCGGCCGGGCGAGCGGTTCGGCTACGCGATGGCCGGGCTGTGTGGGCCGACGATGAGGGGGGCTTGCACTGGACGGAGCGGTTCCAGGCTCAAGACAAGAGGAACGCCAGGCCGTTCACCTGAGGGCCAAGCTCAAGGGCGCGGAGGTGGAGCTGGCAAGTTTGTGACGCTGGCTCGGTGGTTGAGCTCCGAGTCGACCCCAGCCGGTTTTTCAACGCCAAGGGAAACAAATAGGAAATAGAGGAAGGTTTCCATGCAAAACACGATCGCCGTGCCGCGCGTGTGCGTCGAATCGCCCCCTTGCTCAGTCTGTGGAACGCGGCAAGGATCAAGACGCCAAAACGGCCAGCACGTCCGTTACCTCGGCGAACGATTCGGGCTTCCCGGGGTCCTCTGCGCGACCTGCCGGGCGCGCGAGGTCCGACGCGAGGCCGCGCTGGCCCAGGGGCTCCAGCCCGGCCGCCGGGGACGTCGCCCCTCAACCGCTTCGCCAATCGCCGTTCCCATCCTTGCTCGATCACGCGAGAAGCGCCAAGAGGAGTGGCCCAGCCCAGAGCAACTGGCCGAAAGCGTGCGCGTCATCCGGGAAGAAGGCGAACAGGCAGGCCGCCGCCCCCACGCTGGAGACACCCCCGCCGAGATCAAACGCCGCCGCTGGGCCGACCTCGCCGCTCTCGAACGCAAGCAGGTCCTTGCCAGCCGCCGCCAGGCCATGCAGAGGCCAACAGGCTAAGCCCTACAATCACCTTGCTCCCCCACAAAACACCAAGAACACTTATTCTCCCCAGTCAATCTTCTCGGGACTTTCGAGCGACCATAAGGTTTGATTCTCGCCTCTTGTCAAAACCGATAACAGGAATATACTTGACCTGGAAGGCAAGCATGCGGAATACGTCATATCGCCGACGAGATCAAGACAGTACGAGGGTGAAAGCGGATGCTGCCTCCATTTACATCCGAAGGGGTACTTCCCCCTGGAGACTATCCGCTTACGCTTGATGAACTGAAGAAATCCGCGTTGGTCGTTGGACCCGATGGTCACCCTGGATGGGATCATGCTTGGAGATCCCAACTCGTGGATAATCTCGGCATTCTCGTCGGCCACTTGTGGCAAGTTGATATTCAAGAAATTTTCGCCGATGGATCTTTCACTCAGGACAAGGGCCACCCAGGCGATATCGACATCTATTTTTTATGTGATATCAAAGAATTTGTCACGGGAATGCTTGCATATCGACTGAATATTGTATCTGGGAATAAGCGAATTTGGAGTTGGGCCCCTGAAGATCGTAAGCCAGACTCGAGTGGAAAACCACAATGGCCCATGTGGCATCGTTTCCACATTGATGTTTGGCCGCATTTCGGGCAAACGGCGGGTCGGGATGTTTATGGCAACGAACTGCAGTTCCCTGCCTATTTCCGGCAGACAAGGGACGGCAAGCCGCGAGGGATCGTGAAGATCGAGAGGGGATCATGATCCGCAACGATGCTGAGCTACGAGAAACGCAACGACGTGTTGACGAGCAGAAAATCTGCGATGCCACGAATGAGGCTTATTTCAAGAGCCTTGGCCTGTCGACCGAGGAAGTCGAGATGGCCATGGGACCCACCATGCACCTCCGCGCTCAGATGGAGCACGACATTGCCACCTACACCAAATTGAAAAGTGGTGACCTCAGTGGTCCGCGTGAGTTCAGCCAACTTGGCCGCTTTCTCGTTGAAGCTCGAATCGCTCGTGGCCTTAGTCTCCGTGAACTCGCCAAGCGGCTTGGTATCGACGAATCGGCAGTTTCCCGGGATGAGAGAAACGAATACCACGGTGTTTCTGTCGATCGGGCCTGTCGAATCCTCGAAGCCTTGGATGTCGAAGTGAATCTCATCGGCGCGGTGAGAACACCCGTGAATTTGACAAGTCATGCCTTGGATTCGGCGTGGAATGATATCAGTGTCTCCTCTTCCTCAGTCCCTGATATACGTATCATATCGGTGTCTAAACACTCCGTCCGCTCAGCGGAGAAATCCTCCGGACATTCCGTTGAATCATTATTCTCAATGAATGGTGCAGCCTGATGGCCAAGAAAAAGGCTCCTTCCACCATTGAGTCTTCAAAGGCAACGGAGAGGGAGACGAGCCAAATTGATTTGGCCGCTCCTATCTCCGCGCATGCAAAAATTCACAACGTGGTTCTCGCTTCGTGTGAAGCAAAACGATCTGCTGAAGCAACGTTTTCACCAAATCAACATTCAATCGACTGCGTCATTGAACATATTGAAATTGGAATTGACAAAGAAAACAGCCGCTTCTTCATCAAACCTGGATTTACTCTCAAGGTAATGAGGAAAGATCTTCCTGAAGCCGAAGCATGCCTCCTGATCAAAGCTTCGTTTGCAATTGCTTACTCGGTGGAAGCGATCGAAAAGTATGAAGAGAAGGTTATCCACGCTTTCGCAGGCACCAATGGAATTTTTAACGCCTGGCCTTACTGGCGAGAGTTCGCTCAGAACACCGCGTTACGAATGGGAATTCCCGGCATCATCATTCCCTTGTTTCGCGTCTCAACAAGTCAGACCGAATGATTGAACGCCGAATCCAATCTCACCCGTTCGCTGTTTTCGCGGCATGGCGAAAAAACGGGCCTCTCGTTTCCGAGCGATCGAGGTCCGAACTCGCTGTCGGCTACTCCCAACTAACCCCTTATCAGGTGCGTGCCTAACCGTCACATCACGCACCCGCCCCTTTTTCTCCAGGCCCCCTAGTATTCGTAATCAACAACCAGAACGGCTCCTCGCCTCCACCGCATTCGTCAATCTCGCTCTAACCTCCGCTTAATTGGCAAGGCGACGTCTGGGCAATTCACGCGTTCCGGTTTATCTTGGGGGTAAAGAAGACCTCCTCCGCGACGGATGGAGATGATTTCTCAAGCGACGCGGAGCCGCTGGAAGGGATTGTATGACGCAAGAGAATGGTGGCCAGAACCGGACGGATGGGGCAGGTCAGGGGTCGGGATCGGGGTCGGGCCCGGAGGGACCACAGCCGACCTTTTGCGACTTCTGCGGCAGGGCCACGACCGAGGTCGGTCCGATGGTCGAAGGGAACGCCCTGGTTTCAACCGGCGTCCGAAGCATGCCCTCGCATGTGTGCGGGCAGTGTGTGACGGCCTGCGAGTCGATCTTCGCCAAGCATGAGCAGAAGCATGCCCTGGACGGGACCTTGCCAACCCCCCGGCAGCTCGTCGAGCATCTCGACTCCTACATCATTGGGCAGGATCGAGTCAAGAAGACGCTCGCCGTGGCGGTTGTGAATCATTACAAGCGGTTGCTCGCCTCAACCCGTGAGATTGACGACCCCGCGCTCAAGAACGTGGAAGTGGCCAAGAGTAACGTCCTTTTGATCGGTCCGACGGGATGCGGCAAAACCGCCCTGGCCCAAACGCTTGCCCGAAGGTTGAAGGTGCCATTCGCCATTGGCGACGCAACCACCTTGACCGAGGCGGGATACGTGGGGGAAGACGTTGAGAACCTGATTCTCAAGCTCGTGCGCGAGGCGGAGTTCGACATCCCGCTGGCCGAGCGCGGCATTATCTACATTGATGAAATCGACAAGATCGGTAAGACCTCGCAGAACGTTTCGATCACGCGCGACGTCTCGGGGGAAGGGGTGCAGCAAGCGCTCTTGAAGATGCTCGAAGGGACCATCGCCAACGTTCCTCCCCAGGGGGGGCGCAAGCATCCCGAGCAGCAGTACCTTCAGGTGGACACCTCGAACATCCTGTTCATCTGCGGCGGCACCTTCGTGGGGCTCGAAGAGATTATCGCGAAACGGCTCGGCCGCAAGATGATCGGCTTCGGCC
>Ga0182738_1007461_pt1 | contig 11111 bp, 5 predicted proteins | sample eDN5th30CBELigMG_FD_128876 | JGI IMG/M metagenome (GOLD analysis project Ga0182738, IMG submission 128876) | Enriched Miracle-Growth compost microbial communities from Emeryville, California, USA - eDNA 5th pass 30_C BE-Lig MG (version 2)... ... | reverse complement strand
TGAGCGAGCGACTCCAGGGCGTTCTTAACCAGGTTCACCAGCACCTGCTGGATCTGCACCGGGTCTCCCCACAACCAGGGCAAGCCCGTTGCCAGTTCAAGCTGGATTGGAATTCCTCGACGATGCGCCTCGGCCTCGAGGATTGCCATTACGTCTTTAACAACCTGGTTCGCCTCGAACCGCTCGTAGCTTGGTTCTTGCCGGGACACAAACCGTCGGACTTGCTCGATGATCCGGGCCGCCCGCATTGTGGTGGAGCGAAGTTTCTGGAGAGCTTCGCGAATATCACCCAGCGCCGGCTCGGGCGTGTCGAGGAGGATCAGGCACCCCTCGGCGTAGTTAGCGATAGCACCGAGCGGCTGGTTCAGCTCATGCGCCAGGGCCGAGGCCATCTCGCCGACGGCCTGGGTCCGCCCCACATGACTATACTGCTCGAGCAAAACCCGGTGCCGTTCCTGCGCGGCTTGAAGCTCCCCGGTTCGTTCGCGCACCCGAGCTTCCAACTCGTCGCGGGCCTGCCCCAACTCCACGACCTGTCGCCGGACCAGGCCGAGCGTCGGCCGGAAGATCAACCGGCCGATCGCGGCGAGCGCGGCCAGACTCAGAACCGCGAGCCCCCACCCCACCCAGCGAAACGTCTCGACCCGGCCTCGCGCTTCGCGTTCGTAAAGCCCCACGATACGATCCATCTTCCGGAGGTAGTCCGCTTCGTGGTCGAGAAGGGCGATTAAGTTAGGCTGGGCTTCTAAGCTTCGAAGCCGCTCCTCCGGCTCAACGACCTCGGCTTCGATCAGGTGTTGAGCCGCGTCGCGCATGGCGAGAAAGGACGGCACCAACCCCGCCAACCCCTCGCGCACCGCAACGCTGTTCCGGCCGATCCACCGCGTTCTCGCATCTTCATCGAGCAGCCAATCATGCGAGGCCGACCAGACGCCGAGCACCTGCGTCATCTCCTCAATGGCCGCCTCTCTCCTCTCCCCTCCTTCGTGATTCACGACCAGGGCCGCCTTGACCAATCGTTGGCTGAGCATTCGCTGACGCCCCGCCACGTTAATCACCGGCGCGTCCGTCGTGAGTCTCATCAGGTACGGCTGAACCAACACCTGATCACCCAGCACCAGGACCATCACGATCGCCAGCGCAGTCCGATATTTTCGTTCGAGCCGATCAACCATGGGTACCCTTGCCTCTGACCCCAGACCCAGACTCATGTAAGTCGCCCCATAGCCACCCCAGGCTCGTCAAGCTCGTTTGACTCTCCCTGGGAAACCAACTTATCCCCTACCTCAAACGGGTTTGACATCGAAAGGGAAAGTCCGACTCCGGCGATGGCCCGCTTGAAAAACATCAGTAAGTGAATCGCATTTGGGCGTAACTCGCCGTCCGCTTGTTCAAGCCCCAGCAGTCGCCCCTCGGCAGGAGCCTCGTCCTCCCATAAGAGCATGAAGATCAGGTGGTTTCGGGAGTACGAGGCTCCTGCCGAGGGGGAAAGGCCGCCTTTCTCGCGCTCTTCATCGCATTGCCGCGCGTTGGCTGGAAATGATCGAGGGCTGGCCCCGGCCTTTCGGTGAGGAATCATCGATGGCCCGGAAAATCACCACGACCCTCAGCGAAAAACAGGGGCTGGCACCCGAGAATGGATGGCCTGAATCGCCTTACCGGACACGAACCATTTGTCATAACCTATTGCCATGTAACAAAATCTCAGAAGCGGAGAGCGAGTTCCACCCATCGCATTTCACAAGCCCGAAGCGTCTGTTAGCCAAACGTGCTTCATAGACTAAATCTACATTTATCATGTACATTATTTATCAACAATTCTTTTATTTTGTATTTTTGACAAACAAAGATCATCCACTAGTTGGCGCTTCGGGCTTGTGCAGAAAAATCAACTCATAAATGCTCACGGTCTTTCTGGTTGCTCAACAAATGAATCCGGGGTGGGATTCAAGGTACTGATGCTGATACTCTTTGCTCGCTGCCTCTCCGTGGTCCGGGAAAATATTAGGCTCTAACTATCGAGCGTTCCTCCGGTATACTGCTACCTTGCAGACACTTGCGGGGCCCATCATAACACAGCGTCACGCATTTACCGACAACCCGCGAAAGCCCATCGTTAGGCTCTTCCCTTCGTACAGCCGAAGGGGAAATTCACGTTCCAAGAGAACTTCAACATGACACGTATCGTCGCTCCGTTGGTCATGATCGCTTCGCTTGCTCAGGTCGTTCTCGCCGATGATCCACACCAACGGATTTCGCCGGGGGGACCGATTGGAGCTTATAGCGTCGAGCAATGGAAAAAGGATTGGCCGGGCTGCCGATACGAAGACGGCGTGAAGGAGGGGCGGTTGTCCATCGTGCAAACCGCGAATGGCCCGGCGTTTCGCGTGGATTATGCAATCGGCGAGATCGGCCCAGCCCAGGGGGGCGCGGGATGGCGATTTCCGATCAAGCAGGCGGATTGTGCTGAACTCACTTACACATTGGCATTCACGAAGGATTTCGACTGGGTCAAGGGGGGCAAGTTGCCTGGGTTGAGTGGTGGCCCAGATAGCGTGACAGGAGGAAATCCAGCGAACGGCCGGAATGGATTCTCGGTACGGCTCATGTGGCGCAAGGACGGGCGTGGTGAGGCTTATGTCTACCACATGCACCAACCGGGAAAATATGGGGAAAGCCTGTCCTTTCCACCTGACTTCCGATTCCCCACCTCGGACGAGATCAAAATCCGATTACGTGTTTCGCTGAACAAAATTGGCCAACGCAACGGCAAGCTCGATGTTTGGGCCGGTTCGCCTGGTTCCAGCACGGAAACTCACCTACTCAGCCGTTCGGATATGGAGTGGCGATCAGATCCAAGCCTATCCATCGATAGTCTGTTGTTCGAGACGTTTCATGGTGGCGGTGATGAGACGTGGGCACCTCGGCACAAATCCTCGACGACCTTCAGCAACATCTCAATCGCCTGGCCTCAACATCCAACCGACAAGTAACAAAGCCGGTGGATCTGGCCCCGGAGCAAAGATACGCGAAAGCCGAGAACGGGGCGAGGATCGTGAAGTGCTGCCCGTCGGCAACCGTGAGTCGCCTCAACGCAATCATTCGACAATCTTTCATAACAAAGTACAACCCACATCATCACTTTTATAATTCCAGAAAAACTTGTTTCCAGTGATCTCTTTCAGTATTCAATCCCCTTCTGTGGCATGATGCCCGAACGATAGGGGTGCTTGATCGGTTTCATCTCGGTGACGAGGTCGGCGAGTTCGATCAGCTCGGGGCGGGCGTTGCGGCCGGTGATGGCGACGTGCAGCATTTCGCGCTTGGCGCGGAGTTCGTTGAGGACTTCCTCGAGCGGGAGGTATTCGTATCGCAGGACGATGTTCAACTCGTCCAGAACCACGAGGTCGTAGGAAGGGTCGCGGAGCATGGCGACGGCGGTCTCCCAGCCGAGCCGGGCGGTGCTGATGTCGCGCTGGCGGTCTTGCGTGTCCCAGGTGAAACCTTCGCCCAGGGTCTTCATCGTCACTTGCGGGGCAAGCTTCTGGAAGAACGCGGCCTCGCCGGTGGCGATCGCCCCCTTGATGAACTGGACGATCCCCACGCGGAGGCCCTGGCCGAGTGCGCGGGCGACCAGGCCAAAGGCCGCGGTGGATTTGCCCTTGCCCGCGCCCGTGTTCACGATGATCAGACCCTTCTCTAGGGTGGCCGCGGCCAGACGCGTGTCGTGGGCCTCCTTCAAGCGAACCATCCGATCCTTGTGCTTCTCGTCGCGCGATTCCATTTCGGCCTGATCGTTCATTTCCGATGAAACTCCTGCTTATGTTCAAAGTCCAAGCATTTCCATGAGCACGTCGATCGAGACTTCTCGCTCCACGGTATCGGCCAGCCGGTCAAGGCCCGCTTCGATGCGCTGGCGGTACGGAACGCCGTCGGGATCAGACGGCTCCTGAATGCCAGGTGCCCGAGCCTTTAGCGAGCGAAGCCAGGCCTGGCGAAACGCATTGTTGTCAAAGAGGCCGTGCAGGTAACACCCCCAGACGCGCCCGTCGCGTGCGGTTGCGCCATCGATCCCGGCGGAACCGATGCCCGAAGTCTCGCGTTCGATGGAGAGCCAGCCGAAATCCACCTCCAACTCCAAGGGGGTGGAACGGCCCATGTGGATCTCGTAACCTCGCAACGGCAGCCCGTTGAGGGGTACGAGCCAGGGAGGGCCCGATACGACCCGAGCACGAACCTGGCTCGTGGTCTTGCTCGCTTCAAACGTGGTCTCGATGGGTAGAAGACCCAGCCCCTCCGTCTCGAGCTGGTCCGACTCCACCTGGCCGAGGTCGCGGATCGAGCGGCCGAGCATCTGGTAGCCCCCGCAGATCCCAACCACGGCCAGGCCTGCTCGAGTCCGCTGAACGATCAGATCGGCCAAGCCTTGCGCGCGGAGCCAGGCGAGGTCGGCCACGGTGCTCTTGGACCCGGGGAGAATCAGGGCGTCTGGCTGGCCAAGCGAGTTAGGCGAGTCAACGAAGCGGACCCGTACCCCCGGCTCGTGTCGAAGCGGGTCCAAGTCGTCGAAGTTCGCGATGTGGGGGAAGCGGATCACCGCGAGGTCGAGTTGGTGAAGGCCCGTGACCTCACATTCTCCCCCTTCGAGCGTGGCGGCGTCTTCCTCGGGAAGGCCCAGGGCGTGCAGGTAAGGGATCACCCCCAGGACCGGCCGGCCCGAGCGTTCTTCGAGAATCTTCACGCCATCGACGAACAGGGCGGGGTCGCCGCGGAACTTGTTGACGATCAAGCCCTTGATAAGAGCCTGCTCCTCGGGGGGCAAGAGCCAGAGGGTGCCGAGCAACTGGGCGAAGACCCCGCCTCGGTCGATGTCCCCCACCAGGGCGACGGGGGCCTGGGCGTAGCGGGCGACGGCCATGTTCACCACGTCGCTGGCCGCCAGGTTCAGCTCGGCCGGGCTCCCCGCCCCTTCGATGACCACCAGGTCGAACTGCGAACGGAGCCGGTCGAGCGACTCGGTGACGACCGACCAGAGAGCCCGTTTGCGCTCGTAATACTGACCGGCCTGTAGGGTCTTCCAGGGACGCCCATGAACGATGACCTGAGAGCGGTGGTCGGCCTCGGGCTTCAGGAGGATCGGGTTCAAATCGACGCTCAAGGGGATGCCCGCCGCGAGCGCCTGAAGGGCCTGGGCCCGGCCGACTTCGCCGCCGTCTGGGCAGACCGCCGCGTTGTTCGACATATTCTGGGCTTTGAATGGGGCGACCCGCAGCCCTCGCCGGGCGAAGATGCGGCAGAAGGCCGTGACGAGCAGGCTCTTCCCCACCGAGGAGCTCGCCCCCTGGATCATGAACGTCGCGCCCAAGGGGGGAACGATACGAGACGTCATCACCCCCTCCCCGTTGGTTGCCCGAGTCTGGCTCGGTGGCGAACGGCCTCGGCGGAGAGCTCGGCGAGTGGGACAAGCTCGGCCCCCATCGCCCTGGCCAGTTCCCCCGCGCGGCCGAGCCGGCCGAATCCCAGCTCGGTGTCGTGGACCACCGTCGAGACGCCAGCGTCCGCGAGTCTGGATGCGGCGAGCAAGGCTTGCGACCACGGATCGCCGGTGGTTCCCGGGAGGGGGACGTTCCCCTTGCCGTCGGTCAACAAGACCACCACGGCCGCCCCCCCTTTGCGCTCGGCGGCGAGCAGCTCGAGGGTCAAGGCCAAGGCATGAGCCAGCGGGGTCCGTCCTCCGGTCGGCAACCGGCGCAGGGCGGTCTCGGCCTGCTCGGCATTTCGACCGGGTGGCAGAACCACCTCGGCCCTGGGGCCTCGAAACGCGACCACGGCCATTCGGTCGCGCCCAGGGTCGGTCCCTTCGAGCAGAGAGAGGACGGCCGACTTGACCATCTCCATGCGCTGGCGGGCCCCCATCGAGCCGGAGGCATCGACGACGAAGACGACCAACGAGCCGGGGGCCGACGCGCGTTGCTTGCCATGCAGGTCCCCCCGCTCCAGGGTCAAGCCCGTCGACGGCCCCTCCGCGCTTCGACGCACGGCCGAGCGAAGCGTCGCGCTCAAGGCCAGCTCGCGCGGGGCCTCTTGCGGAAGGTCGCGGAGGTACTTCCCACGCGCCGCGCGGGCTCTCGCGGTCTGAACCCCGGCGTGCCGCCCCTCCTCTGCTTGCCCCCCTAACTCGAGCGGAAGCGGAGGAAGGCCGATCGAACCGCCCGGCTCGAGGATCTGTTCCTCGCGTTCCAGAGAGGGGCCCTCCCCGGTCGAATCGTCTTCTGTCGAGGGAGCCCCTGAGTCCAACGGTGGGGACGTGTCGTCATCGTCGAGGCCATCACCTGGAGGTCTTCCCTTGTTCTTCTCCCCCATCCCCTGCCCGGGGGGCGGCTCGCTCAAGGCACGGTCGATCGCGTCGGCGTCGAGACCAGGGGACTGGAAGGATTGGCGTCGGCGATGCGCAAGGACGAGGTCGAGCACTCTGCGCAGGTCGTCGGTACTCACCTGAAGCCGGGCTTCCAGGGCCGCCAGGGCGCGGGCGGCCTTGTAAAGAGCCAGATCGGCCCGGAGCCCATCCACCTGGGCCTCGCAGCAGAGACGGGCGATCGCGGTGAGGAGGCCATCGGGGACGATCACCCGGGTGAGCCGCGTCTGGGCCTCGCCAATGCGCCGGCCGAGCATGCGATCGGCGTCGAGCCATTCGGCGGAAAAGCCCTGGGGGTCGCGTTCAAAGGCAAGGCGGCGGCGTACCACCTCGGCGCGCGACTCGAAGTCGGTGGGGGCCGCCACATCGACCGTGAGTCCGAAGCGGTCGCGAAGTTGCGGGCGGAGCTCCCCTTCTTCGGGGTTCATGCTGCCGACCAGAAGGAACCGCGCCGGGTGCCGCGCCGAGATCCCGTCACGCTGAACGGTGTTGACCCCCGAGGCGGCCACGTCGAGCAGGACATCGACCAGGTGGTCGGGAAGGAGGTTCACCTCGTCGATATAAAGAATCCCTCGGTGCGCCTGGGCGAGCAGTCCCGGACGCAGGCTCGATCGCCCTTCCTTCAGAACGCGGTCGAGATCGAGCGTGCCGAGCACCCGGTCTTCCGTCGCCCCGAGGGGAAGGTCGGCGTGAGGAGCCGGGATGGATGTGACGACGCGTTCGGGTCCCTGCTCGACAACGCACGAAGGGCAGTCGGCCCAGGGGCGGGCGGGGTCGCAGTGAAACGGGCACCCCCTCGTGCTCTGGATCACGGGGAGGAGTCGAGCGAGGGACCGTGCGGCGGTGCTCTTGGCCGTCCCCTTCTCCCCGCGCAGCAGGACACCGCCAAGCGTCGAGTCGATCGCGCCGAGGGTCAGGGCGAGCTTCAACGCGTCCTGACCGACGATCGCGCTGAAGGGGTAATAGGCATCAAAGTCCAAGGTCATGTTGGTCTCGTCACCTTACCTCGATGCCTGGTCTGGGCCGAGCCGAAGGACGCTCCGCGCGAGCTTCCAGGGCGGTCTCGGTTTCCAGAAGCGTTTGCTTGAGACCTTCGAACGTGGTGGGGTCGGGCTGAGCCCAAAGCCCGCGTTCGGCGGCTTCCACGAGCCGCTCCCCAATCGCCTGAAGGGCCCAGGGGTTGCTACGTTCGAGGAAGGCACGCGTGGCCGGGTCGAGCGCATAGGCCTGGGCGAGTTGGTCGTACATCCAGTCTTCCACGACCCCGGTAGTGGCGTCGTACCCGAAGAGGTAGTCGACCGTGGCGTTGAGCTCGAGCCCTCCTTTGTATCCGTGCCTGCGAATGGCGTCGAGCCACTTGGGATTGACCACGCGCGAGCGGAAGACGCGGAGCGCCTCGTCCTTGAGGTCTCTCACCTTGGGCCGGTTCGGGTCCTGCGTGTCGCCGAACTCTTGCCGGGGGGATCGGCCCGAGAGGGCGCGGATGGTAGCGATCATCCCGCCGTGGAACTGGAAATAGTCATCGCTGTCGAACAGGTCGTGCTCTCGGTTGTCCTGGTTGTGCAAGGCCACGCGTACCCCGGCGAGCAGATGGCGGAAGGTATCGCGTGCATCCACCCCCTGCTCTTCTCCGGTATACGCGTATCCTCCCCAGTTCACGTAAGACTGGGCGAAGTCATTGGCGTCGGTCCAGTTCTTCTCGTCGATCAAGGGCAAGATCCCCGCCCCATAGCTTCCGGGCTTCGCGCCGAAGACCCGGTAACGGGCTTTGCGTTCGGCCTCGGCCTCGCATCCCCCTTCGTCGAGTCCGGCGGCCAGGTCGGCCAGGTAGTGCTTCCGGACGAAGTTCCGGGCGGGGTCTTCGTCGAGCGTCGCCACGCACTCGACCGCCTCGTCGAGCAGACGGATCAGTTGGGGGAAGGCGTCGCGGAAGAAGCCGCTGATGCGAATGACCACGTCGACCCTCGGTCGGCCCAGGATATCGAGCGGAATCACCTCGAAGCCCACCACGCGCCGATTCTGCGGGTGCCAGGTGGGGTGGACTCCGAGCAGGGCGAGTACTTCCGCCACGTCGTCCCCCTGGGTGCGAATCGCGCTGGTGCCCCAGACGCTGATCCCCACACGCTCGGGAAACTCGCCGGTCTCCTGGCGATGCCGCTCCACCACCTCGCGAGCCAACGCCTGCCCCACCTCCCAGGCCGAGACCGAAGGGAGGCAGCGCGGATCGACCGCGTAGAAGTTCCGGCCGGTCGGCAAGACGTGCGCCATGCCCCGGGTGGGGGCGCCGCTCGGGCCTGGCGGGACGAAACCACCGTTCAAGGCTTTGAGCAGGTGGGCCGTCTCATCCTCGGTCTGGGCAATCTTCGGAACCAGTGATCGGCAAATAAACATGCCTACCTGACGTAACAGAGCCTCGTCGGATAGGCCCTGGCTGGCATCGGCCCCGAACGCATCGACGGCGGCCAAAGGAATGGCCCCCTCGTCAAACCCTTCGCGCTGCAAGCCTCGGAGGAAGTCGCAGGCGAGAGTTTCCATTGCCTCCAGCGCATCGCCTCGGGTCACGAGTGGCCGGCCGATCTGCTCGGCCAGGCGAGCCGCCCCGGCCTGGGCCAGGTCGGCGAGCTCATCGAGCCTCTTACCGGGGGCGTCGAGCAAGCTGTCGAGATCGAGGTCGTAGAGGCGGGCCACCGCGACTCTCAGGCTGGGGCCTTCGAGGTTAGGGAGGCGCGTCAGGGCGAAAAGCAGGTCGACCAGTTGTCCGGCTTCCGGGGCCTGGCCGAAGATGTGGAGACCGTCTCGAATCTGGGCTCCCCCCAACTCACAGAGATAGGCGTCAAGGTCTTCGAGCAGGTGGGCCACCTCTCGCCCTTGCATGCTCGCGAGTGAGACCGGGGTCCCTTCGGCGGTAAGCCCTTCGTCCCATTCGTGCGTGTGATCGCCGTGGTCCTGGGTCATCAGGCGAGCCAGGTCGCGGTCGAGCCGGGCCTGCTTGATCAGGTCCCAGATCTGGCGCTGAAGGACGGGGAGCTTGGAAGGGTCGAGCAGCTCAACCTGGTAATACTCATCCACAAGCTGGGCAAGCTGTTCGAGCTCGCCATAGACCCCGGCCGTGGTGAGCGGCGGAACCAGGTGGTCGATCAGGACCGCATGGGCGCGCCGCTTGGCCTGGGCCCCTTCGCCTGGGTCGTTCAAGATGAACGGATAAAACAAGGGGAGATCCCCCAGGAAGGCGTCGGGGGCGCACTCGCCCGAGAGTCCCACGCTCTTGCCGGGGAGCCACTCCAGGGTCCCGTGCTTACCGAAGTGGATGATGGCGTCGGCCTTCCAGTCATCCCTCAGCCAGCGGTAGAGGGCGTAGTAGTAATGCGGTGGCGGCAGGTCGGGCTGGTGGTAGATCGCGGCGGGGTCCATCCCATACCCGCGCGGGGGCTGGAGAGCCAGGAACACGTTGCCCAGCTCGAGCCCCGCCAGGGCGATGCAACCGTCCTGAAAAAACGCCTCGCCAGGTGGCGGTCCCCACTGCTCGGTCATGACATGCTGAAGAGACTCAGGCAGCTCGCGGAACCAACGCGCGTAACGCTCGGCCGGAACGCGCCCCGCGGCATTGGCGAGCTGCTCGGTGGTCAAGATCGTCTCATCATACGAACAACGATCAATTAAATCATGAATCAGCGTGTCGCCATGCTCCGGCACATTCTCCACTCGATAGCCTTCCGCGCGCATCGCCTGGAAGAACTGAATCAAGGACGCGGGCGTGTCGAGGCCGACGGCGTTGCCGATCCGCGACGCCTTCCCCGGAGCGTTGGTGAGGATCACGGCCACTCGCTTCCGCTCATTCGGAATCCGGGCGAGTCGGGCGAGCCGAGCACTGATGCCCGCCACTCGCGCCACCCGGTCGAGATCCGGCACGTAGCGTGGGGCATCCCCCGCTTCCCTGGCCCCGGCGAGGGGCGAGCCGTCCGCGCTCGTCTCCTTGAACGAGATCGGCACGGTGATGATCCGGCCGTCGAGTTCAGGGACCGCCACGTTCATGGCGGTGTCGAGCGGGCCGAGCCCTCTCGGGCTGGCCTCCCACTGCCTGCGCGGGGATCCACTGGCGATCCCCTGCACGACTGGGACGTTCAGTCGTTCGAGAACCTGTACCGCCTCCCCTCCCGCGTTGGCCGAGATCGAGCCATCGCGCAGGTCGGCGATCGCGAAGGAGAGGGTGGTGAGCAAGGCGTCGATCCGCCGCTCCCCCCCCTGGTAGAAGAACTCGAAGGCGGCGGGCCAGGCCTCGAGCCCTTGGGCATGCTCGGCAGCGGGCTCCTTGAGCGAGTTGGTGAAGACGGGGAGTGCGTTGACTCCAGCCGCGTCGAGCGCATCGACCAGGGCATTCACGAAGTCGAGGTTTCCGCTCAGCCAGTGGGCTCGATAAAAGAGGAGGCCGACCGTGGGACGACTCAGGTCGTGGTGGTCCGCCCAGGTTTCGATCGTCACCTCGTCGAGCAAGTCAGGGTGATAGATACCGTGGCGTTGAAGCGTTCGAGGGGGTAGGGAACCGAGCTCGCCCCGGAGGAGGTCGTCGGCCAGGAACCGGGCGAGGTGCTCCATGTTGGCGATCCCCCCCGAGCCGAGGTAGGCACGGGCCTGTTCGAGCACGGCGGAGGGGACCGTGGAGCCGGCCACGAACTCCGGCACGTTCGGCCCGACCGCG
>Ga0182738_1007460_pt1 | contig 11112 bp, 5 predicted proteins | sample eDN5th30CBELigMG_FD_128876 | JGI IMG/M metagenome (GOLD analysis project Ga0182738, IMG submission 128876) | Enriched Miracle-Growth compost microbial communities from Emeryville, California, USA - eDNA 5th pass 30_C BE-Lig MG (version 2)... ... | reverse complement strand
TCTACTTGGCACAACTTACCTTTCTCAAACACCTTCACCTTGATTTCTCAGAGTACACATTTGCTCGAGAATTCTTCTGACTCCCTCTCCTTTTAGATGCCAAATCAATGACAGGGAAGCTGAAACCTTGTTTCTTGCCTTGAAAAAGCTAACCTCTCTTCCAAGTCTCACCTTGAATCTCTCAAAGTATTTCTCTAGAGAACCCTCTTTTAACCTCTTTTAAGATGCTCCAATTTCACTGAAAATGGACTTCATTGTCTAAGTAAAAGCTTGCAAACACTCGCCAACCTCAAAAGCTTAAACCTCTCCTTTCACAGGTTCAATGGATTTTTAGTGAATACCTTTCTCATCTGATAAAAGTTGTTGGAATTTATATGATACTGGACTCAATATTTTTGCTGGATCACTCAATAAATTGACTTCTCTAAAAGGCCTCAGCCTTGATTTTATAGGGTCAGAAGCTCTTCCAATCGAATTTAATCTTTATTATAGATGCTCTAATTTAACTTCGGTTGGACTTAGCAATCTAAGTGAAGTCGTGAAAGATCTTCTGTGTTTAGAAATCATCAGTCTCAATTTTGCCAAGTAAGAAAAGAATAATTTCAATAAAAAGATTTACATCTCCATAGATGTTATCAGATTCAGAATCAAGCTCTAGACCGTATTGCCAATGCTATGGAAAAATTGTTCCATTTGCAGAATATCAACTTGAGCTTTTCTGGGTACCTAAATTAAAGCATTCCTTTGTATGAATTGATTGGCAGCTGTGGAATCTCTGATACTGGGTTACAGAAGGCCAACCAAGCCCTTAACAAACTTCCTGCTTTAAAATATATCAAGCTTGAGAAATGATCTATTGGACGATACTTTTTGAGACAGTAAAATAGAAATAATCAGACCAGACAATTCTATTTATGCCTTTTATTTATTCATAGAAGAGTACTTCTAAACCGCTTCTTTATTGATAAAATTATATAAAAAATTTACTGAAATAACAACCTTTCTCTTTCACAACCATAAAAAAACAAAGAAAAAATGTACAAATAAGATACCCCAACAACAATATCACTCAATGGTTGATCGCATTGAGAGCTTTTCTTGAGAAATTCCTTCGAATAGGACGATCAACATACAAAGAAGCCCACCCAGGGTCACTTCTTAATGATTCAAAATCCTTAGGGAAAATTCTCAGAATGTCCTTATCAAATCCATCTTCAATCTTTCTCATCTTCTTTCTAAATCCATCTTTTGTCTTCCTTAAGATCGTCTCGTGGTTCTCCGCACTTTCAATTATATTCCTCATATAATTCTTATGATGCTTGTTTATCTCATGATTCAACCTATTCGCCATCAATCTCTCCGTCTTTGGCGACTTTTCCCTTTCTATTTCTTCTTCCTCTTCTTCAACAAAATCTCTCCTTTTCTGATTCGCTTCATAGATCAAAATAATGTTATTCACTTTTGCCATCATCTCACTAAACTCCGCATCCAAATCATACGTCAGCTCTTCCTCTATATATTGCCCTTTAAACTTATCCGAGGCTAACAACTGCTCCAATTTCTGCTTCCATTTATCACGTATATCTGTCTCCAAGGCCTCTTGCTCAGCATTCCCTTTGCTGTTTTTGCCGAGAAAACCTGGCCTTTTCCTTGTTGAAACTCTATTGAAAATATCCTTGGAAGCTCTTTTTAACATCTCCAAGACCTTTTCAGTCTTCGCTTTATAATTATCGTAGTATTTCTTATCTATTGCTTCGGCTTCTTCTTTGAATTCCAATAGCCCTTTGTAATATTGCTCTTCACTCATTTCTTTGTTTTTCTCAGCAAATAAGTTATTCTTCTTCACTTCAAACTTCTTATGTAAAATGTTATCTTGTAATTCCTTATAAAACAAATCTTTCCCATTATTCTCAAAAATCTGTGCTCTATTATCGACATCATTCAAATTCGCTATAAAATTCGTCGTCTTCTCCATTATCATCTCATATGAATCTTTCCTTTTCACCTTCTCTTCCAAATCATCGTCTTCCTTTACTTGTATCACACTATTCTTGGTGCTTTTCGCTCTTCTATGCATAATCTGCCCTTTCGATAATCTCTTTAAACTTATTGCCTCTTCCACAGAACTCACATTTAATCCTCTTTGTGTGCTAAACCCAAACGAAGGCCTACCTTTCACCACACTCCCAGATACCGTATTGGGAACAACAGGAGATACGACATATTCAGTTTCGTCTTCTCTGAGGATCTGTAGAGGAGGCAGTTTAGGCCCTTTTTTGACCTTTTCTTGAGAGGCAGTATTCATATTTTGAAGGACATCACGTACGTTGATAAAAGTGCTTAGCTTTTCAAAGGCTTTCATGTTTTGTTCGAAACGACGTGTTTTCACATCTGTATTGGTAAAGTCGAATTTCTTTTGACTTTTCTTCACAATCTCGTCACTCTTTATATTTATCATCTTTGTATTCGCTTTTGCTGTATTCAACTTCCCTTCAGCATGTGCCACGCTTTCTTGAAGCCGGGAAAAAATACTCTCTTTGTATGTGAGGACCGGCCTTGTGTCGTATATAAGAGCTTGTTTGATGACGAGGAGATTGCGGGATCGAACTGGGCCAGAAGGGGCGAGTTTAGTTCGGGGAACGATGTGAGAAGGGACAGAACTGGCAACAGACATGGTTGCATAGCGCTCTGTGCGCTGGGATTGACTTCTCATTGTGGAGTTGGGGGAAAGTGTTATTTGAATAGGAAATGAGTTTGAGTTTTACTGTACAAACAGAGATTAATTTGCGGGATTAATGATTGAAAAACTTGCCAAAAATTAGAAAAATAAACCAGTTTTATTGGATAAATCTCACATTAAAATTATTAAGATTTTGCTTGAATCGATATGGGAACAAAAATACTGAATCGTGAAGAGCCTTACGGCAATTGAGAAAATGACTCGAGATTCTTCATTTTTGGAGTGGGACAATCCCTTGATCGACAAAAGAGGTATTCATGTCAAATTTAAAATAAAAGTGGAGGATATCAAGGGTCCCTATTATTAAGACTTGATTTAATGGTAAGCTGTTCCCTTTTCTTTTTTTAGTAGCAATATCAAATAAAATTTTTTATGAAGGCGAGAGGCTCGGATTTGATCTCTGAAAGGAAAATCGCTTTTCCAGGTTCTTGTTTAGCCAACAATAGTCTCATAAAACTTTTGCTTGGGAGTCAAAATTCATCTCTGAGAAGAAAATTATTTTAAGAATGATCCCATGTATTTTTTGACTTGAAATTGTGGATAATGTTTTTTGAAACTGTTCCTTTTTGGATATAACCAAATCTATGACGTCGATATCATAGAATTTCACAGATCATCAATTCTCCATCTCTACTGTATTAAAAGAAGCCCTCATCTTTAGCGAAAGCAAGGCAACTCGTGCTGTTCAATTCCCCCTTCAGTACTTATGCTCGTTATCCTCAGGAAGGATTTTCTGAACTGAACACAAGGTAATTTTGGGTGTCTTTCCGTATTAATTTTGTGTTCACATTCAAGGTACAGGGTGTCCTAACGATTAAGCTACCTCTTCAGACAGATTCAGTCTTCACTTTGGACTTAAATATAACCTATTATAAATTATTCAAAGAGCTCATTGATGACTTAAACCCCAGTTTCTTAGAAGTCTTTCAAGAAGAAGCCTTGGGCAGAGCAAACAAGAGCCTGAAGTCTGAATTTGCTATTATTTCCAGAGACTTTTACGTAAAATATTCAATTTTTCGACACTTCGAATTAAAATGCTTCATCCAATAAAACATTTCTATTTTATTTTCCGATTCGGATTTAAACATCATAAACCATAACTGTTTCATTCTAATGAAATCTTTTCCTTTTGAGAAAAACCTTTCCAGGCTAATTCCTGTCAGATGAATCACCTTCTCTTATCTGATCAAATCCTTGACATCTTCACCCAAAAATCTAACTTTTCTCGATGAATAGCACTTCATTATAATGCTCAATCTCCATGCTATTCTTCAGGAAATGAACTTTTATAAAGGATAATCCAGATGAGCAAACTGTTTAATGCATGTTTTTGGGAAGCTTCGAGTCCCAAAGATGAAGGAAATAAGGTTTTTTAGCTTGAGCTTCTTCCAAAGCAAGACATCGAATATTCGAATTTGACGGAATTTTATTTAGAAATAGGTGATTTTTGTTACAGAATTCAAGCCAAAATTTCTAACCTAACTTTCTCAGCTTTCTTCGATTTCTTTTCCCTTCGCCTTCTCCTGGCTTTTGCAATCCAATACATTTCTCCAGCCCCACCAATTCTCAATATAGCGCGATGTTTCTTCTTTGATCCCTTCCAACAGAATTAGCAGGCTAGGTTTTTTCAGTTATGAATTTCTTTCAAAAGTGAATTAATCGATTAAATTTCCTTCAATCTTAACCTTTATTTTCCTTGCGGTCTTTTTGCCGACAATTCATTCATCGAAAATACAAAGGGGACTTTTTTTTAAAAAGTCAAATAATTTATTTTAGAGAAACATCATCAATTATTTATAAACAAACAACTTATTTCTCTCTCTTTTAATCTCACAATGAACCAAGAACAACTTGAAAGCTTCTATCAACATCTTTACCTCCTCAATTCCCTTCTTCAACAATATCAAACCACTAAAAATCTCGATGAAAAACTCGCTCTTACAAATAGAATACATCAAGATCTAGTCGACTTCCTTCAGCGCCTTAATGCCTGCCCCGAGAAATCCCTTCCCCTTTGTGATATAAAGACCGATTTTCTTCGCCTTTCAGAGGACTTTCTTGCTGAAAGGGGCGACTCTGACCTTGGAAGCTTTAGAAATGATCTAATGGAATTAAAAAGACAGGCTCAGGCTGAGGAGACTGAGCTAGAGAATACGACTAGGATGATCCCTTTTGAGCTGGAATTGAATACAAATGAAGGGCAGGCAAGGGATTATGACGCCTTTTTGAGTTTAACAAGTGAACCAGATGAAGTGAGTGAGATTATAAAGGAAGAAACGGAACCTCCTAAAGTAGAAATTAACAAGAAACAGTTGTATAACGTAGCGGTTGGGCTTGCTGCTGGTGGCATTTTTGGCAAGATTTTTGGAGGTGTTATTGCGTATTCTTTGATAGGAGGCTCATTGGATCTTCTTGGAAAGAATGTTGAAAGAAAAATAAATGGAGTTGCTTCAAAGTAAAGGAAGAGATTTCCAAGGCAAAGCACATCTTTTGGCGAGGATTTGTATATATATTTTGATACTAAAATGACTACTTCTTGTTTCTGAAAGAAAATGTATGAATTCATCTTGATACTTACTGTGAATAAATGTCCATATGTAGAAATACTGCTTAACTTTTTATGACAGAAAGGGGCGAAAACTCCTTTAGTTTTATTCATCCGTTTTTTTACAGACCGCGAATTTTGTAAGAATTTGTGGATTGCATCTTTGATGGACTAATCATGTCTAAAAATTATAAAATAACCTCTCTCAAGTAATTCTAAATACCAACATTTTATTAGCAAAATCTCTTTGTTAAAAGAGTTTCTTGCATCATTTGAAAGAATTTGTGAAAGAAATTTTCATTGATAAATTTTTTAGAGTCAAAATCTCAAAAGAAAATGAAAAAATTTCTTTGGATTTTATCTTTATTGTCACCTTCTATCAAAGAGAACCACTCTCAATCTCTTTCAATTTATTCCCATTATCCAAATTCTATTCCTTTATTCTCTATTAACCCCAACATCATAACCAAATTCTGACATCCCAAACACTTTAATAAAAATTTAACTCTAGACATCTAATCCGCACATAAAATATCCAGATCTTTTCACAAATCAAATCACAATGCTCCAATCCTTCAAAATCCCTCTCCATCTCCTCAAACACACCCCAAAGTCCCACCTGAAATTTCTCACAGTCCTCTCTGCTGCTTCCTTTGCCACTCAAACTCAAAACCAGCCCAAGAAACAACCCATCTCTTTCCAACCTATCACAACTCATAAATCCTCCTTTAACAAGAAGCCTGAAGCTCAAAGTCAAAGATTATCAAAGCCAAACAACCAAAATAAGGCTGTTAATGTCTTCCTTCAAGACTGTATAGCTCGCTCTCAAAATATTCTGAAAGAGCAAAATCTTTTGACTCAATATAATGAAAAGACCATTCATTCTCTTGCCTCGGAGTTCTGGACTGTTTATCTTCATATTGCAAAGGTTCTTCCTTATGTAAAAGCCTTTGAAAAATCCAATCTGACCTCCAATCATCTCATTCCTAATGAAATCTTTGGTGATCAAAATCTCATCAAACAACTCGACTCCGTATTGGGTCAAATCACTAAAGCCTTTGAGAATAATGAAGCTAAAATCCTTGAAGATCTCAGTACCTACTCCTTTGCTATAAAACCCTTCACAAAATTTGAAAGCATACAAAGAAATATCCCTTTTTGGAATGTCTTGTATCGTACTATTGAGATCCTTCTCGCCCAAAAAGAAACCTCTCCAGTCTCCAAAGAGACTCTCTTCCATTACATCAACTTCCTGAAAGCTATCTCAAACCATCAAACCTATCTCAAAGAAACTAATAACAAAGATTTTGAAGCTCACCTCCGAAAGACTCAAGAGATAAAAGCAAAGATCTTTGAATATTTAGCTCGTGAAAGACACTCTGAGATCATCGGTTTCCAAGGATGGGTCTTTTTATATGAGAATCTTGAAGCGACTGGAGATGATTTACAAGCCTCGATTCTTCAGATTATCAATGAGAGAATCGCCCAACAAAAAGATATCAATGAACTTGCTGAATGTATGTGCAGAATGTCGAAATCAACAAGAAATTCTTCTGAGGCAGAGGACCTTTACCGCAAACTTGAAACAATGGCTTTTGAAAATATCACCAGCGATAAGCTTACTGTAAGATCAGTCAATCTTTTGTTAAAAGGCCTAATGAATTCTGCGCGTATCAATGAAGAGAAATTCCTCACATTATGGAATAATTTCTTGAGAGCTACGAAGTCTGGTGCTACCGAATACAATGCCCATGAAATTGGCAGCCTTATGATTCTTTTGAATAAAAGCAAGAAAGTCTCTGAAGAAAAGATGAAGTATCTCCAACACTGTGCTCTTATTGCCTTAAACAAAACTGCTGCTTCTACCAAAAAACAACAAGAAACCATCGAATCAGAAGAAGAAGAAGGTCAGACTCTCGGGTCCCATGAGTTCATGGTCAACTCCTGTATCATCCTATTGAACCAAATAAACTACATCAATAACCCCCTTGGCGTGAATTTCGACTTGCTCCATAAACTTCTCGCAATCCTTCAAGAAAATATGAATCTTATGCACATCAAATATACAGGCACAATCCTCAATACTCTTAGCCGTCTTTCTCTCAAATTTCAAAAGTACAAAGAAAATCATAACCAAGACATCCACAATATGACGAAACCTTTTGCTGAAAATCTCGACAGAGTCATTGCCAAAGGCTTAAGCGGATTAAAACCTGGCGATCAAGCTAGAATTTTCAGCAGCCTTTGCATTCTTGAGCATATGACCTCACAACGATATGAAAATATAACCAAAATTCTTCTTCCTAAGCTTGAGAAATTCCCCTTTGAAGCTAACCTTCGCCTTCTTCAAGGTCTCCAACACCTTAAGGATATCAGCACTGAAGCCCTTGAACCCACTATCAATAAGAGATTAGAGCTTCAAATCCAAAATCTGGCTCAAGAAGAGCTTCTTCAAGTCCTTCAAGAATCAATGTCGGCTGATTCTATTGTCTTTGCTCCTCAAGTAAAGGAAGCTCTTTCAAAGAAGTTCCTCAATTTTGCTCCTTCTATGAAAATCTGGGACCTCGCATCCCTCATGTACTTGTTCGAAAAAGGCCAAATTCTCACTGTGAACCTCCTTCAAGAACTTGCTCCCTTCATTGTTCAAAGGATTTACACAGCGGATATAAGAAGCTTGTCTTTGATAGCAAAGATTTTTATCAATAAAAATGCTATTACTGCAGAGATCTTGCAAGCTGTGGAAGATCAAGCTTTGGGAAAAATTGAAAGTATGCCAGAGAATAATCTCCATAGCATTCCAGAATTGGTCGATCTCTTTTATAATTTGACCAAATATCAAATAAAAAATCAAAAGCTAATTCTAGCTTTCGAGAATCTCGTTGGAAGAATGGTACCTCACCTTCGCATTCATCAATTGTTACAGAGCATAACTGCGCTGGAAACTTATCAATCAAAAGATGTGGCCTTGATAAAAAGGTTATTGGCGAGCTTGGAGAAGATGTTACAAGGACAAATTGTGAGGGAATCGATTCTTTCGCCTATTCCTACGAACATTAAGCAGCTCTTCCAACACGGTATTTATGGCATTGAAATTGATTATAACAAAGAAATTGACCTGAAAGATTATCCAGAGATTCTGAAGGTCCACCAAGAACTCATGAAGGATATCAATAAGATCAGATATCAAATGGCAAGGGGCTCAAAATACCAAGCAAACTTGGCTCAAGAGCTGAAGCTGATTGGATATTCGATTCAAGAAGAATATCCTGTAGGAATTTATATGGTTGATATTTTTGTTGAACCAAATGTTACGGTAGAAATTAAAGGACCTGATCATTTTGTGAGCGGAAGTAGGGAATTAACATGGAGATCTGCGAAAAAGGAAAGACAGTTGAAGAAGTTGGGCTATAAGACTGTCAGCATACCCTTTGATGAATGGAATATGATTGAAATTTCGGAAACAAAGGCGATGTATCTTAAAAGAAAAATTGAGGCCTCTTGAGAAAGAGGTAGAGATAATGATTTGAATATCTATCAAGATTTGATTGTGTGATGAATGATGAAATGAATGTTTGTTTGTTGTTTCGGTTTGTGAAATGATGTAATATTGTGTTATTCATATTTGTTTTGTCATTGAAGAAATTTGAAAATAATTTTTTTTTTGGTGAAATTTCAACAAGAGAACTGAGACAAAAATTGGATTCATTAAAAAAAAAATGAAAACTTTTTCAAGAATGAATGAGAAAATCTTCAGAATTTCAGTTTTTTTTTTGCATAAACGGAGCCAAAAAGGTTTTTCCTCCAAAGATTTTTTTTTCAAACAAAAAAAAAAGAATTTCCTGAAAATCTTTTTCTCTCTTATTGACTAATTACAACAAAATTGAATGATTTTTCTTTTAGAATAATTAGAACACTTCTGAGAACCTCTTCTTCGATATCATTTTCATAAACTTATTTTTTCTTCCCTAACTCCAAGTTTTCCTTGAAAAAGCAATTTATTCTTCTCAGCATTTTGAAATTCAAAAATCAGAAATCAGAAATTTTACAATACAAAAACCGAAATACTTATAAATATCCATCATATATTATATAAGCAATAGTATTAATCCATCATCATCCTCTTCTGGAGCATTTTTATTTGGGACGAAATATTATAAAAAGTAAAAGTATAAAAAGCACTTTCTTCCTCCCCAAAAAATCTCCTCCTCCTCCTATTAGTCGTACATAATAAATACAATTATGGTCTTCATTCAGTATTCTTTATAAACTCTTCTTTCTCTTCTTTTTCTCCTCTTGTGATATCTTCAATTTCTTCTCCGGACTTGGTCTCTTTGGTCCTCCTCTTTGTTCATTTATACGCATTATCAGCTCAGCTGTCTCTGTGACCAGCTTATCAAACACCAAATCTGAGATCTCCAGCTCGACTTCTGCCTCTTCATCATCATAATTTATCCATTTATCTTCCATCTCATACACCTAAAGAAAGGCTTTTTAACAAATTCCTACAAGAAGTTTCTTACCTCAGCAGCGAGCATTTTAGAAAGTCTTTCTTCTTTTATTTGAGCAAGGTACTCGTCAGCATAGCTATTTGTTCTATCTCTGATAAAATCATCTCGTTCTCCATAGTATCCACACATAAACGATGCCCATTCCATCACCTTTTTCTTACATTCTCTCAAGATTTTCTCCACATGGTTCTTTGTTATTGTTGGTGGTTTCTGAACCCTCACACTCAGCTTCCATGGATATGGTTCTCCTACTAATCCGTGTGGTCTGTAGAAGTCTAATATCTCATTCAAACAGTCAAACACCATCTTGTTATGGATGTGCTCCAATTCTGTTATCACCTCATTTCTTGAAGGATTTTGCTCCTTTTGAAAATTATTTAAAAGGAAAAAATTTGATTTTACCATTAAAGCTTCTTCAACTTTCAAATATAAATGAATACTCAGAATAGCTCTTTGAAGCCCATCACTCATTTCAAGTGAGGATTCACTGCCTGCCAGGTCATATGCATGCATATTATTGAGTTTCTCTCCGATGTTGAGACCGATTGGGATATTTATATTCGTCAAGAATTCGTCCATATATGAGCCTATTTAGGTGATATAAATACGAAGAAAATCTTGGCTAAATACCTTTGATTTCAGTTAGTAACATGTCGAGGTAGTTCTCCAAAGATTTAAGATCAGTCTTTATCGCCAAATTTCTAAAGAGTTCTACAACAAAAATCATTAGATTTCTCCATAAAATTCTTCTTCTAATTTACCTGCTTGAGTATCAAACAAGACTTGTTGTTGCTGGTGTTGCAGCTTAACTTGATCATCGTCCAACAACTTCTCATGCTCATCAGACTTGAGAGGTTGAGAAGAGTTATTCTCTCTGATCACACCTTGATCATACAGATTCTCATACCTCTCCAGCTCATCATAAATTCTCTCTTCTTCCTTGATTATATCATGCACTTCATCCAACTTTTCGTGCTCCACAATGGCTGCTGGAATGATTGGGATGTTGGCTTGGAAATTGTGATGCTTCTCAGCTCCGTGTGTAAAGAACTCTTTATTTTCTGACAACTGTTGCTTGCCCAAGACTGGATGATGATCATCGATTCCTTTCACTTTTCCTGCGACTCTCTCTTTCTCTGGCTTTCCTAATTCTATTTGCATAAAGTTAGTTAACCTCAGCTTTCTCAGTAAATTAGTACCTTTTCCAAGCTCATCGAATAATGAATTGAAAACTTCTTCAGTGATCAAATCCACCTTCTTTTGCAAAGTCACTTCAGGAACTTCAACAGTTTCCAAAGCCTTTTGGCTAGTCTGTTGTT
>Ga0182738_1007459_pt1 | contig 11112 bp, 11 predicted proteins | sample eDN5th30CBELigMG_FD_128876 | JGI IMG/M metagenome (GOLD analysis project Ga0182738, IMG submission 128876) | Enriched Miracle-Growth compost microbial communities from Emeryville, California, USA - eDNA 5th pass 30_C BE-Lig MG (version 2)... ... | reverse complement strand
TACTACACACGATAATCCTACTTATATAAAGCATGGTGTGGTGCATTATGCAGTTGCGAATATGCCAGGCGCAGTTCCGAGAACCTCTACTATAGCATTAACCAATGTAACGATGCCCTATGCACTTCAAATTGCGAATCGGGGAGTTGTAGAAGCAATAGAAAGTAATTATGCGATAAAACAAGGTGTCAACACGTATGCAGGGTATGTAACCTATGCTTCTGTAGCAAGAGATCTTGGTTATGAATATAAGCCGGTGCAAGAAATTATCAACAATTTATCCACAACTATGATTAAATAAGTAAAAAAATGACCGATTCTTATAAGAGTTGGTCATTTTTTTATGGGCTTGGCGTGGAATTTGTAGATAATGTGAGGATAATTTTGAAACTTTTTTAGAATGATGCTCGTAATATAAATGAATCGCAGATTAATACATCTTAGTATCGGAAATCTTTAAGATGAAAAGAAGGGAGTTTATAATGAGCCTTAATGCGCTAGAAGTAAAAAATTTAACAAAGAGGATTAAAGGAAGAAATATTGTAGATGATGTAAGCTTCACGGTTGAAAAAGGAGAAATATTTGGCCTATTAGGTCCAAATGGTGCGGGGAAAACAACCATCATTCGTATGATCGTAAGCCTTATTAATAGAACGAATGGAAAGGTAGTAGTCAATAACCATGACTTAGATTCGGACTTTTCTAAGGCGATGAGCAGTATAGGGGCAATTGTAGAAAATCCAGAGTTTTATAAGTATATGAGTGGTTATAAAAATCTAAAACATTATGCACGGATGGCAATAGAAGAAGTGCCTGAAGAACGATTCCAGGAAGTGATTAAACTAGTAGGACTAGAAAATGCGATCCATCAAAAGGTGAAGACATACTCTTTAGGTATGAGACAACGCCTTGGAGTAGCACAAGCACTATTACATAATCCAGCTTTATTAATATTGGATGAGCCTACGAATGGGCTAGATCCACAAGGAATTCGTGAATTTAGGGATTATCTCCATTTGTTAGCACGTGAAGGAATATCTGTATTAGTTTCATCCCATCTTTTATCTGAGATGCAATTAATGTGTCATCGATTTGCTATTATTGAAAAAGGAAAGCTTATTCACGTTTCTACAATGGATGAAACAGTATCAGAAGTAGATGCTGAGATTAGAGATGTTACATTTGAATTGGATCAACCAAAAGAAGCAATGGAGATACTAAAAAATAGTGAATATGTAGTAGAAATGGAATCAACAAAGGAAAAAGGGTTACTTATTAAAATTCCTAAAGACAAAATACCAGTTGTTAATAAGTTGTTAGTAGAAAATAATGTGTTGGTATATGGTATTTATGTAGCAAAAGCCACTCTAGAAGATAGGTTCTTAGAGATTACAAAGCAAAATAGAGAGGAGGCTCAAAAATGATTGGACTAATTCAAAATGAGTTAATGAAAATATGGGAAAAAAAATCAAGTTGGATATTCGCTATTATTCTAGTACTAGCTTTAATTGGAGGAGCTATTCTTGAAATGAAGATGAGCCCACAATTGAAAGGCGATGATTGGCGAGCATCTGTGGAAGCAGAAATAAGCAAATTAGAGAAGAAATTACCGAATGCACCGACAGAAGAGAGTTTAATAGAAAGTGGAAAAGACTTTAACTGGGATGATTCAAAAGAAGCAATAGAAAGCAAGATTCAAGGATATAAATCTAATTTAGAAGAAGACGTGAGTCCGTATACGACAGACTGGTCCTACATGAACGGAATGGTAATTGGATTGAAATCTTTAATTACATTATTCGTTGTTATCGTTTGTGCAGGAAATGTATCTTCTGAATACTCTGATGGTACGATTAAACAGCTTCTAATAAGACCGCATCAACGTTGGAAAGTACTATTATCTAAGTATATTTCCTTATTAATCTATGCAGCTTCCTTGATTGTAGTATTAATAGTTGCTGGCTATTTAATCAGTATTGCTTTCTTTGGTATAGGCGATTTCGCTACAAAAATAGCTGTATTAAACTTCGACTATGAAACAATTGGGGTAAGTGGTGGAGTTCACTTTTTTAAATCCATCTTGTATTATCTTCCTGGGTTAATACTTGTTATTACATTAGCTTTTATGCTATCTACGCTATTTAAAAATCAAGCTATTGCCGTAGGGGTAGGCGTATTTGTATTATTTCTTTCCTCGACTCTGGGAGCGTTAATTCAAACGTTAGCAGAGAATTATGCATGGGCTAAGGTATTGTTATTTCCACATTTAGATCAGACTGTCTTTCTAACAGAGGAAAAAATATTAGAAACAATCACGATGCCAATGTCATTAGGTATTTTATTTATATACTATGTCATTTTTATGGTTATCACTTTTTGGTCCTTCCAAAAGAGGGATGTTAGTATTTAATAATGAAGAAAAGGCTGAACCTTCCTGTTTCAAAAGGAGGGTTCAGCCTTTTTTCTTTGAATTTAAAAAATTTCGACATTTACTTGAAGAAATCATATATATCCTTTAAAATATCTTATGTTACATTTCTTTACATAAGTGGTTAATTTTTAAATCTATGCTTCATCGAAGGTTTAATGAAGACAGAGACCCTCCTGACTTTGAGGTATCATAAATAGTGTATTCCATTTATTATTCTTGCATTCTCTGTATTTTAGCTGTTTTGTACAATGCGAAGGATTTCATGTGCATGTTCACCTGCAAGTTCTGCTAAGCTTTCCCAAATCTCATCTCTTTGTAAATCAAGTTCAATAATTCTTTTAGCTAAATCAAAGGCTTCCTTATTTATCATAATTAGACTCCTCTCTATAGAAGAAAAAATAATCTACCTCTTTTTTATAGAAGGAAGAGGCATCGTTTTGTACAAAGGTTATTTTATAGGATTTTTTTAAAAAATACATTAAAAACGTAAGGAAATATAACCATTTTTTGAATTCGTGTCATATAATATCACAAAAGATGTTCGTATTTTACTGAAAAGTATTATAATTAAGAATAATAGGAAAAAATTCTAGACTTCATGAGGTGATGTAAATGGATCATGAACCATCCTACAAGAAAAGAAAGGTAATAACCATTGGGGTTGTTAGTGAACTAACAGGGTTAACGGAAAGGCAAATCCGTTATTATGAGCAACGGAAATTGATTTTCCCAGAAAGACCGGAACGTGGTAATCGAAAGTATTCCTTCTCTGATGTTGAAAGGTTAATTGAAATTGCTAATAAAAGGGAAGAAGGCGTACGTACACATGAGATACGCCAAGAAATTTTGAAAAAGAATAGGGAAGAAGAAGAACGAAAGGTGAAAAAGCAGATGTTACGAGGTCAAATTAATGCTCGTTTCGGTATACAAAATGATTAAGAAGGTATAAGAAAATAAGTTTATATAGGATGTAATTTTGTTTCGAAGTCCATTTGCATTAACATGGGCTTTTTTATTTTGGGGAAAAATATTTTTTATAGAGCTAAAGTTTTCCAATTTCTCAGAGCTATTTTTCAATCTACTATTGATTAAGTATCTATTACTCGTATAAACTGTAATTTAATAAATAATGATTAGTACTTACATTAAAAAAATAAAAAAAGAGATACGCTCAACAAAGTAAGCTATTTTTTATATAAAGAGAAAAACTAAACATCTTTAGACAATTCATGTGGTTGTTTCATTATTGGAGAGATTTTAATGGCATATATATCAGTAGAAAAAACCTATGACATCATGGAAATTTGTATGTTGGCTGGGAGTATTATGCTCCAAAATGGAGCAGAGACGTATAGAGTAGAAGATACGATGACTAGAATAGCAGTTGCGTATGGTGTTATTGATTCAGATTGTTTTGTTACACCAACAGGAATCATTTTATCACTAGAAGGATCTGAACCAACCAAGACGAAATTAAATCGCATTATTGATAGGACTACTAATTTAGAAAAGGTTGTTAAGGTGAATGATATTTCCCGCAAAATCTGTACAGGAACAGTCAGTATGAAGGAAGCATATCACCTCTTGAAAGATATAGAAGATGAACCAAATACTTATAATGATTGGGTACAAATTATTGCTGCTGCCTTAGCGAGTGGATGTTTTTTAATTATGTTTAATGGAATATGGAATGACTTTATTCCAGCTGTTATCGCAGGAGGATTAGGCTTTTTATGCTCTACTTATTTTCATCGTGTCATTCAAATAAAGTTTTTTGCTGAATTTTCCGCTGCCTTTGTTATAGGGCTGGCAGCCTTTTTGTTTGTGTTAATTGGGTTTGGAGAAGAAGTAGATAAGATAATTATCGGATCTGTCATGCCTCTTGTTCCGGGGTTATTAATTACTAATGCTGTCAGAGACTTAATTGCAGGGCACTTAGTTTCCTGTTTATCTAAAGGTGCAGAGGCCTTTCTAACTGCTTCTGCAATCGGATCAGGAATAGCGGTAGCATTTTTTGTGTTTTAAGGAGAGAAATAGACATGAATGATTTTTTAGCACAAGCACTGACTAGTTTTGTAGCAACCCTTGCCTTTGGCATTATATTTCACATACCTCGGGAACGATTAATACAATCTGGTTTTGTTGGCCTGTTAGGTTGGATGGCTTATTGGATAATTGTTGATTATCATATGGATGCGGTCCTTGCAACTATGGTAGGATCGTTTCTAGTTGCTCTTATTAGTCAATTGTTTGCAAGAATGTATAAAACACCTGTAATTATCTTCAGTGTTGCTGGCATTATACCGCTAGTTCCTGGTGGATTAGCTTATGATGCTATGCGGAATTTCGTAGAAAATGATTATTATCAGGCTGTAAGTCTAGCAGCTAAAGCTTTTTTAATTTCAGGTGCCATAGCAATGGGTCTATTGTTCTCTGAAGTAATCAACCAATTGATTTTAAAGGCAAATACTCGTAAAAAAACGCTTAGTAAAGGATGAAAATTCACTTATTAAGTGTTTTTTTATGAGTAAAAACCTTTAACTTTAATAGCTAGTTAATTATCGTTTGTAAGTTCAAAAGAAACAAGGTGTTTCTTTCTTGGAACACGTTACACGAAATGTAATATAGTACAAAACCATTGCTTTCTATTTACTAACCATCTTTTAAGCATTAAGGTTGTAGATGAAGAATAATGTAAGGGATTTCAATTTTGTGGAAGGATGGCGATTGGTTATGGAAAAAGGAATAAAAATTGTTACCATTGGTGGAGGTTCGAGTTATACTCCAGAATTAGTAGAGGGATTTATTAAGCGTTATGATTCCTTACCAGTTCGCGAGCTTTGGCTAGTAGACATTCCTGAAGGAGAAGAGAAACTAAACATTGTCGGAAATCTGGCAAAAAGAATGGTGAAAAAAGCAGGACTACCGATTGAAATTCATCTAACCCTAAATCGTAGAGAAGCTTTAAAGGACGCTGACTTTGTAACAACTCAATTCCGTGTAGGTTTACTTGCAGCACGAGCAAAAGACGAGAGAATTCCATTAAAATATAATGTAATTGGACAAGAAACAAATGGACCTGGAGGCTTATTCAAGGGATTACGCACAATACCTGTTATTTTGGATATTGTTAAAGATATGGAAGAATTATGTCCAAATGCTTGGCTCATTAACTTTACAAATCCAGCTGGTATGGTGACAGAGGCAGTACTTCGCCATAGTAATTGGAAAAAAATTGTTGGTCTATGTAATGTTCCTATCTCTATTCAGATGGGAGTTGCGAAATTATTGAAGGTGGAACCAGAAAGAGTACGTGTCGACTTTGCTGGATTAAACCATATGGTATATGGACTTAATGTCTATTTAGATGGAAAGAACATAACCACTGAATTTTTAGATGAAATGACGAAGCATGAAAGTGGAACGATGAAAAATATTGCTGCTATTGACTGGGAGCCAGACTTTATTAAAGCATTAGGGGCTATTCCTTGTGGATATCATCGTTATTACTACAAGCAGGCTGAAATGCTTCAAAATGAATTAGATGAAGCGGCGCTTAAAGGGACAAGAGCAGAAGTAGTTCAACAATTAGAAAAGGAACTCTTTGAGTTATATAAAGATGAGAATCTAGATATTAAACCACCACAGCTAGAACAACGTGGAGGAGCTTATTATAGTGATGCTGCGTGTAGCTTAATTGATTCTATGTATAATGACAGAGGAGATATCCAACCTGTCAATACGATTAATAATGGAGCTATTGCAAGTATTCCAAATGAATCAGCAGTGGAAATTAGCTCTATTATTACGAAAAATGGTCCTAAGCCAATTGCTATTGGGGATCTTCCTGTTGCTGTTCGTGGACTTGTTCAACAAATTAAATCATTTGAAAGAGTGGCAGCAGAAGCAGCTGTTACGGGAGATTATCATACTGCATTACTTGCGTTGACAATTAATCCACTATTGCCATCTGACAAAGTAGCAAAAGAAATACTTGATGAAATGTTAGAAGCACATAAAGAACATTTACCACAATTCTTTAAAGATAGTGTATTGTCTTAATAGATAGTAGAAATTAATAAGTTGTGCTCTTTTAAAGGGAGTAACTAGATAATGGAGGGTGCCAGTAGTCGGCACCCTCTTTTTTTTATGGGCAAGAAGAAGTGAATAAGATGTGTTTACTTGCTTAAACTAAAAGAATAATCTGTGCATCCTTATGAAAGGTGAAGACAACGAGATGAATAAAATATTTGACTGTGTCATTATAGGTGGCGGAATTGCTGGGTTACAAGCGGCTATTCAACTAGGGAGATATAAGCATGAGGTACTTATAATAGATAAAGGAATAGGAAGATCCACTCTTTGCAAGAGCTATCACAATATTTTGGGCTATCCAGATGGAGTCAGTGGGGAGGAATTAAGAGGTGTTGGTAAAAAACAAGCTGAGTCATTAGGAGTCCAATTTTATAAAGGGGTAGTCCAATCGTTAAGTAAAGGAAAAGACTACTTTACTATTCATACAGATGAAGTTACATTTAGCGCTAAAAAACTATTAATTGCAACAGGAATAATGGACAATATTCCTCCTTTTCCAGAGTTGTATCCTTGTTTAGGAGTTAGTGTGTATCTTTGCCCGGACTGTGATGGATATGAAGTGAAAGATAGAAAAACTATTGTCATTGGCAACGGTGATGTTGGAGCAAATATGGCAATCACACTATTGTATTGGACAAAGGATTTAATTTACATAAATCATGGGTGTACAGAAATTAGTGGAAAGTTAAAAGAAAAATTGGATAGTAATAATGTTGCTATCTATGAGCAGAAAATAAAGCAAGTGTTAGCTAATGAGTCCCAAATTATTGGATTTGAGTTAGAAAGCGGTCCAATAGTAAAGGCAAATCGCAGTTTCATTGCCTTTGGTGGAAATAAAGTAATGTCTGACTTAGCTGTTCCATTAGGAGTGAAAGTAATGGATAATCATCATATCTTGGTGGACCCTCGGACAAAAATGACCTCTGTAGATGGAGTATGGGCAGCTGGAGATGTAGTAGCACATTCAGAACAGGTGACCATTGCGATGGGAGAAGGGTCTCAGGCTGCAATTTGGATACATAAGGCCTTATTAGATAGGTAATAGATTAAAAGGTATAGTTCTGAAACAGCAAGGAATCTGTTCCAGAACTATACTTTATAAATTTGCACGATAAACTCTGTATCCAATAATATTCCCGTAGGTATAGAGGATATGAGAGTGTTCCATTAATTTTCCTTCCAGGGCCGTATTAGCAGGTACGGAGGTGTCAATTCCTTCTTCTTCTGTTTCCATTCCGGTAAGCATATGAGAGAAGACAGAATGAGCTAGTTTAACTTCTACATGGGAGAAACCAGCACTTTTCATAAGTGCAATCCATTCATTTTCTGTATACACTCTTTCAATACCATACACATCACACATATTCTTCTGTTCTATTTCATTTAAAGGTCTTTCTGCTGTCATTTCTAAAGAAAGTAACACTCCATTTGGTTTTAAAACACGGTTAATTTCACGAAGGGAGTTGCTACTATTGGTGAAAATGAGTACAGATTCAACTAAAACAATATCAAAACTATTAGAGGGAAAAGGCAAATTTTCTAGACTGCCTTGTACTAACTGGATAGATAAGTTTTCTTTTGTAAAGCGTCTTTTTGCTCTTTCCACCATAGTAGGATGATAATCAATGCTAGTGACAGAACAAGGGTAATGCTTTTTAATGAAGGCAGAGGTTTGACCTGTACCGCAACCTCCGTCAAGAATGGAAGTCTGTTTGGTGACATTTTCTTGTTCTAGTAAATATTTTGTTAAGGTTAAACCTCCTGGATGGGCACCACTTACTCCATAATAAGCTAGGGCATCTTGATAGCTCGGTTTCATCTCTTTCCTCCCGACAAATATTACATTTTTCCATACTATATGATGAAATAGGCATTTGGTTCATAAATTGTTAAAAGTTCTTTACTAAACAAAAGGTTTTAATTAGGTATAATAGAAGGATAATTATTGTACGGAAAGAGGGATATTAGGGTGGCTGTTTCGAAAACAAATGCTATGCGCATATTAGATGCTAGCAAAATTCCTTATCAAATACATATGTATGAAAATAAAGATGGAAAAATAGACGGGGTATCAGTTGCTGCCAAAATAGGAAAAGATATAAAGATGGTGTATAAGACCTTGGTATTAAAAGATAGTGGAAATGAAATCTTTGTCTTTGTTATTCCAGTAGAAGCAGAGCTAGACTTAAAAAAAGCAGCAAAGGTTGTTCAGGCAAAAAAGGTGGAAATGATACCTGTGAAGGAGATTCAGAAATTCACTGGTTATATTCGAGGAGGATGCTCACCGATTGGAATGAAAAAGAAATATAGAACGCTAATTGATCAAACAGCAACAAAGCTTGAACATATTATTGTTAGTGGTGGGAAGATAGGTTTGCAAGTAGAATTAGGCGTTTCTGATTTACTAGTTGTTACAGAAGCAAAGCTAGCAGACGTCATCCATCAGTAGAACAATTTAATTCGGTAAAGCAAGGAAACTAGATTAGTATAGTTCAGGAAAAGTCTATTTTGTCTTTAAGAATACTGAATACGAATGAAAAAAGGTCCAGATCCAATAATAAAGTTTCTTTATGGATCAGACCCTTTTTTTCTTTAAAACTCAGGGTGATCAAGGGCATATAATTGCTGATAACGGCTGCTAGTATTTAATAGTTCTTGATGTGTTCCTCTCAAGATAATTTTCCCATCATCCATAAATAGTATTTCATCCATTTCCTCTACTCCTACTAAATGGTGTGTAATCCAAATAATCGTTTTTCCTTCAAGGGAAGCAAAGATGGTTTTAAGTAGTTCTTTTTCTGTCTTTGGATCAAGGCTGGCATTTGGTTCATCTAGAATAACGACAGGTGTATTTTGCAGAAGTATTCTAGCCAAGGCAACCCGTTGTCGTTCCCCACCTGAAAAACGCTGTCCCGTTTCTTGCATAAAGGTATCCATTCCATTTGGTAAACTTTGTACTAACCCTTCTAATTGGGCTAACTTAATGGACTCCATTATTTCTTCTTCAGAGGCATTTTCAACACCTAGCATTATATTATTTCGCAACGTTGTATCAAAAAGATGTGGGTTTTGATTTAGTACAGAAATAATAGAAGATATATCTTCAGAAAAAGAAGTAGCAGGCATCCCGTTGTTAAAAGTAACACTCCCAGATGTTGGTTGAATGACCCCTTGTATAAGTTTAAGTAAGGTAGATTTTCCTGCTCCACTTCTGCCAATCAAGGCTATCTTCTTTCCTTTTGGAATATGAATACTAGCATTTTCTACGGCATAAGCAGCATCCTCTTTGTAGCGATAACAAACATTATGAAGGAAGATATCCACTTCATCAGTAGATAAATCATTGTACGTAGAGGAAGCATCTTTCTTATGATTTTGTTCTTCTAATTTTCGTAATCTTGTTAAAGAGTCTTGATATCCTGGTAGTTTCTCAAATGCATCAGATACAACTAAGAATGCCTCTAGAATAGGCAAGGATACAAGGATTATAGCAGCAATAAGTGTAACTGGAATATGTCCTTGTATATATTGTTCATTTGACCAAAAGATAAGAGAAATAATAATCAAGACAGCAACAATTTGAGAGGCAAAATTTCTCCATCGTGTAAATTGAACTAGCCTGTGATTGATTCGAGCAACTTCGGCTTCTTCTTTTTCATAATCTGCAATAAAATGTTGTGATCGTCCACTAATTACCCAATCACTAATTCCTAGTATGCTATCCGTTAGCTTTTGATAAAGACCATTTCTCTTTTGTTTAAATGCTACTTGTTTTTTTCTCATTAAGTATAAGGATAAAAGAGGAAAAATAAGTAGTAGTATTCCTAAATAAAAGGCCATCAGTATAGCAAAAGGAATGTCGAGAATACCGATTGCACAAATAACAATAAAATATACGACAGAAGTGGCGATAGTAGGAAAAATAGTACGTAAATAAATGTTTTGTAGTTGTTCAATATCCTCAGCTAAAATACCGAGCATATCACCTACTTTAAATCGCTCCTTTAAAAATAGTGCCTGGGGTTCCAAAATACTGTATAGTCTAATTCTCATTTTTGAAAGAATACGAAGAACAGTATTATGTCCGGAAAGTTTTTCTAGATAGCTAAATACTGCTCGGCTAATTCCAAAAGTTCGAACACCAACGATTGGAACATAGACCATTAAGATATTCTCTACAGGAATGGCAGATTTAGATATGAGATAGCCAGATGTAAAGGTGAGCATCGAAGCGGTTAATAAAGCAAGGATGCTCAAGAAAAGAATTAGAAGAATTCGACTAATATTCCCTTTAATAAAAGGGATAATCCATTTATTTTCATTCAATTGAGTCATCCTCCTTTATTGGTGTAATAACTTGTAGTAGTAGTTTTTTGCTGCGAGAAGTTCCTGATGTGTCCCCATTTCTACAATTGTTCCATGATCCATGACAAAAATATAATCCATATCCTTCATCCAATGTAGACGATGTGTAGCAAGAAAAACTAACTTGTCTTTAAATAATGGAAGCATCGTCTGTTTCAATTCAAATTCCGTTTCAATATCTAAGTGGGAGGTAGGCTCATCTAGGAGCATGATTTTTCGAT
>Ga0182738_1007458_pt1 | contig 11113 bp, 9 predicted proteins | sample eDN5th30CBELigMG_FD_128876 | JGI IMG/M metagenome (GOLD analysis project Ga0182738, IMG submission 128876) | Enriched Miracle-Growth compost microbial communities from Emeryville, California, USA - eDNA 5th pass 30_C BE-Lig MG (version 2)... ... | reverse complement strand
TCACTTCTTCGGCGCGTTCAGCGGGGATGAAGACCGTGCCGCATTTATCGGCGATGACGTAGTCGTCTTCCTTCACGAGTATGCCGTCCATCTTTACCGGCTGGCCCGATGAAACTTGCACGATGCGGTTGCGGGCGCTGATCATCGTCACGCCCCGTCCATACACGGGGTAGCCTATGGATGCGCTTCCGTCGATGTCGCGGCTGTTGCCGTCGATCACCGAACCGCGTATGCCTTTTTGACGCGCGGCGTTCGCAAGAATGTCGCCCCAGCAGGACACCCGCTCCATGCCGCCGGCTATGACGAGGATGCGGTCATCCATTGCGACCGCTGCGATCACGGGCGTAATCAAATGCACCGTAGGGGCGGCATCGGTTTTCGGGCCCAGTTGAACGGTGCTGGCGCGGCCGACTATCTTCGGGCAATCCCATAACGGGCGGATGCCGAAGGTCGCGCCTTCGAGCGCCAGGAAATCGAGCGCATCGGACACTGTATTGGTGTCCAGAGCGGCCAGCCGGGGGAGCAGCTTGGAATGCTTCATGCTAGGTCCTGAGATATAAGTGTTTCCGAAATGGCTTGCATGGCCGCCACTCTGGAGCCTAATATACGATACGTAAATTACAAATAAGCAATGGTTTAGTTCTGGAAAACCTATCACTCGCCATGATCAATTTCCGCTTGATCCGCCATCTTTGGCTCTTTCTGGTGGTCGCCGAAGAGAAAAACTTCAGGAAGGCGGCATTGCGCCTGGGGATGTCCCAACCGCCTTTGACCGAACAGATTCAGGTTCTCGAGCAGGCGTTGAAAGTAAAGCTCTTCGACCGCTCGCGGCGCGGTGCGCAACTGACGCCGGTGGGCGCCGCCATTGTCCCCGCGGTGCAAAAATTGGCGGAACATCTTCAACGGCTTGAGCTGGCGGTGCGCGAGGCGGTGGCGGGGCAATCGGGCGTGCTGACTATCGGCGCCATTACGCCGGCCATGCTGGATGTGCTTCCGGAGATCATTCAAAAAATCAAAGCCCAATACCCCAGGCTGACGGTGTCCGTCAAAGAGATCGACAGCGTCGAAGCCATTCCGGCCCTGGTTGCCGGCGATATCGATCTGGCCTTCGCCAGGCTTGAAGGGGGTCTCGGCGAAAGCATCCAGGCGCTGCCGCTGATCGAAGAACGCCTTGCGGTGGCTTTGCCCAGGTCCCATCCTTTGGCTGGCAAGCAGCGCATCGGCCTTGCATCACTGGCCGAAATGGATTTCGTCATGTTTTCGCGCCACGTCAGCCCGGTTTATTTCGATAGTCTGATCGCCTCATGCCAGGCCGCCGGGTTTTCGCCGCGCATCGTCCACGAGGTCCGGTCCGTGGCATCCCAGATCGCATTCGTGGGTTGCGGCCAGGGCATCGCATTGGTGCCTGCCGCCTTGAAAAAGCTGGCCCCCGACAATGTGGTCGTGAAGTCCCTAAGGGAAAAGCTGAATGTGGTCACCACGGCGATGGCATGGAACACTGCGCGGGCCAATCCCGTACGGGACGCGATGATCGCTCAAATGCGAGACGGCCGGTTCATATCCCGGGCGAACCAATAGCATGCGCGCTCGCGTGCGCCTATGCTGGTTTACGCCCTGCGGTCAGCGCCATTCGGAAGGAAGAACTGCGCTTTCTCCAGCACCTCATAGGCCAGATCGACGATGGTCTCGACCCCCGAGGCCTTTTTTTCTATCAGGTAGGAAGCGTAATAGGCGATCGGCGATAGAGGCGGGTTCGACTCCACCAGCCTTACCGTACCCAGCTTCAATTGTTCCAATACGACCGGAACGGGAAGCGCCGCCATTGCATGGCCGTCCCGCACCATCTTCATGATCATCGCCAGTGAATTGCATGTATTGAGATGATGCAGATCCGTGCCGGCCATGCCCAGCCAGTCCCGGGCGAGGTCGTGCAATATCGAATGATGGGGGTTGATCACCAGCGGCACCGTAGCCGCGTCATCGGGGGAAAAAGGCAGATTCGCCACTTCTATCGACGCTCCGGCAACCCAGGCGACCGACACTTTGCCAAGAAACCGGTCGATCACATGAGGGCGCATGGCGGGGCTGGTCTGCAAGGCGACATCGAGCTCGCGGCGGTTGAGCTTGCCGTTGAGCACTTTGCTGCGTTCGATGCTGAGATCCACCCGCAGCGTCGGATACCGAACGCGTAGTTGCCAGAGCAATTCGGAAATTCCCACCGCGGCCGAGGACTCGTCGGCGCCTATCCTGAGCACGCCGTCCAGCGGCGGCTGTTCGCTTCTTCCGCCACGCTCGAATTCCTCGCCCATCTGAAGCATGCGCTGAGCGCGCTGAAGAAATTCCTGCCCCGCCGGAGTGAGCTGCACCCCTTGCTGGCTGCGGGAAAGCAGCGCAACGCCCAAATGCGTCTCGAGCTCCTTGACACGCGCGGTGACCGCCGGCTGGCTGATGAATAAATGCTTCGCCGCGGCGGCGACGGTGCCTAGCGTAGCGGCCCAGTAAAAGGCCTCCAGTTGCCGGAACGTTATGCGCAACATAAGGAAAATTGAGGGGCACCGATCTGTATTTGTGTCTTTTCCGCTGGGAACTCGGTTCGTATAGTGTAGCTCACTAAAAACACTTACTGGAGGAACCGGTCTTGTTTGTCCTTAATGCACTTCCCCAGCAGATATCGCCGCAGCTCATAAAGTTGCTGGCGAGCGCGGAGCCCGCGGTTATCGGCCATTTCCGCTATACAGGGTTCATGTCGCCCGGTATCAAGGCTCATTTTCTCGATCGCAGAATCGCGGGCACCGCCGTCACGGTAAAGGTGCCGGGCATGGACGGCTCCATGGTCCATTACGCCGTCGGCAAGGCGCGGCCGGGCGACGTCCTCGTCATCGACCGCTGCGGCGACGAAACCATCGCCACGCTGGGCGGCGCCGTGGCGTATGCAGCGAAGAAGGCCGGCGTCGCCGGCATTATTGTGGACGGATTAGTGACCGACCTGGGCGAACTGCGCCAGTACGATGTGCCGGTCTGGTCCAAAGGCACATCGGCCGTCACCGTGAAAACCCTGGGACTCGGCGGCGAGTTCTGTGTCCCGGTAACTTGCGGTTCCGTCGCGGTGCATCCGGGCGACGCCGTTCTTGCCGATGAAAACGGCGTTCTGGTGCTTCCCGCAGCCGATATCGAAGTCAGCGCTCGCCGTGCATTGAAAATGATGCACGACGAGAAGGAAACCCTGCGGCGCATCGACGGCGGGGAAAAATACCCCGACATAGTCGGCACCTCGTCGATGATCGCCAAAATCATGGAGGCGCGGGCATGACTATCGCTGCACCCATCCAGGCCGGCGGCTTCCCCGGCCTGGCCGCCATGGCCGCGATGCTGCGCAATGGCGCATGCACGTCGGTGGACCTTGTCAAGCACGCCTTGCAGCGCATTGACGATCTGGACGAGCGCCTGCATGCGTTCGTGGAGGTATACCGCAAAGAGGCATTGGCGGCCGCCGAAGCCGCCGACCGATTGCTGCAGTCGGGTTATTCGCTTGGGCCCTTGCATGGCGTGCCCGTCGCGTTGAAGGACAACATCGATATCGAAGGGCGGCCCAGCACCGCGGGTTCCACATTGCTTGTCGGGAATATCGCCGACAGCGATGCGTGGATCACGCGCAGGCTGCTGGAGTGCGGCGCGGTGATTGTCGGTAAGACGCACATGGTTGAATTCGCGCTCGGCGCCTGGGGCGCCAACGAGTACATGGGCGCTCCGCGCAACCCTTGGGGCGCATCGGAGCAGTTGTCCCCGGGAGGCTCGAGCAGCGGTTCCGCGGTTGCGGTCGCGGCCGGCATGGTGCCGCTGACCATCGGAACGGACACGGGCGCTTCGGTGCGCGTCCCGGCCGCCTTGTGCGGCATCACCGGATTCAAGCCCACCATCGGGCGCTTGCCCGGAAACGGCGTGGTGCCATTGAGCACCACGTTGGACAGCGTGGGCCTGATGGCGCAGACGGCCGAGGATGCCGCCCTTGCATTCACCGCACTGACCGAAGGCGCCAGCCGGATCGGCATGCCGAAACAGGACCGCGATGCGAGATCCGCTCTTGAAGGCTTGCGGGTTGCCGTATTGAGCGAGGCGGATCTGGAAGAGGCCCAGCCGGAAATCATCGCCGCTTACCGGCGCGCCGTTGACACGTTCAGGGAACAAGGCGCCCATCTGCGGCCTCTGGCCTTGCCCGCGGCTTTCGACGAAATGGCCGATGTCCAGAGCACCATCATGTTGTCCGAAGCCGCGGCGAGTTGGGGGCATCTGGCGGCAAACGATGCGCTGCAAATGGATGCGTCGGTAAGGCCGCGGATTTTGGCGGGGGCGAAGATATCGGCAGTGGAATATGTCAAGGCGTGCCGGCGCCGCGCGGAGCTCAAGCTGGCCTTCTCCAGCCTGTTTGGCGACCTGGATGTATTCCTGACGCCTGCTTCCCAATGGACGGCGCGTCCGCTTGCATCGGTCGATCATGGCAAGCCCCCCGTGCGGTACGTCCGGATCGGGAATCTCCTCGATCTATGCGGGATTTCCGTCCAGATGGGAGAGGACCACAAAGGCCTGCCGATAGGCTTGCAGATCGCCGGGCCCACCGATGCCGACATGCGTGTCCTGCAAGTCGCCCAGGGCTTCCAGGCATGCACTACATGGCACGAGCGCCGGTGGCCAGGCTGATTTTTTGATGTTCAAGCGGCGCTGTTTTTATCAATAACTATTCCATCTCTTATCGATCATGAATACTCTAATTCGCACCATTGCCATGGCGGTATTCGGCGCGGCCATCCTGGCCGCCATGCCGGCCCGCGCTGCCGACGGCTACCCTGCCAAGCAAATCCACATCGTCGTGCCGTTTCCTCCGGGCGGCAGCATAGACATGGTCACCCGGCTGATAGGCCAAAAGCTGTCGGAGGGGTTTGACAAACCCGTCGTAGTGAGCAACAGGCCGGGCGCCAGCGGCAACATCGGCATGGAATATGTAGCCAGGGCGCCTGCCGATGGCTACACCCTCGTCCTGGCGCCGTTCAGCGTGGCAACCGCCAGCCACTTGTTCCTGAAGCTGCCTTTCGATCCTCTAAAAGACCTGAAACCCATCATACGCGTGGCGGACCAGCCCAATGTATTGGTGGTCAACGCCGATAAGGTGAAGGCGAACAGCGTCAAGGAACTCGTGGCCCATCTCAAAGCCCATCCAGACGAACTGAGCTTCGGCACCTCCGGCATCGGCAACCCGCAGGACTTCTCCGCCCGCACTTTCATGGTCGCGACAGGGACGAAAATGCTCAATGTCGCCTACAAGGGCGGCGCTCCGGCGCTGAGCGACCTGATGGGCGGGCATATCGACCTGATGTTCGAGACCTCTCCGACGGCTGTGCCCTATGTCCTGGGCGGCAAGCTCAAGGCCTTGGCCGTCACCAGCGATAAACGGCTTTCCACTCTTCCAGATGTGCCCACGCTCGATGAAGCCGGCATCACTGGCTACAAGGCTATCTACTGGATGGGCTTGCTGGCGCCGGGCAAGACGCCTCAGCCGATTATTGAAAAATTGAACGCCGAGGTCCGTAAAATACTGGCTACTTCCAGTGTCAGGAAACAGATCGAGGAGATCAGTCTGTATCCCGGTGGCGGTACGCCAGAGGAGTTCGGCGATTTGATCCGGTCAGAGTCCGCCATCTATGCCAGGCTGATCGAAGATCTCGATATTCCACGGCAGTAACGCCGGCGGCGAGGACTTGTCCTTACTGGGTCCATACAAAGCGTTGTATGGACTCTATTGATGTTCCTTGGCCGCTGATCCGGCCGGCGGTCAAGCCGCTTCGCTATAAGGGGCAAACTTGCCCGTAAGCGGGTCCCTGATGAAGAGCAGGCCGGTCGCAATGCCGAAGTAGGCGCCATGCAGGGTGAGCGCGCCGCTTTCGACCGCTTCGCGTACGGCGGGAAAGGTCATCAGGTTATTGAGGCTGTATTCGATCACGCCCCACTCGAGCTGTTGTATCCAGCTTTGCCGATCGCCCTTCGGCGGCCCGACGCGTTCCGCCACGGGCTTGATCTGCGACATCCACTTGCCGATGAAGTCGCGCTTGGTCAAGGGCGCCGCGTTGTTGGCGTAGGCCGCGACGCCGCCGCAGCTTGCATGGCCCAGCACGACGAGGTGCTTCACTTTCAAGGCATTCACGCCGAACTCGATCGCCGCGCTGGTGCCGTGGAATGAGCTTTCGACGTCGGGCTCGCTGGGGGGCACCAGATTGGCGATATTGCGTATGACGAAGATCTCGCCCGGATGGGCATCGAAAATGATTTCCGGCGCGACCCGCGAATCGCCGCAGCCTATGACCATGATCTCGGGGTGCTGGCCGTTTTTGGCCAGATCCTCGTAGCGTTCTCGTTCTGTGGCCAGGCTGCCATTGAGAAATGACTGGTAACCCTTGGTTAGTCTATCGGGAAACACGTTCTCTCCTTTTGTTATGGGAATTTATAATTCTAATCCCGTCCGGGCGAGCTCATGTTTCAGCGCCGATTTGGCGCCTGCGGCGCCCGTGGCGGGTCCATCCTGACCATCGGGCGCTGTCAATCTGGTGCTTGTTATCGTCCTGCCGGCGAGTTATATTCCTGCCACCGCCACGGCGGTACGCAAGCCGGCCGAATTCTCGTGTTCATGTCGCCCTGTTTATTCTTGCGTCTTCTGATCGTATGCCCCTTGATGTACCACGGCTGGATGGCCAGGCGCGGGATGATTTTTTTTTAATTTTAAGAAGGATCAAGAAAAAGGAGGTAGCAAGATGGCAAAGTGGAAAAGTTTGATGATACTTGCACTGGAAGCTTTTGAACAAATCAAGAGCGAAGAACGCCGGCTGCGGGAGCAGTGGCTGACCGCAAGCGATTTCGAATCCCGAGCCGAGCTACAGGCGCGCCTGATTGAAATCGCCGCTCAAGCTATGGAAAAAAATGTTCAGATATTGGCGCTTCTAAGGGATTGTCCGTCGAAAGCGCTGGGCCTGTATCCTTTGAAAGGCCAGGCATGCCACTAGGTGGCGGCCTTTAGCAGAAATAACGGTGCCGGCTGTCTCGTATCGCGGCATCCAGTATGTCTGCCGGCTCAAAACTTATAGCGCTGTGCTACGATGCGCTGCATTTTCAATATAGCCATCTCATGCAATAGGGCCGTAAGGGCGGGCCGTCATCCATGTTTCTTATCTTCCCCGACACTTCTTCCATCGCCGAATACGTCAGCGCCACGCTGATCGACAGGATCCGGAACAAGCCCGGAATCGTCCTGGGCGCAGCGACGGGGGGCACCATGGAGCCCATTTATGCGCGCTTCGTGGAGCAGGCGCAGCGGCAGGAGCTGGACGTATCACGACTGAGCACTTTCAATCTGGACGAATACGTGGGATTGGATGCCCGGCATCCGAAAAGCTATGCGGCCTATATGCGCCAGCATTTGTTTCAGCATCTGAATTTCGATCCGTCCCGATGCCATCTTCCGGACGGCCAGGCAAGGCATCTGGATGAACATTGCCGGGAATATTCCGCCAGCCTGCGGCGGCACGGCGGAGTAGACCTGCAGCTGCTGGGCGTGGGAAGCAACGGGCATATCGGCTTCAACGAACCCGGTACGGCTTTCGACAGCCGCTGCCATGTCGTGCAGCTTTCCGAGCGTACCCGCCTGGACAACAGCCGGTTTTTTGAAGATGCGATGGTTCCCGCGCGCGCCATCACCATGGGTATGCAAGACATCATGGAAGCGCGCGAGATTCTGCTGATCGCCACCGGTGCAAGCAAAGCCCCGATCGTGGCCGAGTTCCATGAAAACGAGGTGACCGAGGCCATACCCTTCACCATATTGAAGCGGCACCCCCGGGCGAAGATCATCCTCGATGAAGCCGCCGCAAGCCTGCTGCCCCGCAGCGTCACGCCCCAGCGCCGCATGGCGGCGGGCGGCTGATCATGGGCGGTTAGTTGCGGACGGCCGGTTGCGAGCGGCCGGCTGCGGACCCCAGCCTTTATGGGTTATCCAGGCTGAACACATGCGTCTGGTCGTCGTAGGCGAAGACCTCGGCATAGCGGCCAAGGCCGATGACGGCGCGCAAGGTCTGCTCGGCGGCGCCCGGCGACATGTGATCCTCCAATTCGTCCGCGAATCGGCTCCAGGGCGCGCGATGTTCCGGCCGCTCGTCGAGGACGCGCCGAATATGGCCTGCGAGCGCCACATAGTTCAGAAGATGCCTGGCGAATAGTCGCTTGCGTTGATCGGTGTCGAGTTCCGCGAACTGGCGGCCTTCCTCCGTAAGCCTGATGTCGCCGCCCTCGACCTCGGCCAGCCTCAGCATCTGTAGCGTTTCGGCTACCGGAAACAGGTCGTCGATCTCCATGTGCAGCGACGCGGCGATGACCGGCAGGTCGGCTTCGCCCCCATAAGGCGCCGCCGCGACCGCCTCCAGCAGGCCCGACAAGAGATTCGTCGAAACCCTGGGCAGGATCGTGCCTATGCCCGTGCCGGCAAAGCGTTCGATCCGCTTGCCGGCGGGCGCGTCGGTCTTGGTCGTCATCTCCACGTAGATGCGTTCCACCAGGTCGCGAAAGAGGGGATCGAGACGGGCGCGGGGATGCGGCAGTTCGACCTTGATCTCCTTCAGGATCCGGCCCGGATTGCTGCCGAAGACGAGAATGCGGTCGCACATCAGCACGGCTTCCTCGATATTGTGCGTGACAAGAATCACGCCTTTGATCGGAAGCTGGCCCTCCGACCACAGATCGAGGAAATCGGTGCGCAGCGTCTCGGCCGTCAGCACGTCCAGCGCCGAGAAGGGCTCGTCCATGAGCAGGATGTTGGGATGGACCACCAGGGCCCGGGCGAAACCGACGCGCTGGCGCATGCCGCCCGAGAGTTCGCGCGGATAGGCGGATTCGAAGCCGTCGAGGCCGATCAGGTCGATGGACTGGATCGCGCGGCGGCGGATCTCTTCGGGCGGGAGGCCCAGCGCCTCCAGGCCCAGCTGCACGTTCTCCAGCACGGTGAGCCAGGGGAACAGCGCGAAGCTCTGGAACACCATGGCGATGCCCGGCGGCGGGCCGTCCACTTCGTTCCCCAGATAGGTAATGGAGCCTGCTTTGGGCGCGGAGAGGCCTGCGATCAATCGCAGCAGTGTCGACTTGCCCGAGCCCGACCGCCCGAGCAGGCCGACGATCTCACCTTCGCGCAGCGTCAGATCGATGCCGTCGAGAACCAGCAGTTCGCCGCCGTCGGGCCTGGGGAAGGATTTGCGTATGCCCCGGATGTCCAGCAAGGGGGTGATGTCCAGCGTGTCCATGTCATCCTTCCTTTAGCCCAGGCGGAACTTGCGCTCGGCGAGCGCATAAAGCGGCCGCCAGAAGACGCGATTGATGATCACGACGAAGGCGCTCATCATGGCGATCCCGAGCACGATGCGGTGGAAGTCGCCCGCCTTCGCGGCCACGGCGATGTAGGCGCCGAGGCCATGGGCCTCGAGCGTCGTATCGCCCCAGCTCGCGATCTCGGCCACAATGCTGGCGTTCCACGACCCGCCCGAGGCGGTGATGGCGCCGGTCATATAGAACGGAAACACCGCCGGCAGGGCGATCCGCCGCCACCACAGCCAGCCGCGCACGCGCAGATTGGCGCCGATGTCGCGCAACTCGCCGGGGATGGTGGACGCGCCGGCGATGACATTGAACAGGATATACCACTGCGTGCCGAGGATCATCAACGGGCTCAGCCAGAAGTCCGGGTCGAGCCGCAACGCCACGATCGCCGACACGGCGATAGGGAACAAGAGATTGGCGGGAAACGCCGCCATGAACTGGGCGATAGGCTGGGCGATGCGCACAGCCCTCGGCCGCAACCCCAGCCAGACGCCGATCGGCACCCAGACGATGCTGGCGAGCGTGATCAGCGCGAAGACGCGCGCCATGGTCGCAAGGCCGAGCAGAAAAGCGATTCCTGCCTCGGTCGGCGCCACGCCTTCCAGCACGAAGGCGATGATGCGCCACAACGCGGCGAGGCAGACCGCAATGATCGCGCCGTACCAGAGCCGGTCGAGCCAGGCCGCCTGCCGGGATTGAATTTTCCTGTGCGCGACGGGCCTGGATTTGGCCGATGCCGGAGGCGGCCGGTAGGTCCAGCGCCATGCCTTCCCCAGCGGCGTCAGGGCGAGCGAGACGAGCCGCGAGCGGCGCAGCGCAGTCAGCACCCATGAGCGGGGCGGAGCCGCAACGGCTTCCTGCTCGAAGCGGAAGCGGTCGGACCAGGCCACCAGCGGCCGGAACAGAAGCTGGTCGTAGACGAGGATCACGGCGAGCATGGTCGCAATCGCCCAGAAGATGGCGCCGAGATCGCGCTCGACGATGGCTAGCGCGATGTACGACCCTATCCCGGGCAGCGCCACGGTGGTGTCGCCGACGCTGATCGCTTCGGAGGCGACGACGAAGAACCAGCCGCCCGACATCGACATCATCATGTTCCAGACGAGCGCCGGCATCGCGAATGGCGCTTCGAGCTTCCAGAATCGCATCCAGGAACCGAGCCGGAACGAGCGCGACGCTTCGGCAAGTTCCTTGGGAACCGTGCGCAGCGATTGGTGGAAGCTGAAGGCCATGTTCCAGGCCTGGCTGGTGAAAATCGCGAAGACGGCCGCCAGTTCCGCGCCGAGCATCCGTCCCGGCGCGAGCGACATGAAGAAGACCACCGTGACCGAGATGAAGCCGAGGATGGGCACCGATTGGAGAATGTCGAGCAGCGGGATCAGCACCTGTTCCGCGCGCCGGCTCTTGGCCGCCCAGGTCGCATAGGCGAAGGTGAAGAGCAGCGACAGGGCCATCGCCGCCAGCATCCTGAGCGAGGTGTGCAGCGCGTACCCCGGCAGGGCGGAGGGGTCGAGGCCGATCGCGCCGAAGCCGGGCTTGGGCAGCGGCTGCATGAGCCCGCGGCTTCCCTGCGCGAGCAGGACGAGCGCACCGATGACGAGCAGCATCGCGACGACGTCCCAGAGCGTCAGAAGGCGCGAAGAGGGCTTGGAAAACGGCGCGGGCTGGCTGCTCATCCCCATCCCCCCGCCGGCGCCGAGGAGAATGGCCC
>Ga0182738_1007456_pt1 | contig 11117 bp, 12 predicted proteins | sample eDN5th30CBELigMG_FD_128876 | JGI IMG/M metagenome (GOLD analysis project Ga0182738, IMG submission 128876) | Enriched Miracle-Growth compost microbial communities from Emeryville, California, USA - eDNA 5th pass 30_C BE-Lig MG (version 2)... ... | reverse complement strand
TTTTTGTATTTTGTCGGAATTGACGTATCATTCTCATAGAAAATCTGTATTGAGATGTCCTCCACTTCACAAGCTAATAAAGAAAATCAGGCTCATGAAGAAAATCAAGGGTTTACTTGCGGAATTTCGGACTCGGCCATTGAAGAAATTATCCCCTTTATAATATGTCAAAAGGTGATTTGTCACTTTGTAGGTCCTAAAGCAAGATTAAAGGAGTTTCTTGTGAGGTCTTTGTACATATTTTGATGAGGCAAATCATCAAAAGGGATGGTGATATCAAGCGGGAGGACAACATAGTTTTGGTCGATAAATTTAGAATCGACCATAACAAGATTCAGCGAATCAATATTGCTCGTATTCACTATCATTACGCCTTGACTTTGCTTCAACGGCCACAGAAGACTCTAGAATTTTCATTAGCCAAGAGATTTCCTTTACGATTACTCCTTCATTTCTAAATGGATCTACATTCATCCAAGACCCACATAGCGTCATACTTTTCACAATTTGATACATATACGTCGCGTTAAACAGCTCAGAAGCTGTATGAGACGGGATTGGGAGTGACAGTAAAGGCTTAATTGAGTCCTAAGAGGTGGGTTGTTAAGGGGATTTGGGGAAATAAAGGGATTACTAGAGAATGTGAGAAGACCGTGTACCAACGGAGAGCCCAACAAAGGAAAAGGAGGAGATAGTGCCGGTAAGAGCGGTACGGAGCAGAGAGGTGGAAAGAGAAGCAGGAGAATGTCATTTGATGACAATGATTGCTTCACAAGTAATAGGATGAGACGTGAAGTTTATTGTTTTTGGGGCAAGAGAGTAAATTTATTTTATATCTTGAGGCTTTTAGGAGTGGAAATTTAGAACCAGGGCTTGTAGGAGAATTTTAATAAATTAGGGGAATGAGATAGCGAATGAATTTAAAGAGCTAGGTTGGATGGGAGTCATGGGGAAAAGGTTGGTATTGACTGAAGAAAAGCTTTATAAAGGGGATAGTGAGGCTTGAGGGTGTTGGTTTTTGAGGTAAAGATTTTACAAAGAAGAGGTTTGGCGCCAAGGAATTTGGGCTAAAAACTGAGAGAAAATTGACATTGGTTTTTAGCTGATGTTGATGATAGGTTTATAAGTGAATTTTGGGTTTAAAAATTCGCGGCAAAAGAGGAGAAATTTGATAGTAAGGAAGAAAGGGAAAGGCTCAAAATAGGGAATTAGAAAGTGAAGTAAGGTAAATGGAGAAGTTAAATTTAGTTTTTTGGAAAGATCTTGTCGAGAAGGGGATTAATTTGCCTGGAATGGAAAATTCGAATTAATTTCTTCCTTCAAAGAAATTCTTTAGGAAATTTTCTTTGGGAAATAGAATGAGAAAGGATTGAATTAAAGTAGAGAGTGATATGGGTCTAATTTAAATACAGAATCCAATAATTTATTTGAATACAAGTATGGGATATTATATTCTATTATAGACAAGATAATATATGAATGGCTAATGAAAAATTCAAAACACTCAAAGTACAAAAAGCCATTATTATTATTCTTATTCTCAATTTTTTCTTGAAAAGTCCTCAGCTTTCCAAGCGAAATGTACCTCCTGCTTCCTTCTATTGAGAAGAACGCAGGATATTTCTTTATCAGGAAGAATTGTTTTACAAGAACTCGGTTAATTCTTTTCTACAATAAGGACAGTCAGCTTTGCTTTCAAGCCATTTTTCAAGGCAAGCTTCATGGAAAACATGAGCACAAGGCGTCTTTAAAACTCTTGGTTCTGTCACAGATTTGGGTTGTTTTCCTGTTATAAATGGTCCGAGGCCGTTCCACATCGTCATCATTAAGCAAGATTTTTGGCAGATAGATCTTCTTTCAGTGGAAGCGTTCTTATACTTTTCATTCAATAGTTTGTCAAGACATATAGAGCATTCTTCCTAATGAAGAGAGGTTAATTATAAAGGGCTGTGAAAGGTTCTATAAATTTACTTCTTTCGAACATTTTTCCGCACGGACAAAGTATTTTTCTTTGCGTTTGAGGACACGAAAATGGTTAATTATCTTCTCAATACTCACCACTGTTAACTATAGATTGAAAAGGTTATTCTTATGCCTTCATAAAGATAATTTTTACCCCAAAGATCAAGAAAATTCCACATGTGTTCACAACTTCTGTCTCTGCTTGTACAAACAACAAATAGGCTTGATCAAATGGCTGCATAAACGCCTACAAAACGCTAAGGAAACTATTCCTTCTATTCTCTTACGATAATGAAAAAGGATGGGAGGAGATGCTGAACGTACATAAAGGTCTCATATTTGGGATTCTCTGGTTGAAACAGTGACTTGATAACATCAAAGACTGGGATCAGAGTGTAAGGAATAAACAGCCAATAAGATCCTTTATTCGCCAAGAAGAACGCAGCTGAAATAACTGCACACACTATTAACGATAAATCATGAGAAAATGAGCCAAGGATCAGGCTTACTTAATTGGAAAACATATGCCATTTCAAAGCCCATCCATCTGGCAAGGAGCGTAAAGTCAAGTTCCATTGACAAAAAGCTGATAATTGGCAATAAAAAGAAGATGCCGGTAAAGCCTTTATTAATGCTGAGCCATAGATCGAGGAAAAAGAAGAAGCAGCTCAGCGCAGAAATCAACAAGAACTGCGCCACTTGGACCTAGGGAACGTTGAGATGTGTAAAGGAGGGTTCTCTTTACAGAATCCATCTGTTGGATCATTTTAGTTTTTAATGATGTGACTGTGCAAAAACACTTGAAGATACTTAAGCAAAGGTAAATCCAGATTTGTGGCTGAGTCTTTAAGGAATTAAGAGGCTTTTCTTAAGAGTAATCTCTTTACGTTATCGTTAGGGTCAGGCCGGAGAGGATTGCCACGAAGAGTGTGGATAAAATTGGACCAGATTTGAAAGAATGTGGCGGAGATACTCTGGGAAAGAGGTGAGAAGGGAAAGGAGAGGGGTATTACCTTTTGGTCAGTGAAGCTGGAAAGGAGAAAGAAGATGATGACTTGTAGAGAAAAGAGTAAGAGAGTGAGGCGGAGTATATGCATGAGAATAAAAGAGAGGAAAAGTTGGTTTTTTAATAATTAAAAGGAGAGCAAGAGAGAGAATTAAACTCATTAATTATACTGTTATGTTGAAATATTGTAAAGATAAATAAGGAAGGGGAAGTTTCTAATGAAGATAAAATTAGGATTTTGTATTAGAAGGAAATTGAAATCTATTAATAGAACGGGAAGATATCCAGAGATTATTGAATTTTTGTGTCAGATCGTCGATAGTACGCAAATAAACCTGCTTGACTTAATCAAATGTGCAATTTTAAGAATATTTCCGACGACGGTAGCTATTACTATACTGTATCAGTGCACTTTTACTATTTAAAGCATTTTTCTCTCGTCTGTTGATTTAAAATTTTCAAAAAACTTTTCATTGCTTTAGGCTTTATCAGGCCAGAAAATGAAGAGAAAAGGTTATCTAGTGTGGTTATGAAAGGATGCGAGTGGTCGGAGAGTGATAAAAACCTCAGAAAATGGGAGGATTTGGGGTGAATGGGAAGGGCTATGAAATTAGTGCGAGAGAAGGCGAGAAATTTTTAAGGCATAAATTTGATTTTTAGAACCATAAAGCCTAGCCAAAAACGATTTTTTAACGGAGCAATCTGAATCGAAACCTCCAGAAATAGAGCATACAGGAGTGCTTGGCTCATAATAGCTCATTAGGATGAAAGGATGTTTCGCGAATTAAGGCTAAAAGTATAATATTGGAAATTCTGCAAGCAAGCTTTTGCTTTTCTTCGATTGAGAAAAAAGGTTTCTAATGGAAGAGGAATCAATAGAATATTCTTAAAGATTAAATTTGCCTGGTTTTTCGATCTTAAATGAGTTCCTTTTCGAGAATTGAGGCCTATTTATGAGGGTTTCTGAGAGACAGAAAGAGCGGCAAAAGTGATGATGAATAATTTTGGCTCTGGACGTTTGATTTTCTTCGTTTTTGAATTAATTAACAGAAGAAATTTTATTGTCAAATCCACAGTTAGACAACCAACATTTCTGTATTTACCCTTCCTGTGGCAGATTTCTATCGATTCTTCTTGACTGAAAAGGGCATTTCTAATATTTATGTTATTGAATTTCTATTTTAAGGCAGCTGGAGAGTTTTGTTTCAAAAGAGAAAGTCTAAAGAATTAGCATTCTTTCCCCGCCTTATTTTCTCATTAAACTGCCTTCAAAACGTCTTCTCTCTGTAAAACCAAAAAGATAAACCAGAGATCTCTAAGGAAGTCAAAGCTGCCTTGAAGGTCACTGAGGGACTGTAAATCGAAGAATCCTTCAGACTTCCCCTTTGAAGAAAGAAAGCTAAGGATGAGAAGAGATTTATCCGTCAATTCTATAATTAGAGCAGACGTAAAGGGTCAATAAAGAATTGTTCAGAGAGAAATTCTATTGGTCACTTCCTTCTTCAAAAAAGGACCCTCTCTTTTGAAATTTTGATATGAAAATGTTTTTCTTTTGGGTCAATCATTGAAAAGTTCATGATAAAAATACATATAGAATATCACTTTTTTGCTTGTCTGCTTCAAGAGTGCTATATTTCTAAAATATACTCTAATCCTTTATCAAAAAACATCATATGCATATGTCCATTATTACTTCCTCCACTGCTGCTACTTCTTCCATCATCATCGCTCTCATTTTCATCATCTGATTCCTCTTCACTTGATTCCCCTTCTGGATACCTTGTATCCACAACTAATCTTCCCATTTTAGAAATGATCAAAAGCGACGTGAAGACCTTATTTTTATGGACTTTTCTATTGAAAATTTTCAAATCCTTTGCTTTAAAAGTCTTGGCTTGGGTCAGCATAAGAGAGAATCCGCCGTCAATTTTCGCATTATCAAGGTAAAAATCCAAAGATTTCAATATACTCGCTGAGCTCACCTTCTTTATGTTCGCAAAGATCGACATCGTAAGATTTTTCCTTATATTTAAAAGGCCAGAAAGAAAGCCTTTAAACGACTCATCGTTATCAATTATCAGCTGATTCATTACAAGGGTGAATGATGGTCCTTGACCTTTATCTTTCGAGAGGAAACTCAAGAATTTGCCTAGGTTTTCATCTCCAAAGACGCTTCCGTTCATAATTATCGAGTCCAATTTTGGAAATTCAATGAAAGATTTTTCATCAAACCTCCTGAGCGAAATCGCGAAATCTGTTATATTTAATGTTGTGAGAGTATCCCTTGACATTGTAAGCCCTTCAAAAAAATATTTCAGGTCCATTGGGATCTTCCTTGAGGTCTCTGAAAGGTCTTCCACGGAGCTATCATATTCAAATATCTCCAGTCTTTTCAGTTTTTTTAAAATAGGCACTGAGAAGAAATCATTCATGACCAGAAATCTACTCTGATCATTGAGTGATAATTTCAAACACCTCAGGCTTTCCAGGCCATCCCATTGTGTGAGAAACTCTTGATATATCTCGCAATTGTCAAAGGGATTGCTTTCTCGTAATTTTGAGTCAACTTTGTAAGGAATTATTCTCTCCCATGCAAAGTCATACATGTCCAATCTCACAGACTGTACCGATTTCGGCAAACAAAAGCTGGTTAAAAAATTATTCAGAAGATCTGGCGTGCTTAATGACGCCTCTATACTCAAATCCTTTAGGCTTTCCAATCGCTTTAGCGAAGCTAATCTGTAGAATGGCCCTCTGTCTTGGAAGTCTTCTTTGTATTCTTCTTCTTCGATATTATTATCCCCTTCTGATTCAGAAGAAGATGAGGGAAGCTCCTCGTTATCTTCATTGTCAGAGAAATCCATGCCACCTCGCATGATAATATTGCGGTTAAACTTCACTCCTCCACCATGGGATAGTTTCAAGCGGAGTGTTTTCAGGTTGACCATTTTTCCAAGGTCACGTAGAAATACAGGCAAACTATTCAAATTTTTCGCTTGAAAGTTCAGCTCAGTGACCTGTCTAACAACATTCTCAGGGTTCAATTTCACATCATATATCAAGCTCGGGCCTTCATATTTAATAACCAGGGCCAAAGTCCTTAAGCCTGAGACAGGTTTAGGCTTCTCGTCTAATTTAGCAAGAATCATAAAAGCAAGAGGTTCAGTCATTCGGTTGAATTCCAACATGAAATGTTGAAGATTCTTCAGGGACTGAAGCTGGTTCATTAATCTCCATTTAAGCTGGTCTAAAGACTTGAGGTCCATTGGTTTTGGAGCAAACTGGTTATTCGAATGGGGAACTAAGCGAAAGACAAGGCTTTGGAAATTAAGACTGTGAAAGAATTGTCTCCAGGAGTATTTATCAAGGGTATTTAACGTGAAGTTGGATAGATGAGGAAAGTGGCGAAGAAGCGAAGGTTTGAGGCCGGAAACCTGCCTCAAAGAACGTTTATGAGGCTTTATTAATTGAAAGATGAGGGCGTGAAGAGACTCGACATGATAATCTTTGGAGTATGAAAGAGATCTGAAGGTTTTGAGAGCTTTGACACGGCGGATAGCGCCTGGGAGGTAGAAGAGAGAATGGGTAAGGGTTATTTTGTGAAGATGTTTTGGAGATCTCTTTTTGATGTAGAAAAGGTCTTTATTGGTAAGAGTGAGAGATTTTTTGGAAGGAGGAAGAGGGGGTTTGAAAGGGATATTGGAAAGATCGGAATCCTCCATTATTGAAGGGATAGGGGGTGATGTGGTGAATTTTGAAAGAGTTGAGAAATTTAGAGTTTTGGATTTTAATTTAGTGAGATCAGATTAATCAGATTAGAGATAGTGTTTTCTCTATGGGGTTGGGCTGTGTTGAGGAGTTATAATAAAGGATTTTATTTGAAGAGGGAATGGGAAAACATGGAAGAGGAAATAGATGGAGTAATGTAATAAAAAAATTCTAGAAGCACAAAATGATTAAGAGGAAATGAATATTGTTGAGAAAAATACCGTGGAGTGCGATTCATATTGGACAAAAATAGGTATTCACTTCCAAATTGACAAAAATATGTCCAACTATGTGGGTGCATGATTTGTCCCATGTCCTGAATTCAAAAATTTTCGAATTAAAAAAATCTATTTTCTTTCAGAAATTTTTCTCAAATAAAATTTCTTTTTTTTTCTTCCTCAGTCGACAAATCTCTTGATTGGGCAAATTTTTGTCCATGTCAAAAGAAAGGAACAAGAAGTGATTTGTTTATATTTTTTTACAGAAATCGATTTTCATTACAAAATTTTTCCCAATTTTTCAAAAAAATTTCTTTGAGAAAAAAAAAATGGAAAATTTTTATTTTTGGCGAAAAAGCAGAATTTTTTTTGACTTGGTCCAAAATTTGAAAGCTTGTTGTCGTTGTCGTCTTCAAACTTTTTGGGTCACTTATAAAATTTTTCATACTAATCAAAAAAATTAATTTTTCAATTGAAATATTTTTGAAAAAGGAAGGATTTGACCACGCTTCAAAACTGATAAAGTGATTCATTTGGTAAAAGTTTATGGTGATTCTTTGTGAAGATTCTTTCAAACGATTTTTTTTTTGTGAATGAAAGTGAAAATTTATGGGAAGAAATAGAAGATTATCTCGTTGAGAAGAAAAAAGAAATCTCAGATAAACCCTTAAAGAGGTTAAGGAAAGAAGAATTTAACAAAAAGTGAGATGGCTTGATGCAGGAGATCTTAGAGGATACTCATAAGAAATTAGAAGAATTTAAGGAACAAGGTTCCATAGAGAGAATGCTTGATGTTATTAACTTCTTTTCTGTATGACTGAGAGCAAAATTATGAGGAAATGAGGAATTTGATCTGATAGTTTTTAAGGGCTAAATGCCCGGTGCTTATGTACCCAACATACAGTTTTTTTTGTTTGTTTGTTTAAAAAAAAGTGAAAATTTCTCTCAAAGCACATTGAAAAAAAACAATTTTTGTAAAAAAAAATCAGGTCTTATTCGATCCCAAACTACATTAAATCTCAAAGGGATTGAAAGGGATTTTTCGATTTTTTTTTTCCCTCTGAAATAGGCTCCCCAAAAACAAGAAAACGATCATGAGATATCTGTTCTCTCTAAAATACCCAAAACCATCCTGAATAGTTCTCTCTTCATAAGAGATCTCTCTCCTTGTTAAATAAGAATTTCCAGTCATAAATTTTTAAAGTTTCAAGTTAAAAAAGACATTTATAAGCTTGCTCATTATTTACAATAGCAATATGGACATTTTAAGTTAACGTCTTATTCATTCGAAAATCAGTCTTTCCCTCTCCATTTACATCTCAATGAGATTCAAAATTTACATAAACTAACGTTTTATCAAATATCTTCATCGATTTCTTCCAACTCATCACCAAACATCTCATCCTCCTCATCACTAATTTCGCTCGAATCCTCTTCAAAATCACCCCCACTACCTCCTTCAGCACTTTCATCGCTCTCCCCACTCAACATCTCATTTGAATCCTCAAAAGCCTCTTCTTCTACATTTGGAAAAATCTCTCTTAATTCATTCTCCTGTACTAAGCTTATAGAAGCTTGATATTCTTTAAATAACTTTTTAAAAGCCCTCAAATCAGCCAGAGACAGACCGGGAACCTTGCTAAATTCAACTCTAACCTGAGATTTCCCCATCATTCTCTCAAGGCTTTTCGTCATAATTTCCATAAAATCTTCGGAATTGACATTCCTCAGATCTAAAGTAATCGACACCTGAACTCTTTTCGAAATCCCTGCCAAAACCTCCATTACTTTAACCAGTGATTCCTTGTTATCAATAATCAGAGATTCAACCTCCATTTTTGAGGGCGAATTCTCTTGATTTTCTGAAGGTTTTTTCTCAAGAGCTTTGCTCAAAGCTTCCAAATAAACGTCGCCAACGACAAGACCACAAAGGCCAAATTCTCTCAGCGCAAGCTTCTCCTCTTCGTTGAGAGTATAATGAGAAGGAAACCTCCTCAAAGAGATCGCAGAACTGTCCACATATAACTTTTGAAGGCTGGGCTTGAGATGTTGAAGAGCTTCCCATAAGTAGTAAAAATTCAATGCTTTGAGTTTTTGGGGAATGTTAGAGGGTTCACTGAAATTATGGACCCAATTCGCGAAGTACAGTGATTTCAGAGTGACCAGCTTCTTGAAGATTGGAGTAACGAAGTATAAACTGGGAGTATCACTTGAGCTCTTTTCACAAAAGCATAAAGAAAGAGACTCGAGATGGCTTAGATTTTCCCATTTATCGTAAAAGCTAAGGCAGAGAAGATGAAATTCAAAAGTATTTTGGAATTTTAGGTTGTGTAATTGGCTATTGGAGAGAAGACAGGCCCAGTCAGCTTCGTAGAAGCTAAGTTTCAGGGAGATAATGGATTGGGGGATTGTGAAATGCTCGAGGAAGTTCAAAAAGTTCAGACCTGAGCCGAAGCTTATGAGGATGTCGAGAGATTTTATGTGGGTTACTTGTTGAAATTTCGTGAGATAAGTGAAATCTACAGCTAGACTTTGGTCCCCAGGATGATGGATATTCTTTAGAATATTGAGATGCTCAAGTCTTTCGAACTGATCAAGATGTTGCAAGAATGTTTGCATTGTCAAGAATGATGACTCGTGGATTTTGAAGCAAGTTAAATATTTATAGAGACTCTCCAAATCCAAATTTACAATTTCATCCGAATCTAAGAGGTCAATATGACTGAGAAATAACGAGAAATTCTCCAAAGAACTCAGCGACTCCTCAAGACTATTGAGCTTGACCAAAAAATTGAGGATTTCAGGGTCAAGTTTATGGGAAATATGAAGATGAAAGTCCTTCAAATTTTGTAGCCCTGCAAAATGTCTCCAAAATCTCTGATAAAAATCTCTTATTCTCCCTGTCCTCTTGGCGAAGGGCGAATTCTTTATATCTCTCACATACGGACATTCTATTGTTAGGCTCTTTAAATTTCTGAGCTTCAGGAAAATTCTCCAAGAAGTGTAAATTTTCAAACAAAGGTAAAATGTTGTGATCTTTGGAAAATAATCAATAAGAGCAAGGTCTTTCAAATCAAGTTGTTCAAGGCAATGTCTTTGAGATTTAAAAGCTGAAAGCACAAGGTCCCGATCCTCAGTTACATAGTCAGGATTCTCTAAAGATCGAAGAATTTTTATTGACTTGAATTTTGCTAAGATTTTTGGCTTCTGGAAATTGGAGGAAGAAAAGTATATTTTGTAATAATATTTGGGATGATATTTTAGGAGAAAATGGATATCAGAAGAGCGTGAGCTCATTGTGAACCAGTGAATTTTCTTCATAGAGAGTGAGCTCAGGATGTTTTAATTCTTATATTTAGTCTGAGATTATAGAAAAAGTCGTTATTAGGCAAGACAAATATTTTTTAATTGTCTAAAAATAACCCGAAAATTAGAGGTTTGATTTGATTGGTTTGTTGTTTGTTAGCTTTTCGAAATTAACTTCTTTATTTTGTATATTTTTAGACTAGACAGGTCATTGGATTTGGCTTGTGGACAAATCTCTTGCTAATTGAAAAAGAAAGCCGTAATTCCTTGTAGTTGATGGCAAAGAGAATTGAGCCTGCAAAAATTACGTACAAGTTTTTGCTGCTGATCTGTTGAGCCTGTAGGAAAGGAAATCTTTTTTAGAGTTACAGCACAGTTTAAACAGCCAAATTAACAGTTCTGATTTCTGAAATTTATCCCATTCAAAATGGCTTATAAAAGATCTTTAATTCTTCTATTCCAAACTGCCAAGTTTTTGGCATTCACTCACTAAAATTTAAGAAAAAAATCGATGCTCTCTTTTTAGTTTTGTACTCAACCAAATTTTTCTTCATACTTTTTTCATTATTCTTGTCACGAAATTTGTCCAAAATACTATCCTAAAACTCTCGAATGTTAAAAGCTCTCCTTTTATGTGTCAGGACTCATCCTATTTTTCCAAAAGATTTTTAAAAGAGTCGGAAAAAGCTCACCTTTCCAAAGCTCTTTTATTAAGATTCATTTCAATTTGTTATTGGGGCCTTTGAGGTATCCATATTCTATAAATAGGATCATCGAGATTTGACCTCATGATCTTGCTTTCTGTAGGCGGGAGAGATTTTTGAGAGGAGGGGGGGGGGGGGGAAAAAAAAAAAAAT